>C687J26845_10000016_pt1 | contig 124412 bp, 132 predicted proteins | sample RifCSPlowO2_12_FD_26845 | JGI IMG/M metagenome (IMG submission 26845)
CTTTGTGAAAATGAAAGGGTGTCTGAAGAAATTAAAACAAAATTAAAAATTGAACACGAAAAATTGAATCCAAAAACCCTACATGACAAGCTAATTAAAATTAAAAGTGATATATTAAAAGCTAATCGGCTCGCTATGGAAGCAAAGCAAATACAGATTTAGTTCACTGATGTTTTAATATGAGCTATTAAGCCAACCACAAAAAAGCGCCCATTGCTGAGCGCTTTTTTGTTTCAATTCTTTATTCGACCAATAGAATTTTTATTCCAATGTTGAAGAACCGAAAACTTTTTCTTCCAACGCAATTATGTGTGGATGATAATCAGCCACTACGGCCCCGACACTTTCTTCGTTTTCTTTAAGATTTTTTTCTAACCTATTAAAACTTTCTCGAGTTTCAGTTCTGAAAGATTTTTGATCGGTTTTGAGATCAGAAACATCAGTCTTGAGTACGGAAACATCTTTTTTGACTCCTACAAGTTCTGTCTTAATACCGGAAACATCTTTTTTTACAATGTTTAACTCTTCTTTAGTCGCCATTGTTTCAAGAATTTTTAAGGTTGTTTTAGAAATTAAATCAATAGCTTTTGTGTTGCCATCAGTAGTTACCGATAAATTGCTGATTAACTTTGCTAAATCTTCATTTGTCACTTTCTTCTCATTCATAAGAAAAGTATATCACAAGTTATATTTTTAATGCAAGCCAAATATTAACCAAAAAAGCACCCATTACCGAGTGCCTTTTTGTTTGGCTTTCTATTCCCCCTCTCCTTTACAAGGAGAGGGTTGGGATGAGGTGAATTTAAGAACCCCCTTTCATTTTCCCCCTTGTTAAGGTGGAAAGTAATTCCTACTGCGCCATTGCTTGACGATTCATTTCGGTCTTTGTTTTCGGACCGATGAGACCGTCAGCTACCAAGCCATTGGCTCTTTGCCATGTCTTGATAACAGCAATAGTTTTCGGACCGATAATACCATCAACCACGAGCCCAAGATTCAATTTAGCATTCAAGAATCTTTGAAGCTCTTTAGCCGCTTCGCCTCGGCTCCCGTTTTTGAGAGTCGCAGTGCCGAAGTTGTACCAAGTTACTCCAGCGCCTGGCGTAAGCGAAGGTGTAATTGAAGGTGTTGCGCCAGAATTTCCAACACAAGACACCCCTGAAGACGAACTGAAACCAGTCGTCCTATTTCCACATCCAGGAATTACCGCTGGTGCAGCAGGAATAGCAGGAGTTGTAGCTGTGTTTCCAACACAAGACACCCCTGAAGACGAACTGAAACCAGTCGTCCTATTTCCACATCCAGGAATTTCTCCTGGCGTCGCTGGAGTTGCAGGTACAGCTGGGGTTGCTGGAGTAGAAGAAGAACTTCCTCCTCCACCTCCTCCACCTCCACCTCCACTACACGCTACAATAGAAGTCGGAGTAAAAGTAACCGATGCCCCCGTTCCAGTGTAAGCTACCGTGCTTGTGCCGTTTGAACATGTTTGCGCTGTAACCACAGCCGGGTCCGCGTCATCAGTATTCGTAAGCGTAAAGCCACCGGCAGAAGCAAGGGTAAATGTGCTTGCGGCTGGAACTAACACAACAAGAGTGTTTGCATTTACATCCACCTGCGTAGCCGCTGAACCAGACCTGATAATAAAGTCCATGCTATTGACAGTAACATTACTATCAGCGTCCCAATCTAAAGCTTGCGCATTTGCATTTTGTACTCCCACCACAGCCATCAAAGACAACGCTGTGAAGAAAATACCAATTTTTAATTTTTTAATCATTTTGTTTTTTGTTTTTCACTAACTACAGAACCGACCTGTTATGAATAATTTTCCGTAGTATTTCTCTTAAAGAAGAAAACTAAGATTATTCCATACAGATGTAGTTCCAAAGATCTGCAGTTACAGCTGTACCGGTGATGTAGTTGATGGTCATTGCTGTTGCAGAAGTCGTAACAAACGCGAAATCCACATTGGCTTGAGCTTCTGCGTCTGCAGGAGAAATCACACAAACAGGAGCAGTAGCATATGCCGTACCAAAGGTTAATATCGCAGTCCCTGCATTACCGTCTGAAGTGAATGAAACTCGCCCTCTTGAGTCTGTAGCTGTGCCTACTCCATTACCTCCAGTTTCGGCGGTTGCTGTAAAGCCACCGGAAACGGTAAGCGCAGGCTCACCGCCAGCGACATCAGCCGAAGCGCTTATAAGGTGACCATTGGTACCGACTCGGAAGACATCGGTAGTGCCATCGCTGAATCTTAAGTATGATCCTGCGTTAGTCATTGTTGTAACAGCAGAACCGGTGATTAAGAGCCCTGTGCCAGTAGTAATAGCAGTCGTGGATATTTTCGCAGCGTGACCTGTTGTAAGTCCGTTACCAACGATATTAAGGTAACCATCCGCAGCGCCTACCCCCGTGTATGTGCCAGTTCCAGTAATAGTTATACCGGCACCGACTGTGTTAGCGCCAAGTACGACATCGATAGCCTCACCAGTGGTAAGCATAGCAGCGCCAGCCGTGGTAACTTGAAGAGCCGCGCCAGTAGTAAGAGCCGCGCCTGTAATTCTTACAAGTCCTGTGGAAGTTGTAGCAGCCGCCGCTGATACATTGAGCATCTCTCCGTTGGTTGTCATAACGCCTGAAGTATTGTTCAAGTTCAACGCTGTTCCAGTCGTCAAAGCATCAACAACAACAGATTGCCCAATACCAGTAGTCAATCCTGAAAATGTACCGAGAATTTGTGTTCCGGCAGTTGATGCTGTGGAACTTAAATCAAGCAAATTTCCAGTAGTTGTGCCCGTATCAATCGAAGTTGATGACAAGCGAGCAAGCGATCCACCATCAGCAATAACTGTAGTGGTGTGATCAACAAGAATTCCCTCTCCAGTAGTCAAAGCATCAGCTGTCATATATAACGCTGTTCCTGTTGTCACTGCATCCGCTAAAATAGGGAAAGCAGATGTCGTTGTTGTGCCTGTGACAGTTCCTGAAGAAAGCGTTGTCGATCCTGTATGTGTAGCCGATCCAATGGTGATTGAACCAGTGGTATTGGCAGCGCCCAAAACGAAAGCGTCACCTGCAGCCGTATTCACCGCTAAGTTAGTAAGCGTAACAACCGCGCTCGCTTGACTTGCGCCGACTACAACAAGAGCCAAAGCCACAAAACCCAAACCTAAACCTTTAAATATATTTTTCATAATTAAATTAATTTTAATAATAATAAAGACACATTAATAATATTTTCTTCAATTACCTAACAATGCCCTTAAGGAAATACACTGCTAGATAATCAAAGCGCATAAAAAAGTATTCGACACTTTTTCATACTCTTAATTATACAACACTATTATTTATTACAACACAAAATATGTGGATAACTCCACGCATATCCCCTCACGGGGTAATCGGTTTTTCTGTGCCTTTATTATAAGGGTCATTAATGCTAATTACCCTATAAGGGGATATGCGTGGATAACTCCGAATTATTCCCCTCCTTGAGGGGTGGCTGAAAGCCGGGGTGGATAAATTCTGTCCACCTCCCCCTAAAGGGTACTCCTCAAGAAGAGAATTTACTTCCCCTGCGCAGCTAAAGTTTCAGCAATTTTGCTATTGGACATCAGTGGACCGTAAAAGACAATGTTGTCCTTTACGAAATGCAGCACTTTCGGCGCCCAGAGAGCGTCCTTTATAGGTTGAAGCTGAAAATTGTTCTTGGTTGGATCCTTTTCGTCTTTTGTAACCTGTAAAATATAGCTATCTCTAAGCTGTAAATCAGGAATAGTGGTCAATTTACCCACATATACCTCCCCGCTTGTCAGATAAACGACAGAATAACCCTGTTCTCTATTCTTTTTATTAATCAAAAAAGCAACTCCTGCCACAACCAAAACTATTACAATCGCTAGCGCAATATTTTTTTTAGACATCATATCTTTTAAAATTTTAAATATTAATAAAACTAACATTACAAATATACAATAATAAAGAAAATTAAGACACAACAGGGGGTGTGGATAACCCCTACACCTTTCATTTTATAGAATACTTTCGGAGATTCGTACCTTTAACTGACCAAGCGCTTTGCCGTCTTTTTTAAGAGAATATTCTCTTTTTCGAGCATCATACTCGCTAGTATAAGCTTCATAATATCGAACTTGAAAAGGACGCCTCGCTTTTGTTGAACGATTAAGCCCATTATTATGTTCCGAAAGTCTTCGCTTCAGATCATTTGTTGAACCAACATACAGTTTTTCATCCTTTAGACTTTTTAAAACATACACATAATACATGTTGTAATTATACGATCTGAAGCAATAAAACGAAAGGTGTGGGGGATAACCCTTTCTAGGGGCTAGGGGCTAGATTCTAGCTTACAATAACCATTGAATGAAAGTCTATTGGATTTTTTCATATTTCTAACTAAAAATAAAAATTTTAAAGCCCGAGCTTTTTAAAAACCTTATCTTGTGAATAAAATTTTTTGTTATTTTTTGATTCCGGAAAAACTTTTTTTATATCGGGGACTTTTGTTTTTAGTTTATTAATTTTATCAAAATAAAATCTATTGCGATAAGTAAAGTGATATTTTTTAAGATCCTTTTTTATCATGTCTTTTTCTTTTTTTGTTTTGAAAAAAGATTTGTCTTCATACGCATGACCCCAAATACCAAAACCCTTTGCAAAATGAATTTCTGCAAAACGATTATTTACCGTAGCAAAAGCCCACCCATCGTTCAATAAATTATTGGTATTTAAAATTTTATATTTTGAATTAGTCATATTAGGAATCTTTTTCATTTTAAACCGCGAGGGACTATTTAGGATGATATTTTATATTAATAAGAACATAAGTATCTCCTTCAATTTTAAAATAAAATCTAACATTATCATCTACTCTTGCCTGCCAAATACCTTTTGATTCAATATATTTCTTGGCTCGCAAAGAAGGATATCGTATGTCAGAAAGTAAAAATTTAAGCTGTTTCTGAAACTTTTTTTCAATTAGAATTGGGAAACTATCTAATTCATCTAAAAAACCCTTTGAAAATCTATGCTTCATTTGGTATAAATTTTTTTCTTGAATTTAAGAATTTAATTCCCTCTTCGTATGTATTAAAAATATCTGAAACTTTACCCTCTTTAATTTCTCGCAATGATTCAGTCAATTCTTTATCCAAGTCATCATAGAATTTTTCGTGTTTCTTTGGTACCTTGAAAGATTTATCTCTTTTTACCACTATATCATTAACCTGTTTGGCACGCAAAAGGTCCTCATATTCTCGACGAGGCAAAACGACGAACCCGTCCTTTATTAATCCTTGTGGAATACTTAATGTAACCATATCCACAGTATACCACAACCTAAACAAAACAAGCAACCGCAAAAAAGCACCCATTGCTAAGTGCTTTTTTGATTCAATTCTTTATTCGACCAAAGAAAAGAATTTGTACTTTTTAAGCCTGCCAGCCAACGCTTGAAGCGTAGCTAATGCGGGCTGGGCGTATTAACCAAATAGTTCTGGGTTGAAAAAAGATATTGCTCCATAAATATTTCTTTCATAGGAATCATGGAATTTTCTTCATAAAAAACTAAAATTGATTTTTTATAGGTATCTTCATCAATACTGCGATATGATAATGGCGCGCATTTTTTTGACAAAAGAATGGCATTACAGAGCAAGCGAGCGGTACGTTTATTGCCGTCCTCAAATGGTTGGATGTAAGAGAGACCGACCAAAAGAGTCAAGGCGCTACTGTAGACATTTTCCATCTTATTAACCAACTTACAAAGAGATTCTAGGGCTTCCTTTACTTGATATTTGTTATCAAGCGGTTTATATTTTGTGCCAATGATTCCAACAAGCCCGTCCCTAATACCACGAGACACACCTAATTTTTCAACAATTATTTCATGCACCTTTTCTAAAAAAGCAACCGTGACTCCGCTTTTCTCTAAATTTTCTATATTATTCAAGATAAAAGAAAAAGCTTTTTTGTGGTTTAGAATCATTGTTGTCTCATTCTCCGTATGGCCTTTGGCTGGAATTCCTTCGCGAATCAAACGTTCGGTATCTAATAAAGTATAAGTATTGCCTTCAATCTTTGAGGATTTCCAAGACAATTCAATGATAAAACGTTCCAATTCTTTTGCATGAATTGTCTGCGTTGTTTTTTTTATTTTTTTTTCATATTGAACCGTAGCAGAATCGAGAATTTTCTTTTCATCTTCAGAAAAAATACTGAGAGGAAATTCCTCAAACAAGCGAAAATTAAAACTACTGTTTCCTTTCCTCTGATCTGGTTCTAGATTATCATATTCGGAAAGATTGGCTGGAGAAAACAAAGTCCCCTTGATTGTTTTTTGATACACGGTAGAGCGTCCTCCGCCTTTTCTTTCAAGATATCCAAAATCAGTCAAATAATCCAAGTCGCGTTTTATTGTTACTAAAGAAACTTTTTGTTTTTTGTTTATTAAACCCAAAATATCTGAAGAAGAAAAAGCTTCGTTCAATTTTATTTCTTTTAGAATATTAAGTTGTCTATCATTTAATTTATCCATAATCGTATCATTCTAACCCTCTAATCATATCATTTTGATACGATTGATGCAACCATTTGATACGATACCAACACGCAAAAAAGCACCGCGTCTGACGCGGTGCTTTTTTGATTCAATTCTTTATTCGACACTTTTATGATTCAGCGAGAGTTGAGGAGCCGAAAACTTTTTCTTCCAGTGCAATTATGTGTGGATGATAATCAGCCACTACAGCTCCGACACTTTCTTCGTTTTCTTTAAGATTTTTTTCTAACCTGTTAAAATTTTCTCGAGTTTCAGTTCTGAAAGATTTTTGATCGGTTTTGAGATCAGAAACATCAGTCTTGAGTACGGAAACATCTTTTTTGACAACACTCAAATCTTTTTTGACAACACTCAAATCTTTTTTGACAACACTCAAATCTTTTTTGACAACATTTAACTCTTCTTTGGTAGCCATTGTTTCAAGAATTTTTAAAGTTGTTTTAGAAATTAAATCCACAGATTTTATTAAATTTTTTATATCCTTTTCCATATTTCCATCATACCACCCGGTAGTAGAGCTTTGCAAGTCTCACGGGGTAGTGAGATACCCTACTACCCCGTCTCACTACCCGGGTACCACACCCCAAACAAAACTTGCAACCACGGTGTATTATTCCCCTCTTGAGGGGTGGCTGGAAGCCGGGGTGGATAAATTCTGTCCACCTCCCCCTAAAGGGTACTCGGGAAGAGGAGAATCCAAACCGCAAAAAAGCACCCATTTCTGAGTGCTTTTTTGTTGCTACTAGATATTCGACCCCTCCCAAGGTTTACCCGCCTTCGGCGGCGCCACAGGCGACCAGGGCGGACAGGCATCTAGAAAGCTAAGTTTTTTCTACCTGCACACCTTTCAACTTTTGAAAGGTAGTGGAGGAATACTTTTTAAGGCGTATTGGCAGAGCTACAGAATCTTGTATTTTTTGTAGATTTTATCGTGATGATCAAAATCCATAAGTCTGACTTCCAGCATTCTGATTTCATAAAGTAATACAAAGGGGTCGACATGGACCCTTCTGTAATTTCTCAATGTATTCCTAAGCGGCTTGCCCAACATTGGTTCTCGCAAAACTTTCTCTATTTTCTTTTCAAGGATTTTAAGAACATCGGGCTTTTTTTGTTTTAGTTTCTTTAAAATAACTTCAAATTCGATGGGGGTTATAAGTTTATAAGTTATTTGTTCTGCCATATTCGAATCTCTATAAATCTTTTAAATACTTCTTAAACGAAGAAAAAGATGAAAATTTTTTCCCTTTACCTTTATCTAAATCAAGAGATATTTTTTCGTAACGTTTCAACAAAGAAGGATTAATATCGTAATAATATTTTGAATTCTCAAAAACGGCCTTTTGTAGCAAATCCAAGCGAGACAAAATGCTCTTTTGTATCTGGATTGATTCTTTATATTCTTTAATTGGTATCGTTATCGTAGTCATAGTGCCATCATACCATACTTCAAACAAAACTTGCAACCACGGTGTATTATTCCCCTCTTGAGGGGTGGCTGGAAGCCGGGGTGGATAAATTCTGTCCACCTCCCCCTAAAGGGTACTCCTCAAGAGGAGAATCCAAAAAACAAAAAAGCACTCATTTCTGAGTGCTTTTTTGATTCAATTCTTTATTCGACCCCTCCCAGGGCGGGCAGGCATCTAGAAGCTATTTATTATTTCGATTTCATAACCTCTATAAAATTATAAAACCGGTTTTCCTGATTTCGTAAGCCAACGGATCACTATTATTCGCAAAATCTTTTTCAGTGAAAAAATGCGGCTCTATCCGATAATCTACATTTCTGCGAGCTTTCCAGAGAGATAACCGATTTTTTTCCACATTGTCGGTAGAAATATCGGAAATAATAGCAATATCAATATCGCTATCCTTATTGTAATTTCCTTTCGCATACGATCCAAACAGATAAATATTAGAAAAAGGAAACCTTTCTTTTTTAAGATTTTCTCCATATTTTCTGATTATTTTTTTTATTTCAATTTTAGACATAGTTTGTCGTATAATTCCTTTATAATTCCCAAGTTTTTCTCCGCAAAAGCTTTATCACATTTTTTATAAAGATTTAATTTATGTTCCGGGTATCTGGCACGAATGTTAAAATCGTTCAACATATCTAAAAAATCCATTTCCTCGCTAACTAGATCAAGTTTTGCCAATTCAGCCAAGCGAAGAAGGTCATGAGTATATGGAGGCTGTTCCCGTGTTTCTTTTGTCACCAAACTTTTTATAATCTTTTCAATTATGATATGACCGAAAAAAAGGCTTTCGGGATAGCGTCCAGAGTTAAAAAGAGCAAGCATGGTATCATAATCTCTCTTAGCAATCTCCATCCAGTAATTAATTGCGTCTTGTACTTCTTTTTCATTCATACTCTTAATAATAGAACAAATAAAAAACTTAAGCAATCAACAGCAAAAAAGCACCCATTTCTGAGTGCTTTTTTGATTCAATTCTTTATTCGACCAAAGAAAAGAAGTTAGCTAAAACTAATCAACAATCAACTAAGCGTCAAGTTCACCCAAAGTAACTGGAACATTCTTGAACTTACCTAAGTTAAATGTGTATTCATTAGTTGTAGCCGCGATTGCGGTCGTATCCCAACCAATAGAAGTGATTGCAGTCTGGAATTGAAGAGCGTCATTTGCCGCATCGTTAGTAAATGTGTTAGCCACATTCACTGATAGAGTAAAGCGCTCTGTTGTTCCTTGTACAACCAACCAAGTTGTGTTAGATCCGACATCTGCGTCTGTTGTTAAAGATGCGGTAACATCAGTAAGCGCAGCTGCAGTAGCGCCCGTATCTGCGCGAGTAACGTAGAAGTTATTACCCGTACCATCAGCATATGTGCCATCACCATCTTCTGTTACTGTGCCGTCAACATAGATGTCAGCGCCGAAGGCGGTAACATCATATACAAATGTAACATCAGCATTATCGCTAGTGTCATTTATTGTTGCCTTGTTAACAGCTGAGTTAGTTACAGATACAAGAGCGACCTGGATTCCCGTTGCGTAGAATGCTTGAGCCAAACCAGTAGCAGAACCAGTCCTTTCCGTAGCATCTGTCAATGAATCACCTTGAGAGTTTTCAACAACCATTGCGGCGCGATTTGTCGCTGTCAAAGAAGCGAGAAGAGTGTCTCCGGCGTCAAAGTCAGTTGCGGTAACACCAGTTTCCTCAATATTATTAAGGTCAACTTTAACTGTGAAGTTCACAGTATCGCCGGCAGTAATGGTGTAATCAAGGTTGTCAAAGGTAACTACTGGATTTGCAGTACCCAATGCGCAAGAAGTCGTACAGTTCGCGCCTAGAGACTCTGTGTAAGTCTTATCACCAAGCACAAGCGTAATGGAACTTGCCAACGCATCAACGCTGTCGCCCGTCGTAGTAAGAGTTATAGGAAGCTCATCCAACCAAACATCGGATGTACCGTCCAATACAAACTTACCTTTCAAGAGAGTAACATTGTTTGTATCGTTAGTAGTGCTTACTTTTATAACCTGTGAACCTGGAGTACTGTTCGTAGATATCTTAAGTTCTGTATCAGCTGCGGTTGAGAAACTGGCAAAAGTGAGGGAAATACCGTCAGCTGCCGCATCCCAATCCATATCCGCTGGAATTTGCGCTGTCTCAGTTGTTACAACCCCTGAACCATCAACATAACGAACATTGTCAAGCGCGATCGTCCATGAATCCGAATCAATATCGCCTGAATCAAGATTGCTTACTGCGTCAACAGACACATAGAACTTCTCTGTAGCGCCTGCGCGTACTACCGAATCAGACAAAGTAACAACCTTTGTATAAAGGCCAGTGCTTACTTTTGTAAATTCAGAAGTATCTGCAGAGCCAACCTTGGTTCCTCCTTGCCAGATAGAAATTGACTTAAGATAATCCTCAATACGGTCTGAGTCAGCGGCAGCATTGCCATTTGAGTCAAAACGAACTTTGATTGAATTAATTCCAATATCTCCATCCTTGGAAGCTTCAATTTCAACTCCAAGAACTTTAATATCTTTCTGTCCAGCGCCAACTTCTTCGGCAGAATACTGTGAAAGAGTGTTCATATCAGCAATTGTTCCGTCTGTTCCCGCTAGAGGACCAGCCGGTGTTGGTGTTGGTGTAACAGTTCCATCACATCTTACGCCAGTTGTTGGACTGTAGCCTGCAGTTGAAGTACAACCTGCTGGAAGATTTGTCAAAGCTGTACATGACACGCCACTTGTTCGGCTGAACAAATCGCCTGCCTGACAACCTGGTGGAAGATTTGAAACTCCTGAATCACATCTCAATCCACCAACCGTAGTGCTGTATCCTACAGCGGAAGTACAACCTGCTGGGAAGACTCCTACGTTTCCTTGATTAGCCATCCAAGCGGCATTTGATCGAGGACCAAAGACGCCGTCAGCTGTCAAATTTTCGTTTGTCTGCCAAGCGATGACAGCAGCTTGTGTCGCAGGACCGAATTTACCATCGGCAGTAAGGCCACCTAGAGATTGCTGTAAGCAAACAACTTCGGCGCCTGTAGAACCCAATCTTAATGTAGATGTGATTGAACAGGTAGCTGCGGAAACTTTAGTTGCAGAAACTGCAACAGCTCCGAGAGCCAAAACCGCTACAACCATAACTCCAAGAAGAAATTTTGATTTTAATAATTTACTCATAAATTTTTTCTAATTTTCTACGCCATTAATAAGTTTCGACTTGCCCGCCCTTTTAATGGCTGGGCAAAACTAAAAGCGTAATTTTTCTATCATTATTCTTTATCCAACAATAAGCTAATAATAACTAATAATGTGGAGGACAAATTCAGCCTCTTCGGCTGATTCGCCGATGAGGCGAAAAATAATGAACAGATATAAACTAAACATTGAAAACATTTTATCCTTCGAGAAATTCTCTCAGGACTTATTCAGTTTTCAATGGGCATCTATTTTTCTTTAAGATTTTTTCGACGAAATCTTAACGGAAAATAAATATAAGAACATTATAATACATAGCCCTAAAATAGAGCAAGGTATTATGTGGATAACTCCCACACCTATTTTGGCATTGTGCTTTTAGCACGTTCTGACACAGTCAGAACTATGCCAAGACAGGTGTGGGAGATAACTCGCCACATACCCATGTTATCACAGTCTAATTCAAAAGCAAGCCCTATAACCTCATCCCCCGCCTTCCCCTGGAAGGGGAAGGGGCTAATTCCCCCTCTCCTCTCCAGGAGAGGGTTGGGGTGAGGTGTTTTATTTCAAAAAATACCTGCTCCACCTCTTCTCCCCTGTCTTATAAAGGACACCGTCCTTGATCATAGACAACAGTTCTCGTTGCAGGGTTTTTTCGCTGGAAGAGACTAGAGAGTTGAGTTTTGTATTTTTTATGTCCGTTATCGTCGCACTGCCTCCATTTTTGCTTATAAAATTAGTTATTTCATAGCGTCTTTCTTTTTTTAATAAATCAAACCCCGAACGAAAGCTTCCCGCTTCATACGGGGCATGAATGTCCTTTATGGCTTTGAGCAAAGTGCTTCCCTTTTGGACACCAAGATGAGTATGTCCTTTATGATTTCCCCTCCCCCTTGATAAGGGGGAGGCTGGGTAGGGGTCTGACCTCCCCTCATTCCCCTCCTCCGAAAGGAGGGGGAGCTCCGATAAAAACCCTTCCAACCAGCTAGGCTTTACGTCTGTAGATTCTTTTATAGCCCCCTCTAGTTTCAAGAACTCTTTTTTGAGAATATTGCCATTCATTTCGGAAATAATTCCGACCGCCGAAGCGATATCTAAAAAGGACATCAGTTGGCCGATAGCAAGGACCGTCCTTGCTATCGGGGGGTCCGAAAGAATTTCCAACCCCAATGTCCTTAATTTATTCCTAAGGGGTTCTTCTTTGTCTATTATGTCCGTTACCATATATACTGCAGTAATTAGCTTATTTGTCTTTGTAAAGGACACCACCTCACCCCGACCCTCTCCTGGTAAAGGAGAGGGGGAAGATGTGTCTTTTATATTTTCCCCGAGCTTTAACATTTGTCCATTATATATAAAAGACATGGCAAGTCAATTACTTGCTATAGTAAAAAGTTTGCAAAGTTATAAATTTTATAAAGTAAGATAAATATGATAAAATAGCAACATGGCTAAAAAGAAAAAAAACGACGATAGAGAAAGTTCAGGATTGAAGAGCCAAACCAAACATGGGATTGTGGCAATAGTTTTTTTTGTTTTGGCTTTATTTTTTTTAATGTCTAAATTTAATATGGCGGGAGTAGCCGGCGATTTCGTCAGCGAGAAACTCAATCTCCTCCTCGGCATAGGCGACATCCTGTTGCCAGCTCTTTTTATTTTGCTTGGAACCTCATTTATCAAATCGCAAACTCCGGACATCGGCTGGAGAAGCATGATAAGCGCCGTAATGTTTTTGCTCTCGAGCCTCGGAATAATTGACATCGCTTCGGGAGTAAACGCGGAGGGAGTATCCCGGCATGCAGGCGGGCTATTCGGAGAAATTTTGTCCACCCCACTGGCCGCGCTATTTGATATTTATGCCAGCATTATTTTTCTCGGCGCTCTTTTGATAATTTCCATTTTAGTGATCTTTAATGAAGAACTGGAACTCGCGGTATTTTTTACAAAAGTTTGGAATATGATCAGGAAGGTTTTAGGTATTAGGGAGAAAGATGTAGAAGAAGAACTTCCGGAAGACAAAGGGGAAACACAACCCCCTGAATCCCCCTTATCAAGGAGACAAGAACAAGAAGAGGACGCCTCCCCTGATAGGGAGAGGAAGGAGGGGTTAGATAAGAGAAAAAAATCTGAACAAGAAGATGAGGAAATTGAATTCAAAAAACTAAAACCCAGAACCTATAACCTATCGACTAATTACACTCCTCCCCCGCTGTCCCTGCTCGAAGAAGATCAGGGTAAACCGAACACCGGCGACATTAAAGCGAACGCCAACATAATCAAGCGCACCCTCGCTAACTTCGGCATTGAAGTGGAGATGGATGAAATAACCGTAGGACCGACAGTTACTCGCTACGCCCTCAAGCCGGCGGAAGGAGTGAAACTCTCGCGCATTCTCGCCCTCACGAACGACCTCGCGCTCGCGCTCGCCGCCCACCCGATCCGCATCGAAGCGCCGATTCCGGGAAAATCCTTGGTCGGCATTGAAATTCCAAACCGCAGTAAGTCGCTAGTCGGACTCGCCACCCTCCTTGCGGATATTAAATTCCAAAATTCAACTAAACCGCTCACTATCGCTCTTGGCCGCAACATTAGCGGCAGGTCCGTTTTCGGCAACCTCGCCAAGATGCCGCACGCTCTCGTCGCCGGCACTACGGGTTCCGGAAAATCTGTGGCTATCCACGCTATGATCACTTCCCTTCTGTATCGAAACGGACCGGACGATCTGAAACTCATATTGATAGACCCAAAACGGGTGGAGCTTACTCTCTATAATAATATTCCACACTTGCTCACGCCAGTCATCACCGACGCTAAAAAAACAATTCTCGCCTTAAAATGGGCAGCGAAAGAAATGAACAGACGCTATGATATATTGGAAGCTGAAAGCGTGCGAGATGTAGAGAGTTATCACAACAATATTTATAAGACCACCCCTTCCGTCCCCTCCTCCGAAAGGCGGGGAAACCCAGACCGTTTGCCTTACATCGTTATCATAATAGACGAGCTGGCGGATATTATGAGTTCTTACCCTAGAGAGCTCGAGAGCGCCATCGTCCGACTCGCGCAGATGTCTCGAGCCGTCGGCATTCATCTTATTCTTTCCACTCAGCGCCCGGAAGTAAACATTATCACCGGACTCATCAAGGCGAACATCCCGGCGCGCATCGCTTTGAAAGTCTCTTCGCAAATAGACTCGCGCACTATTCTGGATATCGGCGGAGCAGAGAAACTTTTAGGTGCGGGCGATATGCTTTACTCTTCGGGTGAAGCGCAACCGGAGCGTCTGCAGAGCGCGTTTATTTCCGAAACAGAAGTTAAGAAAGTGGTAAAATATCTGGCGGATGAATATAAGGATGAAATATCGGAAGAGATAGCTTTGACTTCGGGATCTATATCGGCTGACAAAAGTATTTTTGAAAGTACATTGGAAGATGAAGACAGTAGTGACGACGATGAGCTGTATGAAGAAGCAAGAGCTTGCGTAATCGAAGCTGGCCGAGCTTCGACGTCTTATCTGCAGCGAAAATTAAAATTGGGATATGCCCGGGCCGCCCGACTGATGGATAAACTCGAAGAACGCGGAGTCATCGGCCCCGGCGACGGCGCCAAGCCACGCGAAGTATTAGTCCCGACGTCCGGAGGAGTCGGGATCCCGACCGCAAGCGTCGGGAATAAAATTGATGAATCACAGCGCTAAAAAAATATTACAAATAACAGGTCTGACTATTTTTTTCCTTTTGATTGTCGGCTATGCCCTTTTTGGCTCGCACAATTTGATTTTTGGAGTGAAAATAAAAAACGTAAATATCACGGACGGAGAAAAAACAGAGAGCAGCGTGATTGAACTTAGGGGTAACGCCAAAAATGCTACCAATCTGACCTTAAACGGCCGAGAAATTTCATTAAATCAAGAAGGTAATTTTAGCGAGACAATTGCCCTTCTTTTGGGATATAATATAATAACCATAATCGCCAAAGACAAATTTGGATATGTGGATGAAAAAAATTATCAAGTTATAAAATAACGAACGAAGTGAGTATATTTTATTTGACCCTGTTAAATAATTTTTGCGAAGCAAAAATTGTCCAAAGGACATTTAACAGGGTGATGATTTTATATAATCGCTACGCTCATTAAAAATCAATCATGTTAAAAAAACCAAAAGAGAAAAAAGACCTGCCTGCCGGTAGGCAAGAAGACAAGACTATGGGAACGGCCATACTCGAAGACACACTGAAAGCCATTCAGACAAAATTCGGAGAAGGAGCCATTATGAAATTCGGCGACTCGCCGAAGGTGGATGTGAATGTGATTCCGACCGGCTCGATCGGACTCGACATGGCCCTCGGAGTCGGCGGCATTCCGCGCGGGAGAATTATCGAAATCTTCGGACCAGAATCTTCCGGCAAGACCACGTTGTCCTTGCACATCGTGGCTGAAGCGCAGAGATTGGGAGGGGTTTGCGCCTATATCGACGCCGAGCATGCCATGGATCCGGATTATACCAAAAAACTGGGAGTGAATATCAACAATCTTTTAATCTCCCAACCAGACAACGGCGAGCAAGCGCTCGAAATAGTGGAGTCCTTGGTGCGAACCGGTAAAATTGACGTAATCGTGATTGACTCGGTGGCAGCACTTACTCCGAAAGACGAAATCGAGGGCGATATGGGAGCGTATCATGTCGGCAAGCAAGCCCGTCTTATGTCTCAAGCGCTCCGCAAATTGACCGCTATCGTCGCTCGTAGTAAAACCGTAGTTATTTTCATCAACCAGATCCGTATGCAGATCGGCGTAATGTTCGGCAACCCCGAGACGACTCCCGGAGGCAAGGCGCTTAAATTTTACACTTCGGTGCGGCTCGATATCCGCAAAATTGCCCAGATCAAAAAGGGAGAGGAGGTTGTGGGCAGCCGCACCCGGGTGAAAATAGTCAAAAATAAAGTAGCCGCTCCGTTTAAGCAGACAGAATTCGATATTATTTACAACGAAGGCATTTCTAAAGAAGGCGAAATTATGGCCCTCGGAGAAAAATTTAAAATTATAGAGAAAAGTGGAAATTCGTATTTCTATGCACCCGACCCCACCCTTCGCCCTCCCCTTGATAAGGGAAGGGTTGGGGAGGGGTCTAAGGGGGAGGAGAAGGCGGAGAAAATAAAACTGGGCGTAGGTTATGATGCGACGAGAAAATTCCTGAAAGAAGATAAAAAAATATCCGATAAAATTTTAAAGGAAATTAGGAAAAAATTTGCCGAAGAGGAAGTTAGAGGTTAAAACTTCAGTATTTTCAAAAAATTTGCTTTAGCTTTTTTGCTTGGAAACGGCCCGATGAGAGCCAAGTTGAGTTTGTTATTGCTAAAAATATTCATTGCTAAAGTCTGGATCTCTTTTGCGGTGACTTTGCGGATTTCTTTTGCTTTATCTTCCGCATTTTTCAATTCGCGCTTCAAAAGTTCCTGCCCGCCATAAAAATTGGCTATATCATCTGTCGATTCTAGAGATAATTTCATGTTGCCGATCAAAAATTCTTTAACTTTTTTCAATTCTTCTTCGCCCACCCCCGCCGTTTTCAGTTTCTGGCATTCTTCCAGAATTGCTTTTAGTACTTCCTCGATTCTTTTGTTATCCACTCCGACCGAAATTTGAAAAAATCCATGATCGGTATAAGCGTCGTTCCCGGCCCGCACATAATAGCCGACCCCCATCTCTTCGCGCAGCTTTACGAAAAGCCGCGAACTCATTCCCCCACCCAAGACTCCTGCCAAGACCGAGAGCGCCGCATTGCGCTTATCGAATAAATCATAAGTCCGCACCCCCAGAACAAAATGCGTTTGATCCGTCTTTTTAAAATTAATGAGTGCCTTTGGTCGGCTTTGCGCTTCTCTGACTTTTATTTTCTTCCCTTTATGTCCGCGCTTCATGCTTCCAAAAATTTTCTTTACCTCTTTTATCACTTCTTTTTCGGTAACTTGCCCGGCCACGATGAGCACGGTTGCTTCCGGCAAATAATGCTTCCGGTGATAGTTGACAAAATCTTCCTGCTTCATGGCCAGTATATTTTGTTTAGTGCCGGCAATGCTCCAGCCTGCCGGTGTATCGCCGTAGAGAAGCCGCATCCATAATTCCTGCACCTGGTGATTCGGCATATCTTCATACATATTTATTTCCTCGATGATCACTCCTTTTTCCCTCTCCATTTCTGCTTCCGGAAAAATGGAATTGAGATAGATATCCGAGACAACGTCAAAAATCTGCCGGAAATGCCGAGCATCGCTTTTGGCATAGTATCCGGTATATTCCTGCGCGGTGAAAGCGTTGTACTGGCTACCCAAAGCATCTAATTCCTTGGAAATATCAACGGCTTTTGGCCGGCGCAAAGTTCCCTTAAAGCACATATGTTCCAAGAAATGCGAAACCCCGTTTATATTTTTTGTCTCGTATTTGCTTCCGGCTTCCACCAAGACCAAAACCGTCACCGTCGGATTGTCCTTCATGGGCACCACGACAACCCGCAGTCCATTCTTTAAAACTTTTTTGGAGAATTTCATATAATTAAAGAATTTTCTCTTTAAGGTAATTCTTCAATTCTTCCACCTTCACCCTCTCCTGCGCTCCCGTATCCCGGTCTCGCACAGTCACCGTATTATCTTCAAGCGTATCGAAATCAACAACTATACAAAACGGCGTGCCGATTTCGTCCTGGCGACGGTAGCGCTTGCCGATATTGCCATTGTCATCCCAAACCACTCGGCCGAATTCGGCTTTCAGCGGCACAAATACTTTTCCCTCGGCATATTTCACTAATTCTGGCTTGTTCTTGAGAAGTGGCGAAACCGCGCAAATGACCGGAGCAATATTTGGTTTGAATTTTAGGTACACTCGGGGCTCTTTTTCACTTGCCCCGTCCTTGGCGGGGTCTTCAGTATAAGCCGAAAGGAGCAAAGCCATAAAGGCGCGATCCACTCCGAAAGTCGGCTCGATCACATGCAGAATCATTTTTTCTCCGTTCTCCTCGTCCTGATATTCCAGCTTGTGAGTTTTCAAATCAAAATCGCTCCGATAAGCCAGACCGAAAAGTTCCTTTTTGCCAAAAGGATAGTCAAATTCAAAATCAATCGTCCGGCTGGAATAATGCGCCCGATCCTCTTTCGCCACTTCGAGCTCGTGCACTTTATTCATATCAAGCCCGATCTTTTCCATCCAGGAGCGTATCTCTCCTCTCCAATATTCAAAATATTTCTCCCAATCGGCTGGCCGCACGAAATACTCTATCTCCATCTGCTCAAATTCCCTCTGGCGAAACAAAAAATCCCGCGGCGCAATTTCGTTTCGGAAAGCTTTGCCGATCTGCGCCATTCCAAAAGGAAGTTTGGGGTGAAAAGCATCCACTGTATTTTTAAAATTCACGAACATGCCTTGAGCTGTCTCTGGGCGCAAATAAGAAACAGAAACTTCATCCTTCCTGGCGCCAACAGAAGTTTTGAGCATGGTATTAAACTGCTTGCCGTCTAGGGGGTCGGCAAAATTCGCCACGTGCCCGGTCGCTTCCCAGACTTTGGGATTCATCAAGATCGCCGCGTCCATGCCATACATATCCCGGCGTGAATCCACAAACTTTTTCCACCAGGCCTGCTTGATATTATTTTTTAGAGCCAGCCCCAAATGTCCCCAGTCATAAGTCCCGGCAAATCCGCCATATATCTCCGAGCCGGGAAAAACAAACCCGCGTCTTTTACATAGCGAGACCATTTTCTCCATTAGATCACCATCTTTACTTTCTTTTTCTTTTTTCATTTTTGCTTTCTACTTTATGAACTTTATAACTTATTCGACGACCACACCCCCGCCGGGAGGAAACGCGGAATCATTCTCGAGCGAGGTGCGCAGCGACATTTTATTCACCTTCACATCCACATTAGTAAAATCATCATGCCCCGTCAAAATAGCGTCATTGATGATAATCGGGGTGTTTCGCACTTGCGACAAGGAAGGAGTAAAAGCAACTTGAAAGAAAACCGTTTTTCCTGCTCCGGTGATACCGGCGCCCTTCGCAATTGCGCCGATATTCCAGGTGATTTCCCGGGTGGAAGTGTTGTAAGTCAGATCTTCACCCGTTGGTGAAATCGTGCCAACAAATTTCATCCAGGATGGAAGAGAAGAATGCACCACGGCGTTCGAAATATTATTGGAGCTATTGGATAGCGACCAGGATATGGTATAAGTCGTTTCTTTTTCCACTTTCGGAGGCACCGGCCCGGTATTTTTGAACGGTCCGGAATAATAGAGCGCCTTGGCCGCGAAGCCGACATCGGAAATAATCCGGACAATACCTGAGTCCGTATTATTAAGATCCGTACTCTCGTAGTCTCCAGTGGCCTGTTTGCCGGAAATGGAAATATCTATCTTGATCGAAGGGTCTGGCAGTACACCGCCCGAACCAGAAAACAAAAAAAGCGGAGAAACGGAAAAGTTGACAGAGCCGGAATCGCCCGGATTCACTTCACTAAATCCATTTTTGTGATTTTTGTCCCAGGTTATGGTGTCAGTCTTGGAATCATAAAAACCTTGCTCGGCAGATATCGTCCGGCGGTCCACCGCGTTGCCGGAAATTTTGGCGCGGATCGACAAGTCATTTACCTTGGTATCTAAATTGTTGGTCCATTTGATTTCAGCCTGAATCGGAGTCTTGGTATTGGCCGCATATTCCCTGCCGGACGTACCGTTGACAAAAAGCTTTGCTTCAATAAAAGGCTTTTCGATGGTCACAGTATGAGCCAGAGAATTGAAAACCACTTCGATCGTTGATTTGTCTCCTCCTTGCGAGCCGCTCGAGATGTGGAAAGTTTTTTCTTCGCCATCCGAGACATCCAGCATTTTGCCGGTGATAGATATATTGCGTTCAGCGCCAGGCGGCAGATCACCCAGGGTCCAAATGCTGTTGCCCAAAGACGGAGGCGGAGTCGCAGATGCAAACTGAAAGCCGGTCGGGTAATTCAGCTTGAGCAAAATTTTAGAAGCGGTATGGGTAGCGTTCAACGTAGCTTTTACTTTGAGAGTGATGTCTTGATTTGGGCTAGCGGAGAGAGGACCATCCACAGAGAGATTGAGCGGTGTGGAACTGATGGTCACATTGTGATATTTGTCTTTAACAAAAATCGCATTGGACCCTTCGACACGATATTCGATCGAAATTTTTATGGGGCGCACGGACCCTTGCTCGCCGAAGAGCACTAGTTTGACGTTTTCATTACGCACGGCTCCAGCTGGAATTGTGCCGAGAGACTGCCGCATACGTTCGGTCGGCACCGACGCGGAAGCTTCCGGACTAACAGAACTTACCGAAGAATCTTTCGGATATTCGACGACCAAATCCACCAAATCCAGAGCCGAATTGTTTCGATTAGTAATCCCAACCACCAGCGACAAATCTTCCCCGCCAGCCGTGAAATTGTTTCCGAGAACCGAAATATCAATGTTGTCATTAGAAACCATATTGCCGCCGCCAAAAAAAATATAGGAAGCATAGGCCAAGGTCAAGACGAAAAAAACCAGCGAACAGATGAAAAAAATTTTGAAGATCGGGGTTTTCATCAGGAAACTGCCGCGATTCTCAGAAGACCAGACTGGCGCTTTCGGATCACTTTCCCAGCCATCCGGAATATTCCTTTCGCGGGAATGGGTAAACCTGTCTCGATGCTCGATCTGGGTCTTATAATTTTTGCTGAAAAGCTTGCTTTTGAGTTCTTCAATGCGATTTAATTTATCCCGATCATTTTGTGGCATCCTGTGATTATAACACCCCGAACCAAATTTGAGAAATTTTTACGGGGCATGTACTCTACAAATGTGTCTCTTTCAGCGCCTTGTTGATCTGCTGTAATACATGAGTGCGAGATTTGGAGACTTCAAACACCAAATTTTGCTCAAATGGAGATTTTACAAGATTCTCTAGTATCTCATTTTCGCCAATATAGCCCAAATTGTTCAATATCCGCAAAACAATAATTGCCTCAATGTTCCGTAGATCTTCTTCCCAGCCTAAGGCTGGTCCACCTTGGGCGGATAAATTTTCTAAAACCGATAAACCATTTACGAGATCAGTAAACAATGCCTCATTCGGTTCCACGCCTGCGAGAAGTCGCTTGAGCAGGCGGGTAATGTTGGCAAAAACGGCAAAAGTTTCTGGCGTTTTGGTAATTTGTTCCAACATGCCCGTCTTCCCTGCATTGGTCACCCGAAAAATATTTTTGCCCTGGACCAGATCAATCTTGAGATAAGCAAAATCCTGTAAGACATAGCGGAGTTTGGAAGACATTTTGCGTACCCCCTGCGCTGAAGCAGTGATCATCCCCAAATCGCGGGCAAAAATGGAATAATGCTTCCCCGCTTCGCCAAAATTCCGGCTCCCTAATATTATTCCCTCGGTATGATAAATGTGGTGCATTAGAATTCTTCTTCTTTTCCTAATTCTAGTTTTTCAAACCCGATTCCCGCTTCTTTGAGAAAATTTTCAGGACCACGCCAAATAAATGTAGCCCAATCATGGATATAGGCATCGTGAACTGGAAATGTAATTCGTGGTTTAATAATTTTTGCATAATCAATCGCATCTTTGATTTTCATCCATGGACCTGCAATCGGAAGCGCAAGAATATCTATTTTAGAGTTTGGATTAGAAAAAGAATCGCCAGGATAGCACAATGAATCAATTGTATAACCTGTATTCTGGACTTGCCCATATGTTCCGTATATTTCCGCATGCTTACTACCAAACCCAACAATATTGACTCCATTAAAATCGTATTTTTGGCCATCTTCTACTTTTATATATTTTATCCCAGCTTCATCAAGCAACTTTCCCACCGCTGTATTGGTAATTACAATTGCATTCGGATTATTTTCTAAAACTTTCTTTAACGAATCAATATGCAAATGATCTTGGTGTTCGTGGGTAATAATAATTGCATTTATATTTTTTTCTTGCAATTGTAAAGCCGAAAAAGCACCCGGATCGGTCATTATTCTGACTCCAGTCTTTGGTTCGGCGATAAAACAACAATGCCCAAGTTTTTTGATTTTCATCCTTTTATTCTACCACAGAGCAAATAAAATATAGAAATCAGAGCGCTCCTAGACAAACCCATGATAGCATAATAGACGCGGCCGCGTCTATTATGCTATTTAACTAAAATTGATTTTTAAAATACCCAAAATGCAACTACAGATGAAAAGCTCTTTCCAATAAAGCTCTGTTAGTGATGTCCCTAGCCAAAATGAAATGCACATACTTACCTATCTGCCAATAATTGGCAATAAAATCAATTTCTTCTTGACACGGGTATGGATAAACCCAAACACTATCGTTAAACCTAACAAACCCCAGTTCTTTCATCTTTTCCGTCAAGGAATCTCTGGCGCTTTTTCTTCTTTCGGGAATATCAAAGACAACTACTCGAAAACTTCTATCCCAAATTTTTGGATTTTCTATCTTTAATTCTTCGTAATTGAAGCGCAAAAATACTTCTCTGCCATTTTCGGTCAGAACAATTTTATGATGCTTGCCATCTTTTTTTATCTCCACTAATTTTTGTTTTCTTAGCCGAAAAAAGTAGCTCGCTAGATTGGGCGGTCTTTTGTTTAATCCAAAAATTTCTTTAATCAATAACTTGGATATTTGATAACTAGCCCTCCTGTTTGACAAAGCCACGGCTATTCCTACTCCCATACCCAAGGCCCGAATAATCTTTCCACTATTAGATTCTTTGTCAATTATTTTCATAAGTTATACTTACATCATAGCATAGCATATTGGGAGCGACCGCGTTTATTACGCTATTAGCTAAATTTGCTTAACTAATTTTATTTAGTCACAAAATTCTTTAAGATCGGAATCAGGGGCGTCACAGTTTCATTATTTATGTCTTCCGGCTTGATCTTGCATTTAGCGAAAATTTGTTTTTCGATTTCTCGCCCGCACTCTATGAGCCTCTCCCGTTCCTCTTCCTCAGAAGGGCTTTCCAGCTTATAGCGATTTTTTGCTTCTTTCATGCGCTCTTCGAGCGAGACGACTCCGTAAGGACTCACTCTCATGTCGGCATAGTGCATAACTTTCACGCTCATATCGACAGCACCCTTATGTTGGCAAATCAAGGAAAAACTGATTGATTTTATTAAGGAAACTACGCTTGGGGACATTTTCAGTTCTTTAGCAACTTGTTCGTTCGCTTTTTCATCGTTGTTTCCATATTTTTTTATATATTCTTCTTTGACTTTTTCCCAATAATCTCGCCCTTCCGGCTCCAAAGATTCCGGCAAAAACTCGAAGTTTGATTTGATGATATTTCCCATATCGTGCAAAAGACAGGCTGAAATTATTTCCTCCTTGTTCACTGGTTCATTCAGATTATCGCAGATAAGCGAGGCAACCGCCGCCACGCGCAACATATGCGTTTGCAGATTCGGCATGATTTTGTATTTTTTATATATTCTTTCAATGGAGATAGGCATCGAGTCGCCAGGATTCAGGCCCCGGCTTTTTCTTTCATCCTGCAGTTCCCGCATAAATTCGCGGTACTCCCCTTCGGCTTTCAAGGCCGGGGTAATATTTAGATCTAAAACAACTTTGTTTTCAATATTATTATTTTGTTTTACTTCTTTTACATTGAGTTCATCTTTTATAAGCTCAATATAATCTTGGCTTAAAGCAAAATTTTTAATTTCTAAAGTATTGAGTGGTTGCCGCACTTTTATTCCTGCCTTCTGACGAGCTTCTAAGCCGAGAGTTACAATTTCGCGAACTACTCCCATATTTTCTAAAATTTTCTTTTGTTTGTTCTTCCCTAGGCCGAAAATATCAAAAAAACTTTTTGATATTTTCGGCCACTCTTCTAAATGCACACTCTCTTGGTCACTTTCATTTTTTAATCGGAGCCAAATATCCTCGGCCGCAAAAGGCGCAAACGGCGCCAGCAGTTTTGCTAGAGTTTTTAGTACAAAATACAAAGTTGCCCTTGCCCCGTACTGAGCTTGCTCTAGTTCGGGGTTGGCAACCTCCCCCTTGATGCGCTCTCTAGAACGACGCAAGTACCAGGTCGAAAGATCTCCAACAAAATCTTTAACTCCTCGTACTGGTTCCAGTAATTTATAATTATCTAGATTTTTGGTAGAAAGTTCTACCAATTCATCCAATCTGGCTAAAATCCATTGATCTAAAACGGAATTAGACCTCTCCCCAACCCTCCCCTTATCAAGAGGAGGGCGAAGGGTGGGGTCTTTATACAACTCATAAAACGCGAGCACATTGTAAAGCAAACCGAAAGTCTGTTGTTGAATGAGCGCCACAGTTTTTTCATCAAAATTTTTCGACTCGCCGGGCTGGTTAACCGAATACATCCACAAACGAAGCGTGTCCACTCCGTATTTATCCATCATAAGCCACGGATCAACGACATTCCCCAGAGACTTGGACATTTTTTCCCCGGATGCGTCGAGCAAGTGACCGAGGCAAATGACATTTTTATAAGCCAGCCCCCGCCCCATCAAAATTCCGATCGCGTGCAAAGTATAAAACCAGCCACGGGTCTGATCAATTGCTTCGCAAATAAAATCCGCCGGGTACATAATTTTTTGCGCCTCGAAGGGCTTGTCCTGAGCAAAGTCGAAGGGATAATGATCCTGCGCGAAAGGCATCGCGCCAGAATCCAACCACACATCCATAACTTCACGGGTTCGGATTAAATTGCCGCCACAAGAACAAGCCAGCGCAACTGCGTCAATATACGGCTTGTGCAAATCCAGTTCGTAATTTTCATTATGGGGAAATAAAAATAAACGTATTTCCTGGATTTCTGCAGTTTGAAATATATTACTCTCAGAAGAATTTTGATCCTTCTCTAATTTTGACAAATTGCCTAAAACCCAAATCGGATTACCGTGAGAAACAATCAGGATGTTCTTGTTGGAATGCACTTTCTCTATTTCAAAAATAAATTCTCCAATTCTTTGTTTTACGAAATCCACACTTGGTTCGTTGTACTCGTGCAAGCGATTATCTACCAAAAGCGCTTTCTCTCCTAAACCCAATTCTTTTCTGACTATTTCCGATGTTTCTCTAGCGCGAAGAAATGGAGAAGAAACAATAATATCTATATTTTTATTTTTCAATTTTTGCGCCGAAATGATGGTCTCTTTTTTTCCTCTCTCTGTTAAATGATTATTCGGATCGCCCTTGGGGTCGAAAATATGCTTGGCATTATTTTCCGCCTCCCCATGCCGCATGACAAAATATTTATTGCCGGACTTTTTGGTTTTAGCCTGCAAATCCATAATACTGCCAATGACTTCTATTTTTTTGCAAGAATCGCAGACCCAGACCGGAAGCGGCGTCCCCCAATACCGCTCGCGAGAAATGGCCCAATCTTTGACCTCCCGCAGCCACTCGCCAAAACGCCCCTCGCGAATATACTCCGGCTCCCAATTTATTTCTTTGTTTTCACTTATTAGCTTTTGCTTGATCACTGGATCCGACATTCGGATATACCAAGAATCCCGCGCGTAATATATGAGTGCCGTATGGCAACGCCAGCAATGCGGGTAGGAGTGCTTGTAATTTTCCTGTTTGAAAAATAAATTTCTTTTCTTCAAGTCTTCGATGATGTCGACAGCTAAAGTCGGTTTGCCTTTATCGTCAACCTCTCGCACAAATCTGCCTTCCAAAAATCCAGTGCATTTGATAAATTTCCCTTCCAAATTCACCAAGTGATGCTTTGGCAAACCAACCTTTGTGCCGAGCTCAAAATCATCCTGTCCATACATTACAGCCGTGTGCACAATCCCCGTGCCGTCTGCGGTATTTACAAAATCCGCCGCGTAAATTTTATAAGCAGGTTCTAGGTTGTAGGTTCTAGGGTCTAGGAGATTTTTCAGGAAGGGGAAAAGCGGTTCATATTCTAGGCCTACAAAATCTTTACCTTTTAATTCCTCAATAACTTTATAACCATCGGCAAGTATCGAAAGCCGCTCTTTAGCTAAAATAAATATTTCATCTCCCGCTTTTACTTTTACATAATCAATATTTTCCCCGACCGCCAGCGCTACATTCCCGGGCAATGTCCACGGTGTTGTAGTCCATGCAATCAAATAAGTATTTTCTTGCCCTTTCACTTTAAATTTCACATACACTGACAAATCTTTCACATCTTCGTATCCTTGCGCGAGTTCGTGGCTGGAGAGAGCCGTGCCACAGCGCGGACACCAAGGCACAACTTTATAATCCTTGTAAAGTAATTTTTGGTCATTTACTTTTTTGACCACATTCCAAACGGATTCAATATAATTGTTTTCGTAAGTCACATACGGATGCTCCTGATCAAGCCAATATCCAATTCGCTTGGTAAATTTATTCCACACCTCCAAATATTCCCAGACACTTTCCTTGCATTCTTGGTTGAATTTCGCAATACCGTATTCTTCGATCGCTTTTTTAGAATTAAGACCGAGCTTCTTTTCAGTTTGAATCTCTACCGCAAGCCCATGCGTATCCCAGCCGCCCTTGCGACGGACATGAAAACCCTGCATGGTTTTATACCGCGGAATAGCATCTTTGAAAGCTCTTGCCTCCAAGTGATGGATCCCCGGCTTACCATTGGCCGTCGGTGGACCCTCATAAAAAACAAATTCCTTCTTCCCCTTCGACTGGCTCAGGGTCTTCGAAAAAATTTTATTCTCTTTCCAAAACTGCAAAATCGCCTCTTCGCGAAGCGCTGCGTCTGATTTCTTTGTTGTATCTTTATTTTCCATATAAAAAACTCGTCACTATACAGCAGATATCTGCCATACAAGGACGAGTTTTCTCGTGGTACCACCTTGTTTCATCACGCCGCAGTTTTAACGCAGGCGGACACTTCATTACCGCTATAACGGGCATACCCGTTGGGTTCTAATTAGTTTCTTCCCAAAGCTCCGGGGTGATTCTCCCTTCAACGCTTGTATGTAAAGTATAACATAAAATGAATCAACATCAATCCTCTCAATTACTGTTTGCATTTTCTATGGGCTTATTCGTACGAATGGGTAAATAAAGAATAAGCGAATTAAAATTTTCTAGATAATATCAAATACATGCTTGGCTATTTTGGGCAATGGTTCAACAACGAAATAAAACATAGAGAGGCTTTTTTGTTCTTTGTCCAGAATTCCCGCGCTAAACAAAACTGCCAGATGTTTGGATACTGCCAGATGTTTGGATGTAGATTTAAATGATAACTTTATATGTCCGGCAATTTCTGTGACAGTCCCCTGCTTTTTATCCTTGAGATATTTTATAATCTGTAGACGCCGACGATTAGCAAGAGCTTTGAGTGTTTTTTCATATTCCTTCATAATAAATATTATATCACCACTTTTTCTATTTACCTATTCGTACGAATTAGAAAATAAAGAATAGAGGTGCAAAAATTTTTTTATTTATTCTCTCCCGGCTTTTTGAGGTCGGCCATCTGGATCGGGCTCGAGATTTGCGGCGGAGTCATGTCGATAGCGCCGAACTGTTTTTCATAATTCGCTATCTGCGCATTGAGCCACAGAGCGATGCTTTTCATCACTTGTGGCGTGGTCGCAAAAGAATCCAGATTGTTCCCGCTCGTGAGAGCAAAAGAGAAAATTTCTTTGCCATGGGCGCCAATAGCCCCATCCACAAACTTCTTCGGCAGTTGATTCATATCTATTTTTTTCGGATCGATCATATTTAACTATTGTAGCAAATTTCGAAAATAATTCAAAATTTGTGCTTCAAGACAAAGCTTCTATGTCAACTTTCTGGTGCTCTCCATCGAGAAATTTCTTATAAAAAATTAATTCTTCCTTCGGCATCACTGGCACTTTAATACCGGCAACTTCTTTCCAGACTGATTTTTCGAAATTAGTGGCAAAAGGCAGCCAAGTCTGGCTTGCATTGTCGTATATTTTTACATCCGCACTGCCGATATCTATTTCCTGCCCATGATAATTCAAAGTCATGATATAGAGATTCCATTTTTTATCTTTAAAATAGCCCGGAGCGTAAGTGATATATTTTTTTACCTCACTTGTAATTTTTGAAAACTGGTCTTGCGGAATATCTATATCAATATCATTGAGCGGCCGTGGCGAACCATGCATCTTAGCCGCAAAACCTCCCGATATTTGAAAAGGTATTTGATGTTTATTTAAAATATCCACAATCCAAATCAATGCGTTTTTTGTTTTCTCTTCCAATTTAATATCCATAAAAATCTGCCCGTGATAATAACAATAACAGCTACTAATGTTACTAAAACTATTCTCATTCTTCCCTGATCATTTTTGAAAAATCAGGACTATCAGCATATTGCAAGGCTCTTTCGTTTATATGATATTTATTTCTCAATTCTTCAAAAGGAATCGTATTATCGATAAGACCAATTTTATATGCTAATTCATCAGAATATGCCGGCATTAAAACTTTAAAGCTGAAAGGAATTCTACCAGAAACAATTTCATTTACATGAGAAACTATATTCGTAGTGCAGGTGCTGGTGAGAGTGTTGTAGAATTCGGGACGAGTGGCCAGCTTATTGGCTCTATTGAGCATTGACACAAAAAGCTTTTGCATATTTTCTCTTGTAGTTACAACTGGATACAAGAAGACTTCATCTTTGCGATAATTTGATCTCAATTTTACAACATCTCGTTCGTCAGCAATAACATACACTAGCTCGTATTGCCTCAAAAGACCTTTCAAAGCAGAGAACTTTTCACCTTTTTCTTTTCGTATTTCGACAGATATAGAAACATAGTCTCCACTTTCAAATCCAAAAGACACCAAAGTATGAGCCGCTCCAGCGCCATAGCCAGAAAAAGGTTCTACCATATACCAAACTGAATTCAGTTTATTTAAATCGAAAACTTTATCATAATACCGGACGTCATAGTCTGTAGTTGATCGATAGTTTATATTTCGAATATTTGTAACATAAATTAGATTGCCATCAAAAGTCACTCGCGCTAAAATTTCCTGATCCTTATTCCACTCACGGTCTAAAGAAGGTCGGACAATGAGAGAGAAAATAAAATAAGCAACTGCGATGACCACAGTTATTATAAAGAACACCTTAAGAACTTTTTTAATTTTAGATTTCACCTAAACATTTTAGCACAGGTTGGGGGAAATTTAATAGCGATATTTTAATCATTTATCAAATAAAGCTACATATTCATATAACTCAAATGATCGATTTCTGGAAAAACCAGTTTTCTCTCTCAACATCCCCTTCTTTTCAAATTCATCTACTAATCTATTGGCGGTTATGAAAGCCACTTCAAGCTCCGAAGCGATTTGACTCACTCCCATGATCGGATTGGAGAAAAACCTAAGCAGAAGCTTTTGTCCCAACTCTGCGCGCCGGCCAATTGTCATTATCTTTTTTTCATATTTCTGCCGCAAAGCGACAATCTTTTCAAAAGTCTCTTTACCCTTCGTGGCTGTTTCAATAACTCCAGAAATAAAGAATTTAATCCATTGCTCCAAACTATTGGACGAACGCACTAGTGTTAAAGAATCATAATAGGATCCTTTGTTTCGAGCAAAGAAATCTGAAAGATACAAAGTTGGTTTACGCAAAACTTTCGCTTCAACCAATTGAAGGGTGATCAGCAAACGACCAATTCTCCCATTACCATCTAGAAACGGGTGTATAGTTTCAAATTGATAATGACTAACCGCAATCTTAATCAATAGCGGTATGTCCAACTGTTTGTTGTACCAAAACTTTTCAAGGTCAGATAGCAAATCCCCGACCTCGCTTGGATGAGGCGGGATAAAGAAAGCGTCTTTTAAATTAGACCCGCCAATCCAATTTTGACTGGTGCGTATTTCTCCGGGAGTTTTATGTTCGCCTCGTACACCTGACAAAAGAATTTTATGGGCAGATCTTAGAAGTCGAATAGATAAAGGTAAACTACTTAACTCTTTGATCGAGTGATTGATGGCTTGAATATAGTTCTGCACTTCTTTCCAATCATTTCTTCGCTCGGGTTGGATATCCTCTTTGGGAGACAAGACTTCATCGATTCCGGTTTTCGTACCCTCAATCCGACTCGAAGTGGTCGCCTCTTTGGCAATGTGCATTTTTATGAAATAGTCTACATCGGGAACAAGGGTGGAATAAGCATTGAGTTCACCCAAAAGTCGCATTGCTTCAGCGAGCAATACGTCAATTTTTCTATCTTCCCATTCAAAAAGTTTATTAATAGGAAAAGGGCTGAAACTTTTATATTCCAGCTGTTGTTTGTATATGCCTGATTTAAATGTTTGTTTCATATCTGTAATTATAATTATTTATATTTACACTTTAGCATATATATGGAAATAAGCAAATTCATGTTTTCAGATTATTTAGTCGGGCATAGTAAGTATTTTAACATGAAAATGAAGTTACCTTTACCAATAAACCAATCCTCCCCAATGTAACCGTGTTTCTGATTCGCTCACGATTATTTTATATCAACCATATAATTTCTCAAAAAAGTCTCTATCGCGCGAACAGTGTCATCTTTTAACTTTGCATTACTTTCAGCAACCCATCTTGCAAAATTATACAATTCTTGATTATCAACTTTAAGCCACTTTTTATTTTGAAACAGAAATATAAACAATGTGGTCATTGCCAAACGCTTATTCCCGTTTTGAAAAGGGTGATTTTTGATCATCAAATAAAATAGTATCGAGGATTTCTTGAGAAGACTCGGATAAAGTTGCTTGCAGCCAAATGTCTGAAATGGCGCTTCAATACTCCTTTCAAGGGCGTTAGTATATCTGGTACTAAAGTCAGGTATCGGCTCTGACCATGTCATGGTTTGTTTCGCCAATGTATGGGCAACATATTCTACATCTACAATTGTTAGCCGTTTGATTTGCATATTTATTCCTTACCAAGAAGCTTTAGAGTATCTCCATAATCCCTTATAACTTTTGCAACGGCCTCTTTTATCAACTTTTTCTTTTCTTCTGTTAGTATCCTGGAACCTTTACCATTTACTATCTCATCAACATGCTCCATGGAAATAGCATAAGAACGTCCAATCTTCTCTGCTGGGATCTGACCTTTCTTTATCTTGTTGAACACTGCAATACGACTAATTCCTAGCATTTTTGCCAGCTCAGCAATAGATATAAATATTGCTTTTTTGCCTTTATTTTCCATTATAATTTCTTGTTAACGTTATACATTGTATATGTTAACAATTGTTAACTCTAAAGTCAAGACAGGTTAACAAAATACCCTATTACGGTACAGACTCTTTTACCTTTTTGCTTTTTTAGGTTTCCAGTCACTGATAATTAATTTACTGCCTTTTTTCTTTACCACGACTTTCTGCTTCTCCTTCCACCCGAGCCCCACCACCAATTCCCGAGGTAAAGTCACCGCCAAAGACTTCCCACCCAATTTGGTAAGTTTCCGTATGTTTTTGTTTATCATTTTTTGTACACTCATATATATGTAATTAATTACGTAATTAAATATGTACTTATTTTAGCATAGGTTGGAAAAATTTCTAGCTATTGAGTTACCTTTACCAACAAACCAATCCTCCCCAATGTATCGGCAACCTTTCCACAGCTCTCTTTTTCTCCCTCATATACTTTCACACTACCGAACTGGTCAGCAACTTGCGCTAATTGAGAAGCAGTCGCACTCGAACATCCGATGGCTTGCACAAGCTGCTCAATCACCTCATCAAAAGTATGGCAATTGCAATTAAAAAGAATCACCTGCCATATTAATTCTTTTTCAGTAAGTAAAGTGATTTTAGGGTCGATTGTGGTTTGGGTTGGCATTGTTGTAATCTCAAGAATTATTCTCGCCAAATTCTCGCTACATTATCGAACTATCAACTTCTATGTGTCTTTCATAATCAAATTCTCCAGTTTTGATGTATTCTAGAAATTCTTTTTCATCCAAAACATATGTACGAAATTTCTCATCAGAACACTTAATAGTTATCGTTTTGTCTTTATGATAAATGAACATATATTTTACACACTAAGTGAATTAGTTATTATACTCCCTAATTATTTCTAAACAATCTTCGTAGGCTTCGGCTTTGCCGTCAATGAATTCATTAAATCCATATTCTTTAATCTTTGCGCTTTCTGACAATTCTTCTTTCCATTCTTTTCTGTAATTTTTTGCCAATTCAGCAATATGTTTTTCTAGCGACTCGTTTGTAATTTTCTCTATGAAACCTTTAGACATCAACACTACTGTTTCTTCATATAAATTCTGTAAATTCTCCCATAACTGAAATGTCTGATAAATTTAATCTTCCGCAATCATCTCCCATTCTTTCGGCTCAATTTCCACAAAGTCATCGTCCTCGGGAGTATATTCCTTGCACACAACCCAAAACGGAAAATAAAAATCCGGATGTTGGTCTAAATACTTTAAAATTTTGATAGCCAATTCCCTGCTGATGTCCATACCTGATCTTTGATCAAATACAAAATAAAGTCAACTATCTGAGTCGATATCTTCCCTGACCAATAAAATCAAGGTAATTTTTGTCACGCAAAAATTGTAATTGCTGGCGGATTTTGTCTTTAATGTGTTTATTTTCCGGATGAATAATTTTTAAATCAGACTCAAAATCATAAATGTCTTGCAGAGAAAATTCTTTTTTATTCAAAAAATCAATACAATTCATAATATCTAAAATCCATCCTTTTGCATCGGCTTTTTTAATTCCTTTTAGAAAAATAGTTTTTTGCCATTTCTCTAAAACTTCTTTTTTAGATATTTCTTTTCCGTCTTCAATATAAAATATCTGACCTGCTTTGGGTATCTTGGAAAACAAAATATTTGAACCAATCCATCCTGCTCGACGCGCAGTTTCTTTAAGGGGTTTTCTTTTCTCGATTATTTCAGAAAGAAAAAAGTGTTTGGGTATTACAAAGAAATCATTTACAAACAGAGATTCTAAATAACCCATAAAGAAAAAATTGGGCTTTGATGTAGAGTTTATTCTTTCAATCATTTTTGAATATGCACCAGCAGAAACTTTGTTGCCAATTTTTCCTTTCTTGGATTTTAACTCAAAATCTTCAGAACAATTTTTGCAGTAAAAATCAGCGACAGGTTTGTTGTTTAAATATTTATCAATATCGACTTTTCCGCAATTTGGACAATATATCTGACTACCCACCCACTGCTCGCTCAAAACTCTCATTTTTTGAGAATTACTATTATATAGTTTTGCTAAATTTTCATCTAAAATTAAATTCACTTTTCCATTAGATCATTTTTGGGGTTACGATGCAAGAAAATATTAGAATACGTATTTAATTACGTAATTGATTACATAACTGTTACTGCACTAAATTAGATTGTTTTTTGTTTTTAAGAGATACTGCAATAATCGCAACACTGACAACCACATACAGGATACTCACCCATCGGAAAACTTGTTCAGGATACGGAGAGAAATAGTCGCCGGAGCCGGGGTTGGGATAAAAAATAAAAAGTAGAGTGGCTAGAGGTATAAACCAGATAGCAAATTTTTTCCAGGCGGGAAAAGCTTGCGGTAAAAATGCGAGTATTAAGAATATGAGTGCTAGGGCAGACATGCCGTAGAAAAAACTCTTTCCTAATCTTACTAAGATATCACCAGTAGCGCTAGCATTTAAATCAGAATGTAAAATAAGATAAGCTGCCAACAAACCCACTAAAGAAAAAATAAATAAAACGAAATTGATTTTTTTTGTATTCATGTGTTTATATTATATCACGCCTTCAATTTGATTAAGCAGATCAATCAGCGCCTGCGCGTCGGCGTCGGCAATTTTACCATTTCCGGCTTTCTTGATAATATTCTTTGACAAATTGGAAAGAGTTTTAATAATTACTCCTTTCTTTTCAAGTTTTTCGACCCGCTTCAATAGATCATTCTTCAAATTAGCCTTGACGTTAAGAGATTGTATCTTTGTCTTCAAACTAGCAAGTATCGTAGGGTCAAGCGCAATGTTTTCCGATTGCGCTTCTAGAAGGTCAAGTAAGTTGGTGATTTCAGCAGCATCAGCCGTGCTTATTTTCCCCTTCATTTCTTGTTTAGATATTTTCTTGTCCAAATTGGCAAGTATTTTTATATTCTTTTGCTTTTTATTCTCAATTTTTTTCTCGAGGTTGGCTATTTGCTTTAAGAGATTTTGCTTGAGTTTGTCTTTGATGCTAAGCGTAGAGATTTTTTCTTTAATAAGCGTAATGAGCTGGTTTAGAGATAATTCAACGCCGTCTGCCAGAACTACTTCATCTGTTGTGCCGTCGCCATTTGCATCAAGCGCTATCTCAGTATTCTCCGGTGCAGAGCTTTGTACCGTAAAAGCCGCTTTAGTATTTGAAGTTGTTGGAATGTCTGTATACGAAGCTACTGGAGTCGACATATCTGCAGAAAAATTATCAATTTCTACGGTAGTTGATCCATTGCCAGTTCCTTTGTAAACAAAATTGTAATTGCCTTCTTTCGGCAGAAAGATATTCTGGCTTTCGCTGGTATAGATAAATGCGCTTCCTGGTATATTCTCGGAGATAGAAAGAAAGTCAGCAGATAGATTTTGGTTTGGATTAATTCCAGTGAAATTTCCAAGTTGATCGTATGCGCCGAGAATGACGGGAGAATGAGTGCTAACAACAAGTTGATCTGTTAAATCTACAACTTGTGGTTTTGCAGTTAGGATGAAATTATTTTCCAAAACATCTTCTTTCTTGACTATAGAAGTAAAAAGAGTTTGAACTGGACTAGCACTTAATAGGTCTCGATGCTGAGTATTAGAATTTAAAAGTTTATTGTATTCAAAAAGATTGAAAAAATATGTCTCATCAGCCACGGAGGAAATTGCGCTCGGATAAACAACCGTCCTGTCTCCTTCACGAGTAAAACTCACTTCATAACTCGGATATCCGTGATAATTTTTATACTCAACAGCTTTTACCGTCGGGCTGCCCCACCCTGCGACTTGCACTACGCGGATATGATCGGGGAATTGATAATTGTCATATAGGTTATGAAAATTAGCTGCATTGGTCATAAATATAGAGCTCAAAACTTCCGGATCCGGTAGCTTTTGTTCCACTGGTTTGGCGCGCGTCACGCCCGTGCCAGTCATAAATTCCAAAAACTTCGGATAAGTACTAATGGTTGCTCCCCAGAAATCCCGCCAAGGCTTGGTAAACGACGCCTCGGAATTAAACTTAATTACTGGATCCGACACTGAAGAAAAATATTGCGGAGAAGGAAGCAAGTTGTAGGCGCTCGGCATATTCTGCGCTATTCGGCGTATGCCTATCGGATTCACTATGAACCCAGCAACTGGCGGAATGCCTTCATCGTCGCCATGCAGTATTGAAGCGATGGCTTGCGGCGTGCCGAGCTGGGGTGAGCCAACCATCACAAAAGAATCGATCAAATTATCTTTTCCCTCTTCCGAGAGTTTTTTAATAATCGCTTTTCCTAAAAGACCACCCATAGAATGGGCAACAATTGTGATTTTTCCGTTTTTTGAATTTTGAGCAAGTGTTTTTATTTTTTCAATGACATTTATCGTTTCATTTTTTGTTTTTATGCCGTCTGCTAGAATTGTCTCTGGCGAAAATCTCCAATCATAGGCAAGGGGCAACCATTCTTTAATTGTGTTATCGGCAACCAGCCCATCCATGAAGTTTGAAAAAGGAGCATATATAGGAGTGCCTTTAAAGGTATTTAGAACGCCATCCGTGTGAATGTCGTTAACACTTGCGCCATCGCTTGTGAGCGCTAGTTGGTTTACATCATTTAAACTAAATGCAGTCGGTGGCCAAAGCATATCGGAACCTTTTTCGAGAATGCTTCCCTTGATGCCCGGCAAAAACAGCACACTGGAGCAACAGACCGGCTTCTCGAGCGGATCGCTCGTAAGCCAAGGAATAAAAGTTATATTATTTTCATAGTGTTCAATGACACCGCCCAAGCCCCCTGGGTTGAGCTCATCTTCAAACGGCCCGGTCGGATCGCCCCAATAATTATTAATAGCATTTATTGTGCCCTCTCTCGAAATATAAGTAGCATAATCATTGTCCACAATGCTACTCTCTGTTATAGTCACTATCGATCCATCGTTTAAATATGCTTCCAGTCCATAATAATTTTGAAAAATTTTTGTTTTTTCTATATTTACCATGCCGCCGTAAAACTCAAGACCAGTCTCATGACCGCTTATTTTTAAGCCAGAAGCGTTTAATTCCGACTGATAAGTTACCACTCGCGCGCGCAACACACGATCATAAGTTTCCTCATCATATATTTCTATGGCGCTGTCGCTTTGACTGATATAGCCGTCTTCATCCACCTCTCTCACGCCTTCGAAAACGGAATCAACGATATGCGCTTTACTCCCATACAAAGTTAAAGCTCCGTAGTCGAAACTGCTTTTGACCTGAATATTAGAGATCTCGGCAATACCGCGGCTATCCAACACAATGGCATCCTCGTCGTAAATATTTTCAAAGGTTGAATCTGATATACTTACATCAGAACCGTATACAGTGATTCCGTAAGGGCTATCTGCAATTTCTATGTTCTCCACGGTACCGGGAGTGTTATCAAAATATAGACCATATTCCAAGTGGGAGAATAAAACACTTTGAAAAGAAGAATCTGAAGCGCCGTCTAAATATATTCCGCCAGCTTCAAACAGCCACGGAAAATCAACTTCATCTTGATTGGTATTGGCGCAAGGCTCAACTCCCTCTTCGGGGACGAGGTCCGGCATGTATTCCAGGCAGTCGTTGTACAGATCCACCCCGATCGAATCATACAGCGAACTCACAGAAACTTTCTCTGAAGCAGTGCCATTCACTTCAATCGAACCCAAAACATCCAGACTACTATCGTAATCAAATTTTACTATGACACCCGGATCGATTGTTAAGGTAGCGCCCGCAACCACATCAATGTAATTACTTATAACATACGGGCTATTTCCTTTCGTCCAAGTGGTATCTGCGATGATATCCGCCTCCACTATAGTCGAAGCAAAAACTTTCGAAGGGGAAGAAGAGAAATAAAAAACGCTGATAAAAATAATGATAATGAGAAACAAAAAACGCAAGCGTTTAATTGTGGGCATTATCAATAATTATATTATTGGGTTTAAATTATTCAAGAAATAGCTGTGGATAACTATTTTTCTTTACACAAGTTTGCGCAAGAACGATTCTTGCACATTCCTATTTTCTTTTAATATTAGCATACCAGTATGCTAGTTTATGGAAACCTATATTAGGACAAAAGTCGAGCCAAACGAATATTCTCATATGAAATTTTCCCACCAAAGTGATCATATATTGGTTTAAGTAGCTCCGCACCCAGCAAAAGCATAGATAAACGAACTTTGTTTATTTGATCTTCTTGCTCTTTGGTAATTTTTAACTTTAAAATATTCTTCGTTTCTTCCGTCAACTTTCCAATCTTTTTTAATTCTTCTAGATGTTCTATAATTGTTTCTTCTTTTCTACCACGCAAATGTGCTACTTCTAAAATACTTTTACCATCTTGTATGAAGGATAGAGTTTGTTCCCATCTTCTTTCTTTTTTTATATTTACACCACTTGGAGGCCTTGCCTCCAAGTGGTGTTTTCCTCCGGATTTAGTTTTGATCTTTCCTCCGCAAGTCACCACAAAACTTTCATGCATCTTTTTTAAATCCGCTTCCAAAATTTTACCGAAAACTTTTACCGCTTCATCTGATTTATTTTTAAAATCGATATCTTTTTGCAAAATTTCCGGATGCACTTTGAGCGCGTGAGCATTTATGCCGAGAAGATACAGGCCCGAGAGCCGGCGCACCCGCGAGAGCGCCACATACCCCTGCCCAAACTCAAACACTTGCGACAAATCCATCACCGCGGCGTCCATGCTCATCCCCTGGCTCTTGTGCACGGTGATCGCCCAGGCCAGCCGGAGCGGCACCTGGGTAATCTGCGCCCGAATTTTGCCGTTTTCTTCCACGCTCCAATCCATCGGCGCCACCTTGATGCTCCGTCCATTTCGAGTTTTGATAATCGGATAGCCGCTAAATTCTTCGTAACCAACCACAATGCCGAGAGTGCCATTTACAAACCTCTCTTTCGGATTATTCTTGGTGCACATCACCACCGCGCCGATTTTGAGTTCCAAATTCTCCGGCGACAAGCAGCCCTTCTTGAGAGTCTCGACTACTTTTTCATTTCCACTCCCGGACATTCGGAATAATTTCCTTTCGGTATTCAATTTGGCTAGCTCTTCGTTGTTGACCCGATCCACATCCACATTGTGCGAAAAAAGTTTGGTAATATTCTGAATGTTTTCTGGAAGCTTATCCGTGCGAATATGCCGAGTCTGGAGATGATTCCGATGCATTTCCGAAACATTGTTCGCCCGGATGCCCGAAAGCACGGAAAGAAAATCCGCATCATCCTGGCGGTGTTGTTCGCTCAAATAGCACACTACGAGCCGCGAGCGCTCCCAAGCTCCGAAATGGTAAGCAAAACGCGGAAATCCGACTTCCGCAATCAGTGAATTTTGTTTAACACTTTCGTCTCTTTTAGTAATCGGTGGCAGCTGGAAAAAATCGCCAACCAGAATAATTTGAATACCACCAAAGGGCTCGCTGCTCTGTCTGATTTCCCGGCAAACCAGATCCACCATCTCGAGCATATTCGTCGAGAGCATGGAAATCTCATCAATAATCAAAACCTTGGTTCGATTGACCCGCTTTACAATATATTCACTGCTCGCGATTTTATCCAAGTCATATTTGTCGAGTTTGGTCCGAATGCCAATGCCGCTCCAAGAATGAATCGTCATTCCGCCGATATGCGTCGCTGCGATACCGGTCGAAGCTGTGATCGCCGGCTCAATATCGCAGTCGCGCAGATAATTTACAAAATTATTTATGGTATGCGTCTTCCCCGCCCCCGGCTCGCCAGTTAGAAAAACATTGGCACCGGTTTTTAAAATATTTAAAGCCTGATCTTGGGTCATAAATTACATTTTCGCTGGCGCTTGAATACCCAAGAGATACAAACCAGTTTTCATCACAAAAGAAAAGGCAAAAGTTAGAGCCACTTTATACCCCGAATTTTTATCTTCTTTACTCACAATTAAATTATTGCCATAAAAACTATTAAAGACCCGGGCGACTTCGATTAAATAGTTGGCAATATAGTGCGGCTCATATTCCTTGGCAGAGCGCAAGACAACTTCCGGAAATTTATACAACAATTTTTCCACTTCAAAAACCTCTCCCGGAAATGCATGCGGGTCCGGCAAGATATTTTCTACTTTCGCTTTTTCTAAAACCGAATTGGCGCGGGCAAAGGAATATTGCAAATACGGGCCGGAATCTCCATCGACGGAAATTGATTCTTCGACGTTGTAGACGATATCGCTCCCAGAGGCTGAACGCAGAATCGAATATTTTATCGCCGCCACGCCAACCATCTCGGCCACCTTACTTTTCTCCTTTTCGTCCCAATCACGCTCCCGCATTTTTTCTCCAATTAAAGCAATCGTATCGCGAATCAAGGATTCTCCAGTCACTACATTGCCCTTCCTGGAACTCATTTTACCTCCCGAGAGCCGCATCATGCCGTGCGAAATATGAAACATTTTTTTCTCGTGTTCCGGTTTGATTAGAGAAACAGCCTTGGCGACGACTTTCATATAGTCCATTTGTTCATTGGCGGTGACGATAATCGAAAGATCTAGATTTGGTTCGGTTCGAAATTTATCTTCGGTCAATCCTAGCTCCTTGGTCTCGTAAGTCGGTAAGCCTCCGCTCGTGATGAAAACTCGGGTATGAAGTTTTGGATCATGCTTTTCAGCCTTGAACACCACTGCTCCATCGGACTCTTCAAATATCCTTCGACCATGCTCAGGATCTCTGGCTTTTCCCATATTCGCGCGCACGATCTCTTCCCCAATCGGCGCCATCTGGCTCTCCAAAAAATAGAAATCAAATTTGGTGCCGAGTAATTTATAAAGATCTTCGAAGGCATCCATCGTCACCTTGAAACCCCAATCATATATTTTATTTATTTTTTCATCCCCTCTGTTATATATTTTTTTATTTATTTCATCTATTTCGGCTTTAACTGCTTCATCAGTTTCATAAAGCAAAGCGCCTTCTGCGTAAGCTTTGCCGATATGCTGAGCCAATACTGATACAGATTCACCCCCACCTTCCTCCACCTTGCCAAGGGGGAGGTGCCCAGAATTTTCTGGGCGGAGGGGGTTTTTCAAAAGCCCATAGATAGCCTTGGCCACATGCAAACCGATATCGCCTTGATAATTGGCGCGTGTTACCTCGGCGCCGGAGTGTTCCAGAATTCTCGCCACCGATTCACCAATAGCGTTCGTCATCAAGTGGCCAATATGGAAGGGTTTGAAAGGATTCGGATCGGTATATTCAACCATTATTTTTTCTTTTGTTTTTTCCTTGGCCAAAATTTCATTCTTGCCGACATTTTCTCCTTGATTTAAAATTTCTTCAATGCTATTGCCGAAAAATTTACGCGACAAATAAAAATTTATGAAGCCCGCGCCGGCGACTTCCACTTTTTCGATATACTTATCCAAATTTAACCTCAATATTTCAGTAACTATTTTTTTGGCGAGATCTTTTGGGTTACTTTTGACATTTTTGGCGATGGCCATGGCGACATTCGTCGAATAGTCTCCCATCTTCAAATCCGCCGGGTGTTCCAAGGCAATCTCGCTCGCTTCAATACCGAGATTTTGTAGAGCGTCTTTGATTAAATTTTTAATTTTATCTTGCATTTTATTTTCTTCCGGTGCTCCCAAATTTTCCTTCACCGCGAGCGGAATCGCTCAATTTCTGAACCTCTTTTAATTTTGCAATCACCACCGGCACGATCACCAATTGCGCAACTTTGTCACCTTCTTCAAAAGTATAACTCTTATCAGATAAATTTACTAAATGTGTATTATATTCTCCTCTGTATCCTGCATCATAAACTCCACCCATGCTTTTCAACCCCGCTTTGGAAATACCACTTTTATCCATAATTATCGCCCCGTAGCCTTCCGGAAATTCTAAAGCAAACCCGTGCCAGAAATGGTAATGCTCTCCGGGCTTGACCGTCACCGTCTCCATGGCATAAAGATCCATCCCCACATCCCCCGGATGATGATACTTCGGCAATTTCGCATTACTTTTTAGTTTTTTGATTTTGATTTGCATTTTACTTGCTGAAGGTAAAAGTCAGGTCGGTCTCAAGCGCTTTGGCAAGTTTTTGGGCAAATTTAAAAGTTGGATTATAAGTACCAGATTCCAAACGCGAAATTGCAGACTGTCCAGTGCCAAGTCTTTTGGCAAGCATTTTTTGAGAGATATTTTTCTTGATGCGAGCTTCGATAATAGCCCGGATAATTGCATATTCTGGCTCAATCTTTTTATATCCTTCATGAAACTTTTGATCTTTCATTGATTCTTTAAAATGTTTCCTAAAACTAACTGGTCTAAATTCGCCAATCTCTTCCTTGGTAAAAACGTATTTATTTTTGACATTTTGTTTTTTATTCATACAAGGAGTATATCACATATATGTAATTATTTCAAAACCTTCTTAACTTTTTCATAAATTTCTTCATGAATATCAGGAAAACTTCGAAGCTTGCTTCCCTTCATACATTCGATTTTGATCCAATTTTTTTGGGTGCGAGTGAGCCAGAGAGCGCTTTTGATAGAATTTTTTAAAAAGTTTTTATCCTTTTCATGAACATCTTTTTTGCTGCCCAAATAAGCGCGAGCGCCCTTGTAATTGCGATCCCGGATCAATTTCAAAACCATCTGAACAGGCAGGGATAAATAAATGGTCAAGTTTGGCGCCGGAATTTTCAAAACTTCATATTCCATTTGAGCCAGCCATTTGATAAAAGCCTCGCGTTTTTTAAGATTCGCGATCTTGCCGCCCTGGTGGATCTGGTTCGAAGAAATATATCTGTCCATAACCACGGTATAGCCTTGTTTTAACCATCCTTGTATTTTTTCTTTGGATTCAAAGCGGTCGGCGGCATATATAACCGAAGCGATCTTCGGATGGATATTTACCCAATTATAATATTGCTCGGAGAGGCAGTGCGCGATAAATTTTCCAAAAAAATTATCTTCGTAACGTGGAAAATGAATAAACTTGACCTTGCGGCCATCCTTACGAAGATGTTTTACAAGCAAATTTGCCTGAGTGGTCTTGCCGCTACCATCTGTGCCGTCTATTACGATAAGTTTGCCTTTTTTGACCATGACAGAACTATATCAAAAAAAAGGCCAAAATGAAAAACTGTTTGGAAATTACTTAAAAAATTCTTTTAAAATCTCCGGCAAATCTGCTACTGTTTTATAAATTTTTACTGTCAATTTTGTATCTCCATTAATCATAGCAGAAATTTTTTTGCCTGGGACTTTTCGATACAAGCAAAGAACTGGTTTTCTTATATTAGAAGCAGCGGCAATTTCATAACCTACCCCAAGACTTGGGGTTGTAACTTCAGCAACCAATACATCGGCTGACCTTAACCAATCCATATCTCGATCAAATATTTCTTTATCAGTCATATTTATTTCTCCGTGAAAAGATGGGTCTCCATTTCTCTCACTCAAAACTTCACCGTATTTTTTAAGAAGTTTTATAATCTCTGGATATATAGGGGCATCATTTCGTCCTGCCCTGACTGATACTGCAAAATATATTTTCATAGTTAATTTTTAGCCTGGATAAATTTCTAGCGTATAACATTTTTCATTATACACCTTTGTTATATTTATTCCCAATGACACACTTTCTGCCATGGCAGAGCTTGTGTCATTTTTGTCTTTGAATTACAATACATTGCATGTCTATTGCAAAAGAGATCCTGAGAGAGCTTTGGGATACAGAAATCAAATACAAAGGAACGTCCGTGAATATTTTTGGCATTCCTCGTTTCAAAAAATACTCACAAAGGAGCATCCGAACAGTGATTGATCGTTTAAAACGAAAAAATATCATCGAAAAACAATTAACCGGTGTTATTCTTTCAAAAAACGGAAAAGAATATGTCAGAAGAAAAATTGATTCTCTCAAACAATTTAGTAAGCCAAAAAATATTTCTAAAGATAAAAATCTTCTTTTAATGTTTGATGTACCAACGGAAAGAAAGCCGGAAAGAGAATGGCTCCGATGGCACCTCAAAAAATTTGACTACATGATGATTCAAAAAAGTGTTTGGGTCGGACCATCTCCCCTGCCGGCAGAATTCAAAAAATATCTTGAAGAAATAAAACTCGACAAATGTATTAGAATTTTTAAGCTAGCTAGGTCGTATATTGAGTGATACATATTCTGCCATGGCAAAGATTGTATCATTTAATTTTTCTAATCTGCAATTCTACATTTTACCTAATTCTTTCAACGCCTCTGTGGCGTAAAATAAAATATTTGGCCGCAGGCCCATTGCTTTCAATTCTTCCTTGGTTGCCCAACGGGTCTCCATTCGCTCGTGCTCCATTAGAGAATCCACTATTGTATCGGAAGAAGAAAGAGCGAAATACACAAAAGTAATATGCTTATGGGTCTCATTTACAATGTGGCACCCGAGGTATTTGGGACTAACCAGATGTTTGTAATCAGACTCATCTTTAATTTCCGGCTTGGAACCGATAATTTCTACCTTAAGCCCCACTTCTTCTTTCACTTCCCGCATCGCCGCCTGGATTGGGTCTTCATCGAGCTCGATATGCCCGCCGACCGAAAGCCAGCGGTGATGCTTGTCGTGCATGCGAAGCAGCACTTTGTTTTTATAGACAATGAAAACTTCTACCGTAAAATCAATTTTTTCGTGAATGTGAGACATGTTTTACACAAACTTCTTTGGTATCGGAAACTTTTTGGCCAGCGCTTTGATTTCTTTATGTACTGATTCTTTTAATTTTTTATCATCTTTGTTTTTGAGGACAGAAATCATAAGCTCCGCCACCCGCTTGCATTCTTTCTCTTTGAAACCTCTGGTGGTAATAGCTGGCGTACCGAACCTAATTCCGGACGGATCCATCGGCTTCCTCGGATCGTCCGCGATCATATTCATATTGAGCGTAATCCCGACTTCGTCGAAAACCGTCTGGGCCTCTTTGCCGGTCACCCCCAGAGAGCCGAAAACATCAGCCAAAATTAGGTGATTGTCGGTGCCACCGCCGATCATGCGAATATTATTCTTTCTTAAAACTTCTTCCATAGCTTTGGCATTTTTTAAAACCTGGACCGCGTATTTTTTAAATTTTGGCGTCAGAGCTTCGCCGAAAGCCACAGCCTTCCCGGCAATCGTATGCATATGTGGGCCGCCTTGGATGCCTGGGAAAACTGTTTTATCAATTTTCTTGGCAATTTCTTCATTCTCACGAGTAAGGATTAAGCCACCGCGCGGGCCACGCAGAGTCTTGTGCGTCGTCGAAGTAATAATATCAAAACCGTCATCAAACGGATTGCGAAGCGCCCCGGCCGCGATCAGCCCGGCGATGTGTGCCATATCGGCCATAGTGATTGCCCCCACTTCCCGCGCAATTTCCACAAATTTTTTATAATCTAGTGTGCGAGAATAGGCGGAGAAACCAGCCAGAATTATTTTTGGTTTCTTTTCGATTGCCACCCGGCGGAGGTCTTCGTAGTCGATCTCGCCAGTCTCCGGATCCTTCATTTTATATCGGACGAAATTATAAATCTTGGCTGGAAGCGTCATCGGGTGACCATGCGTCAAATGCCCGCCATGGGAAAGATCCATTCCCAAAACTGTGTCCCCTGGTTCGAGCAGGGCCGCGTATACAGCCAAGTTGGCCGGAGCGCCAGAGTGCGGCTGGACATTGGCAAATTTACAATTGAATAATTTACAAGCCCGCTCTATGGCGAGCCGCTCGATCGCATCTGTATTTTCTTGCCCACCATAATATCTGCGCCCCGGATAGCCTTCGGAATATTTATTGGTAAAAACCGAACCGTTTGCCGTGAGCACATCTTCGGAGACATAATTCTCCGAAGGGATAAGCTCCAACCCTTCCCGCTGTCTCTTTTCTTCCGATTTGATTAATTTTTCTACTAGTTTGTCTAACATTTTACTTGGCATACTGCCATCTTAACACAGACCCGTCTGATTTTACAATAATAGTGCCGAGTAAGTCCGTCCGGAAAATCTTGGCGAGCTAAAAAAAATCAGACACTCGGGAAATAGCCAGGTTGCTTATGTCTTCGTCGTTATAATTATCAACATGAGAAGAAATACACAAAAAAGCTATCATGTCTCCTTTTACAACAAACCAAACTCTTGGCCATTGATTTGGTCTCAATCCAGAATTTGGGATAACAAGTTCGGTTTTCCAGAGTGTCCAGATATCATTTTGAGTGACGCGATGTAATTTAGCCGGAGCAATAACCTGTTTCGGTTGCGTTGGATTAAATTGAACTTCACACAATCTCTCAAAAGAAGCTAAACCCTGGCGTATAGTGCGAAATCGTCGCTCTAGATCGACGATTTCTTTCTGAATGCCGTCATGGTAGAAAAATTCAATCATAAATCATTAAAATTCAGTACCACGATAGAAAGCTAACTCATACGGAATTTCCTTTCGTAATTCTGTGCCAATGTAGGGCGCTTCTGCGTGAGACAACTCTTCCAATTGTTTTCCGTTCAAATGACCGTATTTGACCACAATTCGATCAAGCATTTTTTTTTCTTCTTCATCAAAAACAGACAAATCTGGTTCAGTAAGACATTTATAAACTTCTGTTGCATTGTATCCTTCACGCTCGGGAACTTGCTTAATTCCAAGAATTTTATTTTTAACCATTTCTTTGGTGATTTCTTCCAACGCCGAAGGAACTGGCCCCATAGGAAGGGCATTATACACATCTCCAGTTATTGATTTTTGAATTTTTTCGTACAAGTCAAAATCAGCAAAATATAATAATTTCGCCAATTTTTTCTTTCCCCGTACTTCACCTTTTAGTTTTTGGCACAAGTACAAGACAGCATTTTGGTACTTTTTCCGATGTAGAGACATACCTATATGATACTAAAAATTGAGATCAAGAGCAAACTCATGTCAATATAGCAAACAAACGAGGTCAAGCAAAATTCAAGCTTGTTAAAATAAGCAATACACCTTGAAAAAATCTATTATTTTGGGTATTATATAAATATTGGGAACTATATACTTAATTGCTCTAGAAAAAAATCTTCCACAGAATAATAAGAATAGCCCCACCCATTAATGGAAGAAAAAAATCCAAACTTCTACTGAGTTTGCTAAATTGATGTTCAAGGTTGGTTAGTCTTTCGTCAAAATTTAAGTTTTCTTCTTGCAAGTCTTCGTAGTCCATTTTACTTTTTCTTAACTTTTAATTTCTTTTTTTGTTAATCTTTTATAAACTACTATCGCACAGAGAAGTCCTAGAAGACCGCCTATACCACTTACTCCTGAACTTTCAAACATTGGCGCGGTCAAAATTACCACAAAATAACCAACCAACACGGAAATTAGTAATATCCCAACCCGCTTATAATCAAAACCAGTTAAATTATTCATATTATTTCCTCTTGTTAATTAATAATTTTTTTGTATTCTTGTACTTATTATATCACAATCACCACAAAGGAAAATAAGGTGTAGTAATTTTAATGAACCAATTTCTAAAAATAAGAAGATAAGGGGAACCAAAAACTGTAATTATAAGAATCAACACTCCTTTCCATAATGTTAACCATTCTCTAAAAGCAACTAAAAGTTTAAAATCATCTCCATGTGCCGAAATTTTTATCCATTTTTCTGTTCCATCAAAACCTTCAACTGCATAATAGGGATTTCTTTTCTTACTTATTTCAAGAGTCCCTCTATATTTGCGAATTAAACGCATTTGCCAATATTTTGTTCTAGGTATTATCCCCAAAAACTTTGCTGAAATCTCATTTAAGAACTTCTCTTTTGAAATATGGCCATATTCATTTATGTCCCCTCCATTAGATAAAATTCTCACGTCTTTTTTCATACAACGCTTTGTTAATTGTCTTAAAATCCACCATTCTCTGAATACGGAAAACATAGTTTTTATTCTAGCACATTTCTTTTCTGTTATATTATTTATAGGAGGCCATGTTTTAAATTAAAAGCCCACCCAAATCCCGCCAAAACAAAAAGCCGAAACCCGCGCGGATTCCCTTCCAGACCCTAGTATGAAAAAATCTACTGGGCTAGGAAAGGGCTACATTTTAATGCAAAGGTTGAATTTTTTCACTTTTCCCGTCCGACTTTACAATAATGGTCCCGAGTAAATCAGTTCTAAAAATCTTTGCGCCGAATAAAGTTAGAGTATCCAATGTATCTTGATGTGGATGACCATATTTATTGTCTTTACCATCCGAAATTAGGGCATACGAGGGTGAAACAGCTTTTACAAAAGCAACCGAAGAAGAAGTCCGCGAGCCGTGATGTGGAACTTTTAAAATAGTGCTCCAAAGTTGCAGCGAGGAAAATTCCTCGAGAATTATTTTTTCTGTTTCGGCAGTTGCATCCCCAGTAAGCATGACGGAAGTCTTGCCATAAGTTAATTTTGCTACAATTGATCCGTCATTGCTGTCCCACAATGAAACATCTCTGTCTGGAAACAAAATATCAATCACTGCTCCGCCTCCGATATCCAGCCTCATACCTTTTTTTGCCAAAATATCCGGAATATTTTTATTTTTTATTTCATTCTCTAAATTCTGATAAGTTTTAGAATCATTATATGTGCCGGGCTCAAATACTCTATCTACTTTATAAACTTTTAAAACATCCAGAAATCCACCGATATGATCCGCATCCGGATTGGTAATCACAATCGCATCTATGTGCCGATCAAATGGCGACATCATACGCGCAAGAGCACTTAATATTTTTCTAGGCGGACCAGCGTCCACTAATATCTGCGTTCCAGTTGGCGACTCAATAAAAAGCCCGTCACCCTGCCCGATGTCCAGCATTGCAAAAGTGAGACCTCGGTGAGAATTCTTCCAATCTAAGCGGAAAAGAAAAATATTTACAATAATTAAACCAATGACTAGTATCCACAGAGTATACTTTTGCTTTTTACGCCACATGATATAATAGTAGCACACATGAAATTTGAAGAAATAAAATTCAATATCGGAGAATTAAAAGGAATATCAAAAAAAACAATTGAAGAACACCTAAAACTTTATGCTGGCTATGTTAAAAATGCGAATCTTATTTTAGAAAAAATTCCTGAATATCAAGGTTATACGAAGGAAGATACTTTTGCACCCTATGTCGTAGATGAAATTCAGCGCCGCTTCGCTTTTGAGTTTGATGGAATGAGAAATCACGAATATTATTTCAAAAGTTTAGAAGGTGGAGCAAAAATCGTGAAAGGAGAAAGTCCGCTTAAAAAAGCGATGACGGAAGAATGGGGTAGCGTTGACCTTTGGTTCGCTCGCTTCAAAACAATTGCTATGACGCGAGGTATTGGCTGGGCAGTGCTTTATTATGACCCCATTAATAAAAAACTTCTCAATGCTTGGATTGACGAACAACATCTAGGACACCTTACCGGACTTGCTTGGATTTTTGGAATTGATATGTGGGAACATTCCTTTTATTTGGATTATGCGACAGATAAGAAAAAATATGTTGATGCTTTTTTGGATAATGTTAACTGGGAGGTTGTAGAGAAAAACTTTTCTAAAGTTATTGGGACGCAGTAAAGAAACTCTTTATATTTCTGCCAAAAAGTCTATAAATAAAATAGATGTAAATTAAAGTTGTTAGAATGAGCGGAAAATTCGGAACAGAAAAAGCGGCAAAGGGCAGACTGGAGAAAAAATTTATCACTCCGAGTTCATAATGAAGCATGAGATAGGAAATATAGCCTATGGGTACAGCCAATATATATGAAATAAGCCCGACAAAACCAGTCAGAAACCCGAGCAACATGGTAAACGGGATAAACGGTAGAATTAAAATATTGGCCGGCAGGGCGACTAGAGAAAGATTGCCCATTTTGTAGAGGATAAATGGCAAGACAAAAATATAGGCGGCACAGGAGACGGAAATGATGTCCCGCAGTTTGCAAACATCTGGCGCCCATAAAAAATATTTTTCAATTCTAGGGGTAAAAAATATTACCGCCACTGTCGCGATAAAAGAAAGCTGAAAAGATACGTCGTAAACTAGCACAAAAGGATTTAGTAAAATCATTCCCACCCCGGCGAGCATGAGAGCCCGCGCGACGTCATAATTTCTCCCGGTCGCGCGGGCAATTAGCGCTAAGGTCGCCATTATCCCCGCCCGGATCGCAGTCGAACTCCCACCCGTCATCAACACAAAAAGCAAAATAGTGAAAATACCCATCCCAATGCCGAAATTTTTAGCTACATAAGGCACTCCAGAAAATAGTTTCATAATCCATTCGGCGACGATTGTCACATTGTATCCCGAGAGAGCCACGATATGGATCGTGCCAGTATTTATAAACTTCTCTCGCATTTCATTATTAAAAGAAGAACGCTCGCCCAATATCAAACCACCCATGAGAAGCGATTCAGGAGTTTTTATAGCAAAATCCATTTTCGCTAAGAACTTTTCTTTTACGAAAAACAGCGCGCTTTTAATTATGTTGCCATTCCCCCCTGAGATGACCTCGACATTTACATAATTCATTACGTAATAAATCCCGTCCTTCCTTAAATAATTTACATAATCAAACTTTTTACCCTGATCCGTCATAAAATTTTCCGGTTTCTGTAATTTTCCCGAAAATTTTACCTCGTCGCCGTATTTAAAATCCTGACCGAAATTTACAGTGACTAAAATTTTAGTTTTGCTTGCCCCGCCCTGACGTGGGTCTTGTCCAATTTGCGCTTCAATAGTCAGTTTTTGATTATTTTCCCTTATATCCGGTTCATCTATAATTTTTCCAGTGAAAAATACTTTTTGACCCACCTGCGATTCGAAAACACTAGGTGATGGAACATCTGCCGCATGAAATCTGAAAATTCCTAAGCAAAAAGTTAAAATAAAAATGGAGAATATGATGCCCCACTTGTTTTTAGAAATTAGAGAGAAAAATAAAGCTAAGGCCACACTGACCACTGCGACCCAAACAGCAAAATATAAATTGAAAAATAAAAAAGAGCGCAAAAACACCCCAAAGATAAAACCAAAACATATCGCATAAAAAATCCTATCTCGCATTTTTAAAATATACTAAAATTATTTTTTACTTTTAAGTTCCACTTGAGCGCCCTCTGCAAAACTTGTGGCAATCAAGTCAGCGCGGTCATTGTATTTATTTTCATTATGTCCTTTTACATACGTCCATTTTGGCTTTAACTCTTCGGTCAGTTTGTATAGCTCCTCCCAAAGCTCGCGATTCAAAACAGGTTTTTTGTTGGCATTGCGCCAATTATTTTTTTGCCAATTAAAAATCCACTCAGTGATTCCCAAAATCACATATTTAGAATCAGAAATAATTTCTATATTTCTTTCCCTAGTGATATCCCTAGGGACTTCACTAGGGAAAAGTGTCTTTAAATATTTCAATGCCTCTATCGGCGCAGTTAGTTCCATAATATTATTGGTAGCGTGTTCTACTCCCCCGCCAATTTCGAAGACCCCCTCCTGACTCCTCCCCCTTATCAAGGGGGAGGCCGGGTAGGGGTGAATTATGAAAACAGCTCCCCAGCCAGCGTTCCCAGGATTTCTCTTAGCTGCTCCGTCCGTATAAACTACAATTTTATCTTTCATTGCCCTATATTATATCAGTAATTCTTAATCTTAACTCTTCCCTGCCGCGAAAGCGAGACAAATCAAAAGTGGCGAGCAAATTCACGCCAAGCCCCTCCGACAAAGTATTTTTAAAAGAGTCAACGCTGGAAAAAAAAGAAACAGCCTTGGCTCTGCCGGAAGCGTCAGAAAAAATAATTTCCAGATGTTCGCCCGAACCATTTTTGCCAAACTTTTTTATTTTCTCTATCTTTATGCCCTCAAACAGAAAGATTGGCTTTGGATTGCCTAAACCAAAAGGCTCGAGTTTCTCTATTTGTCGCCAAGTATTCAGATTGATATCGGAAAGAGATAATTTCATATCACCACCCCCTTCCCCCTTCTCAATTGAGGGGAGGTGACCAGAGGCCGCGGTGGTAATTTGATTAAAAGAAACCGACAATGCTTCTTCCAAAAAATGAATTTTTTCGGTGTGAACAGTGAACCCACCCGCGAGCTCATGTCCGCCAAAATCTATGAATGATTCCCGGGTTGCTGTCATAAGCTCCACCACCGATACCGAGCCGTCGCTGCGGCAAGACCCTTTGATGCAGTCATTCTCGTCCTTGCCCCAGACAAAAACCGGCTTTGCATATTCATCGCAAATCTTCCCAGCTACAAGTCCCAAGACTCCCACCAGCCAAGCAGGATTGCCGATCACGATCACTTTTTCAAGTTTGCGTTTCTCGAAATTTTTATTTATCTCCCGCATTATTCCTTTAACGATATTCTTTCTTTCATCATTTATTTTAGACAGATGGTCGGCTAGCATTCCCCCTTTGGCTTCATCCTCGGTGGAAAGAAGCTCAAAAGCCCGCATCGGGTCATCCATCCGGGAAGCAGCATTAAGCCGCGGAGTTACCATAAAACCAATATCGTCCGCGGATAAATATTTCTGCTCGATGTTCATTTTAGCCAAAAGTTTTTGCAATCCCGGCCTGGGAGATTTTTTCAGAACTTTCATTCCGAAATAGGCAATGGCTCGATTCTCACCCGTGAGCGGCACCATGTCTGAGAGCGTGGCCAGACCCGCCATATCCAGCATCCATTTTTCCGCGCCAACTTTAACCTTAAAATATTCGCCGTATTTTTTTAGGAAACCCTGGGCAAATTTAAAAACCACTCCGGCCCCGCATAACATTTTTTCTGAATACTCATCAGTCTTGGGATTCAAGATGGCATAAGCCCTAGGCAGGTCGAAGGCAAGCCCGCCGCTGATGACGCTTTGGCGAGGCAAGTGGTGATCGGTAATAATCACGTCAATACCATCCACTTCCGCTTGCGCCACCTCGGCTACCGCCGTAATACCGAGGTCAATGGTAATAATAAGTTTGACTCCAGAATCGGCAAATTGTTTTATCGCATCCAAATTCAGCCCATAGCCCTCCGAATTTCTTTTGGGAATATAGACTTCGTAATTTTTATATCCTAAAAAAATAAATAAGTCATTTAAAATAACGGCGCCGGGTATACCGTCACAATCATAGTCCGCGTAAATAATTATTTTTTCTTTATTCTCGATCGCTTCAAAAATTCGAACACAAGCTTTTTCCATATCTCGCATTAAAAAAGGGTCGTGCAAATCGCGTTTGTAATCCGGGTTCAAAAAAATATCTTTCTGGTCAGACGTAATACTTCTTTTTTCAAGCAAAACATCAAGTAATAGAGACATGGAAGAAATTTTAGCATAAATGAGATATAATAACGAAATTATGGAAAACTGCATTTTTTGCAAAATAATAAAAGGAGAGGCACCTGCTTATAAAATCTGGGAAGACTCTTTACATATGGCTTTTCTGACACCTTTCCCAAATACCGAAGGAGTAACTGTTGTAATACCAAAAACTCATTACTCAAGTTATGCTTTTGATTTGCCCGATGAAATACTTCGTGGATTAATAACAGCCACAAAAAAAGTTGCAAAACTTTTGGATTCAAAACTTAAAGATGTAGGTAGAACAGCGATGGTCTTTGAAGGATTTGGAATCAATCATGTTCATTCTAAATTATATCCCATGCATGGAACTGCAGATATGGAAAATTGGAAGCCACTTGAATCAAAAATAGATAAATATTTTAAAAAATACGAAGGTTATATTTCTTCGCATGACTATAAAAAAGAGTCTGACGAGAAACTAAAGGAAACAGCTAAAAAAATTACCAAGTAAATCACTCAAGCGCTTTGATTAAAATTTTTATAAGTTTTCAATCTCACTTTTGAGCTTATAAGCATTCCCGTGTTTCAACATTCCTAAATATGACTGTCGTGACTCTTCTTTAAAATTTTTTTCAAGATTCCTCAACATCTTTCTTTTTGTACTCGTCCTCAAAACTCTATACTTTGAAAAATGTACCCAGCCTAGAAAATCAACACCGGAAGCGAAAGTTTTCATAAAAACTTTGTCTGGGTGTAATTGTAATTTTAATTCTTTTTCTAAGAAGCTAGAGACCTTTAGAAGTAAGTCTTCAAGATAATTTTTATTATCACTCAATATTACAAAATCGTCTGCGTATCGTATATAATACCTTACTTTCAATTCTCTTTTCATAAACTGGTCAAATTCATTCATGTAAACATTTACCAGAAGTTGGGAAGTTAGATTCCCTAATGGCAAACCTTTTACTAAACTTTCTGCTATCGCAGAGTTTTTAGTATTTAGTTGAGTATAAAAACTATTTATAACTTGTGAAAGAAGCCAGATAATATTTTTGTCTTCGATGTGTTTTTCTAAAATTTGCTTTAAAATTTGATGATCAATGTTGGCAAAGAATTTCTTGATATCGCACTTGAGAACAAAGCACGTCTTTGCGTGATTTTTGGAAACTTTTCGGAAAAAATCGCGGAATCTGTTGATCGCTTTGTGGGTTCCTTTGTTTAATCGGCAGGAATATGAGTCGTGGATAAATTTTGAATTAAAATGTTCGTAAAGTTCTCGATATATCAAATGATGCAGCAACCTATCTCGAACTGTTGCCTTGTGTATTTGCCTAGGTTTAGGATCTGATATATTAAAAGCGATATAACCGCCGTGCTTGTAAGTTTTGTTTTTAAGATCATTAAAAAGATCGAATATGTTATCCATCAGCTTGGCCTGGAATAAAATCACATCTTTTTTGTTTTTCTTGTCGCGCACGAATTCCTGCCATGCCTTGAGCAGTTTTTCTATTGTTATGGTACTATCGTAAGTATGAATAAATTGTTTCATATTTCCGGGACCCCCCCCCGCAGCGCCTTCAGCGCTTTTAAAGACAAAAACAGCCTATTCTCTTTGGTTTAAAATATACAATGATTTTCCAAAGGCGCACCGCTACACCCTAGGTGGAAAGATAGAAGATTATTTCCTCGGCCTTTTGGAAAATATTTTTGTTTCAATATATCTCCCGCCGGAAACTAAAATACCTCGTCTCATCATCGCGATTTCCAAACTCGACGGCATAAAATTCTTTCTGCAGATAGCTTGGGGAAATAAATGCATCCCGAATGAAAAGTATTCTGCTCTATCCGAACACTTGCAGGAAATAGGCAGAATGCTGGGTGGTTGGAAGAAAGGTCTCGAAAAGAAAACTCCTCCACATAAATGAAGGAGAAACTTAATAGTTTCGGGTAGAACACTCGACGCTGAAACTCGGCGTTCCAAGTGTTGTCGTTCGAAAGCGGGTTCACGTTGTTCACATAGGGCTGACCGTCCCCGTCGAGGTTCACGTTGGCAACGAAGAATTGTGCGATGAACCATCTATGGCACTGCCGATCTGAGCATAATTTAATACCAAAGATCGTGCTGTATATTATTTGAGGCGTAGAAGCCTACGAGTTCATCGCACCAACTTTTATGTTTTTTTGTTTTTAAAAAAGAATTCACTCTTTCGCAAGAAAAATTTCCGGCAAAATTCTCAAACTCGTTTTTAAATAATCATGGCTTAGAGCCTTAGCCGTAAGCATTTCCCGATTACATAACCAGTATATCAAAAATATAAAAACAAAGGGTCAAAGAGAAAAAGTTTCAAAGTGGCAAAAGAAAAACCGTCCTCCACGCGATTTTTCCGGTTGAGAACGGTTGTGATTTTTTGCAACGAGTAACCAAGTTACTGTTGCGGGTAGAACACTCGAGGCTGAAACCCGGCGTACCAAGCGGAGTCGTTCGAAAGCGGGCTCACGAAGTTCACATAGGGCTGACCGTCCCCGTCGAGGTTCACGTTGGCAACGAAGCCGCCTTCAAGCTCGAAGAAGTTGCTGTTGGGACCGAGCTTTTCCGTATTTTGCTCGGCGAAAGCCAGCGCCTCCTCCTTGTTTTTCCAACATCGGCGCTTTTCGCCGAGCTCTCCAAACATTTTCTGGAAATTGCCATTTTGAACGAGTTCGAAAATGACAACTTTCACATCGCCATAAGTTATCGTCTCGTCCGCAAACAACCGCCTGAGATAGACCTTCACCCCAGTGGCTCCGTCGACAATTTTTTCGCTACTCACGATTTTACCCAACCTTTCTTTTCATTGAACATTCACCCGTTGCTCACAGGTATATTCCGAATGCCTCGGACAGGTTGCAGAGATTTCTGCCGTTTGTATACCTTTAAATTATACACCCAAAAACCCTCTATGTCAATACCAGAAAAACCCTTATAAATAAAAGCTTAAATCACTCAAGCGCTTTGATGCCTGGCAGAGTGCCATTGGCGAGAAATTCAAGAGTAGCGCCACCGCCAGTAGAGACAGATGAAAATTTATCTTCCATATTCATTTCTGATATCAAAGCTACTGTATCTCCTCCCCCGATAATACTAAGAGCTTTGGAATCTGCGACTAATTTTAATATTTCTTTAGTAGAATTTCCCCCGCCTTCTTCATATTTGCCGAGAGGCCCGTTCCAAAGAATAAACTTTGAATCTTGGATAAGTGATGCCAGATTTTTTACTGTTTCCGAGCCAATATCTAAAATATTTTCCTCTTTACCGACCTCATCCGACTTTTTGTTTATTAAAATTTCACCGGATTTCACTACAACATCAACCGGTAAAATTAACTTTTTATTCTTTAATACTTTTTCAATGCCATAATTCGTGTCGTCCACTAGAGACTTCCCCACTTCGTAGCCGGTGGCCTTTAAAAAATCATTCGCTAAAGCACCGCCGATAAAAACCTGGTCGGCTAGTTCTAAATATTTTTCTATTAAGGGAATTTTGGTGGAAAATTTGGCTCCGCCCAGGATAAATAAAAATGGATGCTCTGGTTTTTGAAAAGCGCGAGATAAATTTTTTACTTCTTCCTCGAGTTGAAGCCCGGCGTAAGAGGGTAAATATTTCGGAATGCCAACGATAGATGCGTGGGGGCGGTGAGAAACGGGAAAAGCATCATTAACATAAATATCGCCCAAGGCGGCTAGTTTTTTAGCAAAACTAGGGTCATTTTTTTCTTCTCCAGGAAATTTTCGCACATTTTCATAAAATTCTATTTTGTCTTTTGGAAACTTAGCTACTTCCCAAAAACGCTTAATAACCGGCTCCAAACTATCACTCCCATCTTTACCCAAATGAGTAATTAAAACAATTTTCGCACCTTTTTCTAATACAAAACTTATCGTGGGTAGGGATTTAATTATCCGAAAATCATCTTCGACTTTTCCATTTTTAATCGGCACGTTAAAATCTACACGCAGAAGCACGGTTTTACCTTCAATATTTTCTATTTGCTTAATACTTCGCATATCTTTATAATCTCCACAAACTTCTTGGCATCCAAGCTGGCGCGGCCAGGCAGGAGCCCGTCCACGCCGCCGTTTTGCAGAAAATCGCCGGCATCTTTTCCACTCACCGAGCCGCCGTAAATAATTCTCCCGCGGGACGCCTCGCGGCCAAATTTGTCCGAGAGAATTTTCTTGAAAAAAATGGCCATCTCCAGAGAATCAGCCGAAGTTGCGTCTTTGCGATTGGGCGTAGTAGAAATCGCCCAGACGGGTTCATAAGCAATAATTATTTTGGAAATAAAAGTTTTTTTAACTCCGGCCAGGCATTCCTCGAGCTGTATTTTGACCAGATTAAAATAATCATGGCTTTCGTCGCGCGCAGTTTCTCCGACACAGAGAATCGGTATCAATCCCGCCGCAAGTACCGCTTTAATTTTTTGATTCACCATTTCATTGGTCTCTCCGAGTGCCCGCCTTTCCGAGTGGCCCAAAATTACATATTTAACGCGGAGGTTATCAAGCATCTCTCCGGAAATTTCTCCAGTGAAAGCCCCCACCTCTTCATAAAAAGCATCCTGGGCCCCAAGTTTTATTTTGCTAGTTCGAATTTTACTCAATTTTTCTAAGTAGACAAACGGCGGACAGATCACAATTTCTGTTTTTTTGCTGGAAGAGGCGCCTTTGGCTAGAACTGAAAACAACTGCTCCGCTTCTTTGAGCGTGGGCGGATTCATTTTCCAATTGCCGATAATTATCTTCTTCATGCTACGAAAAGTATAGCATATTTACTTTGCCTCCTTCCAGCTAGAGATATTATAGCCACCTGATGGGCCGCTTGTAAAATTAACGTTAATTAAGCCAGATTCATAGGTAAGAGTTGCATCATTTGAAATATCCACGGCTCTCGCTATCACTTCTTTCACCGAGGCATGATTGGAAAAACTTATTTTTCCGTACGGAGCAACAAGAATAGTGGTTGTGGCATTATTTGATAGATTAATTGCTGAAGCTGACGTGGAAGTGGTAACTGCCATTAGGTAACTACCGGTAGTTCCTGAACCCGCCAAAGAAGAATCATTTGACATGGAAATAGTTCCGTCAGCAATAATAACTCCACTACCTCCTCCGTAAAAACTGGAAAGCCTGATTTGCGACTCATTTGATAAACTAATATTTCCAATCACCCACAGCGTACCCAAAACTGTGAGAGTTGTGCCGTTATTGCTTAAATTTAAATTGCCGACTACTTTTCGGGGACCAATCGACATAGTATCTCCTCCGGACAAATTAACATTTCCAGTCTGTGTTCCGCCGGTGAGTGCTTCATCTTTCCATGATCGGATTTGTTCATCGGAAATGGGAAAATCAATCATGGCCGGATCTCCCTGCGATGTATTGCAGCTTTTATTGTTCCCGCTGCCTGTTTGACAGTATAAACTGCCGGCAATGTTGGAATTATTTACAGTGTGCGCCCAGGCATTGCCGACCCCGAACTCCCCGATATCCATACCGCTGATTGTGCCAGTGGCTATGGCGGTGCCTGTCACCCGCGCATCGTTTACGCCTGTAACATCATCATTTACATACACGTTCCCATTTATTCTTGCATGATTTGTCATCGTCAATCCGCCATTCCCTATTTGCATTCCGTAATTAAACGAAACACCCTCGCCCGGGATCAACGATACAGAAATCTTGCGTTCATAATTTAAGACATCGCCTAGAGAAGTGATATTTTTGCCACCGCCTGAAACATTGGTAATTGCGGTAGTGACTTGGTTGGAACTTAGAGTAAGACTTTCGCTACTTCCAATTGCCATATTATTTTTAATCCTATAAAAAGCATCCTCGACTCCCGACTCTGCCAAGAAATATGACTGTTTGGATTTTAAATTAATATCGGCATTTCGAAATTCCCGCAGAGTCGGGCCCACCAGCCCGGAAATTATAGCCAGGGAGATAAACAAGAAGAAAATTACGGAGATAAGCATCGCCGCGCCACCATTTTTTTTAATTTTTTTAAAATTATTTTTCATCTTAATAGCTACCTCGAAGCACAATGGTATCATAAAAATCGACTGTGCGACTCAAACTGTCATTCACGGAACGGATCGAAAGAACTATTTTCACCGCTTTTCCTTTAGCAGTCGTTATCTCCGTAAAAGTAAGTCCAGTGACAATTATCTTAGGTGAATTTAAATCTCCGACATTGCTGCCGTCATTCCAAAACTGGATATTGGGACTAACAAATTTAAATTCCACTGTTTTGTCATTATCATCCTCATCTTTAGTATTTAAAATCAAGTTAGTTGGACTGATTGAACTGATACTGTTAGCTTGCCTGATTTCTCGAGACATGCGCTCCATAATATTTGCGCTTTGGTCCAATTCCGCATAAATCGCCGTTTCCCGAAAGGACTTCGCCATCGCTATCATGGCATTGATCACCACCAAGGCGAGAACTGTAAAAAAAGAAATATAAAAAAGTAGTTCGAGAATCGCGTAGCCTTTTTTAAAATTTTTAATTTTCAATTTTATAATTTTCATTATCTTTTAAGAAAAAACATCGGTTAAATAAAATTGTAATGTTTTAGTAACAGTCGTACCGCCTTCCTTCCAAGACACCGTCACAGTAATTAATTTTGTGCCGGCGTCGGATGTCCCGCCCGAAGTTACGATATCTTTGGTTGCATTGTCCCGATTAACGCTCGAAGCGACCGCTGTCCTGGTAAAAATACCGACCGTTTCCGAAGAATTAAGAGCTGTCACATTGCTCCAGGCATTATCCCGAGCAATCCGCGCATTCTCTGCGCCTTCTTCGAGCAAGAAAGCGGCTTGGCTCACATGGAAAGCCTGGCGGGAGACATAAACCGACTTTTGCGCCACCGCCATCGCCGCCAAAATAGAAACAGTAATAATCGAAGAGGCAATCAATACCTCAATCACCATAAACCCGGTAGTGAATTTTTTTTGTAATTTTTCTTTTGGCATTTAATTAACACTCGCTATACCGGTGGCGCTTATATTAATAACTTTGAAATAATTTGGAGTGGAAATGGTTATATTACCGGTCTTACTTGGAATTCCGGAAAGGCGGTTGAAATATATATCAGAACCCCCGCCAGAAAGAGCAATAGTTGAAATGCTCGCGGGCGCTACGATGTTTATAGTTTCGTTATCGGTGGCGTTAGGATTAAAAGCTGTGCTTTTGAAAATTATAACTTTATCAGACTCAAAACGCACTCCGTAGGAAAAAGAATTTAATGACGAAAGAGTCTGGGATCGCGCTTTGTCTATCGAGGACAATACCTCTCCGACGGCGTTTTTCAGCGCCTGATTTTCCCGCATTTTAGAAAATTGCGGCACAACAATCGCCACTAGAAGGCCAAGCACGGCGATAACAATCAATATTTCGATGATGCCGATCCCCCGTTGGTAAAAATTTTTCATTAATTTTATACACTCACATTAATTTCAGTATTCTTTAGCGATTTCATATTTTTAAACATTCGGAGATGTTAGAATTAAGATAAAGTTTTTCAGCATCTTTATTGAGAATATTTAAAATATCACTCGTATCCAGATTCTTTTCTTTGATTGTATTATTACTTATTAAGCGAAAAATAACCTCGTTAATACAAACAAGAAAATAAGGATTGTGATAAGATAATCGATGTCTATTTTTTTGAATAAATCGATAATCCATCGTACTGATCTTTTTTTCTAGTATTAAAAGATTTTTCGTCGTTAGTGTCATATAATTAGATCAAAACTTTCCTTTTTAATCCTCTTGTCAGAAATTATACTTGATGATGTCTCAACAAACCTATAAAAGTACGGATGCAGGCTAGATTCTGGAATATTCTTTACTTCAGGAATGTCTTTTGTTTTTAAGAAAAAACGCTTTTGACTTTTCTTATCTCTTCCTTCAAAATAAACACCAAAAACTGGCTTACTACCACCGGAGTATTTTGTCAAACATCTTGCCACAGCAGATAAAGGAACCTGAACTTTTTGCAATTCAATGCAATCCATGTAAGCAGGATGTTTTTCTGCCAAAGCAAGAATCTCACCTTGTTTTAAAGGAACTTCAGATTTCTCCAGAATGTCAATAATAAGATTGATAAGTTTCATATCTGTAAATAATAATTGTTTAACCAGCGTCGAAATAAATAATGGACCGATTTGTCGGTTTGTTTCTTTTGGTTCGGAACAGCGAGCATATATTGTGTCTAAACCCATCTCATATAATCGTCCCACAAGCCTAGCAATTGTTTGCGGATTTCTTTCAGAAGCCTTTTTGTCTCTTTTTAAATAAGCAACATAAGAATCTTTTATGGGAAACAAATTTAATTTTACTAGATTTTCTATTAACTCCGCATTATCTTTTTTTTTAAATGAACCTTCTATATTTTTCCAAAGTTTTTCATCAAGTTCGCGGATGCCATCGGGGATAGTTGGGTATACCTTAAAAAGATCGTCTAAGGAGCTTCTTTGGTTTGCATAATCAATACTTAATTGGATCCAGGGATTCATATTAAACATTGTATCACTTATTCTAAATATCTTCAAAAACAAGACGGGAATAAGTAATCTATTCTATATTGCCCAAAATTGAATAAAGCGGCGAGATCATCGAAATCGCGAAAAATCCAACTCCGGCGCCGATGACAACCATTAAAACCGGCTCGATAATCGTAGAAAGATTCTTAGTTTTATTTTCAATTTCTCCTTCATAAAACAAAGCGATCTCGAGCAGCATATCCGACAATTTTCCGGTTTCTTCCCCGACTTGGATCATCTCCGACATCATTACCGGGTAAAGCTTATTGTTGTCGGCAAAAGTTTTAGAAAACGGAGCTCCTTTTTCGATTGAGATAGTGGCGTCCGCTAAGACTTTTTTATAATAAATATTTTGCACCACGTCAGTTGTAATTTCCACCGCGCGGATGATTGAAACCCCCGCAAGGAGAAGTGATGACATGGTGCGGGCAGTGCGGGCGGTATTCAATTCTTTGGCTAAAATTCCGATGACTGGAATGCGGATAAGAATGTAATCAATATACTTTGCAGCAAATTTAGCGCGAAAAAGCGAGAACAAGCCAAAGGCTGTTCCAATAATAATCACAAAGGTCAAAATCAAGTGATTCGAGAAAAAATTACCGGCAAAAATCAGAATGCGGGTGGAAAGCGGCAAGGTCACACCGAGCTCTTTAAAAGTTCCGGCCAAAGTCGGCACCACAAAGGCAAACATTAAAACCCCAATAACCACCATGGCCGAGAGAATGATGCCCGGATAAATAAGGGCGCCGCGTATTTTCTTGGTCAGCGAATGGGCTTTCTCTAAATTTATCCCGAGATCCGAAAGCGCTCCCGCGAGATTACCGGACTCCTCGCCTGCCTTTACTATTGATACAAAAAGTTTGGAAAAAACATTTGGGAATTTACCCAGCCCTTCCGAAAGTGTCCCGCCTGAATTTATTTCTTCAGACAGAGAAGTTAAAATAGAATTCAATTTAGAATTTTGGGTCTGCTTTTTCAAAACCGACAGAGCCCGATACAAAGATAGCCCGGCCTTGAGCATTCCGCTTAGATTTTTAGTAAAAATAATCTGTTCATTGACGCTGACTTTCGTAAAAAAATTCTGAAAGAGAGATTTTAAATCCGTAAAAAATTGATTTTTCTCCGCAATAGACAGAGGAAAATCTCCGTGAGATTTTATCTCTTTCGCCAGCGAATAACGGTCGGGAGCGTCCATCGCGCTTTCAAAAATTTCCCCCGTTTTAGATTTTGCCTTATATAAAAAAAGCATATTATTTTTACTCCGAAACCACTCGGAACACTTCTTCGAGAGTCGTCACGCCCAAGACCGCCTGATACACTCCGTCTTCGAGCATCGTCATCATTCCGTCTTTCTTGGCCTGGATCTCGATGTCGTCTTGGGACTTGCCCGCGAGGATCATCTCCTTGATAGCCGAGTTGACATAGAGCACTTCATGCATGCCGATACGATTGGAATATCCGTCTTCAAACTCGCTCGACTTGACTGCTTTATAAAAAGGAATTTTATCCCAGGTGTCTTTGGTGCCGATTAATTTTTCTTCTTTGAACAGTGAAAGCATCCGGTCCAAATCCACAATTTTCGCCAAATTTTTTATTTCCGCCGGCGACAAAAAATATTTTTCCTTATTTGGTGTAAGCCGGCGCACCAATCTCTGGGCGATAATTGTTTTGACCGTCGCCGTAATGAGGAAAGGCTCCACGCCCATGTCTATCAATCGCGGAATAGCTCCTGCGGCGGAATTGGTGTGAATAGTTGAGAGCACCAAGTGTCCGGTAAGGGAAGCATTGACCGCAAGCCCCGCCGTCTCGCCGTCGCGGATCTCGCCCACCATGATGATGTCCGGGTCTTGGCGCAGAAGCGAACGAAGCCCATTGGCAAAAGATAATCCGATTTCCGGCTTGACCTGGGTTTGGTTGACCCGCGGCATCTGATACTCAATCGGATCTTCGACGGTTGAAATATTCACCTCCGGCTTGTTCAAAATATCTAGCATGGTGTAAAGCGTCGTGGTCTTTCCGCTTCCGGTCGGCCCAGTGGCTAGCACCATCCCCGTTTTTTGTTTGAGGGAATTGTGAATTCGCTCCAAAGCTTCGCCATGAAAGCCGAGAGTCTCCAGCGAAAACCCATGCGCATTTTCTTTCAGAATTCTCATCACGGTTTTTTCTCCGAAAAAGGTAGGCAAGGTGGAAACACGGAAGGAAATTTTCTCTCCATCTTGTTCTTTTTTAAATCGACCGTCCTGCGGCAGTCTTTTTTCATCTAGCTTCAAGTTCGAAAGCACTTTGATGCGCGCCGTGATTCCCGCGCCGGCATTTTTGTCCAAGACCATGGCATCGTGTAAAATACCGTCGATCCTGTAACGCACCGTAAGCTCCCGCTCCCCCGGCTCGATATGAATATCCGAGGCATTTTGCAAAATCGCGTGAACAATCAGGGAATCCACGATCTTGACCACCGGCAAATCTTCCGCCATTTCTTTCAGTTCTTTCTCGGACTTTTCGGCTACCTTTTCGCCTGCCTGCGGCTGGTCCTCTTCACTCGCCGCCTTACCGATGGTATTCGATTCTTTTTGGATAATGTTCTGGAATTCGAAAGTCAAACTTTGCCGATATTGCATCAAGACCGCCTTGATCGAAGCGCTATCGGTGAGTCGAGGCAAAATTTTCAGCCCGGAGCGCTTCTTGATGAAATCAATCACCGGCAAATCATCGACGTCAAGCATGGCCACTTCAAGCCCGTGCTCGCTTTTGGTGTAAGCCACAATGTTGTCATTGCGGGCGATCGGCTCCGGAATGAGAGAGAGCACTGAAAAATCAATCTTCTGATTAAGTAAACTGACAAAAGGAATCCCTAAAACAAAAGCCTCCGTTCGTTTCAAATCTGTTTCTGATATTTTTCCTTCACTTAGTAAAATGTTTCCAATCTTTTGCTTCTTTGCCTCGGCCACCTTGATGGCCGAGTCCAGATCTTTTTTGGAAACCAGTCCTCCTTCTAAAATAAATTTCTTGAACTGCTCTTCATCGATTTGCATTTATATATTATAACAAAAAACCAATGCAATTCCCTAATTCTTGCAATATCAGCACATCTTTTGAATATTTTGCTTCCCAAATATATCTCAAAAGGTCTTTTTTCATTTTTTATTATTCACTATTTAACCCCCATCAAATATTTTCTCGGATTTTCGGAGAGATCCACAAAATCATCTACCACCTCGCGCAACTTGCCGGAAGTTGACTGCCCGAAAGAAACGACTTCCACTTGTACCCCCAAATAACTTTGTAAATACTGCACCAGAGGAATAAAATCTCCATCTCCGGATACTATTATCACCGCATCCAGCTTGCTCGCCATTTTCATAACATCCACTGCGAGCCCGACATCCCAATCCGCTTTTTTTGCTCCACCGGCAAAAATTTGCAAATCTTTTGTTTTAGTTTCGATGCCGAGCTTGGTCAAGGCCTCAAAGAAATTCTTCTCGTCGCCGGCTTCGGTGGTGATAACATACGCCACCGCCCGCACTAGCTTTCGCCCCGCCACCGCGTCTTTCAAAACCGTGCCGAAATTTACTCGCGCCTTATATAAATTCCGAGCGCTGTGATATAGATTTTGGGTATCAATAAAAACTCCAACTCTTTGCTCTTTATGTTTTATGACTGTCATGTGTTTATTATAGCAGATATTAAAATTCGTTGCAGGCGTACTTTTTAGAAAGCCTTGCGCAGGCTGACGAGCCGAGCAGTTCGCTGGCGGAGCACCGCCAGATAGATTGCTTTATAAAAAGTATGCCAAGAAAGAATTTTAATATCTAAACCAATTCGATTTTCTTCATGAGGGCGTTGTAACGAGTTTTGCTGGTGCGCTCTAAATATTTCAAATGAGTGCGTCGATCGGCCACCATCTTGATAAGCCCTCGGCGAGAATGATTATCCTTTTTGTGCTTCTTTAAATGTTTCGCCAGCTCATCAATCGCCGCAGAAATCACGGCCACTTGCACCTCTGGGGAACCAGTATCCTTGTCGTGAATCTGATTTTTCTTGATAATTCCTTGCTTTTTCTTGGTTGCTAACATTCCTTGATATTAGCATAAAGTGGGCCAAATTGCAATCCCGAACCAAAGCGTAGCTTGGTACGGGACAGGCCCAGCCGTGTCGCATTAACCCCGCCATGGCGGGGCAAGTATTGTGTTAAAATATGTTTATGGCCTCCCTCAAACAACTCAAAACTCAATTTTTGGAATATGTCGAGATCGAAAAAGGTCGCGCCATTAGAACTGTAGAAAATTATGATCATTACTTAACCGTCTTTCTCGAACAAACAAAAGTTACTGACCCCAGCGAAATCACAGATGCAAAAGTCCGAGATTTTCGCATTTGGCTTAATCGTCAGACAACCGGAAACAATCGCGCAACCGGAGAGACCATAAAAAAGAAAACTCAAAATTATTACATGATCGCCCTGCGAAGTTTTCTTAAATTTCTGGCAAAAAGAAATATCACTTCCCTACCTGCCGATCAAATCGAACTAGCGAAAGTCGGTGAAAGACAAATTGATGTCATTTCGCAGGAAGAATTGAAACGGCTTTTGGATGCTCCCAACAAAGAAAAGAATCCGGAAAGGAAAGCTCGGGATAAAGCCATCATGGAGATGCTTTTTTCCACCGGTCTGCGGGTTTCCGAACTCTGTTCGCTTACCAATGATCTAGATTTGCGTTTAGATGAATTTCCCATTCGCGGCAAAGGAGGTAAAGTGCGGGTAGTTTTCCTCTCCGATGAAGCCAAGGCTGCGGTCAAAGCTTACCTCGCCCTGCGCAAGGATATGTCCGACGCTCTGTTTGTAAAAATCGCTGATGAAATTTCAAAGAAACCGACCGATGAAGGTCTGACTCGCCGGTCAATAGAAAGAATTGTCAAAAGATACGCCACCATCGCCGGTATTTCGAAAAAAGTAACTCCGCACGTGATAAGGCATTGTCTTCATCCAGACACATTAATCTTCTTACCACACACAATAATGTCAGCCAAGGAACTGTTCGAATCATCCTCAAAAAACATCACCGCGGTAGACTTTAAAAAAGGTAAAACTATAAAATCCAAAATTATTCAAAAAACTAATCATCGATTTGTTGACTTGATCAATATTTCAGCCAATGGATATACAATCTCAACCACAAAGGATCACCTATTTTTTACTATTGGGATAAATGGAGTCGAGGAAGTTTTCGCAAAAAATCTAAAGATTGGACAATTCGTGGCTGGCATAAGAAAAGCAAGAATGGATAGTTCCAATAAATCAGAAAGTAAAGATAAGTGGCGTCTTATTGGATATATTTTAGGAGATGGAACTATTAGTGAAAAAAGGAGGGGTGTAATTATCGCGGATAAAAATCTGTCTTTCGTTAATCATTATAAAAACATAATAGTATCTGAATACAAACATCAGCCAACAATAATAAAAAAAAACAGTGTGAATAGTTATCTTTTAAATTTTTATTCAAAATCATTTATAGCATACTTAAGAAAAATTGGTATTACAGAAAAATCGCCATTCCGAAGGGTCCCGAAGTCTCTTTTTTCCCAAAATAAAGCGACGATCGCGCATTTTATAGCCGGCTATTATGATGCTGAAGGAAATGAGGGTTCATCAGTAAAATTTTTCTCCACCAGCAAAATGCTTCTCAAAGATATACAAATGTTGCTACTTACTCTTGGCATTGACTCTCATCTGTACACTAGATCAAGAAGAGTCAGATTGCCTGGTGGAAAATTAATTGATCATGTTATGTATAATTTACAGATATTGCACAAACCAGACCAAGAATTATTTAAGAAAATTATTCCAACTTTAAAAAAAACAACGCCAAACGATATATTTGAAGGAGAAAAAATTCCAGTTAGAGAAATATTGCGAGACATCTATCATTCACTTGATAATAAATGGCATAATTTTGCTCGATATCTTAAAATAGAAGAAGGGATTGACATATATCGATATGTTGGAACTACTACCTCTATTATCCCCACAAAAGAGGTGCTTAAAAAGATTATAAAATACTTACGAGGTGCGCATTGTAAAGATAAGAGGTTAAATTTTTTAGAAAATCTTATTGAAAGTAATAATATACAGTGGCTACGGGTTAATAAAATTAATAAACAAAAATATAAAGGATTGGTCTATGATTTTGCCGTGGATAAATACGAAAACTTAATTACTGATGGCTTTATCTCTCATAATTGCTTCGCGACCGACTTGTTAAGCAACGGTGCTGATATCCGTTCTGTCCAAGCCATGCTCGGCCATGCCAACATCGGCACCACCCAGATCTACACCCATGTGACCGACAAACATCTGCGAGATATACACAAGAAGTTTCATAATAAAAAATTAATATAAAAAATACCTACTGAATGTACCAATATATCTTTGCTGCAATAGCCCAAGTAAAAGGTTTCAAAAACATAATCAACAAAAGAACTGCCAAAGTAATGGCTGGTTTGTTCTTTTCTTTAATAGCTAAAATCAGTGCGTAAATAACTATAACAGATTCAATTATAGCCAACATATCGTCAACGAATTGTATCGATGCTATCGGTATAATAAGAAAAAAATTTGAAATATAATACAAAACTGCAATTCCAAGACTGGTAATAGATAAATTAATGCTTGTTAAATATTTTGTCATATACCCCAATCATAACACAAAATGAAAACCGCTCCTTGATGGATTGGTTTCCAATGTGAGCGGTTGATATAAACTTTGGTTCCCGTATAGTCTAAAAAACAAAGCAGTGTTATAATTCACCCATGGATCCCGTACGAAATCTTGCTAAAAAAGTTTCGTATAAGGGATGGGTCAATTTATCAATTTAATGAAATTTCGTACGGGATGGATTATCACGCACACAAAGATCATTTTAATAAAGCTTATGCAACTGGCACCGATATCTGGACGCCTTTAACCATACCGCTCCGGGGAACCAAACTCATAAAAAAACTTCCAGCCGGGGCTTCGATCTTGGATGTCGGGAGCGGCCGCGGCCTTTTTGCCAAACAATTAGCCGACATGGGCTTCAAGGTGATCGGCATTGATTTTGAAGACCAGATCGTGTCCAAGGTCAACGGAGAAATAAAACATTGGGGGCTGGAGGGTAAATTGAAATTTGTCACCGCCGACGCTTTGAAGTTACCTTTTGTGGACAACAGCTTCGATGGCGTCTGCGCTTTTGGGCTGATGGAGAGTCTGCACAAGAAAGACTGGCCGAAATATGCTGACGAAATTAGACGAGTGCTAAAGCCCGGAGGATTTTATTTGAATATGTCCTTCTCGCGCAAAACAATAAATTTTATAAATTTCTCCCCGATAGCTTCACCGGATGGCGAACTAGAAAAACACGGTATTCACTATCATTTTTTTGAGGACAAAGAAATGGCGCAGATTTTTGATAAAAAATTAACATTAATTTCGCAAGAAATTGAATTCATAAAAAAACCAGTGGAATTAGGCTTATTGGAATCGCTTTTTCAGAAACCTAAATAAAATAATCGGATGAAAATCATCAGTTGGAATGTAAACGGCATACGGGCAGTGCATAAAAAGGGACTTTTTGTGCCGTTTGTCGAAAAATATCAGCCGGATATTTTGTGTCTGCCGGAAACCAAGGCCGAACAACACCAGTCACCTATCGATTTACCGGATTACGAAGAATATTGGAACTCCGCCGTCAAAAAAGGATATTCCGGCACTGCCATTTTTACCAAAACAAAACCGCTTTCTATTGTTCTTGGTTTGCCAGAGAAAATCTCGGAAAAATTTGGTCTTGTAGCTGATACTTATGGTGATCCTAGGACTGAAGGCCGGGTCATTACTGCCGAATTTAAAGATTTTTATGTTGTTACCGTCTACACACCCAATGCCAAAGATGATTTGAGCCGTATCCCTTTGCGCCACAAGCAATGGGACCCCGCCTTTCTTGCCTATGTAAAGGAATTAGAAAACCCTTCGACTTCGCTCAGGGCAGGAAAGCCCGTTATCTTCTGTGGAGACCTAAATGTGGCCCATACGCCAGACGATCTGGCACGACCGAAAGAAAATGAAGGACTAAAAGGGTTTACCAAAGAAGAACGCGAGGGCATCCAACAAATGATTGATGCTGGTTTTGTGGACACTTTTCGAATTTTCACTAAAGGTCCGGGACATTACACTTGGTGGAGCCATTTCGCCAATGCCCGAGCGCGAAACATTGGCTGGAGAATTGATTACATTTTTGTGAGCGCCGGACTGGCGAAAAAAGTAAAAAAAGCAGAGATCCTGTCCGAAGTTCTCGGCTCCGACCACTGCCCAGTATTGGTTGAAATTTAATACGATTTAAAATGGATTTGTCCCCGGGAGTTGGACATCTTGCGATAAAAATTGAAATCTGGGTTTATGTTCTTCGAGTTAAACACTATTTGATCCATCCCTTCCCAGAGCAAAAACCACGCTGCCGGCTCTAAGAAAACAACCAAAAATGACAAGAATAAATCGTCTGCAGGATCTTTAAAAATAATCAATGTAGCCGCTATCATAGAAATAATACCTAGAAATACCATAGTTAAACCAAGTTTCATAACTCGTCTTTTTTCTTTCGAGAGTAAATGATAATGCCTTTTAAAGTGTGTTGTTAGGCGTTCCTTAATTACTTCCTCTTCAGCCTCATTGCGATCTTTTTCCGGAATGTGCAACATAAGCTCTATTCCACTTCCATCTTTATCACTCGCCGCCCGTTTAATCTCATCAAGGAAATCAATTGAAAGCGCGCGTTCTCTATATGGACGTATATCAAAGTCGGAAAAAATGTCGCTATATTGTTCAAGCCTCAAGTAAATCTCTGGTGTTTCCGTGATAGAAGATTGCTGTTTCATCTTACAATAATACAATATTTCTAAAAAAATTGAAAGTTTATGTCTTAGGTGTATAATTTGTTTGTGGAAAATAAAACCTGTCAAAACTGTAAGAAGAAATTTGAAATCGAGCAAGAAGACTTAAATTTTTACGAAAAGATTAAAGTTCCAGCGCCATCTTTCTGCCCGGACTGCCGGGCGCAAAGGAGATTTATTTGGCGCAATGAACGTAATCTTTACAAACGCCCCTGTGATTTATGCAAGAAAGATTTTATTTTTATTTATGACAAGGATACTCCTTTCCCTGTCTATTGTCGCGAATGTTATTTATCCGACAAGTGGGATCCCAAATCATTTGGTTTCAAATACGATAGATCTGCTCCTTTTTTCACTCAAATAAAAAAACTACTTGATACAGTGCCACGAATGGGAATATGGACTGTCGGCTGTAAAAATTCGGAATATACCAATCAGTCTTATTTTAATAAAAATGCGTATCTTTCTTTTGCTTTGCGCGACTGCGAAGATGTAGCCTACCTGCAATATGCCAAAAATTGCAGGCAAACCTTGGATAGTTCTTATGTTCTCGATTCGGAACAGTGCTACGAAACAATAAATGCTGGTAAAAATTACAATAGTTCGTATCTGCAAGAGTGCGTTGGCATGGTTGATTCAAATTACGCATTTGCCTGCCGCAACTGCGAGAATGTTTTTGGGGTTGTAAATTTGCGTTCTGGAAAAAATATTTTCTTCGGAGAACAACTCTCAAAAGAAGCATATCTTGCGAAGATTGATAACCTGAAACTCGACCAGAGAAGCGTTCGGGATAAAATCGATAAGAAATTTAATGAAATAAAATCAAAATCAATCGTCAAAAATACAGAACAGATAAAATGTGTAAATTGCGTAGGCGATCATTTGGAAAATTCCAAAGATTGCTACTATGTTTTTGACGGATGGGACTTAGAGAAAGCCAGATATAGCTCTTGGGTATTTGGAAGCAAGGATATCTCCGACTGCTTCGGCATGGGCGGTAGCGAGCTCATCTACGAGGCCATCAGCCCCGAAGACATTCGCAATTGTAAATTTGTTTTTCTGACTGACTCTTCCCATGACTGCGAATATACCGCTTTTTGCCAAAGCTCGTCCAATTTGTTTGGTTGCGTCGGTGTTCGAAGCGGAGAATATATGATTCTCAATAGGGCATACAGTAAAGAAGAGTACCAAAATCTAACGGAACAAATTAAAAAAGATATGTCTGACTTGCCATATGTTGACGCCAGAGAAATTATTTATAAATATGGAGAATTTTTCCCAAATGAATTATGTTCTACTTCTTACAACGAAAGCATAGCCGGAAAATATTATCCCCTAACAGACAAGGAGGCGCGGGGCCTCGGATTCAAATGGAAAAAAGACATTCATCGGTCCTATACGCCGACTCTTATCCCAGTAAATGTCCCGAATTCAATAAATGATGTTCCGGACACAATTACTAATGAAATTATCGCTTGCTTTGATAATGGAAAATGCAGACATCAATGCACTACCGCTTTTCGCATAACCAAAGAAGAACTGATTTTTTATAAAAAACACAGTATCCCCTTGCCAATCCTTTGCCCTAATTGCCGCCATGGCAAGCGCATGGAATCCCGCAATCCCCAAAAACTTTGGAATCGTAACTGCGCCAAATGTGGAAAAGAAATAATGTCTTCCTACTCCCCCGATCGTCCCGAAACAGTTTACTGCGAGACTTGCTATCAGCGAGAGGTATACTAATTTAGCAATAGTACGCGACCGCTTCTTATTGCTGAAATCTAATTTATTCTTACTCCATGCTTTTGGTGCAGTTTGGCAATTTCTTCTTCTTCGAGCTCTTCTTTTTTTTCTTTTCCTTTGTCACCGAGAGCTTTGAGTTCTTTATCGCCGAGCAGATTTAGAGATTCAACCAATTTAGACAATTCTTCTACGGTGTTTCTATTGGGAGTGTTCAATACTTCTTCCAGTAAGGCACTCAAAATCCACCCCATTCGAGGTCCCGGCTTGATCCCAAGCTCTTTAATCATAAATTCCCCATCAATTTTTAACTGCCCGACAGAAATCGGGTCTCGCAAGGCCTCTTCGATCATGGCAAAATATTTTCGCAAGCGGTACGGCGCTTCTTTTTTCTTCATTCCGACTCGATCGCACTCACGCACATTCATCAAGGCCCAGATATTTTCTTGACCAACTTTTACAATAATTCTTCGTACCGCAGAGAGCGTGATCAATTCAGTATCCGAGAAGAACATATGGTTGCGAACCAATTTTTCCACCAATTCAATTTCTTTTTTGGGAAATTTTAACCGCTCCATTATTTTTCTCGCCATTCGCGCGCCAACTACTTCATGCCCGTAGAAAGTGTATTTCTTCTTGGTTGAGATGGATGCCTGCCCCGACAAAAATTCTATGCGTCGTGGGTCCCCTGTCCTCTTGTCTCCGAGGGCGAAGGCGCCAGAATTTTTCGTCGGGGAAGGCGTTGCTAATCGTCTAGTCTTTGACTTACCAATATCGTGAAAAAGTGCTGCCAGCCTTATTTCTAAAGACCAATTCTTGTCGGCGGCATGCTGGAGGGCATGCAGTAAATGATCCCAAACGTCATAAATATGCTCTCCTAATTGTTCGCAACCTATCCCCTCCTCTAATTCTGGAATAATATTTTTCAACAAGCCAAATTTCTGAAGCATCACCAACCCAGAAGAAGGATTGGCACTAGTTATTATTTTTTCAAACTCATCCCGGATTCTTTCAAAGGATATTTTTTTTATTAAATCTGCATTTTTTAAAATACTTTCAGTTGTTTCATATGACACAAAAAAATCAAGTTGGCAAGCAAAGCGTACTGCTCGCAACATTCGAAGCGCATCTTCCCGAAAACGATCTTCGGGCTTCCCTACTATCCTTAATGTTTTAGATTCTATGTCCTTTATACCTCCAAACATGTCCGTTAGGTGTCCTTTAGGGTTTAAAACCATGGCGTTTATGGAAAAGTCACGTCTCTGAAGATCATCTTCGAGTTTATTACTAAATTTTACCTCATCGGGATGTCTAAGATCGCTATATTTTGCCTCAATTCTGTAAGGAGTCACTTCAATTATCTTGTATTTCGACGTTTCACGAATAACGTTATTCAAATTTGTTTCTTGTGAAACATTATTGTCTTGTGTTTCATATGGAACACATACTGCTACTGTTCCAAAGGTATTTTCATATACGGTCTTCTCAAAAAGTTCCATTATTTGTTCTGGTTTAGCATTAGTTGTCACATCCCAGTCTTTGGGTTCCCTGCCCATCACTAGATCTCTAACACATCCACCAACCAAATATGCCTCAAAACCAGCTTTTTCGAGCGCGTCAGTTACATGTGAAACTTCTTTAGGGATTTTTGATATTAAATTTTTGAGTGCATCCTTCATATTATCCTTATTTTTGTGCGCTCGGAGGGAATCGAACCCACAACCCCTTGTTCCGAAGACAAGTGCTCTATCCGTTGAGCTACGAGCGCATTATTACTTTTTAACCACTTAAATTGTTTAGCCGTTTTCCTCCTATGACAATTAGCACATCTAACTTCACACTTATTAATTTCGTCTATGATTTTTTCTAATTTATAGCGATGTTTCATCAGATAAGAAACCGCCTTAAATTTTGGGACTTTCCCCATATGATCAAATTCCAAAACTGTTATATCAGACTCTCCACAATCTATGCAAGGATGTTTTAAAAAATAATCTTTAAGATACTCAAGCAATTCTAACTCTAGTTTGGTATTTCTTTTCCTTGCTTTTTTCAAATAATAACTCTTGTTCTTATTATAATGATTTTTTACAAATAACCTAGTGCATTCTTTACATTGACCTTGCCGCAATCCTAAAGACTTTATTTTGAAGTTAAATTCATTAGCTGGTTTTTCTTTCTTACATTTAGTACATTTTTTCATTACACTAATTGTAACACAATAAACTTCGGAAAACAATTAAATTCCGAAGTAAATATTGCATAACTTCCAATAAAATACTATAATGAAAATGTAAAAAATAATTTTGATTTTTTTGAATCGTATACTAATTTGCGGCCATGGTTTAATGGCTATAACACGACCTTGCCAAGGTTGAGATAGGAGTTCGATTCTCCTTGGCCGCACAAAATAATGTCCTTTAGTGAAACCTTTATTACATAAAGCTTTTGTTAAAAACTGTGGATAACTATGTTAGTAATGTTCATAAAGGACATAGTGGAAGATTGTCTTTTAAAACAATTTTATTCAAAATATGTTGATAAATAAGGATATTTATATAAAAGACACAAAATTTAATAAAAACGTTTCATGTGAAACATATTTAGAATGTTATTCGTGAAACTCACAATGCCATGCCAAAAGTTTTCACTTCAGAAAAACAAAAAATAGGAGAGATAGGCGAAAATGTAGCAGTAAAGTTTCTTGTGAAACACGGCTTTTTAATAAGAGAAAGAAATTACACAAAAAAATGGGGTGAAATAGATATTGTCGCTGAAAAAGATAACAAGATATATTTTATTGAAGTAAAAAGTGTTTCTCGGGAGACATTGGAGAATGTTAATCGTGAAACCTTAGATCAATATCATCCCGAGGACAATATGCATCCATGGAAACTAAAAAGGCTAGCTCGAGCGATTCAAACTTATATTTTGTCGAAACATCTGGATGAAGAATGGCAAGTAGATCTACTAGTGGTGTTTTTGAGTTTAAAGGACAGAAGCGCAAAAATAAAAGTAGTAAAAGATATAATTTTATGACCCGTTCGACAGGCTCAGGGTCATGGTGAATAAAATAGAACCATGATATATTAGATTGGTCTAAAGTAAAGCGGGCTGTAGTATATCGGTTGTACAAGTGCTTTGGGAGCATTTAGGCTGGGTTCGACTCCCAGCAGCCCGAATGATGCGAGGCGGGATTAGTTTAATGGTAAAATTTCTGTTTTCCAAACAGATGTTGGGAGTTCGATTCTCCCATCCCGCACATGACAACAGCATATTTATACACATTCATAAGCGTTCTGGTGGTAAGTTTGATTTCATTTGTGGGGATTTTTACTCTGAGCTTAAGAGAAGAGATCCTGAAAAAATACATTTTTTTGCTTATAAGTTTAGCGGTAGGAGCTCTTCTCGGAGACGCTTTCATCCATATAATACCCGAAGCCATAGCAGAGTCGGCAAACACAACCCTGACTAGTATTTTGGTGATTGGCGGCATTCTTTTCTTTTTTATTGTGGAAAAATTTCTACACTGGCACCATCATGAAGATGATACAGCACAAAATCACCTTCATCCGATGGGTAAATTAATTTTATTTTCTGACGGAGTGCACAACTTTATGGACGGAATAATTATTGGAGCAAGTTTTTTGGTAAGCGTGCCAATAGGAATAGCTACCACCCTAGCGGTACTTTTACACGAAATCCCGCAAGAGATAGGGGACTTTGCAGTGCTTATACATTCTGGATACACAAAAGCCCGCGCGCTATGGCTTAATTTTTTATCTGCCTTAGCCGCGGTCCTTGGTGCTATCATATTTTTTGCCTTAGGCAACATAGCTGAAACTTCAACCTCTTGGTTTTTGCCAATTGCCGCTGGAGGATTTATCTATGTTGCCGTGGCAGACTTGATACCTGAACTTCATAAAACAAAAGAAATAAAATATTCTCTGTTGCAAATAGTGGCAGTCGTGGTTGGTGTTAGCGTGATGGTCGCTTTAACTTATTTGGAGTAAATTATAAAGGATTTTTGCCTCCCAACACTTCAACATGTGCATGATCTCCCCGAGAACGACCGGTGTTCCCAACACGACCAATCATTTCTCCTTGGGAAACTTGCGCACCGGGAGTAGTTCCTAGTTTAGACATGTGAGCATAGAGAGTTTTTGTACCGTTGGGGTGCTGAATTACAACATAATTTCCGAAACCACCATTATAACCATTTCTAGCAATAACAACCGTCCCGGAAGCAGCCGCAAGAATCGGAGTCCCTTTCGGCGCAGCCAAATCCACTCCGTTGTGCGCTTTGGTAATTCCTCTAGTTCTCCTAGCTCCTGGAACTGGATTTACAAAGTATCCTGGAGCTACGGTGTAAATTTGAGACCCGCCGCGCGTTACGCTCGGATTTACCGATCTTGGAGCATTTTCACTTAGCATTTCCGCCCCAGGAATTATCAATCTTTCACCAACAACAAGCTTTGTATTTGCATCAATATTATTAGCATCTAAAATATCTTCCAGATCAACTTTATATTTAATGGCTATTCCATTCAAAGTTTCACCTTTTGCGACAGGATGTTCCACCGCATCAAAAGGCAAAATTAGTAATGTGTCACCTTCTTTTAACTTGTCTCCTTTATTCATATCGTTAGCGGACAAAATGGTATCTACCGAAACTCCAAACATCTCGGCAATACTAGACAAAGTGTCACCCTTTCTTATTACATACACACTAGTTTCTAGAGAAGAGGTATCAGGAACGTCCCTGCCGCCTGATACGCCCATTGGTCCGGTCGCCGGAAGCATAGCGGTATCAGAAACAATATTTATGTTGGCACTTGGATCTATTTGATCTTTGTTATCCCCCTTTTTATCGTTTTTATTTTCCAGAATGGAGGCGGAAGAAACATTGGCCCGAAGAAGATCCATGGTTTGCGAATTGAGCTGGAGGTTTTTACTGGATTGAGCCGAATCTAAGTTTACCTGCGCATTAGCATCCGGGCCCAAAAAAATAGAAGAGGGGAATCCGGCTTCCGCCTGGGTAGATATAGCTAACAACCAAAAAAGTCCTAAAAATAAGGGCAAAAATGGGGCGGAGATTAAAATTTTGAGTTTAGGTTTTATAAAAACAAACGAAATACCGAGAGATTGCCTTTCCGACCCCAATTATGCATTGAAAAATAAGGGTAGAATTACAGGACGACCAAATAGTACTGCAAACAAAAGGTTCTCACGATGGTTACTATCATCTCTAGCGTTCGGTCAACTTGCACCATACCTCTCTTCAGAGCTATGGTTCATAGAGTAGTCCAAAAAGAGGTAAAAGTCAACCAAGGTCAATAGGGGTGTGGATAACTGATTTTGGGCCAAAATTGGACAAAATATTTGTATGCTAACATGGGTAAATGGAAAATCATCTCAAAGAGCTAAATACAGCGCAAAAAGAAGCCGCGGTTCATGTGCATGGTCCACTTTTGATCGTTGCCGGAGCAGGCGCGGGGAAAACCAAGACGATAACGCATCGAATAGTGAATCTGATAAAGCAAGGAGTCGCTCCGGAGCGCATTTTAGCCGTTACCTTTACTAATAAAGCGGCCAAGGAAATGCGCGAAAGAATAATTTATGAAATAGAAAAAAATGTCAAAGAAATTATTTCGGGTCAAAATAGCATTCCATTTGTCAGTACTTTTCATTCGCTCGGAGTTTGTATTATAAAAGAGAATGCAAGACTTTTGGGGCTGACGAAGTATTTCACGATTCTCGACGAACGTGACGCGACAACCCTCATCAAAGAGATCCAAAAAGAACTCGGCATAGACCCAAAGCAATATGATCCAAAGAAAATAAAAAATATTATCTCGCGAGAAAAAGGAAAATTCGTGCATTTAGCAGATTATTCTGAACGAGAAAAGGGGGTGTACGGCGAGATAGTGACGCAAGTTTGGAATTTGTATGAAAAGAAAAAATTGAAAGAAAATTCGCTGGATTTTGACGATCTGCTACTCAAATCGACAAAGTTACTAAAAGAAAACGAAGAAATTCGGAAAATTTATCAAGAAAGATGGGAATATATCCACATCGATGAATATCAGGACACCAATGAGGTGCAGTATTTGATGTCGAAAATGCTCGTTGAGAATAATAAGAATATTTGCGTGGTCGGAGATGCGGACCAAAATATATACTCTTGGCGCGGGGCAAATTTAAAGAACATTTTGAGTTTTAAAAAAGATTATCCGGAAGCGAAAGTGATACTCCTGGAGGAAAATTATCGATCCACCAAAAATATTCTGGAGGCGGCGAATGTAGTAATCAAAAAAAATAAATATCGGCCGGATAAAAACCTATTTACAAAAAATGTAACGGGTGAAAAAATCGGCCTATATGAAGCGCTGGATGAAAATGATGAGGCTGATTTTGTGGCCACAAAAATTTTGGAGATCTGCGATACTGGAAAAAATGTTTTCGAGCGAACCCTTGGAAGCAGAAATGTGCTGGGAGCACATTTTCTGAACGGCGACGGACAGAGAAAATTTTCAGCAGAAAATTTTCGTGGTGAGTCCGAAAGCATTTTTTCCGGTATCGCTATTCTCTATCGCGCCAACTTTCAATCCCGGGCGCTGGAAGAAGCTATGCTTCGGTATAATATTCCATACCAGGTTTTGGGTGTAAAATTTTTTGAAAGAAAAGAAATAAAAGACACATTGGCCTATCTGCGCGCCGCTTTAAACCCTCAAAGTCTGTCGGATATAAAACGAATAATTAATTTTCCAGCGCGAGACATCGGCAAAGTTACTTTGCTTAAAATTTTTGCCAATGATATGGAAAACTTACCGATAAAAATGAAAATTAAGATTAATAATTTTTACAAAACACTGGAAGCCATAAAAGAAAAAATCTCTAATTCCAAAATCAGCGAAGTGATAAAATTCGTGGTAAAAAAATCCGGGATTGAAGCAGAACTCGGCAGTGACGGCGAAGAAGGCATCGAAAGATTGGAAAACATAAAAGAGCTGGCCACATTGGCGCTCAAGTATGACAGTCTCGAGGGTAGCCAGGGCACTGAAAAGCTGCTAGAAGATGCATCGCTCGCCTCTGATCAAGATAGTTTGATGATTACAAATGAAAGAAAAAAAGAAATGAATGCAGTTAAGCTAATGACCATGCACGCCTCAAAAGGGCTTGAGTTTAAGTATGTTTTTATCACAGGTCTAGAAGACAGACTTTTCCCGCATGAGAAAAGCAGTGAAACAATAGATATGGATAGCGAGGAAGAGCGCCGGCTTTTTTATGTGGCTGTGACTCGGGCCAAAGAGAAATTATTTTTGTCGTTCGCAAATTTTCGCACAATTTTCGGATCCCGGCAGATCAACGCTCCGTCCGAATTCATTTCTGATATTCCGGCAGATTTATTGGAAAAGGAAGGTAAAACAGACATAATAAAAACAATTTATATATAAATATATTATGTTACACAGAGCTAAAAAACATTTGGGGCTACAAAACAAATATGTTTTCGCCCGAGCCAAAAAGGCTTTAGGGCAAAATTTTTTAAAATCGGAAGAGGCTCTCTGGCAAATTATTGAAGCGGAGGAGATAAAACCTGGCGAGATAATTTTAGAGATAGGTCCGGGCAGGGGAGCGCTCACAAATAAGTTGCTAGAGACTAGGTGCGAGGTTCTAGCGATAGAGAAAGACAGGGAACTTTATGAATTTTTAAAAATAAAATTTGAAAAAGAAATTTCATCGGGACAACTAAATTTAGTTCATGGTGACATATTGGAATTTGAAATTACGAATTACGAATTACGCAATTACAAAGTAATTGCGAATATTCCTTACAACATAACCGGCGCGATACTTAAAAAATTCTTAACGGGAAAAAACCAACCAAAGGGTATGGTGCTCATGGTTCAGCGCGAAGTCGCGACAAGAATTTTGGCCAAAAACGGCAAAGAAAGCATCCTCTCCATTTCTGTCAAAGCATACGGGGAGCCGAAAATGATCGCCAAGGTGGACAAAAGATATTTCTCGCCAGTACCCAAGGTAAATTCGGCCATAATAGCCATAAAAAATATTTCCCGCAAAGTTTTCGAAGATAATAAAATAGACGAGACTAAATTTTGGCAAATAGTAAAAACCGGCTTCGCCCATAAGCGAAAAAAGCTCTCTGGCAACTTAAAAAATGTTATTTCGGCAGAAAAACTCGAAAGAAAGCAACTTCAAGACAAAAGAGCGGAGGATTTAACACTGGAAGACTGGATTGTCTTGGCTTCTAGAGAGGAGACGAACCGACCATTGGGAGAATAGTGCCTTGGGTTGTTATATTAACAGGACCATAAGAACAGTTACCACCTGGTACATATAATCCAAGTAGATTAGTGGTAAAGGGTATATTGTAGCTTGCAAAACCCTGAGTGCCCGGAATATAACTCAAAAGCACTACGTTCGTCGGAGGCAGAGGAGTTATTTCCAACATCCAACTTCCGGCACAAGGAGTAGCGGCTAGTAATTTGCCACCGAACCCTATACCTGCCCCAGTTGCAGCTTGAGCTACAGAAGAAGTAATATCTAAAAAGGAAAGGGGTTTTTTAATCATGCGATCAAAAATGCTAGGGTGTGGAGGAGTGTTATTTGATTTAATGCCTAATTGTTGACTTTCATTTACAAGCAACTTTTCAAATTCTTTATTGTAATCAATCTTGCTCTCAGTAATTGTTTTTCGGAGAATATTTGCTATAACCGCCAATTCTTGTTCACTCTTTCCATTTTTTCTATTTACTTCTACAACGGTAGATATAAAATGATCTAAATCCACAGGATTAAGACTAGCATTTGTTGAGTTATTTGTAATTTTCGGCATAGGCATGGGTTTCAACCCTTGATGATTGATAACCGACGGATAAATACCATTATTTGCCAAAAAACTATTAAGTATCAGCCTAGAAATAGGGCCGACTATTCCATCAGGCGTTAATCTATTATTTGTTTGGAAAACCTTAACTGCAGCATTGGTCAAAGGACCAAAACTGCCGTCGGTAGCTACCCCAACTTTTCCCTGAAGACATCGAACTTCAGCCCCTTTAGAACCCATCCTTAATACAGTAGTGATATTGCAGTCTGAATAAGTTCCCGCCGCTAAAACTTTTATAGGAGTCTGTGGATAAAATAATAAAATAATAAAAATAAATAAGAAAAATGACCTCATGAAGGGAATTATACACAAGAAAAGCTTTAAAAACTAGTTTCCTTTATAGGAAAGGTGTATAATTATTCCATAATCAAAAATATTTGGTTAAAAAATAAAAAGATACTTCTGATCGCTTTTGCGATTGCGTTTGTTGTTGCGCTTTTTTTTGTAAAAAATAAAACCACATTCAAAAATTCTCTCGACTCCTCGTCCAAAAGCCAAGAAAATGGACTAGCTTACAACAGTGCGACTCTCGAAGATTTGGTAAACAAAGATACCGATGGCGACGGCATCCTAGACTGGGAAGAAGGCTTGTATGGACTGGACCCTACCAAGAAAGAAACCACCCCCGGGGTATCTGACCAGAACGCTATAAGCAAACTCAAAGCAGAACAAAGAGCTAATGCTAAAATAAATGAAAATGGAGAAAACGAGGACCCGGAAAATTTGACAGAAACTGATAAATTTTCCAGAGAACTTTTCGCGACCATCGCCGCTGGAAACCAAAATGGAATGGTGGATCAAACCGCTATAGAAACTTTGGGCACAACCTTGGCCGAAAGAATCAAAAACCCAATTGTTAGAAAAGTGTTCTCACTTTCCGATCTAAAAATATCAAATGAAAATAATGCTCAAGCTTTTATAGATTATAACTATGCTTTAAATAATATTTACAAAAAATATCCAATGAACTATGCCGTGCCTGACATATTGCAAAAATTTATGGCTGACGAAAACAACGTTAATACGAGCGAACTAGAAAAACTTGGCCCGATCATAGAACAAACAAATAAAATAATAGACGCCATGACAAAAATAAACGTACCGAGGCCTATCTCAGATCCGCATTTAAGTGTTATAAACACTCTAGAGCGGGTAGTGGAAAATATAAGTGACATTAAGTTCTATGATACAGACGCCATACCAGCAATAGGCGCGATAAACCAATACGGGAAAAATTCTACGGACCTGGGATTGGCTAGTAATATGCTTACCGAAGCAATAAAACAAAAGTTAAATAACTAAAATACAAAAATATGGTAACAAAAAATAAAATAATTCAAAAATTTATCCCTTGTCTTTTGATTATTTCTATACTGACACCTGCTATTTTTTCGTCTTTTGGGGTAAAAAAGGCAGAAGCGCAAGAAACTGCGCCGATCGGCGTGCCGGTTAATGATTTCCCAGCTCAAATATATCTCAAGATAATAACAACTAATACCACAACAAGTTCTATTATTGACAATAAAAGTTGGATGCAAAAACTTCTGGAACAATTGCTTAAATTAGCTGCCAAGAGACTCTTAGCACAGATGACCCAAGCCACAATCAACTGGATAAACTCCGGTTTTCATGGGTCGCCGCTATTTCTGGAAAATCCAGAATCCTTCTTTCGAGACATAGCCAAGTCGCAAGTTAAAAATTTAGTGGATATGATCGGCTACGATACTTTTCGATTTCCCTTCGGCAAAGAAGTCGCATTACAAGTAATAGACAGTTACAAAAGCCAGCTCGAAATCAACGCGCAATATACTTTAAGCAAAGTGATCAATGACCCCGACCTCTTGGTCCAATACCGAAATGATTTTAATATCGGGGGTTGGAATGGATTCCTCATTAACACCCAGTATCCGCAAAATAATTATTTAGGGTTCAACATGCTCATTCAGCAAAACCTGGCAAGTCGCCTGGAGGGGACGATTATGACTCCTGCCCAAATGGTAAAAGATAAACTTCAGCAAGGATTGGGATTTCTTTCTCCGCAAACCTGCCCCAGCAATCCAAAATACAACAATGGCGCAAATGAATTTTTGAGGCCGAGTTACAAACCTCTTCCTTTTGATACGGAAAAATATCCGGGAGCTAGCGGATCTTTGCAATGGGAAAGAGAAAATAATGCGGCTAGGGCAGAATGGACAAAAAACAACACTTGCCCCGGGGGTCTAGTCTCGACTACTCCCGGCTCGGTAGCGGCCAATCAAGTATTCAACGCGCTCAACGTTCCATTCCTTACCACTGCGCTCGACGGAGCTTTAGGTAACAGCCTGGCAGCTATTTTTGACGCGCTTATCAATAAACTTTTGGATACGGGTTTGAGCGCGCTCGCAAGCACCGTCAGCCCCGCGCCTCCTGCAGACAACTGGAGCTACAATGGCCAAACTCTAAGTAGTGGAACATCGACCTATGGTGCACCTGCTCCGTTAAGCATTCCACAAAATGTTTCAGCTAGAATTGACGAGACGACTCGAACAATTATTTCCGGCGGTACACAGCCTTATAGCATTCTAATTCCACCAGACAACAGAGTGGCAAAAGCGGAAATTTCTGTCTCTGGATTGTCTGGACCGACTCTTTCTATTACTGGCGTAGCTCCAGGAAGTACCCAAGTCAAAGTTCGAGACTCGTCAACTTCCTGCCCAGAGCAAAATCTGTCGACACAATGCACTGCCATAGTTAATATAGCGATAAATGCTATCGGGGTTTTAGCAGTCACTCCGGCAAGCGTTGTAACTATCGCCGACAACCCAATCACCACCACCATATCTGGCGGGGAAAAACCTTATTCCATATTAACAAACCCAGATCAATCCGTTGCGGTGACGGGCCTAGCTGGCGAAAACTTAATTGTAACTGGTGTCGCGCCTGGATCAACTTTTATTGAAATAAAAGATTCATCAACACCTGCCAAAACTGTCAGAGTGAACGCCATTATCTCGACAACAGAACGCGGAGCCTTAAACATACCGCAAAATATTTCAGTAATCACCGGTACAATTGTCAACTCTCTGCCCATCACAGGCGGCACAGCTCCTTATAAAATCGTAACAACATTCAACCCCGAAATAGCAACGGCTCAGATTCTCGGACCAAATTTCGACACTCTTACAATCACTGGCAAGAAGCAAGGGGAGACCCAAGTCATGGTCAAAGATTCATCCCTGGCCACCAAATTCGATAACACTAGCATTATCGTCACCGATCCTTTGGTCGTAAGTCTATCGAATTATACAACCAGAATTTGCGGCCTTTACAGTACTTACAATTATTGTTTTAGAGACCTAACTATCACCGGCGGAATGGGAAATTATAGCATCCAAACGGAGCCTGATTCCAGAATCGCCACTGCTCAAATAATCAACAGAAAAACTCTCCGAATCACCAATTATAGGACAGCCGGCATAACTTCGGTACTAGTCAAAGATGCATCGATCGCGCATCCGCAGACCTTCCTGGTTAATATTACGGTGAATTGACTCTTGTGGTGTTTTCTTTTTGTGTTATACTGCATAAATAGTTCATTAATAAATTTCCTCGCATAATAACCCTTAGTGGGGGTAGTGCATATCGGGGCTAGTGATAACAGAGCTAGCTTCGATAGTACAACAGAAACAAAATTAACTTCTTCTACACTAGAAGTGCGGCTCCAGTAAGTGAACGAGCCAGTGGGAATAACTTTAATGAGTACCGAGTTGCAACTGGGGAAAATTAAAGCCCATTTTGAGCAAAGACCCTGAGTGGTGGGAAGCTCCGGTGTAAGCAGGTAGGCCTGCTGAACCGCAAAAATAAAAGCTCTAAACACCCTGTTGTTTCAAGGAAATGATTGACTTGAGGAAATTTATTAGTGAAGTATTTTTAATCTCTTTTAGGTCATGCATTAAACACTTAATAATGCTAAAATAAAGGTATGACTGAAAAAGAAACAAGAGGAGCGGTAAAATATTGGGAAATAACTGCAAAAAGAGATTATGACACCATGCTCGGTCTTTTTAAGATTAAGCGCTATCCAGAAAGTTTGTTTTTTGGGCATATTGTTTTGGAAAAAACTCAGAAAGGTCTGGTCGTTCAAGAAACGGGAGAACAAGCGCCTTTCACTCATGATTTAATCAGGCTGGCAAAATTAACAAAGATCTCTTTAAACAAGAATGAATTAGACCTATTAAAAACTATTAGCGCTTTTAATATTCGTGCTAGATATCCAGAACAAAAATTGAAGTTGTATAAAATTTGTACGGAAAAATATACTAAGGATAAATTAGAAAAAATTACTAAATTATATAAATCGTTATGTCAAAATCAGAAACAATAAAAATTGTAAGACGATTTGCTAAAAAATTAAAAAAGGAGAAATTCCCATTTTCTTCTGTATATTTTTTTGGCTCGCGAGCCAGAGGAACAAATCATAAAGATAGCGACATAGATATCGCTGTAATTTCTCCAAAATTTAGAAATCGTTTTGGAAGGAATTATAAGAAACTTTGGGATTTTCGTGATGCGGTAGATAATCGTATTGAGTTCCACGGTTTTACTGAAGAAGATTTTAAAAACAATGCTGATCCGCTTGCTTACGAAATTAGAAAGACTGGGATACGGGTGGTTTAAGAAATTAAAATGCAGAATAAATTTTCAATTTCTAATTTACAATTTTCAACCAAGACCCAATGAATCAATTTTAAAACATTAAAAATTCAATGAAAACTGAAAATTCAAAAATTGCAAATTCTCGCGTTTACGACTTAGAAGAAAGAACTGCAAAATTTGGTGAAAATTTGATATTATTGTGCAAGAAGTTAAAGCAAGATACCATAACCAGACCTCTTATTTCTCAACTAATTCGATCTGGCACAAGTATAGGAGCCAACTATATGGAAGCAAACGGCGCAAGTTCTAAAAAAGATTTCATCAATAAAATATTTATATGCAAAAAAGAGACGCAGGAAACAAAGCACTGGCTAAGAATGTTGACTACTTGTGATACCGATCTGCAATTTGGCTTACTAAAACAATGGAAGGAGTGCCAGGAGTTAACGCTTATTTTTCAAAAAATCGCAAGTTCCGCTAGAAAATGAAAATTGATTATTGAAAATTGAAAATTAATTGTAATTATGTCACAAAATAATTTAACACGAAATACAACAAAATCCCCAACTATTCGTAAATTGCTTCTAACGGGATTGATACTGCTTATCCTCGTCGGACTTTTTGGGCCGGGAGGGAAACAAGTGGAGGCGCAACCAGCACCTACACCAACACCTGTGGTAGCAACGGGAACTTGTCAGCGCACGAGTGGAATAACATACATAGCACCTTTCCCCTCCACTCCAGAGAACTGTCGTGGTATAGGTATTTTTACTCCATACAGCCCTAGCAATCCTGCGCCAGCAACACCAGCAACCCTAGCAGCAGGGGCGACAGGAACAACACCAAAAACAGAAGCTGATACATTTAGAGGAGAAATTAATAACGGTTGCGGAGCTACTTTTGATTTATCTCAACTTGTGAAGGGATGTTTTTTATGGATTGTTTACTACACTTACTTCCAACTCCCAAATTTACTGCTTATATTGTCTGCAAACTTCTTTAATGCCATGGTGTCTGTTGGGATAAATAAGCTAGCGGTCTTGACCGACTCGGGTTTCGTATCTAGCGCTTGGGCTGTAGTGCGTGATCTTTCTAATATTTTTTTCATCCTTATTTTACTTTATGTAGCGATTCAAACAATTTTAGGGATAGGACATGAAACTAAAAAGGCGGTAGTTTGGGTAATAATCATGGCTTTACTTATAAACTTTTCAATGTTTTTCACAAAAGTGGTTATAGATTCTTCTAATATTCTGGCTTTGGTTTTCTATAATAAACTGAAAGTTAACCCAGGAAGACAAAAAGTGTATGATCAATCTGCAGGCAGTACAGAAAAAGATATATCTGGCGAGATAGTTGAGGCATTTAACCCTACTAAGCTGGTAGACTTTCCTACACTTAAAAAACTGAAAACAATAACGGTATTAGGCGAAAAAACAGAATCAAAAGAAAACCTTCCTTTCGGGTTGACACTTGGATTAATGATCATCTCTGGATCTATCATGTTCTTTGCTGCCTTCGCTTTTTTCGTCGCCGGAGCCGCATTTTTGGGCAGGTTGCTCGAACTTTGGGCTTTGATCATTTTTGCCCCTTTCGCTTTTATGTCTTTCGCCTTACCGGCACTTCAAGGTGTGGAATATCTGGGCTGGAACGCCTGGCATAAACGTTTGATTAAAATGTCTTTTATGGCTCCAGTTTTTATGTTTTTTATGTATTTGATATTTATGTTATTGAAGGAATATTCGAAAATGAAACTTCTGACTGGTGAAGGATTTATCCCGTATATATTGTCTTTAATATTGCCGGCATTAATAAGCATGTTTCTGCTTCTCAAAGCGATCCACTTTGCTAAAGCGGCAGGAGGAAAAATTGCAGAGATAGCATCAGGAATTGGTAAGGTGGTCACCGGACTTGCCATCGGCGCAGCGACCGGCGGAACGATGATGGTTGGGGCCAAAGTCCTGCAGGGAACTGCTGGGCATTTAGGTAAAAAAGTTTTTGACAGTACAAAGATGCAAGATTGGGAAACAAAGGGCAATTGGGCCCAGAGACGTTTGGCTAGTATGGGAAGAACTATCGCAGGTGGAGATGATGGCAAGGGAGGATTTGCGGGTTCGAGTTTTGATATAAGAAAGGGTGCGTTTGGCGGAGCTTTTGGTGCTGTATCTAAAATAACCGGGGTCAACTTAGGAGGAGGAAAATACCTTTCAACGGAAGAGGGTGGATACATGGCTGATTTGAAGGGACGAGACGAAAAGAGAAAGAAGAGAGCTGCAGGACTTAAAACCAAGGAAGGCGAAAAAGAGAAACAGGAATTAAATGCAGCTGAAGACGCGATTCAGGCCCTCTCCTTGGAAAGTTCACACGAACTTGAGCAACTTAATAAAAAGATTGAGTCGGCAAGAAAAAATGCAAGTGACTTAAATTCAAGAGATACTACTGATTCTAATAAGGTTGCAACTAGAGAAGCTGCCATAAGTGCTGCAAGAGCAATGGCTGATACCGATCCTGCTAAGCAAAACACTTTGGCATCGGCTATGGCTATGGATGTTAATGATCCTGCTAAAGTTGCAGCTAAGAAAGCAGCAAATGATAAACTGGCAACGTTAAAAGAATTCAAGGATAAGATAAAGAAGGCAACAGGAGATGTTAATAGGGTCTCTGAATTAGAGGCAGAGGCGGAAAGAGCAGAGGCGGCGGCATTGGCAGCTATTACAGCCGGAGCCTCCAACGCTTCGGAATTGGAAAATGCAGCAGCAGTAGCAAAGGCAGCACTTGCTTCTGCCAAACATGGTGGCGGAAGATCAATGGATCAACTTGAAGATAAAATAATTCCAGATCTTCAACATAAGGTAAAAGAAGTTGGAGAGAAAAGAATAAGAGCATTTGCCAATGATATTGAAAATTCATTTGCCTGGCCTTGGAACAAAGCCGCGCGTAGAGAGTCTGCTCATGCAATAAGAATGGGAGTAAAACCAAAAGAAGAAAAAACTGACGTACATACGCCAGGAGCAGAATTTGGCAGAGACTTAGCAGCTGCAGCTTTAGCAGAAGCATTTATTGGAGGTGGTCGTCCTCCTGAACATCCTCCACACCCTCCACATCCTTAAGAGTCTTAAAATTCTATGCCCAAAAAATTAAAACAAACAAAAAGTTTAATACCGAGTGAAAGAATCCTAAATGGTATACTTTTTATTCGCGGTAAAAAAGTAATGCTGGATAAAGATTTAGCACATCTTTATCAAGTTGAAACAAGAGTATTAATTCAGGCAGTAAAAAGAAATATGGAGCGTTTTCCAAATGATTTTATGTTTCAACTAACAAAAGAGGAATTTGAAAACTTGATATTCCAATTTGGAACATCAAACTTGATGTCACAATTTGTGATATCAAGTCATGGCGGAACACGCAAGTTGCCTTACGCATTTACCGAACAAGGTGTCGCCATGTTATCTAGCGTTTTAAACAGCAAAAGAGCAATACTTGTAAACATTCAGATAATCAGAACTTTTACAAAATTAAGAGAATTGCTCGCAACCAATACGAAGCTCCGAATAAAAATAGAAAAGATGGAGAAAAAATATAATTATCAACTGAAAGAGGTTTTTGAGATATTAAAACAACTGCTGAAAAAAGAAAAACCAAAAGAAGAAAAACCAAAAACCCAGATAGGATTTAGACCAAAATAATACAATGACTCCCGTTAGAGATCAAATAGTTAAAAACTAAAATAGAAGTAAAAAATAATGTTAAACTTAAATAAGATATTAATAATAATTAAGGGAACGGAAATCTAAAGATTTCCTATCTCTAACGGGATGACCGAAAAATTAAAACAAACAATTGAAGAGGAAATCGCACAATTGCCTAAAGAAGGGCAGGAAGCCATTTCGGCTGTGCCTTGGGTTAAAATCGCCGAAGAAATAGGAGCTAAATATAATCTGACGGAAGAAGAGATTGACGATTTTATTCTAGAAACTTTAATAATTTTGATTGGCGCTGCCGACTTCGAATTTTACGCTATTAACATCGAAAATCATGTCGGCACTACCAAGGATGGAGCGAAAAGCATGGCCGATGAGGCTTTAGAGAGGATATTTAAGCCAATTAGAAAAATTTTGGAAGACAATATCAAGAAAAATCTGAAAATTAAAAATCCAACCGCCATGCAAAATGTAAATTTCATTCTCTCCGGCGGAGATTATTCGGCATTCATGACCCCAAATTCTCCTCTTGAGGAGTACCCGCTAGGAGGAGGTGGACAATACATCCACCCCGGCCCAGAAAATCTCAGGGCCACCCCTCAAGAGGGAAATAAAAAAACAATCATCCCGGTATTTTCTGTGCCGCCCGCCACCACTCTCTCCCTAGCCGACATCCAAACTAAAATGCAAAATAAAAATGCGGAAACTTTAAAGGCTGCCGATATAAAACCAGTTAATGATATAATACAATGAGTTATAAAGTAAAAAATATATGGTCAACGACACAGTAGATTTATTAGAAATAAAAATACAAGAAGCCAAAGCAAGTTTACCAACCGAAACAGTGAACGCTATTGCCGTAGTGGATTGGAAAACGGCTATTTTGTCACTGCGAAGTAAGTACGGATACACCTTCGAACAACTGGGCGACCTCGAGCTCGAGACGGAGCTTTTACTTTGCGGGCTCACAAGCGCGGAAAACTATCCGAAGGAATTAATGAATAGGATAAAAATATCGGAGACTGCCACGAATGAATTGGTGAATGAAATGAATAACCTGGTCTTCAAAAAGATAAGGGAAGAATTAATTAAAAACACTGAGAGGAAAAAAATATTCGTGAAAAGTTCTCCTCCCCTCCTTTCGGAGGAGGGGGCAGGGGGTGGTGATTCAAAGGAGAGAGCGAACACAGAAATACATACAGATACCCATGTGTTAAAGTCAGCGGGTATTGAAATTATTCACGACCTGTCCGCAGTGCCTTCAGCACAGCTGATGCAGACGGGAAAATTAGAGATAGAGAGGGCGCATCCTATCTTGACCCAAAAATTATCCAGCACGGTGCAAACCCCGGTCGTAAAAACCGAGCATGCAATCGAAAATATTACTAGGACCTCAAGCGAAATAAAGGAACCCGTATCCGAGACTCCAAAATCTTACCCCAAAAATGCCGATCCGTATCGTCTGCCGCCGGAAGCTTAGGTATGCGATCCCGAACGAAATCGCGGACGCATAAAGTAAACAAAATTATGAAATTGATTAAATATATTATAAATAATAAAAAGGACAACGAAGCGTACGCGTACGCGTCCTATTTCGTACGGGATGCAATTTAAAGTACCACAATTTTTAGATATCGAAGACAAAATCTTTGGACCATTCACTTTCAAAGAGTTTGTGTATCTAGCCGGCGGCGCGGGCTTGTGTTTTGTGCTTTACAAACTATTGGGGCTCTTTTGGGGAGCTATACCCATCCTCGCCGTCGCCGCTCTCGCCATTGCTCTCGCTCGCTATCGACCCAACAATAAGCCCTTTCTAAATATGATTGAAGCCGGATTTAATTATCTGATACAGAGCAAGCTTTATATCTGGAAAAGGCAGAAAAAGAATCAAGATAAAATAAAGAGTGGGGAGCCAGAGGGAGAAGTGGTCACTCAGAATATGAATCGAGATACTGTTCGGCTAGGTGGGAATAAATTGCGGGATTTGGCCTGGAGTTTGGACGTCTTGGACTTAAACAAACACCAAAATGAGTTATAAAGTAGAAAGTTATAAAGTTCATAAAGTAAAAAGATGCCTTTAAACGCAAAAGCAACTCAAGAGTTTGTGCCAATCAGGGAAGTCCGTGATGGAATCATCGTGCTCAAAGATGGCGACCTGCGGGCCATCGTGCTCGCCAATTCGGTCAACCTGTCGCTCAAATCCGATGACGAGCAGAAGGCCACAATATTGCAATTCCAAAGTTTCCTGAATACTTTAGATTTTGCCGTCCAGATATCGGTGCAGAGCCGCAGATTGGATATCCGTCCTTATCTTTTGCTTTTGGAAAACCGGATGAAAGTGCAGAGCGAGCCCCTCTTAAAGTTACAAACCAAGGAATATATTGATTTTATCAGGAATTTTGCCGAGAGTGTCAGCATAATGACCAAAACTTTTTTTGTGGTGATCCCTTATACGCACACAGTCCTCAAATCAGATTCTGGAATCTTGAAACGCTTGTTCGGAAAAAGAAGCAAGGAAGAAGTGAATCTGGCCAAACAGGAAGATTTCGAGGAAAAGAGGTCGCAATTGGAAGAGCGAGTAAGCGTCATCGAGCAAGGCCTCTCCCGTTGCGGCATAAAATCAGCCCAGCTCGGCACCGAAGAAGTGGTGGAAGTATTTTATAAAGTTTTTAATCCGGGAGAAGTCGAGGGAAAAATTCAGCTGGAAAGCTAAACTCTATGTCCATTTTAGACAAATTATTTAAAAAAACAAATAAAGCCAGCGGACTCAATTCGGATGGAGAAAGTGGCGCCCAGGCTTCCACTTTGGCGGTACTGCCGGAACAAATTTACGAATCCGCCAGCTTGGAACTCCAGGATGTGATAGCGCCGTCAGCCCTAAAGATCGAATCGAAATCCATAAACTTGGGCGACAAAATCGCCCGCACATTTTTTATCATCTCTTATCCAAGATTTCTGACTGATAATTGGTTTTCACCGATAATCAATCTGGATAAAGTTTTTGATATTTCCATATTTATTCATCCGATAGATACTTCGCTGGTGCTACGGCAATTCCAGAAAAAAGTAGCCGAAGTTCAAAGCCAGATAAATGTTCGAGAGAAAAAGGGAATGGTGCGCGACCCGATGCTTGATACCGCGAACCTCGACCTCGAGGGCTTGCGCGACAATTTAATCCAGGCGCAAGAAAAAATGTTTGACGTGGGCATTTATATCACGATTTATGCCGACAACGATTTGGAATTGTTCAAGATCGAGAACGAAATAAAATCCATGCTCGAATCCAAGCTTATCTATATCAAACCGGCGCTTTTCCAACAGGAAGCGGGTTTCAAAAGTGTCATCCCGATCGATACCGATTTGCTTGCTATCCACCAAAAATTAAATTCGGAGCCGTTATCCAGTGTTTTCCCCTTTATTTCTTTCGACTTGACCGACAATAAAGGCATTCTCTATGGCATCAACCGGCATAATTCATCCCTTGTTATCTTCGACAGATTCAGTTTAGAGAACTATAATTCTGTGACTTTTGCCAAATCCGGTTCGGGAAAATCCTATGCGACCAAATTGGAAATTTTGAGGTCACTCATGTTTGATATCGATGTGATCGTCATCGACCCGGAAAAAGAATACGAATTCTTGTCGGAAGCGGTGGGCGGAAGATATTTCAACATCGCGCTTTCTTCCGACCACCATATCAATCCGTTTGATCTGCCGATCCCGCGCGAAGATGAAACGGCCGAGGACGTGCTTCGATCCAATACCATAAACTTGGTCGGGCTTTTTCGGCTGATGTTGGGAGGGCTCTCTCCCGAGGAAGATTCCATGGTGGATCGGGCCATTTCTGAAACTTATGCCATGAAAGACATCACCCCGGAATCGAATTTTTCCAATGTCGAGCCGCCGCTCCTCTCTGATTTTGAAATGGTGCTCTCGGGAATGGACGGAAGCGATTCAGTCGTGCAGCGTCTGGCGAAATACACCAAAGGTTCTTGGGCCACTTTCTTAAACCGATCCTCGAATGTGGACATCAATAAAAAATTTATTGTGTTTTCGGTCCGCGACATGGAAGATGAATTGAAACCGGTCGCCATGTATATAATCATGCATTACATTTGGAACGCTATACGCAAGAATCTTAAAAAAAGGCTGCTAGTAATAGATGAGGCCTGGTGGATGATGAAGTCCGAGGACACCGCTTCTTTCCTGTATTCGATCGCCAAGCGAGGCCGAAAATACTATCTTGGCCTTTCCACCATCACTCAGGACGCGGCAGACTTTATGAAGTCTCCTTATGGCGTGCCGATCATTACCAATTCCTCTATCCAATTATTATTAAAACAGTCTCCGACTACAATAGATATTCTGCAAAAAACTTTCAACCTGACCGATGAAGAAAAATATCTGCTTTTGGAATCCGGAGTGGGGGAAGGAATTTTCTTCGCCGGCTTAAAACATGTGGCCATCAAAATCATCGCTTCGTACACCGAAGACCAAATCATTACCTCCGACCCTTCGCAAATACTATCCAACAGAAAAGCCAAGGAAGAAGCTGAAGCCGGGGAGGTGATGGGGGCAATGACCAGACAGGGGTTGGATAATTAAGTTATAAAATGGAAAGTCATAAAGTTTGTAAAGTAGATATGTTATAATTAAATCATGAAGTTTCGATTTTTATCACTTATAACGCTCATCTTTTTTGGGGCAACAGTCAGTGTTGTTTCGGCGGCTTCGAGTGATATTTTGGTTAATATAGCGCCTCCTAATCCAGACCCCTATGAAGAAACCATTATCACCTTAAATAGCTATGCCTATAATTTAGACAGCGTGCTGATATCTTGGTCACAAAACGGCAAAGTCGCTCTCTCAGGAATCGGGAAAAAATCATTTTCGGTAACCGCGCCGGCGGCCGGAGCTGAAACGAATATTGTAGCCAAGATCTCTCTCCCGGACGGCGTGGTAGAGACAAAAATAACCATCAAACCTTCCGTCATGGTCCTGCTCTGGCAGGCGAATGATTCATATGTACCCCCTTTTTATCGCGGCAAAGCGATGCCGTCCTTAGGCAGCGAGATAAAAGTGGTGGCGATGCCGGAAATTAGCGCCTTAGGCTCTTCAGAGAGCCTAAGGCGCTCTATGACCTACTACTGGAAAAAGGATTATACCAACAATGTGGATGGCTCCGGCTATGGTAAAAACTTTTTCATTTATACTAATGATTATCTGGAAGATTCCGACAATATAAATGTCGTAGCCTCGACTTTGGACCAGAAGTATTCATCTCAAGCAAGTATAGACATTGGGACAACGGCGCCGAAAATATTATTTTACAAAAATGACAGTGATTTCGGAACAATTTGGGAGCAAGCAATTCCGGATCCGTATAAAATACAAACTGGGGAAACCATAGAGGCCGTGCCATATTTTATTTCACCCAAAGAGATACAAACTCCGACCCTCGTCTGGAAGTGGTTTATTAATGACGGTTTGGTAAATTTGCAAAGTTTTAGGAAAAATTTGATGCCGCTTCAGGTAGAAGCTGGCACGCACGGAACATCAAAATTGAGACTGGAAATAGAAAGTAAGGACAAAATTTTTCAAACAGCTAGCAAGGAAATAAATATAGAATTTTGAGTGAAAATCAACGAACAAAGTGAATATGATTTTCCTCATCCCGTACTAAATTTTTGATTAAATAATGTTAAGATAAAGATGATTATGAAAAATAAAAACAAATCAAAATTAGAAATTAAAAGTAAAATTTTAGTACTGGGATGAAAAAATATTTACCATACATTTTAATACTAATAATAATTGCTGGATTTTCTAGTCCTTTGTTAAAAACGTATGCATCGGATCTTAAGCCAGGAGAACCTTGTATAGATAGCAACGGAAAGCCTGTAAGCAACGAGGGAAGTGCAGTGAATGCTCCTTGTGGAAGATATGTTTTGTTAGCTCCACTGCCTGGCATATCCTCTTTTAATCCTGCAAGTGACGGTGGTAATAGTCAAAATACAAAACTGGGTGAGTACCTGAATCTCATGATAAAAATATTCATCGGACTGGCCGCCGTCTTATCCGTGATAATGATCGTGGTAGGCGGTCTGGAAGTTATGACCAGCGAACTTGCTCACACTAAAGAAGACGGCAAACACAGAATTACGGGCGCAATTTTGGGACTCTTGATAGCTCTGGGTTCTTGGGCGCTTTTAAACACCATAAATCCCGACTTGCTAAAAAGCGACATTAATCCACCAGATATAGATATACCAGCCCCAGTCGTCCAGCCTACAACTCCAGTAGCGCCCGAGCCAATCGTTCCGTTACCTTTTAGTATATAAAATAAATTTTTATGTCCAAAAGAAACTTTATACTTTTAATAATAATTCTGGGTCTAGGAGCAATCGCGGCTCTCGGTTTTTGGTATTTCCGCCCGGGAACCATCGCTCCGGAAGATGCAGGGACAGGCACAAATTTTGTTTCGCAATTTAAACCATTTGGGGACAGCAAGCCGGTTCCAGGCGCTACTACGCCTGCGACCGGTGAGTCGGATTACCAGCCAAACCCAGTAGAGACAGGTGTAAAAATGCAACTAACCAAAGTTTCCAGTATGCCCGTGGCAGGATTTGTAGTTTTTAGTAAAGAAAGGCTAAAAGAAGTAGCGATATCTCCTCCCCTTGGGGGAGGTGGGGAGGGGTCTGTAACTCCTAACCCCACCCTAACCCTCCCCAAAGGGAAGGGAACCAAACCCACCCCACCACCAACAGAATTTGCTCCTGCTTTAAGATATGTAGAAAAGAAGACTGGAAACATTTACCAAACTTTCGCTGATAAAATAGAAGAGCGAAAGTTTTCGGTGACTGTCATACCCAAGGTATATGAAGCTTATTTTGGCAACCATGGACAGTCAGTAATTATGCGATATTTGAAAGCAAATGGAAAAACAATCGAAACTTTCGTCGGCACTCTACCAAAAGAATTATTAGGAGGGGATACCACAGAAAACAACGAAGTTAAAGGAGTTTTTCTGCCGGATAATATTCAAGATATAAGCATATCACCCGACACCACAAAAATATTTTATTTATGGAGCAGTGGTGGCAGTTTGGGAGATAATATGATTGGAATAACTTTAAATTTATTAAACAATAAAAAGACGCAGCTGTTTGATTCTCCCCTCACTGAATGGCTGTCTGTTTGGGGAAATAATAATATGATTACTCTTTCGACCAAACCTTTCTCCAGCGCTCCCGGATATATGTACAGCATGGACGGATCCGGCAAAAATTTAACCAAAATATTGGGAGGCGTCAATGGATTGACCACCAAGGGAAGTCCAAACGGAAAATTGGTTTTGTTTAGCGATAGCAATCTATCGCTACGGGTTTATCATACCGACACTCGAAATTCAGATACTCTCTCACTCCGAACTCTGCCAGAGAAATGCGTTTGGGGTAAAGCAAGCGATGCTATTTATTGCGCCGTGCCTAAATCAATTAGCTCGGGTGCATATCCCGACTCTTGGTATCAAGGCGAAGTATCATTTTCGGACCAGTTTTGGAAAATAGATCTGAAAACCGGAAATGCAACTCTCATAATCGACCCGATGAGTGTAAGTGGCGGAGAAGAGGTAGATGGCACAAAACTTGCATTGGATGAAAGCGAAAATTATCTCTTTTTTGTGAATAAAAAAGATTCTTTCCTGTGGGAGCTTGATCTCAAATAAAAATCAGCGATTTTTATTTGAGGATATTTAAATATTGCGTTGGTAACTTACAAATTACCAATGTACTTGATGATCACTCGGCGAGTGTGCCCCGCCCCGGTTGATTCAGTTTTCAAATCAGTCGCCTCAGATAAAAATTCATGCACAATGCGGCGCTCAAAAGCGGACATCGGGTCAACTTCGATATTCGATTTAAAATATCTGGCTCGCTCGGACATCATATGAGCAATCGCCCGGATATTTTCGACGTGTTTTTTTTGAAAACCGTTGATATCAATGATAATGCCTAGTCCAGATTCCGACCTCACCCCTTCACCCCTCTCCTTAATAAGGAGAGGGGTTGGGGAGAGGTTCTTTTCAATAATCCGATGCACCAGGTGATTGAGAGCATGCAACCCCTCGCCCTCAAATGAAATAAAAAAATGCGGCTCAGCGACTTCTGCCGAAACCCACATATTTTTTGGCCCGTCTGAAGTTATGGAAATTTCTTTCAACTTGACTCCAGTTTTTTCAATTAACTTTTCTATTAAATTTTTAATTTCTTCTTTTTTCATGTTTTTAAGGACGGTTCTTAAGAGGGTTTCCCCAAGAACCGTCCTTTTATTTAATCACAACTTTGAAATTTTTCTCTTTTTTAACATAAATCTGCTGGGCCACCATAAACAAATTGCTGGTAATCCAATACAAGGCCACAGCTCCAGAAATACTATAAGCGATAAAAGCGACCACAAATGGAAAAATATATTTCATTTGCATATGCATACTCTTGGCGAAGGACTCTCCAAAAGAACCCGCATTGCCTGCGCTTTTCGGAGCGGGTGCCGGCATAAAGTGGGCTTGTAAATATTGGGATACCCCGGCTAAAATTGCCAGCACTAAACTTTTTTGGCTGATATCCAGAATTCCCAAAAAAATCATGTTCGCGTGTTCTGGGACATGGACAAAAGAATAGAGCAAACCGCCTTGGAAATTTATTCCTTTATAAAAAACGTAGTAAAGAGCGAAAATAATTGGAATTTGAATTAAAACCAAAAGACAGCCGGAAAAAGGATTAACTTTATGCTTTTTATAGAGTTCAAAAGTTTGTTTGGCTTGTTCTTCTTTACTGGTCCCACTCCCCTTGATTTTGTTGAGCTCTGGGGTGAGAATACTCATTTCTGCTTGGCTTTCAATTGATTTTTGGGAGAGCGGGAAGAGAATTAACTTGACCAAAATAGTGAGAATAATAACCGCAATACCGACATCTCCGCCGGGAACGATGGAAACCAAAAAAACCAAAGCGTTGATGAGCGGCTGATATAGAATGGTATTCCAGATATTTGCGAGCATTTTCTCATTCTATACGAGAACGCACAAAAACGCTAGAAAATTAAAGTTTTTGTTTTAGTTAAAACTATCCATTGCTCTCTAGTTATTCCAGTTGTGATATAATTTTCATTATCAATATCATGATTCTCAAGCAAAATAGAAATTCATATAATATTCCGTCTTCTATCCAAGAAGAATTGTTTAACTATGCAACAAAAACCGGAACTCTAAAACTTTTTGATCCTAAAAAAGTAATTTTAATGTGTGTTTTAATTCCTTTTTCACCCCTGTTTCTAATTTTTGGTTTATTATCCTTACATCTAGCAATTTTTAAAAAATCGCACAATTTTTCCCATTAGGAATAATCGCCGTTATGGTTATAGCCGCGCAACTTTTCTTTTTTGGTTTGAGAACAAGCGTATTCTTAATGAAGCAAGAAGGAGAAATCAATTTGTTGATATTGCTGAAAAAAGATGGGTGATCTCAAAAATAATTTACATTTCGATAATTTTATTTTCTCTAATTGTATCTTTTTTACTAATTCAAGGTGATCTGAATTTTTTAGAGAAAAGTATTATCACTTCAAATGGACAGGTGATTTATGGGAGTAGGTAACTGCTCAGCATTAGTGTGCGACCACTTCTTATTGCTAAAATAATTTATTTAACAGGGTCAATATGATTTTTCTGCCACGGGTGACAACGCAAGATGCGTAAAAATCCTAAATAAAAACCTTTAGGTATTCCATATTTTTCTACCGCTTGTTTGGTGTATTCAGAACAGGTAGGATAAAAAACGCATCGCGATCTTCCAAGAGGTGAAATATATTTTTGATACAGACTAATTAATTTTATTAAGAATGTTTTTAATTTCATTTTCAAGTATAGAACTGTCATCTTGATATTTTTTAAAGACAAAAACACCCACAAGTCCGACCGGGAACTGCTTGAGATATTTTTCTAAAGCTGTATATCCACGTCTGCGGAGCAAATTTCTCTTCACGACCAGTTTGGCTATGTTTTTGGGTGCAATAAAAGAAATTTTTACTTCTTTTTCTTTTATTTTTAAGTATTTAAAGGTTAAATCAAGAGAGGTAATAAATTTTCTTTCTTTAAAGATTTGCTTAACTTCTTTAGTAGTCGCTCTATTCTTTTTGGGTAACATAAAAGAAAAAGCTAAACAGTGAGTTTTTTCCGGCCTTTGTGGCGTCTTCGTGTAATTACTTTTTTCCCGGTTTTAATTCGTGATCGCACCAAAAACCCATGGCTGCGGGCTCTTTTTCTCTTTTTGGGTTTGTATGTAAATGACATATATTTTATACTATAACATCCTAAATTATAAATCAAGGAACTGAGCCGAGAAAAAGTTTTGCACAGATTATTAACAGGTTTGATAACTTTTCGTAATTACCCAATATTTTGTAAATAGTATAATATGGAATCAATGAGCACGAATACTAAACAACTGTGGAAAAATTGTTTATCCGAGATAGAAGCCGGCATATCCAAAGCCAATTTTTGCACCTGGTTTAAAAATACTTCTATTGTCCGAGAAGACATGGGTATTATTTACATTGGTGTACCCAATGAATTCGTCCGCGATTGGCTAATGAACAAATATCACAAGCTTATCACCAAAATCATCGCCGACTCATATGAAAATATGCGCGCTGTAGAATACACGATCACTAAAGTGGAAGCCGCCAAAGAGATGGAGAGGGTAGAGGCGCCGGTCGAGAGTGGAAATTATATCAACAAAGAGCTGCCACTTAGAGATCTTTATATAAACCCGGAGGACAATTTAAACCCGCGCTATCATTTCAACTCTTTTATTGTTGGAGCATTCAATGAGCTCGCCTACGCAGCTTCCTTGGCTATCATTGATAGTCCTGGTACCAAGTACAACCCCTTTTTCATCTATGGAGGCACGGGGCTCGGCAAGACTCACCTAATTCAGGCGGTTGGAAACTTAATTAAAGACAAATATCCGAACAAAAAAGTGCATTACATGACCCTGGAGAAATTTGCGACTGATTTTATAAACTCTCTGCAAAGCAATAAAGCAAATTCGTTTAAGGAAAAATATCGCAAGTATGACCTTCTGATTATCGACGACATCCAATTCATCGGCAAAATGGAAAAGATTCAGGAAGAGCTTTTCCACACCTTCAACACTTTCCATGAAAACAACAAACAAATTATTTTTTCTTCCGACAAGCATCCGAATTACATCCCAGAATTAGCAGACCGTCTAAAATCCCGTTTCGCTGCTGGAATGATTGTGGATATTTCTCCGCCCGAATATGAATCCCGGCTGGCGATTTTAAAAGTAAAATTGCGGGAACTAAATGTTGCTTTAGACCAAGAAATACTGGAATATGTAGCGGCGAGCGTCGACGGCAATATTCGAGAGTTGGAAGGAAGCATGAATACCCTGGTTTGCCAATATCGCTTGAAAAACAAAACTCTGACCCTAGCGGAAGTTAAAAATCTGCTCAAAAACAACATGAGGCCAAAGAAAAATATGGCCATTAAAGACATTGTTAAAACGGTAAGCGAGTATTACAAACTTGAAGAATCCTCGGTTTACGAAAAAACTCGAAAAAAGGAAATAGTTAAAGCAAGGCAAATCGTAATGTATTTACTGCGGGAGGATTTTAACGTTTCTTACCCACTAATCGGCCAAAAGTTGGGCGGCAAAGACCACACCACCGTCATCCACTCGTGTATAAAGATTAAAAATGATCTGAAAAGTGACCCACAACTTTTACAAGAATTAGACCAAATCCGGATTATGTTCAAGTAAGGGAAAGTTGTCAAAAGTTATTAGACTTAAATTAAAATCAAAAATATTACCCGGCGTTATAAATTAAAAATAAAAAAAGTTATCCACTTATCCAGGTTACTAATAGTACTAATAAATTTTAAAAGGAAAGATTATAAGATATTATCAACACCATAAATAAACGTCTATGAAACTAGAATGTAAAGCTGAGGATATTAAAAATAAAATTTTACAAGTCGAAAGAATCACTGGTAAAAATTTAACTCTGCCGATCTTGAATTCAATTCTATTAATTACATCCGGAAAATCTTTAAAATTAAGATCTACTAATTTGAGCTTGGGGATTGAAGTTGAAATCCCGGCTAAAATTGAAAAAGAAGGTATTGTGGCTATTTCTGGAAGTGTACTTCATGGTGTATTTTCTAATGTTTTCCAAAATGATAATGTTCACCTGGAGAGTATTGATGGAAACCTTTTAATTCAAACTAAAAAAAGCAGAATTAAATTAAAAGGCCAGCCGCATGATGATTTCCCAACCATACCCAGAGTAGACGGTACGGCTTTCGAAATAGAATCTAAGAAATTAATCGACGGCATTAAGTCGGTCTATTACAGTTCCTCGCCGTCCGACATCAAGCCGGAAATTTCCAGTGTTTTTATCCATACCAACGATGACAATTTGGTGTTTGTATCAACCGACTCTTTTCGGTTGGCGGAGAAAAAGATCAAAACAAAAGGATTACCAGAGATTAAGGGAATTCTTATTCCGTTTAAGAATACAGCCGAGATACTGCGAGTTTTTGGAGAGTCGGTTGGAATAATTAAAGTTTGTTTCAACAAAAACCAAATTTCTTTTTCTTCCGACGCTATTTACCTTACTTCCAGGGTGATTGATGGGGTTTTCCCGGATTATCGGCAGATTATACCCAAAACCACAAGTACTAGCGCGGTTGTTCTAAAACAAGATTTGTTAAATTCGCTGAAACTTTCCAACATCTTTTCCGACAAGTTTAACCAAGTGAACCTCCGGATTTCACCCAAAGAAAAAGTTTTTGAACTTTCTTCGGCCAACAATGATGTTGGGGAAAATAAAACCTATTTAGATGCGGCTTTGACTGGGGAAGATGTCGAGCTGGGTTTTAATTACAAATATTTTCTAGATTGCTTCCAATCTATTACTACTGACAGCCTATCCATCAAGTTCTCCGGCGCTTCTAGCCCCTTAGTGATATCTCCAGTATCTGATTCTTCCTTTCTGTATCTCATTATGCCGATGAATCGGTAATTAGTTTTGCACTTTGAATACCAAACTCGTTTCGCTTAAGTTGTAGACGCTATCGTGAGCTATGATTTTTAACTCATTCTCTCCCCGCAAATCTTCTAGTTCTTTAGGGGTAAAAGAAAAACCCAAAATAGAATTGGAGGTTCCCAGGAAAGTATCATTTACAAAAACATCTATTTTAGTAAGGGGATATCGCCCAAAACTGGAAATTTTTATGTTTATTTTTTGATTCGGCAGGTAAGTGGCAAAAGTGTTCGGCTCGATAATCGAAATTTTTGGTTTGTTTGAATCAATATGCACATCATCCGTCAAAGTTGGCTTGTTATAGATTGTCGTCATGGGATACTTGCCGCGGTTTTGTGCCCACCAATTTTGGATCGGAATTTCCCAGTGGTTAAATTGTGAGTCATTTTGAGGATTCAAGGGCGGCGCCCCTAAAATATCTTTTTTATCCACCCAATAAAGAATCGAATGGACATTGGTTATCACTTTTTCCTGCCTGGTTTGGAGAGGAGTGTTTTCTGTTGCTAGTTTGCCTGAAATTTTATCTATAAAAAAGTTTTCGTTTCCCTGCCAGAATCCGCGTAACGCTGGTTTTACCACTATTGGATCGGTTTCCAAATTTGGTTTTTCAAATTTTTCATCAGGTAAGGTTTTTAACGCCTCATTTATAAATTTATTCCAAATCGGCCCGGCCACCGCCGCGCCTCCTTTTTTCATCGGTACGTTGTCATTATTGCCTGCCCACACTCCCACGGCGATCGAAGGAGTGTAACCGATAGTCCAAGCATCTTTGTTGTTGTTGGTAGTTCCAGTTTTTGCAGCAACATCTTTTCCAGGTATATACAGAGCAGAATGCACTCCAAAAGTCGGTACCCGGGATTTTTCATCTTTTAAAATATCTGAAATAGTCAGAGCGGTATTTTTGGGTAAGACTTCTTGCGCGTGCGGGGCAAACTCTTCTAAAATTCTTCCATTTAAATCTTCGATTTTCAAAACCCCGGTATAAGGATTGCGAACCCCATTATTAGCAAACACTCCATAAGCCGAGGCTATATCAAGAAGAGACACTTCTCCACCTCCGATCACGAGGGTTAGTCCGTAACGGCTGATGTCGCTCAAACTATTGATGCCCATGTCTTCGGCGGTTTTGAGCGATGCCGGAAGCCCCGCCAAGTAAAAAAGTTTTACCGCCACTAGGTTGATGGATTGGGCGAGTGCGTCTCTGAGATTCATCGGTCCGCGGAATTTTCCGTCGTAATTGTCTGGCATATAACAATCTTTTTGGTTGTGTCCGGCAGTGGCTCGGCCATAAGCGTCGCAAGTGGTCTGGAATTCGGTAGGCAGGTCAAAGAGCATTGTATCCGGGGTAAAGCCCTTATTGAAGGCGGTGGCGTAAATAAAGGGCTTAAAAGACGAGCCAGGCTGCCTTACCGCGGTTGCGACATTGAAATTCCCATCTATTGTCTTATCAAAATAATCTCGCGAGCCCACCATGGTCAAAATTTGCCCAGTTTTGGGATCGAGGGCGACCAGGGAGGCATTTTCCCCGTTCCAATCTTTTTCATTTTGCAAGGCGCCGTCTTTAACGATTTGCTCGCCCTTCATCTGCAGATCATAATCAAGCGTGGTAGTCACCTTTAGGCCGCCTTTTTCCACCACTTCTTTACCATATTTTTTTTCCAAGTAATCTTTGATGAAAAAAACGAAGTGCGGAGCCAGGATTCCGATCTTTTGCTGCGGCGCAAAAACTACTATCTCTTTTTTGGCCTGGTCATGGTCTTCTTTTTTTATGAAATTAAGCTCGAGCATCCGCGAAAGCACCAGATTTTTCCTAGCTTCTAATTTATCTTTATTTTTTCCATAAGGGGACAGAGTGGTAGGGGATTGAGGAATAGCCGCCAGGTAAGCGGCTTCAGTAAGAGTCAAATCAACGGGCTCTTTGTCAAAATAAGTCTTGCTAGCTTCTTGTATTCCATAAACCTGTCCGCCATAAGGAGCCTCGTTCAGGTAAAATTCCAGAATTTTTTCTTTCGGGATCGACTTGTCTATTTTGATTGAGAGCACCCATTCTTTTATTTTTCTGGTGTAAGATTTTTCTTGGGTCAGAAGAGTATTTTTGATTAATTGCTGAGTGATAGTCGAGCCGCCCTGGGTGCGGCCAGTGCCGAAAAAATTCGCCAAGATAGCTCGGACGATGGACTTGATTCTTATTCCCTGGTGATTGTAAAATTCCGAGTCCTCGATGGCCACGGTGGCGTTTTTGATATTCACTCCCATTATGTCCGATGAGATATCTGTCCGCTTGGTGTCTTGGTGGATATCATAGAGCAAAATTTTCCCCGTGCGGTCAAATATCTTGATGGAATTTTCCACTTTTCGGTCATTAAAAGAATTAAAATCCGGAATTCTAATCGAAGAAAGCCAAATAAGAATTATTCCGGCCATCAAAACAAACATCCCAGCGCCAAATAGTACCAGATTCTTCCAGAATTTCTTGCTTCTAATCAATTTTTTCATTATGCTGATTATAGCAGGAAATGTGTTATTATCCGAGTATGAAAGTTTCACAAAAAGACGACAAAATTGACGAGTTGCTGACCAGGGGAGTTGATAAAATTTACCCTTCACGTGAAAAATTAGAAGAAATTTTACGTTTCGGGAAGAAAATTCGGCTTTATCAAGGTTTCGATCCGACGGGGGATAAACTGCATCTGGGTCACATGGTTGGTTTGCGAAAACATAGGCAGTGGCAAGATTTGGGCCACGAAGTTATTTTTCTTATTGGTGATGGCACTGGGGAAGCGGGAGATCCAACCGGAAAAAAGAAAACCCGAGAAAAATTTTTTACCAGTGAAGAATTACGGGAAAATGCCAAAGGTTATCTTGAACAAGCTAAAAAAATAGTCCGTTTTGATGGACCGAATCCTATTAAAATACTTTACAACGGTGAGTGGTTAAATAAGTTAACAAAAACTGACATTTTAAATATCGCCCAAAATTTTTCAGTTCAGCAACTGATTGAAAGAGACATGTTTCAAGAACGCCTAAAAACGGGTGAATCCATAAACGTGCGTGAATTTCTATATCCCCTTCTTCAAGCTTATGATTCAGTTGCTATGGATGTAGATTTGGAGTTGGGCGGATCCGATCAGACTTTTAACATGCTTGCCGGCCGGACATTGATGCGAGCCATGAAAGGCAAAGAAAAATTTGTAATGACTACGCCGCTTTTGTCTGACGCGAAAGACGTCAAGATTGGCAAGAGCGAAGGTAACGTAATTGGGCTGACAGATCCAGCAGGAGAATTGTTCGGCAAGATTATGTCCTTGGGAGATGATGCCACTATTCCAATGTTTACGCTTCTGACCGATGTGCCGATGGAAGAAATCGAAAAATTTAATCTAAAAAAAGATGCGATGGCTCTCAAAAAAAGAGTGGCGTCTTTAATCGTTACCCAACTTCATGATGAATCTTCCGCCAAAGCTGCCGAGGAAGCTTTTTCGAATACTTTTCAGAAAAAAGAAATTCCAGAAGTGATGGAAGAAATAAAAACCAAAGCTGGGGAACCGCTCAGCGAAGTTTTGGTGAAAAATAAAGTTTTAACTTCCAAAGGCGAATGGAGGCGGCTGGTCTTGGGGAATGGAGTGCATGATTTAGAGAAGAATGATACGATCACTGATCAAAATATAAAAATTACAGAGAATTTAACTCTGAAAATAGGTAAAAAAAGATTTGTGAAAATTATTATCTAATGGTATCTATCATCCGGATCCTCATCGGTTTCTTCTTCGAACTTCAAAATACCGGCCTCGCCCTCTTCCAGAGTTTCATCGATTTCGCCATCCTCTACCTTAAAACCACTCTCTACTTCATCTTCATCGTAACTCATATTTATTTTAATTTTTTATTAAATTTAGCGACTCGCTAATAATTTCCTCCTTTGTAACAAAATAAAAAAGAGTTGGCAATAGAAAGTGTGGATAACTTGTCTCGCCTTTAACGAGACTACCGATTGTCGCTGATAATTAGACTGATGAAAACTGATTTTCATATCAGAACTTATCGGTTTTTATCGGAGTTGATCTGTGATTATATGCAAAGGCGGCAAGCGCGATCGCGATCGCGTCTAATTCATCGTCGGATTTTTTAGAATTGTCTATGTCAACTAATATTTTAACCATTTTGTTTATTTGGGTCTTGTCTGATCGGCCGTAACCAGTTGTCGCCACTTTTATTTGCGGCGGCGAGGCCTCAAATATTTTTAATCCGGCCATAGCGGCTTCGTAAACTACTACCCCGCGCGCTTCCGCAACGCGCATTACAGTCTTTTGATTGGTATTTAAAAATAAAGTTTCAATAGCCAACACTTCCGGCTGGTATTTTTTGATTATTTTGCGCACTTCCTCTCCGATTAAACGCAATCTTTCTGCAAATTCTAATTTTGCCGAAGTCTTGAAGCATTCGGAAAAAATTACAATATGTTTCGGAGCCGATTTCTCCATCACGGTTACTCCAAGACGCTCAAACCCCGGATCGATTCCTAAAATTCTCATATTCAGAAGTTTAACACTTTTTATAGGGTTTTGGTTTATCCCCACCAAAAATTTGACATATATATATCGGTTTATCATTACAAACAATGTGACATTGTTCTTTTCACTGGGTGGTGAGGGGAGCGTGTTGCAGACTGCAAAAACAACACTTCGAAGCCCGGCCGGCGGACTCCACAGGAGGGTCCGCCGGCCAATCAAAAGTCCTTAAGACTTTTTTCAATGAGAAGAGCCCTAAGGACTTTTACTCTTTCTACCTCTTTTTTATAAAAGTTTCTCTTACCCTTTCTTTAATTCAAACCCCAAATGCTCATAAGCTTTTTTGGTCGCCACGCGGCCGCGGGCGGTGCGTTCGAGGAGGCCTAGCTGGAGCAAGTACGGCTCTATCACTTCTTCGAGCGTGGCTTCTTCTTCAGAGAGCGCCGCAGCCATGGTTTTGAGGCCCACTGGCCCGCCGCTGAATTTTTCAATCAAAATTTCTAAAAACTTTCGATCCGAAGTGTTGAGGCCAATCTCATCCACGGCCAGCATGTTCAAAGCTGCTACTGTAGTTTTTTTGTCAATAATTTTTTTGCCTGCCCCGTAGGAAACTTGCTTTCCTTCGGGGCTGACTTGCGCAAAATCTCGCGCTCTTTTCAAAAAATAATTAGCAGTGCGGGGCGTGAACCGGCTTCTTTTGGCAATTTCTTTTAAAGCTTCCTCTTCTAGGATAATGTCCAAAAGTTTGCTGGATCGCTCGATTATTTTTGCGATTTCTTCATTGGAATAAAATTCTAGTCTAAAAACCCCACCGGAAAATCTTGAACGGAGGGGAGAAGAAATCATCGCCACTCGGGTAGTGGCCGCGATCAAAGTAAAAGGCGGGAGGTCTAATTGAATGGTGCGGGCGGAAGGGCCTTTGCCGATGATAATGTCGAGGACGCCGGACTCCATGGCCGGGTAAAGGATTTCTTCAACTATTTTATTTAACCGGTGGATTTCGTCTATGAATAGGATGTCGCCAGCAGCCAGGTTTGTGAGAATAGAAGCCAAATCGCCCACTTTTTCAATCGCCGGTCCGGAAGTTATTTTCATTTGCCGGCCAGTTTCTTTAGCTATCAAGTGCGCCAGAGTGGTCTTGCCGAGCCCAGGAGGTCCATAAAAAAGGATGTGCTCGGGGATATGACCACGTTCGGAAGCGGCCTGTAAAAGTATTTTGATGTTGTCTTTTATGTGTTTTTGGCCGATGTAATCATCCCAGCGGGTTGGGCGCAGGGTAGTGTCCAGGACAACATACTCAGTTTTTTCTATGGCTTTTTCAACGTTTTTTGGGTCTTGTTTGCTTGACATTATGTTACTAATATGCTATACTTAAAAGGTAGGGGGTTTATACACACAGTATGCACATAGCTATACACATTATAGCATTTCATAGAGACTTTTGGGTTTTCTTTATAGTAAAATAGTTTTAGAGGTTTTTTGAAGAAAGCATTAATCTCTAAGCAATCAGCTCACAAGGTTATACATCTTTGCATAGGACGTTCTGGTAGGATTTATCCTCTCTGGGGCTATCCTCTAATAATTTGTTACTTTTGGAGCCTAGCTCCGGAAGGATTGTTTAGAGATTAATGCTTTTTTATTTTATATTTGCTAATCTCTATTAGGGTAGCTTCTTCCCATTTTCACATAGCGGATCTTTCCCCCGAGTACGGGGGTGGGACCCTCGGGAAGCTCAAAATAGAGAGAATCTACCCTAATATTTATGAACCATAAAACAAAAATCGCTTTGATAGGTTACGGCAAGATGGGTCAAGAAATTGATGCGCTCTGCCGCGATTCGGAAGTTTTTGAAGTGGTTTCAATTAGTTTTAAAAATAACCTGCCTGCGCAGGCAGGAAATGACAAACTTGATTTGAAAGGTATCGCCAAGGCAGATATTGCCATCGATTTTACTTCCAAAGATGTGGTTTTAAAAAATATCGAAGCAGTTGCGAAATTAGGCGTTAATTTGGTAGTTGGCACTACCGGATGGTATAAAGATTTAGAGATGGTAAAAAAATTAGTTACGAAATACAAAATAGGTTTTTTGTATAGTCCGAATTTTTCCATCGGCGCCAATATTTTTTTCAAGATGATAGATAGCGCCTCTAAACTTTTTGCTAAATTCCCGGACTATGATGTCTACGGTTTGGAAATTCACCACAAGGCCAAGCTCGACAGTCCTTCCGGCACGGCTTTAAAGATCGCAGAAAAAATAAAAGGACTCAAGTTCACTTCTGTCCGGGCAGGACGAAATCCGGGTTTTCATGAAGTAACTTTTGATAGTTCGGCGGACGGCATAACTCTTTCGCATCAGGCATATAATAGAAGCGGGTTCGGGAAAGGCGCACTGGTCGCGGCCGAGTTTATTAAAAACAAAAAAGGAATTTATACCTTTGACGATGTAATGAAATAACAAGAAAATAATATGAGCAAAATAAATTTTTTTGGTTCTATTCCGGCCATTGTTACCCCATTTAAAAAAAATGGCGATCTAGACTTACCAGCATTGGAAAGACTAGTAGATTTGCAATTAAAGGGTGGCGTTGATGCAATAGTAGTGGCTGGTTCGACCGGTGAAGCGGCTACGCTCAGTGACGAGGAATATGTCACAGCTATAAAAACTGTGGTTAAAAAAGTCTCTAACAAAGTTCCGGTAATTGCCGGAGCCGGCTCAAACGACACTAAAAAAGCAATTCATTTATCTTCGCTTGCCAAGGAAGCCGGAGCGAATGCTCTTCTTATTGTGACTCCGTATTACAACAAACCAACTCCGAATGGCTTGGTCTTGCATTATAAAGCAATTGCCAAGACCGTAGATCTGCCGATTATTCTTTACAATGTTCCCGGTCGCACTGGGTCCAACGTCGCGCCACAAGTGATTTTACGAATTGCGCGGGAAGTGCCAAATGTTATCGCTGTCAAAGAAGCTTCCGGATCTCTCAATCAGATGATGGAAATCATACAGGGCGCCCCAAAATCATTTTCGGTTCTCTCCGGCGATGATTCACTGACCCTGCCTTTGATTGGTGCCGGCGGGCATGGATGTATCTCTGTAGTGTGCAATGAAGTTCCAAAAATGTTTTCTGATATGGTGCACCTAGCCCTAAAAGGAAATTTCCTCGAAGCGCAAAAATTGCATTATCAAATGCTGGAACTAATGAATGTTAATTTTATTGAAACTAATCCGATTCCGGTTAAAACCGCGCTCGCCATGATGGGTCTTATCTCGGAGAACTTTAGATTGCCGCTCACAACCCTAGAAGACAAAAATCGAGCTGTCTTAGAAAAAACTTTAAAAACAATGGGACTATGGCCGCTCTAAATAAAAATTACGACAAAATAGAAAGTACCTATCTCTTTTCCGAAATAGGGAGCCGTGTGAAAAATTTCATCCAGAAAAATCCTGGGGTGGAAATTATGCGCCTTGGCATCGGAGACACCACTTTGCCTTTGACGGGAACGGTTATAAAAGGATTGCTCCGAGAAGTGAAAAATTTAGGCAGTAAAAAAACATACAAAGGCTACAGTGACCCGCAAGGTGACCTCAAGCCCCGGACGGCTTTAGTAGATTTTTATAAAAAAAGAAATATCGATTTAAGCGCGCAAGAAATTTTTATCAGCGATGGGGCGAAATCTGATTCGGCAAATATTCAATCAATTTTTGGCTTGGACAATATCGTGGCCATTGCGGATCCGGTCTATCCAGTGTATTCAGACACTACAATTATTTCCGGCCGGACTTTAGTGTATATGAAATGCAATGAAGAGAATAGTTTTATTCCAGCTCTGCCAAAAGAAAAAGCTGACCTAATTTATATTTGCAGTCCGAATAATCCGACTGGTGCCGTTTTTACAAAAAAAGACTTAAAAGTCTTTGTGGATTATGCGCTCAAAAACAAAGCGATCCTCATTTTTGATGCCGCTTACGCTGAATATATTTCAGATAAAGCGCTTCCGAAAAGTATTTACGAAATAGCCGGAGCGAAAAAATGCGCCATCGAAATCAATAGTTTTTCCAAATGGGCTGGGTTTACTGGTGTGCGTCTGGGTTGGACTATTGTGCCGATGGATTTAGTTGTGGAAGGAGCCGAGATAGGGAAAGTTAATCATCTTTGGAGCCGGCGTCAGAGTACAATGTTTAACGGAGCATCCAATATTGCGCAAGCAGGTGCTCTCTCGGTATTATCAGCGGCTGGCCAAAAAGAAAGTAAAAAATTAATTGCTTATTACATGGACAATGCAGCTATAATCAAAAAAAGTCTTTCGGAACTCGGCTTCCAGGTTTTTGGTGGGGGAAATGCCCCGTATATTTGGGTCAAGACTCCGGGCGCTTTGAGTTCTTGGGATTTTTTTGATAAGTTATTAAAAGAAGCGCATGTCGTGGCTACTCCAGGTTCAGGTTTTGGGCGAGAGGGGGAAGGCTATATTCGCTTCAGTGCCTTTGCCGATACCGAAAACGTGAAGGCGGCGATGAAAAGCATAAAAGAGAATTTAAAAATACCCAAATGAATATCAAAGTAATGAAATTTGGCGGTACGTCAGTAGCCCATGCTTCTAATATTAATAAGGTTATTGATATTATTTTGGATGTAAATAACAAAAGTGACAAAATCGTGATAGTTGTATCAGCTCTAAGTGGCATCACTGATGACCTGATAATGCTCGCCAATCTGGCCTCCAAAGGTGATCTGAAATATAAAATAATTTTCCAAGCTATCTGCGGGCGGCACGATCAAGTCATCAAAGAATTAATTGATTTGAAAAATAAAAAAAGAGTAGTTCAGGAAATAAACGAAAAATATGACGAGCTCGAAAAAATAACCGCAAACATTTTTTCAGCAGGGGAACTTTCTCTCTCTGCCCTGGATGCGGTGATGAGTTTTGGCGAAAGACTCTCGTCCTATATAATCGGTGAGGCGATAGAGAGCCGTGGCATTGCCTGTGAGTTTGTAGATTCCAGGGAGATTATCAAAACTGATGATAATTTCGGCGGTGCAAGTGTGGATCTGGAAAAATCCCACAAGCTCATTTCAGACCATTTTAAAAATGGAACTTTATATATTATGGGCGGATTTATTGGAAGTACGAAAGATGGACAAACAACTACGCTCTCCCGTGGCGGGTCGGATTATACTGCATCCTTGGTGGGTGCGGCGCTCGATGCAGCCGTGATCGAAATCTGGACCGATGTTGATGGCATTATGACCGAAGATCCGAAGAAGATGAAAAACGCTCTCTTAATTCCGGAAATATCTTATGAAAAGGCCGAAGAAATGGCCTATAATGGTGCCAAAGTCATTCACCCCAAGACTATAAGACCGGCAGTGCTGAAGAACATACCCATATATGTCAAAAACACTTTCAATCCGAGAGGTAGCGGCACCAAAATAAGTAATAGATAAGCAATGATAAGAAAAAATAAAAAAATAAAAGTTGGGATACTGGGAGCAACCGGCATGGTGGGGCAACGTTTGATCGCTCTTCTTAAAAACCATCCCTGGTTCGAAGTAGTCGCTGTGGCTGCTTCCAGAAAGTCAAAGGGAAAAAAATTGGGATCCTTGACGGTATATTCGGTGGAGGACGATATCGAGATCATTGCCCAAAAATGCACCTTGGTTTTTTCGGCGATCGAGGCACCAAAAGATTTTATCCAAAAAATCGAGGAAGCTTATGCAAAAAAAGGTTTGCCTGTGGTTTCTAGTAATTCGGCTCATCGGTGGACGCCGGATGTCCCGATGATTATGCCGGAGATTAATCCAGAACATCTAGACATTATTCCAGTCCAACAAAAAAATCGCGGCTGGACGGGATTTATCGTAACCAAGCCTAATTGTTCGATTCAGTCGTATGTTCCCTTGATCCACGCCTGGAAAAAATTTAATCCCAAAAAAGTAATTGTCTCCACCTATCAAGCAATTTCCGGCGCCGGTAAAACTTTTGAGACTTGGCCCGAGATGGTGGACAATGTCATACCTTTTATTTCCGGCGAAGAAGAAAAATCCGAAAAAGAACCTTCGAAAATTTTTGGAGATATCAGAAATGGCAGATTTGTTTTAAAAAATACACCGCAAATTTCCGCCAATTGCATACGAGTGCCGGTGTCAGACGGCCACCTGGCTACCATCAATATTCAATTTAGGAAGAAGGTTTCGAAAGAAAAGCTGATTAAGTCCCTGAAAAATTTTAAGAATCCTTTAGATGTTTTAGATTTACCTTCAGCTCCAAAACCATTCCTGACATATTTTGAAGAGCCAGATCGACCGCAAACCAAACTCGATAGGGATTTGCACGCTGGAATGGGAATAAGTGTTGGCCGGATTAGGGAAGATTCCGTATTGGGCTGGAAATGCGTGGCTTTGTCGCACAATACTATTCGAGGCGCGGCCGGAGGGAGTATCTTAAACGCCGAATTACTAGTAAAAAAAGGATATATCAAAAAATAAAATCATGCTTAAATTTTATAAATATCACGGAACCGGAAACGATTTCATTATGCTAGACAATCGCAGTAATGTTTTTGATGTCAAAAGTGTAGATCGCATTAGACTCTTATGTGATCGCCATTTCGGTATCGGCGCTGACGGTCTAATTCTTCTTGAATCTTCCGATCAAGCGGATTGTTTTATGAATTATTTTAATGCAGATGGGACTATGGCAGAAATGTGCGGGAACGGCATACGCTGCACAGCAAAATTTTTTATAGATTATATAGAACCCCATGCAAAAGAACTATCGATTGACACAAGGGATGGAATAAAAAAAGTATTAGTAAATAAAGATGAAAGTTTTTCCGTTAATATGGGAGCTCCTGTGTTTAGTCATAAAGATTTCCCAAAAAATTCTCTTATTCTTGAAAATATTTCTTTCAATTTCGTTTCCATGGGGAATCCACACGCTGTTGGATTAGTGAAAAATATATCAAAAATTGACATATCGCAAATTGGCTCCAAAATAGAAAATGATTCTCATTTTCCAAACAAAATTAATGTGGAATTGGTGGAAAAAGTTAAAGATAATTATTTTAAAGTAAAAGTTTGGGAGCGGGGTTCCGGCGCGACTCTCGCTTGCGGCACTGGGGCTTGTGTTGTATATGCGATTCTAAAACTAGAAAATAAAGATATTAAAAAATTAACATTAGAATTCCCGGGCGGAAAATTATTTCTATCCGAAAATGAAAAAGGAGAAATTATTCTTCGGGGACCGGCGAACTATGTATTTGAGGGAAAAATAAATATTTAAATTTTAATTCCATTTTCTATTCCCCACTCAAGTCCACTACGCTTTGCACTTCGGCGAGCGAGGTGATGCCGTTTAAGATTTTTACTATGCCGTCTTGGCGCATTGACAGGATGCCTTGGTTGCTCGCCACTTTTTTGATTTCATGTTCGCTCGGATTCTCCGGTATTATTTTTTCTATAGCCTCGTTGGTTTTAATCGCTTCGAAAATTCCGACCCGCCCCTTGTAGCCGATTTTGTTGCATTTCTCACAGCCGACCGGAGAGAAGAGTTTTATGGGTGCGTCCGGATTTATTTTGTAATTTGCGAAGTTTTTTCCCTCTTGCCTGATACTGTCCAACACTAATTTAATAGTTTTATTTTCTTCCTCGGTTGGTTCGTTTTCTTTTTTGCAGAACTCGCAAAGTTTGCGCACCAGGCGCTGGGCGATGGAGAGCGATAGGGCTGATACCAAGATTTTTGGATTGACCCCAAGGTCGATCAATCGGGGGATGACGCCGGCGGCGTTGTTGGTGTGCAGGGTAGAGAAAACTATATGTCCGGTCAAGGCGGATTGGACGGCTATCTCAGCAGTCTCGCTGTCGCGAATTTCTCCGACCATCACCACATCTGGGTCTTGGCGGAGCGCCGAACGCAACCCTTCCGCAAAAGTGTAACCCTTTTCATCATTGGTCTGAGTTTGGGTTATGCCCGGCAAGTGGTATTCGATCGGGTCCTCAATGGTTATTATTTTTATTTCCGGGGAATAAATCTTTCGCAAAAATGCGTAAAGAGTAGTAGTTTTTCCACTTCCGGTTGGGCCGGTGATGAGGATCATGCCATTTGGTTTTGCTATTTCTTGCTCAATCACGGAAAACAGATAAGATTCGATTCCAAGTTCTTCAATTTTTACCTGGATAGACTTTGGATCCAAAATACGCATCACGATTGATTCGCCGTAAGCGCCGGGGATGAGCGAAGTACGAATTGAAATCTCTTCTTTATCCTCCATAATGCTGAAGCGCCCGTCTTGCGCTGTTTTGGAAGTGAGTTTCATGCCGGAGAGGAGCTTGACTCGTGAATTTATCAGGCGATAGATATCGGGTCCGAAGAAATTTATATCTTGCAGGACGCCGTCGAGCCGCAGTCGCAACCGTCCGCGGTTTTTTTCGGGCTCGATATGGATGTCGGAGGCCATGATGGCTATCGCGCCAGCCAGGATCACTTCAAGCAACCGCGAAATTTTATGAATTTTATTGCCTTCCAACACTTCAGCCACCAGCTTTTCAATGTCTTGAATATACTCAATATTTTTAGCCGTATCGCGTAAAACTTCCGGAGAAATATCCAACCCGCCGATCTTGGAACTCTCCGCCATCGAAAGTTCTCGATATCTGTCCCAGACTTTCTGCAAACTCCCGACCGAGGCCATGTAAAAAGTCGGTACCAAGTTGTGTCTCTCCATGCTATCCTTCAATGTTTTAAATAGATCTTCGGACGGCGAGCGGACAGCGATGAAAATATTTTTCCCAAAGAGCTTAAAAGGCGCGACCTTCATTTCTTTGGCATCTTTTTCCGATATAGCCCGCAGAGCTTCGTTATCAATGCCGAGGCGGTACAGATCAATATAGGGGAGATGGTATTTGCTCTCGGCGAGTGTCGCCACCAATTGCTCCTCTTCTTGCTTATGCAGTTCCTCCAACTGTTTCTTTTGTTTTTCTTCGTCAAAATCTGACATTTGTCATTTAATGATACAACATTTTAGCTATTCAATGTAGGCATAAGTCTCTTGACTTTTCTCTAAAAAAGGTATATAATTATAGGTGAGAAAGTTTACCTCAGGCGACTGTTTGATGAGGTGATAGCCTTCAATGGTGTCACAATCATCGTCTATGAACTGGTCAAGAACGCGACATTCTTGGAGATGCTCAAAGACATTGACGCTTCTTGCCAATGCTGGAAGAATGATGACCAAATTCTGGTCTTCGCTCAGAAAAATAAAGACAAGCTTGGTCCGAACGGCAACTTCTTCGAGCGCGAAGATGGTTTCGTTGCCTGCGTGGCCCTCGACGCGCTCGGTCAGCCCTACGTGCTCATCGTGAATCCGCTTTCGGACGACCGCACCTGGCACCCCCCGTATCAGCATCGCGTGTTCTCCCGGCAACACACACAGTAGCTTGGGCTCTGTTAAATCAAACCGTCTTCCCGTCTTCAACCGTAAAACCGCGTGGGAGACGGTTTTCTATTTACGCACCTCCTTTGACTGCCTTTATTTAATAATATAAAATGGAGAGGTGGAAATATCGCCTTTCCATTAAACATATTGCAAAATAATCAATGTGATGGCTACCGGTAACCTTATTGCCAAATTATACGAATCCCCCAAGACAATCCTGACCACAAAGGATATCGCTTTAATTTGGGAGGAAACTAACACTGTCAACCTTACCTCAAAGATTAAATATTACGCAAAAGAAGGATCACTTATTCGTCTCACTCGCGGTGTTTTTGCAAAGAGTAAAGAGTATGAGACCAAAGAATTGGCAACCAGCATCTATACTCCCTCCTACATAAGTTTTGAAACAGCGCTTCGAGAAGCCGGTATTATTTTCCAACACCAAGACTCAATCTTTGTGGCCGGCCCCTATCCAACCACAAAAAAAATAGGCAATCACACAATCACTTTTAGAAAACTGAAAGATAGCATCCTCTTCAATGCACTCGGTGTCAAAAATGAAAAAAATTACAGTATCGCCACACCGGAACGAGCCTTCCTCGACACCATTTATTTATCTCCTAAATTCTATTTCGATAACCTCCGATCCATTAACTGGGAGATATGCTTTGAACTTGCAAAGATTTATGATAACAAGCAATTAATAAAGCGAGTCGCTCAATACCAAAAACATGCTCAATAAAGAAAAACACCAGCTCATCATGGGACAAATTCTCCGAGATATTTACTCGGATACTTCCATTTCGTCCCTCATTGGATTCAAAGGCGGTACCTGTGCCTATTTTTTCTATGGCCTAACTCGTTTCTCTGCCGACTTAGATTTCGACCTTTTCTCTACCGATGAAGCAACACAAAAACTGGTGCATGAAAAAATCCACGGCATGTTAGGGAAATACGGCGACATCAAAGATGATTACATAAAGCGAAATACTATCTTCTTCCTACTCTCATACGGCGATGCAGATCACAATGTTAAAGTCGAAGTGAATGTGAGAATCCTGATGCCAGACATCAAAAAGCACTACGAAGTAAAAGAATATCTTGGTATTTCTATGTTGGCTGGCAAGAAAGATTATCTCTTTGCAAGCAAGCTCGCGGCTCTGACCACAAGAAGCGAAACAGCCATGCGTGATATTTACGATGTCTGGTTCTTTGGCACAAATCACTGGGATATTAATGCCGAGGTAATCCAAGCTCGAACCGGCAAAACCATCAAGGAATATATGGCTGATTGCATCCCAGTTGTCGAAGCGGTCAAAGATAACGAAATTTTACGAGGACTGGTCGAACTTCTACTGGGTGAAAAGGAAAAGGTTTGGGTTAAGAATCACCTCCGAAAAGAAGTGATCTTCCTGCTCAAGAACTACCAGTCGGTGTAAAAATAAAATTTATGCCTGCTTTTCCTTGAATTACGAAACTCCCAATTTACCCTAAAATGAGTTAAAATACAAAAAGCGCCGTGAGGCGCTTTTTGTATGAATACCACTATTCAACTACACTCTAATATTCTAGCAAAAGTTAAGTTTTTCTCAAAACAATTACAACTGAAATTACACAAAAGCACTGGTCGAAAACTAGCACTGCAAGGAGAAGAAACAATTGCTCTCTCAATCTTCAAACAGACAGTCGGTATACCAACCAAGAAAGCAATCTTTGACATCTTCACCCCGAGAGAAAGTTACAAAACATTGTGTGTGCAAATGAATCGGTTTGCATTTCATGCTTTGGTAATCCTTAACATGATATTGAAATGGAACCAGAAAAATGCTCACGTAATCAAGCATACAGATTCTACTGATGTTCCAGTCTGTCTCAACAAGAATGCAAAGTGCCACAAGACGATGAAACTGCTCTCCTCTTGGGGACATTCCGGAAAAGGCTTCTACTATGGACTTAAAATGAACATGACGGCTGATGCTGATCGAACTAAACTTCCGAAATCTTAAAATGTTGTATGCGTTTCTGACTTCGTTTCCGAGATCCATTGACGGCTATCTTGCCAATTATATTTATTCAATTCTCGCCTATGTGCTTAGGTAGAGAAGTTGTTTTTGAGAAAAACGAAACTTCTGTTTCAAAAATTCAGACAGCTGAAGGTATTTAGACATGGCTGGGGAAAAGTGAGGTTTGCTTGTTTCGTAATTCAGAGTAAGATACCTTGAATTACGAAACTCCCAATTTCCCCTAAAATGAGTTAGAATACAAAAAGCGCCGTGAGGTGCTTTTTGTATGAATACCACTATTCAACTACACTCTAATATTCTAGCAAAAGTTAAGTTTTTCTCAAAACAATTACAACTGAAATTACACAAAAGCACTGGTCGAAAATTAGCACTGCAAGGAGAAGAAACGATCGCTCTCTCAATCTTCAAACAGACACCACCCGCCAGAACGTTTCTTTCGGGCTGGTGGCTGATATATGTAAAATGGGTTTGCCGCTAGGAAATTTAACTTCCCAGCTTCTGGTAAATGTATACATGAACGAATTTGATCAGTTTGTGAAAAGAGAATTGAAAGTGAAATATTGCATACGCTATGCGGATGATTTTGTTATTATGCCTGCCCGTTCCTCTGGCGGGCAAAATGACCAAATGTATCTGGGAAATATTTTGGAGAGAATTAAAGAATTTCTAGGGAAAGAATTAAAATTGCAACTGCATCCGGACAAAGTTTTTATTAAAACTTTTGCCTCCGGTGTGGATTTTCTAGGTTGGGTGCATTTTCCGAAGCATCGGGTTTTGCGGACGAGCACCAAAAGAAAAATGTTAAGAAATTTAAAAAACAATCAAAAACCAGAAACAACACAGTCTTATCTAGGAATGCTCACGCATGGGAATACATTTAAAATAACGAAAGAGATGGTGGTATAATTAAATCAATGTCTAAAGACATCAAAACACTAGTTTTGCTCGATGCTCACGCCATCATTCACCGTGCTTATCATGCTCTGCCGGAATTTTTGTCTAGCAAAGGGAAGCCGACAGGGGCTTTGTATGGTCTCGCCAGCATGCTCATGAAAATTGTTACCGATCTAAAGCCAGACTATATCGTGGCCTGTTATGATTTGCCCGGAAAAACATTTCGGCATGAGGCCTATGATGCTTACAAAGCTGGTCGGGCTAAGACAGATGATGCTTTAATAATGCAACTTAAAAATTCTCGCCAAATTTTTGAAGCTTTTGGCGTGCCGATGTATGACAATCCTGGTTTTGAGGCGGATGATATTTTGGGAACGATTGTGGAAAAAATGAAGAACCTTACCCTTAACCCTCTTCTTGATAGGGAGAGGTGGAACATTATCATTGCTTCTGGTGATATGGACACGATGCAATTGATTGATGATAAAAAAGTGCAGGTTTACACTCTCAAAAAGGGGATCAATGACACTATTTTGTATGATGAGGAAGCCGTGGTAGCGCGTTTTGGATTCAAGCCGGCACTTTTGCCGGACTATAAGGGCCTGCGGGGAGATGCGTCGGATAATATCAAGGGCATCAAGGGTATCGGCGAGAAAACCGCGACTTGTTTGATTCAAAACTTCGGGACAATCGAAGAAATTTATAAACAAATAAAAAAAGATTCGAAAGCATTTGCCGCGGCTGGTTGCAGTCCGAGGATAATAGAACTTATAAAAAATAATGAAGAAGAAGCTTTATTTTCCAAAACTTTGGCCAAGATTCGCACTGACGCGCCGATCAATTTTCTTCTGCCAGAAAAAACTTTTTGGGAAAGCGCGGATTTAAAAAAGATAGAAAAAGTTTTTATTCAATTTGAATTTCGCAGCTTGTTTCCGCGTTTGAAAAACTTTTTTGCAGGGAACCAGAAATTTCCGGATTATGCTCTCCATCATTCGCACTCTGTCCTGGAAGGGCAAGATCTTTCTGGTCGCAGCGAAGATGATTCCAAGCACAATCCGAAAATTTCTGAAAACAAACTTCAGGAAGCCAGCATTGCGCTCTGGCTTATCAATTCTGACATTCCCAATCCTCAATTAGGCGATATTTTAATGTTTGCGGGAAAGGATTCTTTTGATGATGCCTATGAATATATATTTAACCAATTAAAACAACAAAAACTAGATAAAGTTTTTGAAGAAATAGAAAAACCCATCATGCCGGCAGTCAAAGAGATGCAAGACCACGGAATTTTAATTGATAAAAAATATCTTAAAAATTTATCGGTTGAATACCATAAAGAATTAGATAAACTAACAACCCAAATATATAAAATGGCCGGCACGAAATTCAATATCAATTCTCCCAAGCAGTTAGGAGAGGTGCTTTTTGAAAAAATGGGTATCAAGCCGACTGGCAAATCATCCCAAAAAAATGCAAGTGGAAATTTTTCCACTAAAGTTTCAATTTTGGAAGAATTAGAGGAAAATAATCCGATCATCAAAGAAATTTTGGCTTATCGGGAATTGCAAAAGTTGCTCTCCACTTATATTGATGTGATTCCCCAAATGGCTGGTGCAGATAGCCGACTGCATGCGAAATTTTTGCAAAATGGAAGCACCACTGGCCGATTTTCTTCCCAAGATCCCAATTTACAAAATCTGCCGATCAAATCCGAACTTGGCAAGCGAATCCGTGCCGGATTCATTGCATCTTTTGGCCACAAACTTTGCGCTTTTGATTATAGCCAGATTGAACTGCGGGTAGCCGCGATGCTTTCGGGCGATAAAAAAATGACCCAGATATTTCGTGAGCAAAAAGATATTCACGCTGGGGTAGCTTCTTTTGTTTTTGGTGTACCGATAGACAAGGTGGATAGCGAAATGCGACGGGCGGCTAAAGTAATAAATTTCGGAATTATTTACGGCATGGGGGTCTCTGCTCTCCGGAAGAATCTGGGTGGTCACGCCGGAGGACGGGCAAGTACGCGAGAGGAAGCGCAGAAATTTTATGACAATTATTTTAATCAATTCTCCGGGGTACGGGATTATTTGGAAGAGGTGAAACGGTTTGCGCTTAAAAATTCTTTTACCGAGACTTTGTTTGGCCGGCGTAGATATTTTCCGAATATTAATTCCCGAATTCCTTTTCTAAAAAATATGGCTGAACGGACGGCGACCAACGCTCCGGTACAAGGCACCGCGGCGGACATTATCAAGCTGGCCATTCGGTATGCGGAAGAGGATCTGGACAAAGCAGGACTACTAAGCCAAGTTCACCTAGTGCTTCAAATTCATGATGAACTGGTCTATGAAATAGAAGAAAGTGCTCTAGAAAAAGCTGATAAAATAATAAAGCAGGCAATGCAAAATGTACTTGAAAGATCTTATTTACATTATAAAACCGACATCCCCTTAGAAGTCCACTCTGGATGCGGGGACAATTTTGGGGAGGTAAAATAGGACATTTTGTGCTAGAATAAAAAAATGGAAAATGTTTATCAAGCTCATCCTAGACAGTACCGAGTGCACAAAATTCTGGCGCATTCTTACACTTTGTATTTCTTTCTATTTTTAGTGGGTGTTTATTTGGATTTTATTTTTCCATTTGAAATTTTTACAAACTCTATTTGGGTTTCAACCGGTATCCTGCTTTTAATTTTTTCCACCATTTTGATTATATGGGCGCAAAAAACTTCCCGAAATTTAGATATCCAAAATATACGCAAAGAAACTTTTTACCAAGGACCCTACCGCTATGCCAGGAGCCCAACGCATTGGGGGCTATTTCTCTTAATGTTCGGATTTGGAATTATCGCCAACGCTCTGTTTGTGATTTTATCCACTCTTATTTCCTCTCTGATTTCTCGGTTCATCTTTTTAAAGAGACAGGAAAATATTTTGGCTGAGAAGTATGGAGCTCCTTACTTGGAATACAAAAAAGCAGTTAAGCTTTAATTCTACATATATGATCTATCTTTTTTCCGGGGACGATACCAAAAACAAACTTCTCGCTTATGAAAAATTCTTGAAATCCCTGCCTGCGCAGGCAGGTCTGATAAAAAGTTTTGAGCCTTTTTTCATAAGCCGAAATAATTTTGATCCAATGCAAATTGAAAGTTTTTATTCCGGCGGAAGTCTTTTTTCCTCGAAATCCGCTATAGTTTTTTCTAATATTTTTGAATACGAAGAGACACGAGATTTTGTTTTAGAAAAATTAGGATTAATGGGAGCATCATCAAGCGACTTTATTTTTTTAGAAGGTAAATTAAATAAGCCAATTCTTGACGCATTTAAAAAATCCCTGCCTACCGGTCAGGCAGGCGGCCGGCAGGTCGCGCCACGCATGAACATTTTTGAATTGCCCAAAGAGAAAAAAGAAAAATTCAATAATTTTTTAGTGGCCAATGCCTTTGCTAAGAAAGATAAATTAAATATGTGGATTTATTTCAGGCAGGCCATGGATCGGGGGGTCGGAATGGAGGAACTCATTGGCGTGCTTTTCTGGAAAATTAAAAATATGCTAGTGACCAAAAATCTCGGTAAATTTTCAGAATCCGAACTGAAAAATTCTGCCTCGCGCCTATCTTATCTCTTGCCCGAAGCCAGGAAATTTGGCCACGATGCGGAGGCTGTTTTCGAGCGGTTTTTACTGGAGGCTTTTTAAGGTTGTGGTCACAAATAATTTTGTGCGCCGTCGTTCGAAATTCTGTGCAGTATTCTTGAATTAGTCCAAACCCCAGTAGTAAAGCCAAGATTACTACGGGGCACGGCGCATTTCGCCGCCTGCGGCGGCGAGGAAGTCCCCCGCGAAAATTCGGAAGGGTGGCGGCCTATTGCTCGGCCGTGCCCTAGGGCGGCGCGACGCCGGGCTAGCCTCGCACGGCTTAGAGAGCCACACCGCTGACAATTTCAAGTTTTTCTTTGGCGACAAATTATTCGGATAGTAATCGAAAATAATAATATTTACCAGAAACATTTATGAAAAACGCCTTGGTTCCTTTTGATAACTTAATATACCCTTCTATTTTTTGTAGTTCTTCATTATACACAGGAAATTGTCTACCTAACATCTGGACTGCATTTCGAATAATGGGATCAGCATTGAAATCATTTTCACTGAAGGTAATGAATTCAAGTTTTGGATCATTTTTGATAAATTGTACTTGTTGTTCACCGGCTAATTCGGCAAAAAGAAATCCTTTTGTATCGCTGGCAATAGGTTGTTTTTCTGCTACAGATTTTAGCTCCTTAAACAAATCTTGGAAATCTACTGGGAAATCTTCTATCGGTACTCCATATCCTGCCTGTGAAGATTTAATTTTTCCATCCAACATTACTGACACACGAACCCATTCGCTTTGGGAAAACAACGGCTCACCAGTGCCAGTATCTTTTGCATTTAGTACACCTCTAGCATTCGCAACCTTTAAAATTTTTTCCACTAATTCCTGGGGTGCACTTCCAACCCGAATTTCCGCAATCTCCTTGCCATACTTCGTTCCTTTCTTTGCGATAAGATTACCACTAACATCTAAGTCAAAATACAATTCATCAGATTTTTGGAAAAAGCTTGTAGAAATCCATAACGCGTCAGGTGTTTTCACACTTTGTTTGTTCGCAACCCCAGAAGGCGGTTTGATTTTGACAGCCCCATTAGTCCCATTTGTAGTTGTGGACTCTGTTTTGTTGGCACCGGGGAAACTATCCACATCGTTAACTGTTGGTCTATTGCGCATAACCACAAAAACAAGACCGACAAAAATAATTACGAGCGATGAAATTAAAAAAATCTTCTTCATAAATTCTTTGATTAAAAAATTTTCTTCTCAAACCTGCAATTTCCTATGTGGTGCGTATTACTTAAATTTGCTCGAACCTATTTTAGCAAAACTCCGGCTAATGCGCACGCTCCGCGTGCCTCATAACTCCAAACTAATTACTACGCTCNGNTAATGTGGTAATGCANAACAATTCCGCCNCGCTCCGACCGAAGTCGGAGCGTCTGCCCTCACCCCATCGCTTTTCCATTCTATTTTTGTTTGGCGGGGGGAATTCTTTTTTTTGGTATGGACGATGGGGCGAG
>C687J26845_10000018_pt1 | contig 113894 bp, 82 predicted proteins | sample RifCSPlowO2_12_FD_26845 | JGI IMG/M metagenome (IMG submission 26845)
CTTGTTCAGGAAGACGATGATGTAAGGCACGCCCACCTGGCGGGACAGCAGGATGTGTTCACGGGTCTGGGGCATCGGGCCGTCAGCGGCCGAGCACACCAGGATTGCGCCGTCCATCTGGGCGGCACCGGTGATCATGTTCTTGACGTAGTCGGCGTGGCCGGGGCAGTCAACGTGAGCGTAGTGGCGGTTGGCCGTTTCGTACTCGACGTGGGCGGTGTTGATCGTGATGCCGCGGGCCTTTTCTTCAGGCGCTGCGTCGATCATGTCGTAGCCCTTGGCTTCGCCGCCGAACTTCTTGGACAGAACGGTGGTGATTGCAGCCGTCAGCGTGGTCTTGCCGTGGTCAACGTGACCGATGGTGCCGACGTTGACGTGCGGCTTGGTCCGCTCAAACTTACCTTTTGCCATGATTCTCGCCCCTAGCGATTCTGAAGTGAGTCGAAAGAAAGAAGATGGGAGGTGTGGTGCCCATGGGCAGGATCGAACTGCCGACCTCCCCCTTACCAAGGGGGTGCTCTACCACTGAGCCACATGGGCATCGACACAGGTCTGGACTTGGGATGAAACCCAAACCTGTGCCGACTTGACACTGCGACCTCCGCATCAACGAAGACCACGACTTTACCACGCCTAAATTGACAGAACCGTGACCTTGGAGCGGGAGACGGGAATCGAACCCGCGTCATTAGCTTGGAAGGCTAAGGTTCTACCATTGAACTACTCCCGCCCGGGAGTGATTCTCTAAATTAGGTTTCCCTGGTGGAGGAGGCTGGATTCGAACCAGCGTAGGCGTAAGCCAACAGATTTACAGTCTGCCCCCTTTAGCCACTCGGGCACCCCTCCAGGGAAGACCGCAACTATAGCAGAGCTTTTTTGCGACTCACAAGCCCCGTGGCAATTATTTTGTCGCGGCGCGTGTCGAGCGCGCCATCACCTGTTGGAAAAAGCCGACGTAGCGGGCGCTCATCTGCGGCCATTGACGGCTCGTGGCCTGACGCCGCGCCTGGGTGGCCCAGGCGGACAAGCGGTCCGGATCCGTCAGCAGGTCATGCAGCACGTTGACCAGTGCGGCGGCATCGCCACCGGGGTAGGTGGCGCCGTTGCCCGAGGCCACCTGCTCGGCCTGCCCGCTTTGCTGCGCCACCAGCAGGGGACGGCCAACAGACAGGGCCAGTTCGCACGCCGCCTGGGGCGAAGTGGGGCCGGGCTCGGTGCCACCCAGCCCCCAGGGCAGGTCACGTTCGGGCAGCACCAAGACGTGATGGGTCGCCATCAGGGCGGGCAGGTCTTGAGGGTCCGGATCGAGTTGCCAGGCGATGTGCTCGCCCAGCACCTTCAGGCGCGCGTCGGCCTGCAGGCGCGTGAGCGGATCGTGGCGAGGCGGGTCGAAGCAGGAGGCGGCGGTGGCGCCGGCCAGGGTGAGTTGCCACGGGGGCAGGTCGCTGTCAGCCTGAGTTTGCAGCTGGGTCAAGGCCGCCACGAGGTCTTGCAAGGGGCGCAAGGCCTGACCGGGGCCACTCAGGCAGAGCAGTTTGAGCGGGCCGGGGGGCAGCGGTGGGCAGCCCGCCTCGGGGAGTCCCTGTGGGAGCACAGCGATGCGCTCGCGGGGCAGACGCAGGCGGCGGGCCAGCCGTGCCGCGCCCGCTTCGCTCGCGCACAGAACGCCCGAGAGTCGGCGTGCGAGGCGTCGGTCACTGTGGCGGGTGAGCGGTGAAGCCAGCCAGGCGCTGGCCTGGCGGATCAGGCGCGGCAGCCACAGGGCGTGGTACAGGCCTGCGAAGGGGGCATGGAGGGGCTCTCCCAGCAGGCCGGGGGGCGTGTGAACGGTGGCCGTGAGCGTCGGCCCTTGGGGCAGGCGGGCCAGGGCCTGCATGACCCAGTAGACAGTGCGTTGGCCGGGCGCCAGTTCGGCATGCACGACATCGACACCGCGCCAGTCGCGCTCGGCCACCCAGGCGCGGGCGGCCTCCAGGCTCTCCAGCGGGCGCTGTCCGACGAGCGGGGTGAGAACGTCGATGCCGCCGAGGTTGAGGGCTCGGCGAAATTGCGCGGCATGGTGCGCCAGGCGAGAAGGATCAGGCGGCAGAGTGGACAGCAGCGCCAGGCGCATGGACAACAACCTTGAGGAAAGCAAACAGCAGGGGAGGCCGCATTGTCCACGAGGTCAGACGTGGCGGCGTCCCCTTGATGCGGGTCAGGTCAGGGACCAGTCGAGGGCGTGACCCTGGGCACGCCAGAAGGCCTGAGCCTGTCCGAAGTGCCCGCAACCGATGAAGGGCGCCGGGGCCCGGGTGGCGGACAGCGGAGAGGGGTGGTTGGCCTGCAGGATGAGGTGCACCGCCCTGCCCTCGCTGTGCGGCGTCGCCTGCTCGATCAAGGCGCGCTTGCGCTGGGCATGCGCGCCCCAGAGCAGGAAGACGCAGGGGTGGGCGTCGGCCGCCACGGCAGCGATCAGGGCGTCGGTGAGGGCCTCCCATCCCCAGCCGGCGTGGCTGGCAGCCTGAGCGGCCTCGACCGTGAGGACGGTGTTGAGCAGGAGCACGCCGCGTTCGGCCCAGGTTTGCAGGCAGCCGTGGGCCGGCGGGGTCAGGCCGAGGTCGCGCGCGAGCTCCTTGCGGATGTTGCGCAGGCTGGGTGGGATGGCTTGCCCTGGGGGCACCGAGAAGGCCAGACCATGGGCCTGGCCCGGTCCGTGGTACGGGTCCTGGCCCAGGATGACGACCTTGACCTGGTCGCGGCGGGTGTGGCGCAAGGCCGAGAACACATCGGCAGGGTAGACGGTGGCGCCTTGGCGGCAGGCGGCGTCAACGCGGGCGATCAGGGCCTGGCCAAGGGCGCTGGCGCGAAAGGGCTCGGTGACCTCACGCCAGTCGGCCGGCACGGCGTCGAACAGGCTGGACAGGGGCTGCGCCAAACCCGCTGGCGCCGAGCTGGGTGAGCCCGATCCCGGCGGTGCCCCCGTGACCGCGAACGCAGCGAGCTCCGGGGCAAACAGGCCGAGCTGGTCGGCGAGACTGGCAGGGTCGCCGGCCAGGCGACGGGCGGGCGCCGGCACGGCCGCGCTCAGGCGAACAGCGCCGACAGGGCCTGACCGGGATCAGGCTGGCGCATGAAGGCCTCGCCGATCAGGAAGGCGTGGACGTGGGCAGCACGCATGCGCTGCACGTCGGCGGCGCTGAGGATGCCGGACTCGGTGACCAGCAGACGGTCGGCCGGGACGCGGGGCAGCAGGCCCAACGTGGTGTCGAGGGTGACCTCGAAGGTGCGCAGGTTGCGGTTGTTGATACCCACCAGTGGCGTGCGCAGCTTGAGCGAGCGGTCCAGTTCGGCGCCGTCGTGGACTTCGACGAGCACGGCCATGCCGAGGCTGTGGGCGCAGGCTTCGAGGTCGGCCATCTGGGCGTCGTCAAGGCAGGCGGCGATCAGGAGGATGCAGTCGGCACCCATGGCCCGGGCCTCGTAGACCTGGTAGGCGTCGACCATGAAGTCCTTGCGCAGCACGGGCAGGTCGCAGGCAGCGCGGGCCAGCTGCAGGTAGGCAGCGCTGCCCTGGAAGAACTGGGCGTCGGTCAGCACGCTCAGGCAGGCGGCGCCGTGGCGCGCGTAGCTGGCGGCGATCTCGGCAGGCACGAAGTGCTCACGCAGCACGCCCTTGCTGGGGCTGGCTTTCTTGACCTCGGCGATGACGCCAGCCTGGCCGGCGGCGATCTTGCGGCGCAGGGCCCCGACGAAATCGCGCACATCGGCCAGGTCGCGGTTGCGGGCTTCGGCTTCGGCACGCACGGTGGCAAGGGGCCGATGCAGCAAGGCGGCGGCGATTTCCTGGTGTTTGACGGCGACGATTTTCTGAAGGATGTCGGACATGAGAGAGCGCTTTGCGAGGAGTTGTCAACATTATCGGTGTTTGCCTGCGGTGCGCAGCGGGCGAGGCAAAAGGGCTTTTCCGGGCTGGCAAGGCTGTGACAGACGGTGACAATGGTGAACACGGATGCAGGAGAGCAATTTGGGGCGGATCGGATGGGGCGGCTGGCTGATGGCGTGGTGGCTGTGCGCTCTGCTGTGCGGCGGCGTGGCGCGGGCCGAGCCGCTGGTGCTGGACACCCTGGTCGCCGTGCAACCCCGAGGCGCGCAGGTGCAGGTGCTCGAAGACGCGAGCGGCAGCTGGGCCCTGGCGCAGGTACAGGCCGCCGCCCGCACGGGGGCCTGGCAGCCTCTGGCGTCGGAACAGCCGAGCTTTGGCTACAGCCGTTCGACCTTCTGGCTGAGGGTGGACCTGCTCAACCGTCACCCGACGCAGGCGGCCTGGCAGTTTGGCGTGTTGTACCCCTTGCTCGACGAGGTGGACCTGTATGTGGTCGACGCCCAGGGGCGAGTGCGCCAACACCATGCGACGGGCGACCGGCGCCGCTTTGACACGCGACCGATCCCGCATCCGCACTTTTACGTGGACGTGCCTTTGCGCGCAGGTGAAGCGGGGACGGTGTACGTGCGGCTGCGCAGCCAGGGCTCGCTGCAGGTGCCACTGGTGGTGACCACACCCACGGCCCGGCTGGACCTGGCGCGGCAGGAGTTCGGTTGGATGGGGCTGTATGGCGGTGCCCTGCTGGCCATGCTGCTCTACAACCTGATGCTGTTCGTGTCGCTGCGCGATCGCAGCCACCTGTACTACGTCGGCTATCTGAGCGTCTTTGGCCTGGCGCAGCTGACCCTCAATGGCATGGCGTTCCAGCATCTGTGGCCGATGCACCCAGACTGGGGCAACTGGGCCGTGCCCGTGTGCATGAGTACGGCAGGCCTCTTGCTGTCGCTGTTCGCCCGGGATTTTCTGGGGCTGAGAACCCACGCACCACGCGCCGATCGGCTCATGCAGGGGCTGCAGTGGCTGTTTCTGTCGATCTTGCCGGTGCTGTGGCTGGGGCATTACGCCAATGCGGTGAAGCTGGGAACTGTGATGACCATGGTGGCACCGATCGTTCTGCTGGGCATCACGGCGGTGATGCTGCAGCGCGGCCATCACCAGGCTCGCTATTTCCTGGCGGCGTTCGGGGGGCTGCTGATCGGGCTGACCGCCGCGTCGCTGAGCATGTTCGATCTGGTCAAGCCCAACGTGCTGACGACGTATGGACTGCAGATTGGCTCGGTGCTGGAGTTCGTGCTGTTGTCATTGGCGCTGGCGCACCGGCTCAAGCTGGCACAGGACGCCCACGTGCGCTTGCAGACGGCGCATGCGGCCGAACTGGAGGCCCGCGTGCTGGCGCGCACGCAGGACCTGGACAAGGCGCTGGGCGATCTGAGGGCGGCCAATGGCCGCCTGCAGGAGCTGTCGCAACGGGACGCGCTGACCGGCTTGCACAACCGGCAGTTTCTGGCTGAGCGGATGCCCGAGATCTGGGGCGCAGCGGTGCGCTGGAAGCAGCCCCTGGGCCTGCTGATGATCGACATCGATCACTTCAAACAGGTCAATGATCGGCACGGCCATGCCGCCGGTGATGTGGCGCTGAAGGCGGTGGCCGAGGTGATCTCGCGGATCATGCGGCGCCCAGGGGACCACGCGATGCGCTACGGGGGGGAGGAGTTCCTAGTGGTGCTGCCGCAGACCCATGCGGCCGGTGCGATGCACATGGCCGAGCGCATCCGCCAGGAGGTGAGCGCCTTGACGGTGACCCATGGCGGCCAGCGGATTCCCTTGACGGTGAGCATCGGGGTGGCCTGCACGACACCGGGACCACGCACGGCCATGGCGATGATGCTGCAGCTGGCCGACCGCCTGCTCTACCAGGCCAAGGCCGAGGGGCGCAACCGCTGTGTGCTGCAGCCCACGGCCCTGTCGCAGCTCAGGCCGCCAGAGCCTGTGTCGTCTGAACAAACTTGAGCAGACGCTCGGCCGCGCGGCCGCTGCTCAGGGCCTCACGGGCCCGCTCGATGCCGTCGGCCAGCGAGTCGGCCACGTTGGCCGCATAGATGGCCGCACCGGCGTTGAGCAACACGATGTCGCGCGCTGGGCCGCTCTGGTTGTCGAGCACGGCACGCATGATGGCGATGGAGGCCTCGCGGTTGCCGGCCTTGAGCAGGGTGCCGTCGTGTTCGGCCAGACCGAACTGGGACGGGTGGACGGTGTATTCGCTGACCTGACCGTTCTTGAGTTCGGCCACCAGGGTGTCGCCGTTCAAGGTCATCTCGTCCAGGCCGTCGCTGCCGTGCACGACCAGCACGTGGTCGGAGCCCAGGCGCTGCAGCACGCGGGCCATGATGCCCACCAGGTCGGCATGGAAGACGCCCATGAGCTGGTTGGGGGCGCCCGCCGGGTTGGTCAAGGGGCCGAGGATGTTGAAGAGGGTGCGCACGCCCAGCTCTTTGCGGACGGGGGCGGCGTGCTTCATGGCACCGTGGAAGCTGGGGGCGAACATGAAGCCCACGCCGGTGTCGGCCAGGCACTGGGCGACCTGCTCGGCATTGAGCATGATGGCCGCGCCGAGGGCTTCGAGCGCGTCAGCGCTGCCGGTGGACGAGGACACGCTGCGGCCGCCGTGCTTGGCGATGCGCGCGCCCGCGGCGGCGGCCACGAACATGGCGGTGGTGGAGATGTTGAAGGTGTGGGCACCGTCACCACCGGTGCCGCACAGGTCGATGAGGTGCGCCCTGTCGGCCACGTGAACCGGGGTGGCGAACTCGCGCATGACCTGGGCGGCGGCGGTGATCTCGCCGACGGTTTCCTTCTTGACGCGCAGGCCGGTGATGAGGGCAGCCATGACGACGGGCGACATCTCGCCGGTCATGATGCGGCGCATGAGGCCGAGCATCTCGTCGTGGAAGATCTCGCGGTGTTCGATGACGCGCTGCAGGGCTTGGGGATCGGTCAACTGGCTCATGTCACGCGCCTCACATCTTCAGGAAGTTGGCCAGCATGGCGTGGCCGTGCTCGCTCAGGATGGATTCGGGGTGGAACTGCACGCCCTCCAACGGGGCGAAGTTCGGATCGGTCTGAGGGCCTGTGTGGCGCACGCCCATGATCTCGCCGTCGTCGGTCCAGGAGGTGATGGCCAGGCAGTCAGGCAGCGAGGCGCGCTCAATGGCCAGGGAGTGGTAACGGATCACGGTGAACTGCTTGGGCAGACCGGCGTAGACGCCTTGCTCGTCGGTGGTGATGACGCTGGTCTTGCCGTGCATCTGTTCTTTCGCACGGATGATGCGCCCGCCCATGGCGGCGCCGATGCTCTGGTGGCCCAGGCAGACGCCGAGGATGGGCAGTTGGCCAGCGAAGCGCTTGAGCGCGGGCACGCAGATGCCGGCTTCGTCGGGAGAGCAGGGGCCGGGGGAGAGCACCAAACGGTCGGCCTGGAAGGCGGCGATCTCGTCGAGGGTGACTTCGTCATTGCGAACGACCTTGACCTCTTCGCCCAGCTCGCAGAAGTACTGCACCAGGTTGAAGGTGAAACTGTCGTAGTTGTCGATCATCAGCAGCATATGCGCTCTATCCTATTGATTTCATGAGGGATTTCTTGGCAGCCCTCGTTTTGATACCCGCTTTGATACCCGCTTTTTTGCTCACTGGACAGCCAGTGTCACATGCGGGTGGGGAGTCTGGCGCCTGGGGTGGGCGCAGTAGGTCAATCAGGTCGCTGGCTTACGCCAACGCTGACGGTAGAGGTCTGCTGAGGAAGACAAGAACGCACGCATGGGCAATCATTTTAGCCAATCCGGTAGGCCGCTGTAAGCAACTGGGGTCAGGCCACGCACTTTTCACGTGCAACTCACACAAAAGCTCTCACGCGCGAGCCCTGAAGCGCGGCAATTGATCTCTCAGCCAGAAAATTGCGCGTTGAGAACTGGCGGTCAATAGCGTGCGCCTTACCTGAAATGATGACCCATTGCTTTGGCATCACTTCGCTCCGCTCGAAAAGCCAGTCTCGTCAGGAGCTGGCGCTTGCCCAGATAGTCGCCGCTGATATCGTATGACCATTTTTGTGATGTCAGGATCACCAAGGCGCCCCTCTGCTTTTTTCAATTTCTCCATAGCAGCATCGTAAACATCAGCTTTGCCTGATATTTTAAATGTTTCAACACCCAACTCACAGTAAGCACCCAAGACTGTCTTATTGTTTGCAAACTGGTCACAAGCTGCCACAGCAAGCTCCCGGGCCTGCTCAAGAATTACCAATCTATCTTCCTTCATTAAGCCCGGCGTCTCCGTTGCTCGCGCAATCATGAGAAGAATTCTGTACCGAACCACCGGGCCATCTCGACGGAAGTCTTTTTCAAATATTCGAATCTCTGATTCCGCAACCTCAAACTCACCCAGATCAATAAGATTTCTTATGAGCCGATGTCTGGGAACCCGCTCAGCCGGAGCGATAGACATCATCCTTCTCAGCAATTTATTCTGAATGCGCTTGTCTGGAATGATCGAAAGGCCAGATTCAATATTACACAACTCTCGAATCGTTCTAATTTCGATGTCGTACGTCGGCGATATTTGATCAATCACATTACCGAACAACTCCACAAGTTTATCAACTTCCGAGAATTTATATCTCGAAACAATTCCCGCGATGACTGAGTGACGAACCCGCCAACCATAAATACCCTCACGCGCGCTGACCTCATACTCGTGAATAATGTCTGCAAGATTGCTTAATGTAGCCGACACCTGCCCTGCCTGAATGGATATTAGTCGCATGACCAACTGCCGGTGTACGCGAATGCCTGCATGCTCCATGGCAGCAACCAGTTTGTAAATATCTTGCTCATTTGCACCAAGCCCAGAAAACTCACGCAAAATAATGTCGTCAAATTTCTCGGATGCAAAGATATTTTTTAGGCAAACAAACATGTCTGCCTCACACCGATCGACGAGGCGGCGCCGTTGTTCATATCGAGAAAATCCACCGAACCCACTTTCAACTAATGAACGCACACTTGGCACGGATTCAACCAAAGTCAAGAGCCCATCTATTTCTTGTCCAGTCAACTGCTGCAAAATCAACTCAGAACCCGAGCCATAAATATTCGGCGTTTTTACACGTGGGCCCCAATGATTTCTCGTAGAGACCAGTACAAGTTTTAGTGCACAAATCCCTGCCGCAGACATTCGATCAACAATGTCATTCACTGCGTAAAGATGCGTATGTGCATCATCAATTAACAGAACGCCTCTCCTGGATGATTTGTTTAACTTATTAGCAACATCAAACCAGTCTTGGACAATCAGCGGATGGTCTGTTTTGTGTTCCCAAGCAAGAAAACCTGAATCCTTAAGGCGCAATACTGCCTGCCTAGCTGCCGTAGTTTTCCCGACGCCACTAGCCCCCAACAGAACTGCGCAAATTTTTGCGTCTTGCTTAAGCGACTCCGATATGCCTTGCGCGACTGATCTATCAAAAGTAAATCCTCGCGAAATATCGGCATATCTTGCAGGCCATCCATTAAATATCGCACTAAGGTCAGCCTTTTCTGGATTAACCTCCTCCGCAACATTAATTGTGACCGGCCGGAGACTCGCAGCCGTATCAAGCAAATCATCGCTATGCTTTTGCGCGAAAATTGCATCAGGCTGGCGCTTAGCCATTGCAATGAAAAACTCATCAAGCCCTCCAAAAGCAACGCGCAACCCCCTGGCCTCAAACAGAGCAGCCCTATTTTCATCTTTAGAATAAAGAAGCAGCGTTATCCGCCCACCTGACATCGCCTTCTGATGTACTGATATGGCTTTTTGCACCACCTCTCGGAGATCTGGATCTGCCAAAGATTGCCCAATAATAATGACATGACTCCCATCTGTTAAGTCTGAGGCAAATCTTAAATAGAGCGCCTCCCTATAATCTTGGGTCAAGTCGTAATCGAGATCGGTTAGGATCATCCTAGAGGCATGGCCATCTGCAACATCTTTCCCAATTGTCCCATGCAGCTTGAACAACTTGGTTGAGTTTGGGGATCCATGGATAGTAAAGTCAAAGTTTGACGAAAAAACCGTCAACTCTTTGCCCTTCCTTGCATATGCCTCCTCAACGATTTCATCGTAATTTGTTGTGAAAATGCTCTTCCAGCCGTATAGGGCCAAATTTAATATAGCACCTTTAGGGTGAACCCCCTTGAACTCCGCCCTCAAGCAGCGAATCAAATCCGCACGATTTCTTTTCCGTTCGGCCAATCCTGCAATTTCTGCAAGAGTAAGGTTCTCACCGAGAACCTTAAACTCGGAGTCAATTCGATTTATTAGATGCTGAACAGATGGCGCGTCGGAAGGGATCGATGCGCCGGCCCCGAATAAGAGAACCGTCTTTTCTGGGACGATTTCATCAACAAGTTGTTGGATGCTAATTGGCATTTTTATCCTGATTTTTGTTTATCTGGTAATCCAGTCACCACTTAATGTCGCAGCCTGCTCCAGCACCAGCTCCACCGCCGCATCCGCAGCATCAGGCGGGTACTTGTACTTGCGTAAGATTCGCTTGACCATTAACCGCAGCTTGGCGCGCACGCTTTCGCGCTGTGACCAGTCCACGCTGATGTTCTGGCGTAGGTTTTCCGTCAACTCGTGGGCGATTTTCTTCAGCGTGTCGTCGGTCAGTTCGCGCACGGCTGATTCGTTCATGGCCAGTGCGTCGTAGAACTTCACTTCGTCGTCGGTCAAGCCCAGGGTCTCGCCGCGCGATGCCGCCTCCCTGAACTTCTTGGCCATCTCGACCAGCTCCTCCATCACCTGCGCGGTTTCGATGGACCTGTTTTGGTATCGCTTGATTACGTTGCCCAGCAGCTCGGAGAACTTCTTTTCCTGCACGATGTTGGTGGCAAAGCGGCTCTTGATTTCGCCTTCCAACAAGCGCTCCAGCAACTCCACCGCCAGGTTGCGCTCGGGCAGGTTTTTCACCTGGGCCAGGAAGTCGTCGTCCAGCAAGCCAATGTTGGGTTTGTCTAGGCCCACCGCGTCGAAGATATCGACCACGCTTTCAGAAACAACGGCAGAGCTGATGATCTGGCGGATGGCCAGGTCTCGCTGTTCGTCGGTGCGCTTTTGCGCAGAGATGTCTCGCTTGGTCAGGATCACCTTGACGGCCTGCATGAAGGCCACCTCTTCGCGCACTGCCTTGGCCTCGTCCAGCGTGCAGCACAGGGTGAAGGCCTTGCTCATGGCCAATGCCGTATCCGCAAAACGTTTCTTGCCTTCGCGGCCCTGCTCGGTCTTGATGCCCAGCACATGGTTGGCGGCACCTGCCAGGGTCTTGTGGCCACCTGTGAGGAAGCCGCTGTAGTCAAAGCCGTGCAGCATGGCGCGCAACACATCGAGCTTTTCAGCCAGCACGCTGTAGGCCTCGTGGGCATCGACCGTAGGCTTGCCCCGCCCTTTGCTGGCGGTGTATTCCTTCATCGCGGCCTTCAGCTCATTGCCGATGCCGATGTAGTCCACCACCAGGCCGCCTTGCTTGTCCTTGAACACACGGTTCACGCGGGCAATGGCCTGCATGAGGTTGTGGCCCTTCATGGGCTTGTCCACGTACAAGGTGTGCACGCAAGGGGCATCGAACCCGGTCAGCCACATGTCGCGCACGATCACCAAGCGCAGCGGGTCGGTGGGATCTTTGAAACGCTTTTCAAGCCGCTTCTTGACCTGGGCGCTGTAGATGTGTGGGCGCAGCAAGGCCTTGTCGCTGGCCGAGCCGGTCATCACGATCTTGATGGCGCCCTTCTCCGGGTCCGCATCGTGCCAATCGGGGCGCAGCTTGGTGATCTCGTCATACAGGTGCACGCAGATGTCGCGACTCATGGCCACCACCATGGCTTTGCCTGGCTGGACCTTGTCGCGCTCTTCAAAGTGCTTGACCAGGTCGCTGGCCACACTGGCCACGCGCGGTGTGGCGCCAACGATTTTTTCCAGTGCCGCCCAACGGCTCTTGAGCTTGGCCTGGTCGCTCTCTTCTTCGTCTTCGGCCAGCTCATCCACCTCGTCGTCGATGTGGGCCAGCTCGTCCTCTTTCAGGCTCAGTTTGGCAAGGCGAGACTCGTAATAGATGGCCACCGTGGCGCCATCTTCCTTGGCCTGCTGCATGTCATAGACATGGATGTAGTCGCCGAACACAGCGCGGGTGTCACGGTCGGTGCTGCTGACGGGTGTGCCGGTGAAGGCCACGAAGGTGGCTTGAGGCAAGGCATCGCGCAGGTGCTGGGCATAGCCCACCTGGTAGCTGATCTTGTATTCGGGCTGCGCGAAGTCAGCCGTGGATGCCACCACAGTGCTGTCGCCATCGCTCGTGACGACTGCGGTGGCGTAGCTCTTCCCAGCCTCTGGCTTGAGCTTGCGGGTTTTCAGCTTTGCCTCGAAGCCATATTGCGTGCGGTGCGCTTCGTCAGCGATCACGACAATGTTGCGGCGGTCGGACAAGACCGGGAACATGTCTTCGTCTTCACCTGGCATGAACTTTTGGATGGTGGCGAAGACGATGCCGCCGGATGGCCTGTTGGTCAGCAGTTGACGCAGTTCTTGCCTCGTGGAGGCCTGCACGGGTTGTTCGCGTAACAGATCCTGCGCCAGGCTGAACACACCGAAGAGCTGGCCATCCAGGTCATTGCGATCCGTGATGACCACGATGGTGGGGTTGGCCATCGCGGGCTCTTGCATCACCCGGGCGGCAAAGCAGGTCATGGTGATGCTCTTACCACTTCCTTGCGTGTGCCAGACCACGCCACCCTTGCCTTGGATGCTTGCCGGGCTGTCGGTGCGCGACGCGGCGACCACGTGCTCAATGGCGGCGCGCACGGCGTGGAACTGGTGGTACCCGGCGATCTTCTTGATCAGAGCGCCGTCATCCTCAAACAGCACGAAGTAGCGCAGGTAATCCAGCAGATACTGCGGCGCCAGGGCACCACGAACCAGGGTTTCCAGCTCACTGAACTCGCCCAGCGGGTCAAGGCTCACGCCATCGATGGTGCGCCATTGCATGAAGCGCTCGGCATCCGCCGACAGGGAGCCCAGGCGTGCCTCGGTGCCATCCGAGATGACCAAGACCTCGTTGTACTGGAACACATCGGGGATCTGGGCCTTGTAGGTCTGGATCTGGTCGTAGGCCTTCCAGATGTCGGCGACTTGGTCGGCAGGGTTCTTCAACTCCAGCAGCACCAGCGGCAGGCCATTGATGAACAGGATGATGTCGGGGCGGCGGGTGTGATGCGGTCCCTTGATGGTGAACTGGTTGACGGCCCAGAACTCGTTGCGCGACGCGTCAAACCAATCGACCAGGCGAACGAAGTCACCTCGTGTTTCGCCATCCTTCTGGTACTGCACCGGCACGCCGCCAACCAGCAGCTTGTGTAAAGCCCGGTTGGCCGACAGCAACGAGGGAATGCCCAGGTCCAGCACCTGCTGTAGGGCGTCTTCACGCGCTGCTGTGGGAATGCTCGGGTTCAGGCGCTGGATGGCTTCGCGCAGCCGGAAGGGCAAGATGACCTGGCGGTAGTCGGCGCGCTGAGGGTTGCTGCCGTCTTGCGCAATGTCCAGGCCAGAGTGAACCGCATAGCCCACCTCGGCCAACCAGCCCAGTGCTTCTTGTTCGAGTTGGTCTTCGGTCATTGGCACCCTGATTCTTTACTGCTTGCTTGACACGAGTTAGTTCAAATGTAGTGCGAAGGGATTGGGGGTTCCTGGTCGGCGCTACAGCCTCGGTGAGTCACCGGGCTTTTCGCTTTTAAAGCCCATGCTCACGCCCCGTCAGCCTTTTTATAAGACTGTAACTCGTGGGTTGGCGTACCTGGGAACGCTCTCCGAATCCGGTGCTCCTTGACCAAGGCATCCAAATAGCCCTTGCGCAAACCGTCCGGATCGCGGTTCAGCAGTTCAGCCAACACACTCAGCCGGACATACCTGCCCTCGCAGACGGCCAAGATTACCTCGACCATGGCCTGACGCTCCAGTCGTGCCTTGGCCCTGGGAAGCGCCGCCCGCTCCAAAAGGTCAGCCCTAAGTGACTCAGACAAGACTGCCAGGTCGTCCAAAATGGGTGCGTCAAGCAGGTGCGACATCAAGCAACCGTGCTCGTCTCGACGCGATCCCTCTCCACCCACCTCAGCGACAACCTCCACGGGCGGCACCATCGGGACACCTCGGTCGCTACCGAAGCTATCGACGCTACTACCGGAGCTGATACCGTTACTACCGAAGCTGTCGCCACTACTACCGGAGCTGAACGCCGCCGGAAACACTTGCTCCGGGGAAACGGGGGCAGCACCGGGCAGGTGGTAGACCTTTCCTCGGGATTGCCCCTGAGACAGTAACATCCCGTCCCGCTCCAGACGCGCCAATGCCAGGCTCAGGTCGTGAGGGTGATCCAGACAAATTTCCGTCATGCGCGAGTGGTTGACCACGCCCTCGATCATGGCTGTGGCCAGGATCATCCTGTCGAGCGACTCCACCCGGTCGAACGACTCGCCGAACCGTGCCCGCAACGCCTCCAGCACGGCTGGCGGCAGCAAGTCCAGCATGTGCAATTCCAGCAAGGTCTGCTCGGGTTGGTCCTTCTCCCGCAATAGAGGCTGCCGCCAATGGCGGCTCTGCCAGCCACTGTAAATCTTTGGCATGCCAGAGCCGCCGCGCTCACCCAGGCCGATCAGCAGAAACATTTGGTGGAGGATACGATTGCGGCAGTCACTCTCACCGCCCCGAATCACTTGCTCAAACGGAAGCCTCAGCCGACCGGGATTGCGAAAGCCAAACATGTCAGGCCGCTTCACCACCAACACGGACACACGCCCCGTGTAATCCGCATGCACCAAGGTGTTGACCAGGGCCTCGCGCAAAGCCACATGTACCGGTGTGTCATCTTGACGCTGCCCACCTTTGAGCGAAAACTGAACTTTCAGATCCACTACCAGCTTGCGGTACACCCGCCGATAGAACTCAAACAGATTGCCTGTCCAAGTACCATCTGGCACCAGACGATCTACCCAGCGCAGCTCTGTCTTGGCCTCCGGTCGTTCCTGGTAGTCCAGAAAGTAATGAGGCACGGCTTCTTGAATGGCCGACCAGCACCCGAACATAAGCAACCCTGCCAAGGTCAAACCCTCTTCGCCTGTGATGCGGTCGCGGCGCCAGCCGCGCAAACTCGTCAAAAAAGCAAGATCGTTCTGTTCCAAGTAGGGGTGCCCAGGCTTTTCATCCTTGAGCATCTGGCGGTAGATGCGCAGGCTGTCCATGTCAATGTCTGACATGCCAAAGCCCGAGAGGATGCGAGCATCACGTTCGTCTTCCACCTGCTCCGCGAGCATCCGCTTGACCGTTTCTTCGTCGCACAGTCGGTCGCCATCATTCAGCCGCTTGTAGGTGTGGCCCAGCGGCTGGCCATTGAGATAAACGGGACGTTGTTTGCGTGTAGCCTGCGGGATCTGGATGCTAAGAATCACATGGCCGTCGATCACCACCTCCTGAACATCCGCATCGGTCAACAGGTTGAAGCTGACTTTGCCCGGGTTGTTCAGGTTGTTGAACAGATCGGTCCGCACCTTGGCTGGGTTGGTCAAACCCGCGATACTGAACACACCGGCCTTCTCACGCACGCCCAGCAACACGACGCCGCCGTGGGCATTGGCCATGGCTGAGTAAGTGGGCCAGAAATCCTTGGGCACCTCGCCCTGGCCGTTTTGCCCTTGCGCGAGCTTGCATTCGAGCTCCTGGGATTCGCGCAGCAAATCCAGATCTTCGAGCGTCTTTAGATCAATCATCAGTCCCTCCTCCTGGACACCATCACTCGAGAAGCAGGCTCGGTGTCAGCGGCAGGGGACTTTGCTTGAGCGGCGTAAAGCAAAGGCCGCTTGGCAAAGTCCTTCTCCAGTTGGTTGGCCCTCGACCACATAAACAAGTTGGGCGTCATCCAGAACGCGATGAGCAGCAAAACGGCATTGACCATGCTCTCGCTCACCACACCGATTTTGCCTGACGCGCTGCCAGCAGCAGGATGCCCCGCAAAGACCTCCACACAGAAGATCAGGAACGCTGAAAAGCACAACTCCAACAGCACGATGAAAGTCGCATTGGAATGCTCGCGGAGATGCGTGTAGGTCTCACGCACATCTTTCGAGTTGTTCATCGTTCTGGCTCGTGTCAGCAGCCGGTAGAACCGGTGCAAGGCACGCTCGGTGTCGAAGATTCGAAACAGGGTGACGTATTGCATACCACCCACAAACAGGGTAGGCAAGGCAAACGCCATGAGAGACATTACAGCAGGACGACCTTGCAAGCCAAAGGCACGAGCTGCAAGCATCACCACAGACAACAACATGCCCGCCCACGCCATCGCACCAAGGCCATTACGCCAGGCCTCTCGTGATCGTTTAGCTTTGCGTCCGATTGGCCGTGCGACGTTCAGGTCGGTGGCCGCAGGCTTGGGGCCCTCGGGTTGAGAAGACACGAGCAGGTAACTCAGCGACACCATCATCAACATCAGCCAGATGACCAAACTGCAAGCCATTTCTCGCAGACCCACTGTGACGGAAATCACTTGCAAGGCCAACAATGTGATGACCCAGCCCAGCCAGAAATACCGAACGTGTTGTTCTAGCGCAGACCGACCTGATCGGCCGAAATGGATGACCGTGATGGGCGCGCTGATGATGTACGAATACACTAAGCCGCCAGCAATCAACATGAACGCCACGGCCGACATAGGCAGTGGCTGTTTGCTGTCAGATAAGCTGGTGTGCGCACCGCTATACAAGCGCCAGTCTGCGTACAGCAAGATCGCAGTCAGACACATGGCTCCAACGATGGCACCGGAAAAATATCGTACGAGGTAGGACTCCCACCACCGCGTGTTGGCACCTGTGCTTGTCGATTTCTTGTCGTCGCTCATGGCATATTCTCAATGGCATTCAGCAGGCTTTAGCACGTCGGGTAGGCGCAGTTTGCCGGATATCAAATGGGGAAGGAGAGTGTCGCGAAGTGCGGCCAGGGTTTGCGCCTGGCCATCATTGGCTGCAATGCTGGATTGCACCGCTGAGACCAATCGGCCAAAGGCTTGCGCAACGGAATCTGAAGGAACCACGATGGGGTACCGCCCCAGCGCTTCGTTCTGAATGCGCTGCCGACCGCTCGTGCCCACCATGCTCTGAACAGCGAAGTCCAAGAAGGGCTGATGTTTGCACAGCAGGTACGCAAAGTAATCAGGCAGCGAGCCCTTGGGTCTCAGCACAAGAAACTCCGTTGAACCCCAACCAATCTGGTCATCCTCAAGGAAATCCACAAAGGCGGCCTTGCCGTTCTCCAAACACGGGGTGATGCGCGCCAGAAGGGTATCGCCATTGCGAAACTTCGTTCCAGATCCCAACTCCCGCTGAATCGGGACATCGGTGCGATGGCCACTGGTAGCCACACTGGCCATGTCCAGGTAGGGGGCAAGCGTCCCCTTCTTCAATGGGCGAGAAGGGTTGAACTCGAACGCATCCATCAACGGCATCTGCTTCCACCCATTCGGCACCAAACCCAGCACCGACTCTTCAAACGCATCAGGGAACAACGCAGCGGTGTCCTCGTCCATGCCGTTGGGAGCGAGGCCAGCCTGCTTGGCGCGCACGGGATCGAAATCGACGAACCAGGACTTGAACAGGGCCTGGGCAATGGCTTCCTGCGTGGCGTTGGTTTCGCGCAGAAGGCAAACACGCTCATCAATCGCCCCCAAGAAGCTTGCAAGGGCCCGTTGCTCTTCGATACTCGGAAGGCAAATAGGTAGCGTCTTGATGATGTCTGTATTTATGTTCGGCATCACAGCGCCGACCGCATGAGTTCTGAGCCAGCTAAATGCCTCCTCGCTGGACAGATACATGGCTAGGAATTGCGTGTCTACTCGCTTCGACTGAACGCGTAGCAGCAACGCCCCGGTCCCACATAGCGCACCCTCATATCGTTCATCAACAATCGCTGACAACCCAGTCGCCTGGGCACCTCGACGGGCAAACAAGATGTCACCGATACTTAGTCGATGTCTTGCAAGCTCCGCCGCCTTGTCTGCAGTCACTTGTGGCACGGGCACATCGAGAATGCGTCCTCGACCAATTGCCTCGGTTGGAATGACGGCAATTCCATTGGTCACATAGTCATAGCTATGCAGTTGCGAGCCAAACGGACCAGTTTGGACAATTGCCTCACCGCTTTTGACCAAGTCACCAATGGTGATTGAGCGCCATTCAGAACCCATACCCCAGCCTCCCCAGATTCTGCCGAATCAGCGCATCTAGCTCCGCGCCCTTGGCCATCTGCTCACCCAGCTTCTCCGTGAGCTTTTGCATCTTGTGGGCAAATGTTTCGTCGTTGTCTTCCACCTCTTCTGCGCCCACGTAGCGGCCCGGCGTCAGCACATGGCCGTGCTGGGCAATCTCAGCCAGCTTTACGCTGCGGCAATAGCCGGGCACGTCCTCATAGGCGGCGGCATCGGCCTCGCCTCGCCATGCAGCCACCGTGCCTGCAATGCGCTCAATCACCTCGTCGGTGAACTCGCACTGCACGCGGCTGATCATGCGGGCCAGCTTGCGCGCGTCGATGAACAGCACTTCGCCTTTGCGCTGCTTCTGCTTGGCCAGAAACCACAGGCAAGCCGGGATCTGGGTGTTGAAGAACAACTGGCCAGGCAGGGCAATCATCACCTCGACCACGTCGGCATCGACCATGGCCGCGCGGATCTGGCCTTCATTGTTTTGGCTGGATGACATTGCGCCATTGGCCAGCACGATGCCAGCGCGCCCGGTGGGCTTGAGGTGGTGCAGCATGTGCTGCAGCCAGGCGTAGTTGGCGTTGCCTTGCGGTGGATCGCCGTAGTGCCAGCGAGGGTCGCCTTCCAGGCTGCCGTGCCACCAGTCGCTGATGTTGAAGGGCGGGTTCGCCAGGATGAAGTCGGCCCGCAGGTCAGGGTGCTGGTTCTTAGTGAAGGTGTCGCCGGGCTCGCGGCCCAGGTTGAAGTCGATGCCGCGTATGGCCAGGTTCATGGCGGCCAAGCGCCAGGTGGTGGGGTTGGCCTCTTGCCCGTAGATGGACACATCGCCCAGGTGGCCCCCGTGCGCTTCAATGAAGCGCTCGGATTGCACGAACATGCCGCCTGAACCGCAGCACGGGTCGTACACCTGCCCTTGATGCGGGGCCAGCACAGCCACCAAGGTCTTGACGATGCTCGCGGGCGTGTAGAACTGCCCGCCCCGCTTGCCCTCGGCGCTGGCGAACATGCCCAAGAAGTATTCGTACACCTGGCCCAGCACGTCGCGGGCGGTGCTGGCGTCGGTGCCAAAGCCGATGGTGGAGATCAGGTCAACCAACTCGCCCAGCTTGCCATCGGGCAACTGGGCCCGGGCATAGCGTTTGTCGAGGATGCCTTTGAGCTTGGGGTTCTCGGCTTCGATCAGGCTCAGGGCGTCGTCAATTCGCTTGCCAATGTCGGGCTGCTTGGCAGCGGCACGGATGGCTTCCCAGCGGGCAGGCTCGGGCACCCAGAACACGTTGACCTCGCGGTAATAGTCGCGGTCTTCCAGCTCGGCATCAATGTCTTCCTGGCTGGCATCGCCATAGAAGTACTCATCGTTGGGGTCGCGCAGGCGGGTGCTCAGCTCGGCACGGCGAGCGGCAAAGGTGTCCGAGATGTACTTCACAAAAATCAAGCCGAGCACGAGGTGCTTGTATTCAGCTGCGTCCATGTTGGCGCGCAGCTTGTCGGCGGTGGCCCAAAGTGTCTTTTTGATGTCGTCGATCATGGCTGGGATCTTATCGGGCGTTCTGGCATAGGTGATTGAGCAGGGCGAACCAGGGCTCCGCCATCGTCAGGTGCCGATTTCTCTGCCACTGGAAAACCGCAGCGGCAAGTCAACTATTTCGCTGACAGCGAAATTTACACTATCATCGGGCGTGTTGGTGAGGAAGACAATTCCAGAGTAGTACCCGGACCATTTGGTCTGCGGGGAGGCAACTCCCCAACCTGAACCCCGGCCACGCGATTCGGCGGTAGCGCGCTGATGAACGTACGGCAGAGGTCATAGGCGGAGCCCGCTGGAGCGGCTCCGCGCGTGTGGATATGCAGGGAAAAAAGTCGTCCTTCTTCATTCCTCGTTGCGAGCTGGACCTGCAGCAATTTCGCTGTCAGGCGCGACGAAAGGACTTTGTATGGATACCCGTACCACCAACCGGGGACGACGGTCGAGCAATGCTGTTTGGCAAAGAGGGCTGAAGAAGCTTGGGCTTCTTTTAATGCGCCCTTTGACACCAAAGGTTCTCTTGATGTGGTTGAAGCTTGCAGTAGCAATTTTTCGACTTTTTGATTGAGGGCAACGTGGGAAGTTCGACCCCCTGCTTTTTCCAACTTTGTGGTGATCATCATGTTGCACTCAGCTCTTCGTCATCTTCGTAAGTTTCACGGGATGCGTCAGCAGGATCTAGCTGTGCGGCTCGGAATTTCGAACACCTATCTTTCAGAAATCGAGTCGGGCGTTAAGGCTCACGCCATCACGGTTGATTTGCTGACCCGCTATGCAGAGGTCTTTGATGTGCCTGTGTCTAGCATCATGCTTTTCTCAGAGCAGATCGACAGCGGCAAGCGCAGTGAAAAGCTGCGCGTTGCATTGGCAGCAAAGCTCTTGAAGGTACTTGATTGGATCGATGAGCATGCCGAACACGCCCCATAAGAAACTGAAAGCCGCGCTCAAGCGCGGTTACCGAAAAAACCAGTCAGCCCGATACCCGCTGGAGAAATCGCCGTTGTGGAAGCTGACAAGCTTGCATGTCTTGGCACGGCTGCTGCGCGTTGAACCTGACAGCTTGAAGAAACTTGCCGGATCCCCTGTGTACAACAGATTTGTTGAGCAACCGGGAACAGAAAAGGCACGGGATATTCAAGAGCCAGTCGGCAGCACTATGCGTCTGCACTACCGCATGGCAAGGTTGTTGGACAGCATTCAGCGGCCAGCTTTCTTGCACTCAGCGACACGACGCCGATCAAATGTCTCCAACGCGGAAAGGCATCGATCATCCGGGCCAACCCACGTGATCGTGAAAACTGACATCCGCAAGTTTTACGAGCACACCACTTACTCGCACGTCAAGGCGTTCTTCCACACGGATCTGGGGTGGCCGCTTGACCTGGCCAGAATGCTGGCCAGCGCGTGCACTGTAGATGGTCATCTGCCTACAGGCAGTTGCCTCAGCCCGCTACTTTCATATTTTGTCCACAAACGCCTCTTTGCTGGGATAGAGCAACTGTGTGTTGAGCAGGGCGTGACAATGACCCTTTATGTCGATGACATCACCTTGTCAGGTGCTCGTGCCTCAAAGGCTTTGCTGCATGAGATAAAAGGCCGAATACGGCGGCGCAACCTCGAAACACACAAAGACAAGTACATTGCGCCAGGCACTGTGGGACTGGTCACAGGCATAGCCATTGACGGTGACAAACTCCGGCTCAGAAACAAGCAACACCAGTCGATCGTGAAGATGATTGATGCCGTTGCCGCCGGGGACAAAGCTCAAGCCGACAGCCTCAAGGGCAAGCTGGCCGCAGCAAGCGTTGTAGAGCCCGCAGCGGCCGAACGACTTGCCGTGCGCCTTGAGCGGTGTCTGGCAACGTCAAGCACCGAGCAGTAGGCGACTTGCCCGCAATGTTTTGCATGTGGTCACACCACTCGACGTGTTGACCGCCGTGGCCGCAAAGTTCAATCCACTGGCTGCCGCCTTTTCGGACAGAACCTGTAGACGTTGTGAGCCATCGGTGACGGCGGAGCCAAAGCGGCCTCACCTCTAGAGTGCGGCTCCAGGGCGCTAGATGCCAGCCAATGGCTCACCTGCCAACGCAGTCGGCACGTCGCCAGCCAACGGCCCAAAATGCGCAAGGGCAGGTACATCAGCACCACCGGCACTGTGAGCAAGAGGCTCCGAGCGTCCCAGGCAACCGCTGCGGCCAGGCCGCCAGCCAAGATGACCAGCACCGCCAGCGCATCGCACTTGCGCAGCAACAGTGGTGGATCCTCTGACACGAAGTTCACCTGCCGCCCCGTCGTCAGATTGGCCAGCCCGACCACCCAATCACCCAGCAGCAGCACATTGACCTGATGCCCCCGCCTGGCGGGCATCACCCGGCTGTGCACAACGAGCTTGATGTCACGGCCATCATCGGCGGCGATCCAGAACTCGCGCCGTTCGCGGGCGGGGTATTGCTCGCACCACCGCATCGGCACATTGATGTACCGCTGCACCTCGGCCAACTCGCCTGTGATGTACCAAAACTTGCGCATGTCGGGCCTCCTTGCATTGACCCGACCACGGTCACACGCAAGCTTGGCGAGTCAACCCCGGTCATCAGCGATGCCGGGCACACATCAGTCGTCGGTTGGCTCGCTGAAGACGCCACCAGCGGCGGAGGTGCCGCCTTGCGGGCGCGGCGGCTTGGGCTGTGCGCCAGTTTCAAAGATGAGCCCTTGCAGCGCCAGCATGCGCAGCCGCTGGACGCGTTTGGGGCCCTTGCGAAAGCGCACCAGGTCGGCATGTAGCAGCGGCGCACTGTCTTGGTCAATCGCCACGTAGATCACCAGCTCGGATTCATCGGTACGGCGCGTCACCGCCGCTGCTCCACCTGGGCCACGGCATCAAGTCCTGCCTCGGCCTCAACCCGCCCCTGTCCCGCAAGCTGAAAGCCGCGCACGTTCGCATAAAGGGGCTCGGCCAACTCCAGCAAGCTGTGCCGGGGGAGCGCTTCCTTGATGTACTTCTTGAATATCTGGGCGCCCCCGCCTGTCAGCACGACGTTGTCAAACCGTTGTGTATCGCCGATTTGACTGAGCATCGCGCCCACGGCTTGGTGAGCCACGGTCATGGCCAAAGGCTTGAACTTCTCGATGGAATAGGGCTTGCCATACAAGGTCAGTGGACGTTCCTTGCGGAGCGCCAAGTCGATGGCATCCAGATGCAGGTAGATCGCACCGATGTCATGCGATATCTCGCGCGCGATGATGCGCAGCATGTTGTTGACGCCACGATCCACCGAATGGCTCTTGCGGATCAACAGCCTCATGCCGCGTGTGGACACCCAGTCAAAGGTGCGAGTGCCCACATCAATGATCAAGCTGTCCTGGTGCTGAATCTGATCGAGCACGCCTTGCTGTGCTGCGTAAGTGACCAGTGCCCCTTGCGGCTGCGCCACGGCAAGCGCCCTTTTGACCAGAACCTTGCGGCCCCGCCCAACCGCGTGCTCGCCCTCGGCCAGCTTGACCAGGCTGTCTTTCTTGTCCGCGAAATAGGCCACCGGCAGGCCCACCACGAGCAGGTCGATGACCTCGACGTTCATGTAATACAGCGCGCCGCGCATCAAGGCCAGGTACTCAGGCGTGGTGATGAAATCCTCGCCCTTCAACGTTGACCGCCATGGCTCAAGGGCCAATTCAATGTCTGGCCCAACCTCGTAGAAGTGAGGGCCCATTGGCACCGCGACGGTGTCGCGCCGACCACCCAACCCTTGCATGGTGGTGTCGCTTGAGCAGAACTCAGCCATCGATAGAAAGCTGCCGCATTCAATGCAGTCGCCATCAACTCGGCGGATGTACTTGGTGATGCCGTATCCAACATCAATAGCGCGCACGATGCTCATGAAAGTCCCCAAAGAAGAACAGATGCTGATGAGGGTGCGCAAAGGCGGGTCAGCCAGCCACTGGCAATGGACGCTGAATGGGGTGGATTTCGGCATCAGCCTGATCAATGGCATCGGACCCAGTCTGGCTCAGCCCCAAATACGCACGGACCACGCTCAACCAGGGCGATGTCAAGCGCATAGATGGTCTGATTGCGGTCAGCCTGTAATCGGGCGCATTTCGCTTGGCCAGACCGGTTTCGGAGAGAGAGGTATCGCGAAGCCTTGTCAACCCCAAGGGCGCGCAGGGCAAGTCATCGGCGATCCGGGGTAATGGCGGGATAACGGCACTTTTTGCGCTTGCATTGAGGTGCCGCCTAGCGCATGCTTTGATGGCGTCAAGCCGGTAGCTTCCACACCGGGCGCATCGGTCGCCAAAGGAAGCCCTGGAGTCGTGACGCGATGTCACGCTGGACCTTGAGTCCGAAGTGTCCCCGCTGGCCATCACCAAGATGGTGGTCAGCTTGTTTGCGGCACGCATGCCTGCGTGTCAACGTGGATCCACGTCGGTCTTGAACCGACGATGCTTGCCTTGCGCCCATAGAGGCCCTGGCAAACGGCGCGCGCTCTCGCGACGCCCGTGATCCCCTTCGCCCCGCCCCACGCATTGCTTCGAGCATCCCTTGTTATGTCGGCCCGACCGACAGCTTGCGGATTGGCGTGAACAGACCCTGCACCGCGTTGGCTTCGGTGCCATCAGACGGTCTGGCGGCGGCGTTCGATGTGGGTGCCTTGATTGGCATCCCGTACGGGTGACGCCCGTGCAACTTTGCTGCGCAGCCTTCCGGCCAGACCGGTCGATCTGCGGTTCGCCCCGAGCGAGCAGCCACGTGTGCCTGACACCGTGTGCACGGCGTTCACTTTTACGACTGGCCTGGCGGCGGCTTTGTTCGCAACCGAATGCTGACCTTGCGTGCGATGGGATGCACGCGCCTCTCTCAACCCCTTCAACCGTTGACTGCACGAAATGGACTGATCATGACCAAGACTCAAACGCCGCCTGTTGAACTGGACAGGCTACCCCTTCAGCCACAGCGCTGGAAATACGTTCTGGCGCTGATCCTGGAGCGCCACAACTGGCGCCATTCCACGAAAAGCAAAGGGGTGTCGCACGCCACGATGGAGGAGCGCAGGCAGTTTTGCTTCCGCATCTTTTCGTTCCTGCGAGACAACCCAGTCAAATGCTTCAAGCTTGATCCGCGCTCATTCAGCGGGCGGCATGTTGACCTGTTGATGGCAGATTGGCGCCAGCGGGCTGAGCGTGGCGAGCTTGGCGCGGCGACGCTGCAGAAGTACCACAGCTTCCTCACGACCTTTGCGGGATGGATCGGCAAGCCCAAGCTGGTCAAACCACTGAGCGCCTATTTCGCCGACCCGGCGTTGATCACGCGCAGCTACATTGCGACCGTGCCAAAGGGCTGGCGAGAGCGCGGCGTGGATGTCGATCAGGTGCTGGGCCAGGTCGAACGCCATGATCTGCATGCAGCGGCCTCACTGCGGCTGATGCAGGCGTTTGGATTGCGGTTCAAGGAAGCCTGCATGCTGCGCCCCCATGCGGACGTGCTGACTGCCGTGCAGGCTGGTCAGGCAGGATGCGACACGGCGCTGTACCTCTTCACGCACAGGGGGACGAAGGGCGGGCGCAAACGCTACGTGCCCATCGATACCGACGCACGCCTGCAGGCCATCAAGCTGGCGCAAGGCTTGGTCATTGGGCAGAGCGACAGCATCAGTGATCCACAACTGACCTTGGTTCAGGCGATCCGTCACCTGCGCTATGTAATGGAGCGCTTCGGCGTGACCAAGAAGGCCTTGGGCGTGGTGCCGCATGGCCTCCGGCACCAATACGCTGCGGATGAATATCGGGATGCAACGGGATCGGCTGCGCCGGTCAATGGCGGCGAGGCGGTGGACCGCACGGTAGACATGGCTGCAAGGCAAGACATTGCAGCGAAATTGGGCCATGGGAGACCTCAGATCGTCAACGCCTACCTCGGATCGTCGGCCTCCTCATCGTCAGCAGGTGGTTCAGCATCGCACCCTGCACCCATCACGACCGAGGAGAACCCATGCCCCGCCATCTGCGCTCATCGCACACTGCCTTACCTTTAGTTGCAGTTATCATCTTTGAAAATCAGATGCAGGAAGGGGATTCGATGGCAGTCGAGGCGATATATAGCTTTCTCACGTACCCGAAGAGGAGCCATGCCGAAGAAGCGAGCATGTCCGGCACGGAGATCCCTTTAGATGATGGCAAGCTTTGCAAGATGCTTCGAGACATCTTCGACAACGCTGGCAAGGACTGCAATGTTCCCGTCATGTTCACATCCGACGGAGACAAGCAGGAAAATGCAGTCCGCAGTGAGCTGCTTGCGCTGCTGGAGACCCCTGGTGTGGCGACTGCCGCGCCACTCGCCAGCCGACTTCAGAATGCTACCTCTGGCACGTCCGGCATGGGGCTATTGTTCATTTGTATGGGCCAGGGCGCCGACCACACACGCGTCGTCATTTCTCGCTTCCCCGCCGACGAGGGGGTAGTTGCCGAAAAATCGACCAGTAAGCTTACCGTCCAGTTCGTAGAGCAAGTGTTTCTCAAGAGTGCCTTCTCATACAAAGCTGCAACCTATACGTCGAACGGCAAGCCGAACCAACTTTGGTCCGGGCACGTTGTAGACAAGCAAATTAACCACGGCAGCAAAGCCGTCGCTGACTACTGGATCGTCGACTTCCTGCGCTCCGAGTTCTCAACAACCGCCGCACAGGGAACAAAGCGCTTGGCAAGCGCATTACGGGCAGCCATAGCGGCCACGACGACCATGGAGATCAAGAGCGAGATCACTTCAGCAGCTCATCTGGCTGGCAACCTCCCCAAGAAAGCGATGACCATTGCAGATTTTTGCGACAGCTTTCACTTCTCTGAACGGACAAAGCAGGCGATTTTGTCCAAGGTCAATCCAGCACGCCTTGTCCACGAGAAGTTTCGGTTCGATGCAGCTGAATTCTCGCGTCACCTTGCCTACAAGCAAGTCGAACTCGACAATGGCGCCGTACTCACTGCTCCAGCCGACAAATTCGAAGAATGCTTTAAAGAAACGAAGCGCAAAGACGTTCATACTTTTTCCACGACCGGCGCAGTCGTTGATGAACGCTTGAAGAAGACGAAATGACCGACGAGGAACTTCTTGCGGAATACCGCGCTCGCCACATCGGGATACTGCAATCGTTGGCCGAGCGACTCACCTCGCACCTACAAGACATGCTGAAGGACATACCCCGCATCGACAGGGTCTCAGCTCGTGCCAAAAGCCCGGACAGGTTCTTGGCAAAGGCCAACAAATTACAACCTGATGGGGGGCGCAAATACGAGCACCCTTTCGATCAGATACAAGATCTTGTGGGCGCTCGGGTCATCGTCTTTTACAAGCAAGATGTGGAGGTGGTCAGCGAGGAGATTGATCGCTACTTCCGTCGAATCGAAAGCAAAGAGCTCATCCCAGACTCTGTCAACGAATTCGGATATGTAGGCAAGCACTTCATCTTGGCATTCCCGGAAGATCTGTTTGACGATGGTGCGGATCGAGGAAAGACACCGCAATTCTTCGAGTTGCAGGTCAAAACGCTTTTCCAACACGCCTGGAGCGAAGCCGAACACGATCTCGCATACAAGCCCAGCGACCCATTGACACCGTTGCAATGCCGCCAAGTGGCCTTCACAGCGGCGCAGGCTTGGGGCGCCGACCAGATCTTTGCCCAACTCCACGATGAGCTAAACGGGACTAGCAGTCACTGAAGGTGCTCCGCCAAACGCGCCTTTGACCACACGTTCCCTGATCGAACCAATCCACGCGAGTAGGTTTGGATATACGACAGCGTGAACGCCAATGCTGTGCAAGAAATTCACGGCAACTGACCTTTGTCCGACACCACTCCGTCCAACCAATCAGCCCAGGCTTGCATCATCTGCCGCCGTTCCGGCAAATAGTCGGCATGGTTGTAGGCGGCCTTCACGCGGTTGCGCTCGGTATGCGCCAATTGCAACTCGATGATTTCGGATCGATAGCCCATCTCGTGCAGGCGCGTCGAGGCTGTGGCCCGGAAGTCGTGGCCGGAGACTTCCCCGGTCGCAAAGCCCATGATGGAAAGGGCCCGGTTGATCGTGGTGCCGCTCATCACGTCATGCGGGCGTCGGGTGTTCGGGAACAGGCAACGTCCTTCACCAGTGACTGTCTTCAATTCTCGCAAGGCCTCAATGGTCTGCCTCGCCAGTGGCACGATGTGCATGCGGCGCATCTTCATCCTCTGGGCAGGAATGCGCCACTCGGCTTCCTCCAGATGGAAGTCAGCCCATTCGGCATGCCTCACTTCAGTGGTGCGAACAAAGGTCAGCAGCAAGAGTCGCACAGCAATGATGGTGGTGCGGTGCCCGCCGTACACAGCGAGTCGCTTTTGTAGGTCTGCGATGTCTTCTCGTGACAGCGGCTTGCTGTGCTCAACGGGTGGCCGAATGACGGCACCACGCAAAGGCGCTGCCGGATCAAGGTCCGCGCGCAGCGTTGCGACGGCATAGCGAAACACCGCCGAGCACCACTGGCGCAAATTGAGCGCCACGGTTTCCGCGCCGCGCTTCGACGCGCGGTCCAGGATGGCCAGGACGTCTGCCGATGTCACGGCTCGGATGGGCAGTCGCCCGATGCGCGGGTAGATGTCCGTCTTCATGCCCCGCTCGATTTGCAGCAGGTAGTAGGGCGTCCAGCCACCACGCTTTTTCTCGATCCACTCCTGCGCGATGGCCTTGAAGGTGTCGCGATTGCTCGCGATGGTCTGGCGGCGCCCGTTCTGTCGATCATGCGCGGGGTGCTGCCCCTTTTTGATCAGTTCGCGCGCGTCGTCGCGGACCTTGCGCGCCTCGGACAAGGTGATGGTCGGGTAGTCTCCAAGCGCAAACAGGTTCTCTTTGCCATCGATGCGATACCGGTAGCGCCAGAGCTTCGAGCCGTTGGGCTTGACCTCCAGGTACAGGCCATTGCCATCAGAGAGCTTCAGCGGCCTTTCGCTGGCCTTGGCCTGACGGATCTTGATGTCGGTGAGTGGCATGGCTGCTCCGCTGAATTCCCCGGCGCGCACGTGCGAGCCGACCTGAATTCATCTTTGCAGCCATGCCTGGCGCGTCAAGATCAGTGGGTGCAATGCTGCTTACAAGGCACCGTCAGACGGGTACTTTGGCCATGGAAACGGCCCAAAATCGATACCCGCTTTGATACCCGCTTTTTTCCGGGATGAGAGGGGCTTTGGTGAGACGTCAAGAGCCAAGCTCCCCAGGAGAACGCTGGATTTTGGGCCTGCATGGGACGCCAGAAAACGACCTTGGGGCTGGTCGATCATCAGCAGCATGGGCACGATCCTGTGTCGGGATGTGGTTCATGGAATGGCCTTGCACCATCCCTCAGTGTGTCCCCCTCGGAGACCCTTTGGAGGCGTCAGCTGCGGTGGGGTGCCGCGCGCGCAGGGTCATGCAGTGTGGCTGGCGTCACCGCCACCAACGGGCATTCAGGCGAAAGAGATCCGAGGGTTGCTGCATGGCGCTCATTCTACATGGGCGCCAAGGCGGGTGCCAGGCCTCAGGCGTGCGCCTGCAGCCACTGTGTGGCGTCCGGGACATCGAGGGGGCGGGCGAAGTGGTAGCCCTGCAGGGCGTGGCAGCCGGCTGCGCGGGCGGCCTCGGCATGGGCAGCGGTTTCGACGCCTTCGGCCACAACGTCGAGATCGAGCACGGCGGCCAGGTCGCAGATGGCCTTGACCACGGCCACCGCATGCGACTCGGGCATGGGGTCGATGAGGCTGCGGTCGATCTTGACGGTGTGCAGCGGCAGGCTGCGCAGCATGTTGAGCGAGGAAAATCCGGTGCCGAAGTCGTCGAGGGCGACGTCAACGCCCTGCTGACGCAGCTGGCTGATCTGCTCACGGGCCTGGTCCATGTGGGCGACGGCGGCGGTTTCGGTGATCTCCAGGGTCAGCCACTGCGGTGGCAGCTGGAACTGCTGCAGGGTCTTCATGACGGCCGCCGGGAACTGGACGTCGAGCAGTTGCAGGGGCGAGACGTTGACGGCGACGGGCACCAGTGGCAGCCCCTGCTCACGCCACTGCGCCATCTGGCGGCAGGCCTGGGTGAGGATGAGGGCGCCCAGCGGCACGATGAGGCCGTTGCGCTCGGCAGCCGGGATGAAGTCCAGCGGGCTGATGCGGCCGACGCCCGGGCGGTCCCAGCGCACCAGGGCCTCGAAGCCGACGAGGCGGTGGCCCTGGGCGGCCACCTTGGGTTGGTAGACCAGGACGAACTCGTCTTTCTCGAAGCCGGCACGCAGGGCCTGTTCGGCATCGAAGAAAGCGGCCAAGCCGTTGCGCGCCGTTTCGGTGGCCCACTGCACCGAGGTGCCGGGCAGGCGTTTGGCGTCGAGCATGGCGGCGTTGGCGGCCTGCAGCAAGGCGTAGGGACTGTTGGCCGCCCCCGGGTGCAGGGCCACGCCCATGGACACGTCGAGGAAGAAGCGGTGCGCGCTGAGGGTGAGGGGCTGGGTCAGCAGGGCCTGGATGTCTTCGGTGAGCTGGCGCGCGGCGGCTTCGGTGTCCGGGGCCACCAGCAAGAGGGCGAACTCGTCTTCGCCCAGGCGCATCAGGTCGGCGCGCTCGCCCAGCGTCTGCAGGAGCTGGGTCGACAAGGCCTTGAGGACCTCGTCGCCCACGGCCGGGCCATGGGCGTCGTTGAAGAGCTTGAAGCGGTCGACGTCGAGCAGGATGAGGGCGAAGGCGGGCTGCTGCGGGTCGTCGAACAGATCGCGCAGGCGCTGCAGCAGGGCGCTGCGGTTGTGCAGGCCAGTGAGTTCGTCGTGGGTGGCGTGCCACATGAGCGCGCGGGCCGCCTCGTGCTGGGCGGTGTCGTCGGAGACGACCACCTGCAAGGCGGGCTCGCCATCCCACTCCACATTCCAGGCCTTGTAGCGCAAGTAGAGCTGGCGGTTGTCGAGCGAGGTGCGCTCGCCTTCCCACTCGGCCAGCGGCAGGGAGCCATTGTTCACCTGCGCGAGCAGTTGCTGGATCGGCTTGCGTGCGGTCGAGGGCGTGGTGAGGTTGAGCCACTCGGGCGAGAACACGCGGGGGGCCTGATCGACCCGGTCCATGCCATAGATGCTGCGGAAGGCCGGGTTGACGTAGACCACATGGTCGGCAATGACCACGGCCACGCCTTGTGGCGAGCGGTCGGTGAGCTGGAAGAAGCGGTCACGCACCCGCCGACCCGCTTCGGCGGAACGGGTCAGCGCGGCGTACATCAGGGACATGGCCAGCATCAGCCGCAACACGGTGGCCACGGCGGTCTGGGTCATGGCCCCTTGGTCGCCGGGCTGGAAAACAAAGTTGAACTGGTTGAGACCGGCCAGCACCAGCAGCACGCCGGTGAACCGCTCACCCGGGCCTTGCTTGCGCAGCCAGTTGGCCACGATGAAGCTGATGGTGATGTTGATGGTGGCCGAGCCGGCCTGGGCCAGGCCCATGTCGTGGCCCATGATGGCGCCATGCGCCAAGAGCAGGGCGACGAACAGAATTTGCAGGTGACGCCGGCTGACGTGGCGCCCCGAGAGCAGGCCGATCCCCTTGACCATCAGGATCAGGCACAGGGAGGGCACCACGGACAGGCCCATCAGGCCCATGACCTGCCACACGGGCTGGGGACTGCGCGCGGCCAGATAGGACAGCGGGTAGGCGGTCCAGATCAGGTGCGACAGACCCAACAGCGCCGTGAACGACTGCTTGCGGTCATGACGCCAGACCAGCAGCAAGGCCACGCCGGTGGCCAAGGTGACGGCGATGTAGACGGAGAAGACGTACGGCACAAGGCGACAGGTGGGGATGAGCTCCTGATCGTGCCAGAGGTCAAGGCGCCTGAGCACCCCGACTTTCACTGAGGCAAAGCGGCCACAAACCGCTTCGAATCAGGACATAGTGCTCACAATCCCTGCTCGACCATCTCGGCAGCGCGGATCACGGCGCGTGCTTTGGCTTCGGTTTCTTGCCATTCGAGCTCGGGCACGGAGTCGGCGACCACGCCGGCGCCGGCCGCCACGTACAGGGTCTGGTCCTTGATGACGCCGGTGCGGATGGCGATGGCCACGTCCATGTCACCGGCGAAGCTGAGGTAGCCGACAGCGCCGCCGTAGACACCACGCTGCACGGGCTCGAGTTCGTCGATGATCTCCATGGCACGGATCTTGGGCGCACCGCTGAGGGTGCCGGCCGGGAAGCTGGCGCGCAGCACGTCCAGGCCGGTCATGCCGTCTTTGAGGGTGCCTTCGACGTTGCTGACGATGTGCATGACGTGCGAGTAGCGCTCGATGCCGAAGGCCTCGGTGACCTTGACGGTGCCGGTTTTGGCGATGCGGCCGATGTCGTTGCGGGCCAGGTCGATCAGCATGACGTGCTCGGCGCGCTCTTTGGGGTCGGCCAGCAGTTCGGCTTCATTGGCGACGTCCAGCTCGGGTGTGGCGCCACGCGGGCGGGTGCCGGCGATGGGGCGGATGGTGACGGTCTGGCTGCCGTCCTTGTTCTTTTCCTGGCGCACCAGGATCTCGGGGCTGGAGCCGACGACATGGTGGTCCCCCATGTCGTAGTAGTACATGTAGGGGCTGGGGTTGAGCGAGCGCAGCGCGCGGTAGAGCGTCAGCGGTGAGGCGGTGAAGCGCTTTTGCAGGCGCTGGCCGATGACGACCTGCATGCAGTCGCCGGCGGCGATGTAGTCCTTGCACTTGAGGACGGCGGCTTCGAAGTCGTCTTTGGCGAAGTGGCGCTCGACCGAGAAGGATTCGGTGGGGGCGACCGGGGGCACGGGCACGACGCTGTTCAGGCGCGCTTGCAGTTCACTCAGGCGGGCCTGGGCGCGGGCGTAGGCGCCGGGTTGGCTGGGGTCGGCGTAGACGATGAGGAAGAGGCGGTCGGCGAGGTTGTCGATGACGGCGAGCTCTTCGCACTGCAGCAGCAGGATGTCCGGGGTGCCGATGCTGGGGGTGCTGGGACGCTGGGCCAGACGGGGCTCGATCAGGCGCACGGTGTCGTAGCCGAAGTAGCCGGCCAGGCCACCGCAGAAACGTGGCAGGCCCTGAGGGACTGCGACCTTGAAGCGTTGCTGGTAGGTGGCGATGAAGTCCAGCGGGTTGCCCTGGAAGGTTTCGACCACCTGCCCGTCGGTGACGACCTCGACCTGACGGTCGGTGGCGCGCAGCAGGGTGCGGGCCGGCAGGCCCACGAAGGAGTAGCGCCCGAAGCGCTCGCCGCCCACGACGGATTCGAGCAGGAAGCTCAGGGGCTGGCCCTGAGTGAGCTTGAGGTAGAGCGACAGCGGGGTGTCGAGGTCAGCCAGAGCCTGGGCGACCAGGGGGATGCGGTTGTGGCCTTGGGCCGCCAGGGCGTTGAAGTCTTGTTCGGTCAGCATGGGTGTGATCTCGGTGGGGTCCCTCATCGACGCGGTGCGCGATGACACCGTGCGGGGGACAGGCAAACAGCGGTCGGCGGCACCCATCGAGCCCGATCAGGGCAGGTGCGCCGGTTCAGGCAGGCGCAGCGCAGCGACGCCAGGGCCAGGCTCCCCGGTCGTGCGGACCTTTGATCTGTTTGCGAGAGATGAACATCGGGTCAGTGTAGCAGCGGGGGGGGGCCCCGAAGTGAGGGGGGCCAATGGGCCTCTCACTGACTTGCGGCAAGGGCAAACCACCTTTCCCCTGATACGCCCGGCGATCAACAATCGCCGTGTCCCGAACTCTGCTGTACTGCCATGTCACTGCCTGCCGATGTTGCTCAACGCCTGGGTGCCGCCCTGATGCGGGGCTGCCTGGGTGCCTGCGTGATGATGGCCCTGCTGAGTGCCACCGCCGTGCGTGCCCAGTCGGCCGAGGCGTTCGGGGTGCACTACGCACCCACGCTGAACGTGGAGGGGCGCGATCTGACCCTCAATGGCACCGGTGTGGCCTACCGCGCCCTGGTCAAGCTCTATACCGTGGGCTTGTACCTGCCCGCCAAGGCCCACCAGTCCTCGGAGGCGCTGGCCCAGAGCGGCCCCAAGCAGTTGCGCTTTGTGTTGTTGCGCAGCATGCGAGTGGACGAGGTGGGCAAACTGATCACCCGGGGGATCGAGCACAACTCCAGCCGCCAGGAGTTCTTTCGGCTGATTCCGGCCATCCGCGCGATGGGCGAGCAGTTCTCACGGATGAAGCGGCTGAATGCGCAGGATGTGTTCACGATCGCCTACATGCCGGAGCGGGGCACGGTGTTCCTGGTCAACGACGACCCGGTGGGCGCAGCGATCGCCGATCCGCAGTTTTTCCCGGCCATCCTCAAGGTGTGGCTGGGGAGTGACCCCGCGACGACCGACTTGAAGAACGCGTTGCTGGATCACAAGGCCCAGCCGGTGCTCAGCGCGCTGGAGTGAGCCCCGGCGCTCTCAGGCCGTGAGGCCCTGGCCGCCTCAACCCTGCCAGCGGGACCAGGGCACGGCGTCGAGCCGGTCGACATGCGCCAGCGCGGGCACCTCGGCGATGGGGTGGCCGTGGTTGTAGCCGTAGGTGACGAGGATGATGGGGCAGCCGGCCGCGCCGGCGGCCTGCGCGTCGTTGCTGGAGTCGCCGACCATGACGGTGTGGGCCGGTGACGTGCCCAGGGCTTCGCAGGTTTTGAGCAAGGGGAGCGGGTCGGGCTTTTTGCGCGCAAAGGCGTCGCCACCAAACACGTGTTGGAAGTGCCCGCGCAGGCCCTTGCGCTCGAGCAGTTGCTCGGCGAACGCGGTGGGCTTGTTGGTGAGGCAAGCCAGGGGCAGGCCCAGGGCGCGCAGTTGCGCCAGGCCTTCGGGTACGCCGGGGTACACATCGGCATGCAGGCCGTTGAGACGGGTGTAGTGGCCCTGGTAGTGCTGCCAGGCCTCGGGCACGGCGGCCACCGCTTCGGGGTCGTCGTCGGGCAGGCCCCAGGCGTGGGCCAGGGTGCGGCGCAGCAGGTCTTCGGTGCCTTTGCCGACGGTGAGCTCGACAAAGGCGCGGTCCACCCGGGCGATTTCAACGGGATGGCAACCCAGGTCGGCCAGGGTGTGGTGCAGGACGACGACGAAGTCGCCCAGGGTGTCGACCATCGTGCCGTCGAGGTCGATGATGGCGGCGTGGAAGAAAGGTGCGAGCAGGGTCATTTCTGAGCGGGTGTGACGGTTTCCAGCACGAGCTCCACGCGCCGGTTGGCGGCGCGGTGGGCCTCGCTGTCATTGGGTTGCAGTGGCTGGGTGTCCGCAAAACCGGTGGCGCGGATGCGCTCCGGCGACACGCCCAGGGCAATGAGCTGACGCACCACACTGCCCGCACGGCCACCGGAGAGCTCCCAGTTGGAAGGGTAGCGCTCGTTGCGGATGGGCACGTCGTCGGTGTGCCCTTCAACGACGATGCGCTGATTCGGCATGGCATTGAGCGCCGGCACCAAGGTGGCCAGCACGTCGGCACCGGCGCCGATCAGGTCCGCCTGGCCTGAAGGAAAGAGCATCTCGCTGCTGATGCGAAAGCTCACCACGCCGTCGCTGACCACCACCTCCACGCCGTCACCCAGTTGGTCGAGTGGCAGGCCGGCGAGCGGGTCTTTCTCGCGGGTCTCGACCAGTTGGTTGAGCTGCGGACGCAGGCTCAGCGGCGCCTGGGCGCGGGGTGCCGCAGGTCCGCCCGTGCCGTCGCCCTGGCCTGCGTCTTCTGAGGCGGGCTTGGCAAAGGCCAGCATCACGACCATCATGACCAGCAGCAGGGTCATGACGTCCAGGTAGGTCAGCAGCCAGCTTTCTTCTTCGCCCTCGCCTGCGGCCTGGATGTGCCAGCGCCCGAAGCGGCCTCGGCCACTGGGGGGCGTTGTGGCGGGGGGCCTTTCGGGGACCTCGGGGATCTCGGGCAAAGGGGGCGGCGTCATCGCGGGGCGGTGGTTCAGCGCTTGCGGGCCGCCGTCTTGGGGCCGCTGCGGGCGTCCGACAACTCGTCGTCGATCTGGGCCACGAAGGACTTGAGCGTCTCGCGCATCAGGCCGGGGTTGTGGCCGGCGCTCATCATCGAGATGCCCTCCAAGATCATGTTCATCAGCGCCAGCCGGCGTTCGGTGCGGCGCTCCAGGCGCAACGCCAGGGGCTTGAACACCATGTTCGACAGGATCACGCCGTAGAGGGTGGTCAGCAGGGCGATGCCCAACTGCGTGCCGATGCCTTTGACGTCACCGGCGCCCAGCAAGTCCATCAGGTTGATGAGGCCCAGCAGGGTGCCCAGCATGCCGAAGGCCGGGGCGTAGGTGGCCATCACCTTGAAGATCTGTGCCTCGGCGGCTTCCTGTTGTTGCAGGCGCAGCATGCGCCAGTGCAGCAGGTCCTGGATGTACTCGTCGGGCGTGCGGTCGATGACCAGTTGCACGCCTGTGCGCAGGAAGGGGTTGGTGACGGTGGTCAGCGCCTTCTCGACCGCCTGCAGCTCGCCGCGAATCCACAGCCGCGAGATGTGCACCAGCTCCTCGATGTGCTGGGCACTGTGCAGGCGGTCCTGCTTCAAGGCGGTAGAGGCCAGGCGAAAGCTGCGCAGCACCTCGCCGGGTGGGTAGCTCATGAAGGTGGCCGCCAGCGTGCCCCCCACGACCACGGCCAGCCCCACCGGGTCGACAAAGCGCATGGGGCTGTCGGCGCCAAACAGGACGATGATCGCCAGGAAGAGCACCGTGGCGAAGATACCGATCAAGCCAGAGGGGTTCATGCGGGTGGGCTGCGCGCGGTCACGTGCCAAGGAAATGGGGACGAATCCGAGTGTAGCGCGGCGGCCTTTCAGGCAGACTGGGCAGCAGGAGGTGTGCACCGAGATGTCCCCAACATGGCCTTGTCCCGCCTTGCGGGTGATTGAGCGCGGCTGGCTGTCGTCCAACAACGTGCTGTGCTTCGACGAGGAAGGCGCCACCGTGGTGGACACCGGCTACGTCACCGACGGGGACCAGACCGTGCGCCTGATTGATGCTGCGCTGGAGGGCCGTCCCTTGCGGCGCATCGTCAACACCCACTTGCACTCCGACCACGCCGGGGGCAATGCCGTGTTGCAGGCACGGCACGGTTGTGCCATCTGGATTCCGCCTGGCGAGCACGAGGCCGTGGCCGAGTGGGACGAGGACCGCCTGAGTTACCGGGCCACCAGCCAGCTGTGCCCGCGTTTTCACCCCGACCACATCTTCCAGCCACACGACACCCTGCGCCTGGCCGGTGAAGACTGGGCGGTGCTGCCGGCCATGGGTCACGACCATGCCATGGTGATGCTGTGGTGCGAGCGCCTGGGCGTCCTGGTGTCGGCCGACGCGCTGTGGCAACAGAGCTTTGGCGTGATCTTCCCGGAGCTGGCCGGGGTGTCGGGCTTTGCCGAGCAGGGGGCCACGCTCGATCTGATCGCCGACCTGGACCCGCGCTGGGTCATCCCCGGGCATGGCGCACCGTTTCACGAGGTGGCGCCGTCGCTCGCCGCGGCCCGCTCGCGCCTGCAGTGGTTGCAGGAAGAGCCGCGCCGCCACACCGACCATGCCTTGAAGGTGCTGCTGGCCTTCAAGCTGCTGGAGGCGCGTCACATGAGCCTGGCTGATCTGACGACGGTGGTGCAGGCCTCGCACGATGCCATGCCGGGCGTGCGGGCCCACCTGTCGGACGATGTGGCCGCACTGACGGCCAGCCTGGCCGCTCAGTTGGTGCGCACGGGCGTGGCCAGCTGGCAGGACGGGAGGCTGGTGGCACGCAAGGGCTGAGGCTCAGACCAGGGACGCGTCTCGGCGGCCTTGCAAGGCGTGCAGTTGCGACATCATCGCGTCGCGCAACGCGTGCAACTCGCCCAAGCGGGCCAGCGCGTTGTCCGTACGGCCCAGGGCATGGAGGTCGCACAGGGTTTCAGCCAGGACATGGATCTCGTGGTGTAGCGCGTCGATCCGGGCACGCTGTGCCGGGGTCGTCAGCGTCTGCCACAGGCGCTGAGCCATCCAGTGCCCCAGGTCACAGTGTTGCGCGCTCAAGGGCGGTGGGGCGTCGCGTTCCTGGCGCAGAAAGCGTTCGATGCCCTGCACCCAGGCACGGTGTTTCACGATGGCCACCATCAGGGGCACGTCGTCGCGCGTGACCTGGCTGACCTCCTGCCAGCGCTCGGGCGGCTGCCACGCGCGCACCCAGTCGGGCAAGGCCTCGGCGGGCATGGGGCGGGCAATGCCATAGCCCTGGGCCAGCTCGCAGCCCATGTAGAGCAGCATCTCGCCGTGGTCGACGGTTTCGACCCCCTCGGCGATGACCTGACGGTGGAAGGCGGTGGACAGGCCCAGGATGCCCTCCAGGATGGCCAGGTCATCCGGGTCGTCCAGCATGTCGCGCACAAAGCTCTGGTCGATCTTGAGCAGGTCCACCGGCAGGCGCTTGAGGTAGGTCAGCGAGGAATAGCCGGTGCCGAAATCGTCGAGGGCGAAGCCCACGCCCAGGTCCTTGCAGGACTCGATGACCAGGGAGATGCGGGCCAGGTCGCCCAAGGCGCTGGTCTCCAGCACCTCCAGCTCCAGGTCACCGTGCGCGGTGTCGGGGTGAGCCGCCAGCATGGTGCGCAGGCGCTCGACGAAATCGCCTTGCTGCAGTTGGCGGGCGCCCAGGTTGACACTCACGGGCACTCGCAGGCCTTGCGCGCGCCAGGTGTCCATCTGCGCCAAGGCGGTGTCGATCACCCACTCACCCACCTCGATGGCCAGCGGGTGGTCCTCGATCACGGGCAGGAAGGCGGCGGGGGGGAGCAGCCCGTGTTCGGGATGCTGCCAGCGGATCAGCGCTTCGGCGCCGATGACCTGGCCGTTGCGCATGTTCACCTTGGGCTGGTAGTACAGCACCAGCTCGTGCTGGGCCAGCCCCAGGCGGATGTGCTCCAGGCTCTCGTGGTGGCCCCGCACGCTGCGGTCCTGCTCCGCATCGAACACGTGGAACCGGTTCTTGCCCAGCAGCTTGGCCTGGTACATGGCCTGATCGGCCTGGCGCAGCAGTTGGTCGGCGTCCACGGCATCGGGCTGCGGGAAGATGGTCACGCCCACGCTGGCCGACACCTGCAGGCTCAGTTGCCCCACGGGCACGGGCTGCGCCGCCGCCGCCAGCACGCGGTTGACGGCGGGCAACCAGTGAGTGGGATCGGGTTCGTCGTGGTCGCGCAGCACGGCCACAAACTCGTCGCCGCCCAGCCGCGCCAGCGTGTCGCCTTCGCGCATGGCATCGCGCATGCGCACGGCCAGGGCCATGAGCAACTGGTCGCCCACTTCGTGGCCATGGCGGTCGTTGACCTCCTTGAACCCGTCCAGATCAAGGTAGAGCACGGCCAGGCGTTGTCCGCGTCGGTGGGCCTGGGTCATGGCCTCGTCCATGCGGGTGCCCAGCAGCACGCGGTTGGGCAGGCCGGTCAAGGCGTCGTGCTGGGCGTTGTACTGCAACTGCTCCTCGTGGGTCTTGAGCGCCGTGATGTCGGAGAACAGCGCCACGTACTGGCCCACCCGGCCCTGTGCGTCCCGCACGGCGCTGATGGTCTTCATTTCGGCGTAGTGTTCGCCGTTCTTGCGGCGGTTCCATACCTCGCCCTGCCAGTGCCCCTTGTTCACCAGCGCCTGCCACATGCCGGTGTAGAACGCGCGGTCCTGTCGGCCGGATTTGAGCAGACTGGGCTTGTGACCGACGGCTTCGCTGCGCGGGTAGCCTGTGATGCGGGTGAAGGCGTCGTTGACGTCGATGATGGTGCCGTCGGGGGCCGTGATCATGATGCCTTCCCGGGCATGGGTGAACACGCTGGCAGCCAGGTGCAGCCGCTCTTCGGCCTCCTTGCGCTCGATGGCGATGCTGACCAGGCGGGCCGTCTGCTCGATGAGCTGGATGTCCTGATCCTGGGGCGCGTGCGGCTGGCGGTGGTAGATGGCAAAGCTGCCCAGCACCTTGCCCGAGGCCGTGCGCACCGGCTGGGACCAGCAGGCACCCAGACCGGCCCGGGCGGCCAGCGCCTTGTAGTCGCGCCAGTAGGGATGCTGCTGGATGTCGGCCACGATGACCCGCTCGCCGGTGTGCATGGCGGTGCCGCAGGACCCTGTGTTCGGTCCGATGGGCACCCCGTGGATGGCCTCGTTGTAGAAGTCCGGCAGGCTGGGGGCAGCGCCATGGCGCAGGTGGACCCCATCGGGGTCGAGCAACAGGATGCTGCACAGCACGATGGGGTCCAGTTGCTCGACCCCCCGCACGATGGCATCGAGCACGGTGGGCAGGTCTTCACCACCGGCCAGCATCTCCAGGATCCGGCTGCGGAACTGCTCGAACTGTTCGGCGTGCTTGCGCCAGTGGATGTCGGTGAGCGTGCCGATCATGCGCACAGGACGGCCTTGGGCGTCGCGCTCGACCACGGTGCCGCGGCTCAGCACCCAGCGCGCCTGGCCGTTGGGTTGGCGCAGGCGGTACTCGCATTGGTAGGACGGCGTCTCGTTGGCCAGATGGGCGCGCAGCGCGGCATCGACCCGGGCGCGATCGTCGGGGTGAATGTGGGAGGCCCAGACCGTGCTGCGTGCGCCGCACAGGGTCCCTGGGTGACCGAGCACCTCCTGCCAGATGTGGCTCAGGCCGTGGCTCAGTTCGATGGCGTCGTCGTCGATCGACCAGTCCCATACGCCATCACCGGCACTTTCGGCCGCGTGTTTCCAGTGGGCGTCCTCAGGGGCAAGTGGGCGTGAAGCAGGCATGCCCATCATTTTGACGGCGATGCACGTCATTTGGGTGAACTTAATGAGCACCAAACTGGTGCGGCACGCCCCTTGCACAGCATGAGGATCTCATCGCTGTTTTCGCCTCTCACCGTGTCCCTGCTTGCTCTCTCTGATCGTGCCGAACGCGCCCGCACCCCCAGCTTGCTCTCCAGCGAAGTGCTGGACCGCGCCCGCGTGCTCGACACGCTGGTCAACAACCTCGACGGCATGGCCTTCCGCTGTGGGCACGATGCGGCGTGGACGATGATTTTCGTCAGCGAGGGCTGCACGGCGCTGACCGGCTACACCCCCTCCGAGCTGGTCGCCTCCGCGCGCACCTCGTGGGAAGCCCTGACTTATCCAGACGACCGGGCGCGGGTGCGCGCCGCCATTGACGAGGCGGTGCGCTGCGGCCGCCGTTTCGCCCAGCAGTACCGCATCACCACCCGTGACGGGGACATCAAGTGGGTGCTGGAGCGCGGGGTGCCGGTGGCCGATGAGCAAGGCAGCACGGTGATCGAGGGCTTCATCGAGAACGTCACTGAGCAGCGCGCCATGATCGAGGCGCTGGAGCAGGCCGAGTTGCGCTACCGCAGCATCTTCGAGCACGCCTCCGAGGGCATCTTCCAGACCACCCGTGAGGGCCACTACCTGGCTGCCAACCCGGCGCTGGCGCGGCTCTACGGTTACACCACCCCGCAGGAGCTGATCACCGACCTGTCTGACATCGGGCGGCGTCTGTATGTGCTGCCGGGCCGCCGCGAGGCCTTTCGCCGCATGATGGAAACCCACGGCTCGGTGCGCAATTTCGAGTCCGAGGTGTACCGCAACGATGGCTCGCGCATGTGGATTTCCGAGAACGCCCACATCGTGCGCGGCGCCCAAGGCGAGTTCATCTGCTACGAAGGCACGGTGCAGGACATCTCCGAGCGCAAGCACTATCAGGAACAACTGGAGCGCCAGGCCAACCACGACCTGCTCACCGGGCTGCCCAACCGGGTCCTGCTGGGCGACCGGCTCTCGCAAGGCCTGGCGCGTGCGCAGCGCCTGGGCTACTACCTGGCCGTGGTGTTCATCGACCTGGACCACTTCAAGTTCGTCAACGACAGCCTGGGCCATGCAGCGGGCGACCACCTGCTCCAAGAGGTGTCGCGGCGCCTGAGCGCCTGCCTGCGCCAGTCCGACACCGTGGCCCGTTTGGGCGGCGACGAGTTCGTGCTGGTGCTCAACGACCACTACCACGTCAGCACCATCATCTCCCTGCTGGAGCGCGTGCTGCACCAGATCCACCAGCCCATCTCCCTGTGCGGCCGCAGCCTGCAGGTGGGCGCCAGCCTGGGGGTGGCCTTGTACCCCGATGACAGCGAAGACGCCGCCAGCCTGCTGCGCCATGCCGACATCGCCATGTACGCGGCCAAAGACCGCGGGCGCCACAACTTCCAGTTCTTCACGCGCGATCTCAACCGCATGGCCGAAGAGCGGCTGCACCTGGAAGCGGCCATGCGCGAGGCGCTGGAGGGCGATGATTTCGACGTGCACTACCAGCCCAAGGTCGACCACCGCCGTCGCATCGTCGGCGTCGAGGCCCTGGCGCGCTGGCACCACCCGACCCTGGGCCCCATCGGGCCCGACCGCTTCATCCCCATCGCCGAAGAAACCGGCCTGATCGCGCCGCTGACCACCGCCATCTTGCGCCAGGCCTTTGCCGCCGCCCGCCGCTGGAACGCCCCGGGCGAGCCGCAGCTGAAAATGGCCGTCAACCTCTCGGCCCGCCTCTTCATGAGCGCCGACATCGTCAGCCACGTGCTCGGGCTGGCGCGCGAGGCCGGCATCGCGCCGCAGCTGATCGAGCTGGAGATCACCGAAACGGTGTTCCTGGACCACAGCCAGGGCGCCATCGACAGCCTGCGCGCCTTCAAGCACCACGGCTTCAGCCTGGCCATGGACGACTTCGGCACGGGCTACTCCTCGCTGAGCTACCTGCGCAGCTTCCCGCTGGACATCATCAAGATCGACCGCTCCCTGGTGACCGGCATCGAGCGCGAGGAAGAAGGCGCCCTGATCGCCCGCGCCGCCATCTCGCTGGGACAGAGCCTGCGCAAGCGCGTGGTGGCCGAGGGGGTGGAGAACCAGGCGCAGTTCGATTTCCTGCGCTGCCAGGGCTGCGACGAGTTCCAGGGCTACCTGATCTCGCGCCCGGTGACCGAGGCCGTGCTCAGCGAGATGCTGGCGGGAGGCGGCGTGGTCCCACGCGCCACGCAGCCTCCCGGCCCGCCGTCGCGGTGAGACCGACGCGGGTCAAGCGAAGGTGATGTCAGGCCTTCATCGCACGTCGAAGCTGCGGGTTTCGCCACTGAAGGGGGTGATGCGCCCGATCAGGTTGCGCGCGTCCCCCTGGTGGACGATGCGATAGCGTCCCGTCGACGCGTTCGTGGGAATCCGCCATTCGATGTCCGCCACGGACTCCGCCCCCATCGTGCGCTTCCAGCGGTAGCGGGTGGCCCAGTCGCTGTCGTCGGCCACGGTTTGCCAGATCTGGCCGTTCCAGCGTTGAACCAGCAGGAAGCTGCCATTCCTGCGCAAGTTGTTCTTGGGGTGCCCCGTCTGGAAGCGCACGCTGACGGTCTGACCCAAGGTGTATTGGGCGTTGGGCTCCACCAGCACCTGGCCGAAGCTCTTGCCCCACCCGGGCAGGTCCAGCACCACGCCGGTCTGGAAGTTCAACTGCTGTTGGCTGAGGTCGCGTGGGACCAGGGCGTTGAGCGTGGGGCGGCCGGTGGCCAGGTCCTGCGCCAGGCGGTCGAATTCCTGCATGTAGGCCGGCTGGGTGGCGGGGCCGAACAGGGTGCTGCCACCTTCGTAATCCTGCAGGCTGTACTCCTCCGGGGTGGTCACGTACTGTGTGTAGGCATTGCTGTAGCCCACCACGATCACGCGGCTTGTGTCCACACCCAGCGTGCGAGCGATCTGGCGGCGGATGCGCCAGCCCGACATCATCGTGGGCTCGGCGGGCAGGCCCGCGAAGACCATGGTGCCAATCTTCAGCAACTGGATGGGCAGCACCTCCGGGGTCCAGGGATAGGGCTTGAGTTCCCCCACCGGGATGACCACCTCCTTGGCACCCTGGCATTCACGCAGGGTGAGCGAAGGCCAGAACACCAGGCCGCCCACTGCGCTGAGGAAGGGGTTGGGCTGGCCTTCCTGGGCGATGCCTGGGCCCGGTCCGTCTTCCGTGCTGCCAGCGGCGAAGCTCGCACCCAGGGCCGCGGGGCAGGTCTGGGTCGGACGGCCATCGGGCGTGTAGGCGCCACTGACCTGCACCCGGCTCATGTCCACGTAGCGCATGCGGAAGTCGATGTCGCCGCCCAGCGTCTCGCTGGCCTGCTGGCTCAGGCTGCGCGCCTTGTCGGCCTGGCGCAGGCCGATGAGCCGGGTGTTCTCGAACTCGTCCTCGGTGGGGCCGCTGCCAGGCTTGAGGTTGAGGTTGGGCGAGAGGTCGCCCGGGTTGGTTTGCGCAAAGCCCGCCACGAAGGGTTGCGCGTCGTGCAGGTGGCGCACGCCTTCGACTTCGTGCTCCCAGTGCCAGGCGGCATACCCCTTGTTGTCCCCGCTGATGAGCGTGTTGCGGTTGGTCATGCTGGTGCCATGCGTGCCAAAGAAGCTCAGGGCACCGATGGCCTGCCCGCCCTGCCGGAAGGTGAGCACCGTCATCAGCGGGTCGATCTCTTGCGGGAACTGCGCACGGTCTTGGGCGGCATTGAGGCGAAAGGCCAGAGGCGAGCGGTTGCGGCTGGCATTGCTCAACTCACCCTGCTGGAGCCGCACCTCGCCGAAAGCCAGGCGGGCGTGGGCGCGCTCGATGGCCTCGACGATCCCGTCCACGATGGCCTGGAACGTGCGCTGCTGAAAACCCAGCACCGTGATGTTGTAGAGCGCGTAATGCGAGTAGCCGCCGGGGCCCGCGTGCGTGTGGGTGGCTGTGAGCATGACGTTGCGTTCGGTGTACCGCTGACCGAACTTCGCCGCCAGGCGCTTCATCACCGCTTGCTGCACCGCCTGTGTCACCAGGCCGGTGTCGGTGACCACGATGACGGCCGCACGGGCGGTACGCGGGTCTTCCGTGATGAAGGCGCGGGCGCGCAGGCGCTGGTGGATACCAGAGGTTTTCTGCGCGAGCTCGGCGTAGCCCATCATGCCGACCTCGGCGGCTTCGCCCGTCAGATCGCTCATGCCGACGCCCACGCGCCAACCCTGTGCGGTCGCCGTGTGGCAGGTGGTGGCCAGCAGGCCCAGGGACAACAGCGTGGCGCGTGCCAGACGCGTGAGGGGATGGTGGGTCATGGTCGGTCCTTTCGTCAGAATCAGAATTTGCGCGAAACGCTCAGCACCAGGGCGGGACGGTCCATGCGACGTGCACGGGTGCCCTCCGTGTTGGTGACCTGCCCGTAGTAGTCGTTGTTCATCACCCCGCCCACCACATCGGCTTGAAAGCTGTAGCCCCAGCGTTGGTGGATCAGACCAAGGCGATAGTCCCAGGTGTTCAGGAAGCCAAAGTTCTTCACACGGGTGTAGCCCACGTGGATAAGCGCCTGCAGCGTGTCGGTGACCGGGAGGCGGGTCTCGACCTGCAGCAGCTGTGAGCCGCGGCTGTGATGGTCGCCGCGCTCGTAGCAATTCAGCGCCTCGCTGACATCCCCATCCAGCGCACCGACCTGCAGCGCACTGCCGCAGACCACCGGCGTGTTGTTGCCACGGAAGTCCCGGCTGAGCACCTGCATATAGCGTGCTTCGATGATGCCGTAGCCGAACTCGAGCACCGCAAAGCTGGTGTCAAAGCGGGTCTTCACCGTATCGGTAGGGTCGACGAAATAGTGGCGCGGGGCTTCAACACGCGCGTTGGGGAACATTTCCTGCGCCAGTCCGACCCCGAAGTGCCAGCCATCGGCCTGACCCCAGCGGTAGCCAGTGGCGGCGACGGCAGTCCAGCGGTCACCGCCGGGGAAATTCTCGCGCGCCACCGTGCCGAGTTGCACATACCCGATCCAGCCTGATTCGTGGGCGGCACTCAGGGTCAGCTCGGCACCGGGGCGGCGGTAGGTGTCGGACAGGCCGTTGGTACGACGATCCGTGGTGAGCTTGGCTTCGATGTCGACCGCGTAGGACTGCATGGACGGTTCGTCCTGGGTGGCCGGTGCCGCCTGTGCGCTCGGCAGGCCGGCCCACAGGGCGGCCGTACTCAGCAAGAGCGCGGACGTGCGAGGCTGGGTGAACTTCATGGGGGGTCTCCTTTGGTGACGACTCAAGGTTGGGCGGCGCAGCCCGGTGGCAGCTGGCTCACCCGCTTCATCTCTTCGGTTTCACCCAGCAGTTCGGTGCCGATGAAGGCGCGCAGATTCAGGGTGTCTTGCTGGACGCGCAGCACGGCCTTGTAGTGCTTGTGGCTGCGGGGGTCGTAGGCCCAGCCATCGCGCCAGGCCTCACCGTCGTGGCGTTTGAGTCGCGCGATCAGGACGCCACAGGTGTCGGCGGGGGTGCCGGCATCCGCATCCCAGGCAATGGTTCCGCACAGCTGTTCGGCGCGGTCGTGGCAAGGGGCGAAGGCGATGACGGCGCGCTGATCGGCGCTGCGCCACAGACCGTGCGCTTGTGCGGCCTGTGCGGCCTGTACGGCGTGCGGGGCCCAGGTCAGCAACAGGGCACACCCGACCCGTTGGAAGGGTCCGATCAGGAAAGACTTGGCAACAGGCACGTTCACACCTCCGCAGGACGGATGGAGCACAAGCACATCAGCCCCGCTTCACAGGGCCACCGAATGGCGCTGGCCGCGTCAGGCGCGCGCCGGGAAGACAGGCCACATCGCCGTGACGCGGTCACCTTCGACCACGGCGATATCGCCAAATTGCTGCAGCACAGCCTCGCTCTGTGTGGGGCGCAAGAACACCAGATCGTCGGGTTTGAGGCCCTGACGCCCCGAGCCGAGGAAGAGTTGCTGGTTGGAGGAGGTGCCGATCAGGCCACTGGCCTGCAGTCCGACAGGTGAGGCGGGCTGGGCCAGCCACGCGCCCCCGTGAATGAAGTGCGCGACACGCTGATTGCGGTCCCAGCCTTGGGCCAGTTGCCCCACCGGCTCGACCCCCTGAGGGGCGCGAAAGCCTTGCACCTTGAGCACCGGCGTGGCGATCCACGCAGCAGGCTGCAGATCGGCCAGCAACGCCGAGTCAAAGTCACTGGGCTTGACCAGCGCCGAGCCCACCGCCACCTCGTTGGCTGCACCATCGGCACGGTGCAGACGGTAGGTGGGTGAGCCGCCCGTGTTGAGCGTCTGCGCGCCGTCGGCCCCTGGCAGTGCAGCGGCGCGCAGGGCGTTCAACCGCTCGGCGTACACCCTCAGCGCATGCGCGTGCGCCGCAGCACGCGAACCGGCCACATCGGGAATCCGCTGGGTGTGGGCGTCATAGCCCATCAAGCCCGACCAGCGCAACAGCGGCTCTTCGCGCAGCAAGGCGATCACCTGCTGCAGCGACGCCTCATCGGGCAGCCCCCCGCGGTGCAGCCCCACGTCAATTTCCAGGTTGATGCGCAAAGGCACGCCCTGCCCCCTGGCCAGATCACGGTACTGGGCCAATCGCGCAGGCGAATCCACCAGCCATTGCACCTGCCGCGGCACCTGAAAGGCGCTACGGGGTGGCCGGGCCAGCAACTGTGCCGCCGCATGGACGGGAAAGGGCTTGCCCAGCAGCACGTCGCTGTCCGGACGCTGCTCGGCCAGCAGTTGCAGGTAGGGCAGGTTGAAGACCATCTGCCGTGCCGTGCCGGTCAGGCCCGCCACCTCGTCGAGCAGGTCCAGGCTGGGCAGGGACTTGTTGACCAGACGCAGCGCCAGACCCGGGGCCAGATTCGCCTTCACCTGGCGTGCATTGGCATGCAGGCGTTCGCGGTCGATGACCAGGGTGGGTTGATGCAGCCCGGCATGGCGCAGCGCCTTTGACAAGCGGCTGAAGAAGGCATCGTGAGGCGCGCCGACCTCGGCGGGGCGCAGCGCCAGTGCCGTGGCCACACCACCCATCGCAGTGAGACCCAGCCAACGGCGTCGGGACATGGGGAGCATGCTGCAGCGTCCTCAGTGTTCGCCGAACACCTGGCGAAGGTGGGCGTTGAGCAGGCGGCCCTGCGGATCGAATCGGCGACGCACGGCCTGGAAGTCGGCCCAGCGTGGATAGAGCTGGACCAGATCAGCCTCCTTCAAGGGATGCAACTTGCCCCAGTGCGGACGCCCCTGGTGGGCGCGAAAAATCGGGGTGAAATCGTCGATGAGGTACTGCCAGGCTTCGTCCACGGCGGTGTGAACGGCAATCGAGCAGCAGTCACGCGCATGGAAGGGGCTGAGCCAGGCCGTGTCACGGCGGATGAAGCGGAACTCCAGCGGGAAAAACACCTCGTTGCGCGACTCGAGCTTGGCCACGACCTCCTTGAGACAGGCCAGCCCACGCTCACGCGGCAGGTGCCATTCGGTCTCCTGGAAGCGGGTCGGGCGCACCGATGACAACAGGCGAAAGGAGCGGTGGCGCGCCTGCTCGGTCAGGTTCGGGTCAATGGCCTGTTGCGCGGCCCAGCGGCGCAGTTTCGGAAAGCGCCCCAGCCAGTCACGCAGCATCTTGAGATCGTGCAGCACGTTCTCGTCGGCCGACTTGGGCAGCATGCGATCGTGGCCGGTGTACACATCGTGACGAATGCCAGCGGCGTAACCCGTGTGAGGCAGCACATAGAACTCGAAGTGACGGTGCTGGGCGGCCAGCCGGGGGGCATCGGCCAGCAGGCTGTCGAGCGGCTGCACCCACACCTGCCGCGCCAAATCAAAAGCAGGCACCACGCGCAAAGTCAGCTGCGTGACCACCCCCAGGCTGCCGAGCGCCACGCGCGCCGCGGCCATCAGATCCGGATCGCGGTCGGCACTGATCTCGACCATCTCGCCATCGGGGCGCACCAGGCGCATGGCCACCACATCGTCATGCAAGGCGGGCAGTTGCGCACCCGTGCCGTGGGTGCCGGTGGCGATGGCCCCGGCCAGGGTCTGCACATCGACATCGGGCTGATTGCGCAGCGCCAGACCTTGAGCGTCAAGGGCGCGTGCCAGCGCACCGATGCGCATGCCCGCCTGCGCCGTCACCGTCATGGCCTTGCGGTCGATGTGGACCACGCTGGCGAGCCGATCGATAGACACCAGCGTGGTCGAGGTGGGCACCAACGCCGTGAACGAGTGCCCCGAGCCGGCCGGACGGATGTTGCCCGTCGTGCGGCGCATGAGCTGCTGCACCTCGGCTTCGTTTGCCGGGGTGGCCCAGTGGGCGGGGGTGGCCTGCTGCAGCCCCGACCAGTTCTGCCAGCGCCGAGCACCGGCCAGGGCGGCGCTGGGCTGAGCCTGGGCATCAGACAGCAGCCACGGTGCCAGCGTGCCGCCGCGCAGCACATCGAACAAGGCCAGGGCGGCGGTGCCCGTCAGCAACTGACGGCGCGAGCGGGAAGCGGGGGCGTGGCTCATCGGGGCATGCTCATGAAGGAGATCAGGTCGCGCAAATCCTGCTCGCTGCAATCGGGGCACAGGCCCATCGCGGGCATGCCGCCCAGGCCGTCGCGAGTGTGCTGAAGCAGGGTGTCACCGCCTTTGGCCAGCCGCGCCTGCCACGAAGCGGCGTGCCCTGTCAGCGGCGCGGTGCTGCGCACCCCGTGGCAGGCCATGCAGCTGCGCTCATAAATGGCCGCCAGCTCCGGCCGGGCCGGGCGCAGCGCTTCAGCAGCGAGCACATCGACATCGCTGGGCAGGGTGGGCGTGCCGTTCTGACAGGCGGCCAGCGCCGCCATCAGGATCGTGCCGACCAGCAACCGTAAGGTGTGAAACCAGGACATTTAATAAAACACTGCAGTGAAAAATAACAGTGTTATTAAGATACGCTCAAGCTGACGACATGCCGACCCAGACAAACCCTGAACCCTGGAGACCCCGTTCGTGACCCTGTCCCCCACCGAACAGCGCAAAGCCCGCGAGGCTGAGCAACGTCGCAAGGCCATCATCAAGATCGTGCGCAAGCTCATCCGCAAAGGGGGCCTGGAGGAGATCTCACTGCGCAAGGTCGCCGAACTGGCGGGCTACTCCACCACCGTTGTGTACACCCTGTTTGGCGACAAGGCCTCGCTCATCACCCAGGCGATGGACGAAGACCTGCTGGAACTCACCCGCCTCATCCAACTGGCCGCGGCGCAGGCCGAGCCGGGCTGGCCGCGTCTGCGTGCGCTGGGGCGTGCCTATGTGCGCTTCGGCATCGAGCACCCCGACGAGTACGCCTTCGTCTTCATGACCCGCAGGCCCCATGCGCCCAACGAGGCCGCCCGCGTGCAGCACGGCAACCCCGCCCAGGACCCCTATGCCTGCGCCCGCCAACTGGTCAGCGAGACGGCAGACCTGGGCCTGCTGTCCCCGCACCCCGATGACATCGACCTGATGGTGCAGATCCTCTGGGAAGGCATTCACGGCCTGACCGCCCGCCGCCTGGTCATGGGCGAAGACGACCAGTGGGTGCCCAGCATGCCCGCCGAGCAGCACCTCGACGCCATGCTGGATGTGCTGTGCGCAGGTCTGGCACAGCGCTTTCCGCCGCGGCACAATCTCACCCATGCTCCGAACCCCTGAACTGCTGATGCCCGCCGGCTCGCTCGAGAAGATGCGCGCCGCCTACGACTTTGGTGCCGACGCCGTCTACGCCGGCCAGCCCCGCTACTCCCTGCGCGCGCGCAACAACGAGTTCCGCCTGGAACAGCTGCAGCAGGGCATCCAGGAGGCGCATGCCCGTGGCAAGAAGCTCTACGTCACCAGCAACCTGATCGCGCACAACGACAAGGTGCGCACCTACCTGCGCGACATCGAGCCCGTCATCGCCATGCAGCCCGACGCGCTGATCATGGCCGACCCCGGCCTGATCATGCTGGTGCGCGAAAAATGGCCCGAGGTGCCCATCCACCTCTCGGTGCAGGCCAACACCACCAACTACGCCACGGTGAAGTTCTGGCAGAAGCTGGGCGTGGAGCGCATCATCCTGTCGCGCGAACTCAGCCTGGACGAGATCGAGAAGATCCGCCAGGAATGCCCCGACATGGAGCTGGAGGTGTTCGTGCACGGCGCGCTGTGCATCGCCTACTCGGGCCGCTGCCTGCTGTCGGGCTACTTCAACCGCCGCGACCCCAACCAGGGCACCTGCACCAACGCCTGCCGCTGGGAGTACAAGACCCACGAGGGCGTGCAGGCCAGCGACACGGGCGAGGTCATTCCCATCCAGCTGGAGGGCGACTTCAACTTCGCCCAGGAGCAGGAAAGCGCTGACAAGGCGTTTTCGGCCTGCGGCAACGGCGAGCGCCACCCCGCCGCCGACCAGGTCTACCTGCTGGAAGAGGCCGGCCGCCCCGGCGAGCTGATGCCCATCATGGAAGACGAGCACGGCACCTACATCATGAACTCCAAGGACCTGCGCGCCGTGGAACACGTCGAGCGCCTGGCCAAGATCGGCATCGACTCGCTCAAGGTCGAAGGTCGCACCAAGTCGCTGTACTACGTGGCCCGCGTGGCCCAGGTCTATCGCCGCGCCATCGACGACGCCGTGGCCGGTCGCCCCTTCAACCCCGACCTGCTGCTGCAGCTCGAAGGCATGGCCAACCGCGGCTACACCGGCGGCCTGCTGGAGCGCCGCCCGGCCCAGGACTACCAGAACTACATCACCGGCCACTCGCAGTTCCAGCGCAGCCAGTTTGTGGGCGAGGTGCAGGGCATCGAAGGCGGCTGGGCCGAGGTGATCGTGAAAAACCGCTTCGACGTGGGCGACACGCTGGAGGTCATCCACCCTTCGGGCAACGTTGAGATGGTGCTCAGCGAGATGCACAACCTCGACGGCGAGCCCATCACCGCCGCCCCCGGCAGCCCGCTGCACGTGCGCGTGCCGCTGGACGCGCGCTTTGCCGGCGCCCTGCTGGCGCGGCGTCTTCAGGCAGCGTGAGGCCGAGGCTGGCTGAAATCGCCCAGACCGGCGACAATAGACCCTTTCGTCTCACTGCGTCCGACCCATGTCCTCGACTCCTTCGGCTCCTGCCGATTCAGCTGCCGCTCAGGCCGCCACCGAAGCCCAAGCCCCTGCCACCCCCCCGGTTGATGTGACCGCGGTGCCAGCCGCGCCTGCGCCGGTGACGTCTGCCGAGCATGCCTCCGAGGTGGTCGAGGCGGCCCCCGATGCCGCTGAGGCCCCGGCCGATGCGTCCACGGCCGAGTCCCCCGCTGCCAAGGCCGACATCTCGCCCGCCGCCACCGGCGCGCGTCTGGCCGAGCTGTTCCCCGGACTGTTCAAGGGGCCGGCCAAGCCGTTCAAGCTGCGCATCCAGGTCGACATCCAGGAACGCGCCCCCGGCGAGTTCAGCAAGCAGGCCCTGTCGGCCTTCTTCCGCCGCCACACGGGCACCACGTCCTACCTGACGGCTGTGTCGCAAGGCACCCAGCGTTTCGATCTGGACGGCCAGCCGGCCGGCGAGCTGACCGAAGAACACCGTCAGGTGGCCACCGACGAGCTGGCGCGCCGCCGTGCCATCACCAAGGCCCGCCGCGAAGAGGCCATCCAGGCCCAGCGCGAGGCCCACCGCGAAGCGCGCAAGCAAGACCGTGCCGCCCAGCAGCAAGACCAGCAAGCCCAGCAAGAGCGTCGCAACCGCGCCCAGCTGCTGCGCGATTTCGACACCACCCGCCTGACGGCCGCCAACTTCTGCGCCTTGAAGGGCATTGCCCCCGACGCGCTCGAAGCCATCCTGGCCCAGGCCCGCGAGGAAGCCAAGCAAGACGCCCTGCGTCCACGCCCCGAAGGCCGCCGCGATCACCGCGATGCCCCGCGTGGCGAACACCGTGGTGGTCCGCGTGAAGGGCAAGGCCGTGGCCCCCGCGCCCCAGGTGCCGAGGGTGCCCCGCGCGAAGGCCGTGGTCCTCGCCGCGAGGGTGGACGTGAAGGTGGCGGTCGCGAAGGCGGCCGTCCGGACAACCGGCCGCCGCGCAAGACCTCGTGAGCGGAGCGCCCATGGCTGCGGACCGCGATGTGACCGAGTTCAACGCGCCGCACCTGGCGCGCTTTGCCGACCTGCTGCGCCAGGCCGAGGCCAGCGGGCGACTGCAACAGCTGCTGCTGGTGGCCTACCAGGGCGGCGTGCCCGACATCGACGAGCTGGGGACAAGCCTGCAGCGCGTGATGGTGCGCCCGGTGCAGCTGCGCGATCAGCCGCACCTGAGCTTCTTGCTGCGCTTTCCCACCAAGGACATCACCAAGAACCTGAGCGTGCCCGACGCGCTGGCGCTGCTGGCAGCCTGGTTCGCGCATGGGGCCTTTCGCAACGCCCACCTGCACACCCCCACCGAGGAAGTGCAACTGGCCTTCAGCAAGAAGGGCAAGGCCAGCGTGCGCGTGGGCAAGCCTTCGAACGCCGCGGACACCCGTCCTGCCCGTTCTGCTGACTTGGCGGCACCTGGCACGCCTGCGGCCGTCGCCGCCCCCACGCCACTCACCAGTGGCCACAACCGCGACAAGCACCGCTTCCTCGACCCTTCGCGCCCCTTCCTGCACGAACTGGGCGTGACCGACGCCCGGGGCCAGGTGTTGCCCACCATGTCGCGCAAGTGGAAGCAGATCAACAAGTTCATCGAGGTGTTCGCCGCCGCCCTGGCCCGCTCCCCCCTGGGCCAGCCACCGCGTGACCAGGCACCCATCCACGTGGTGGACTTCGGCTCGGGCAAAGGCTATTTGACCTTCGCCATCCACGACTGGTTGCGCCACACCATGCACCGCGACGCCCACGTGACCGGGGTGGAGCTGCGCGACGAGCTGGTGCAACTGTGCCAGCGCGTCATCGGCAAGTTGAAGCTCGACGGCATGGACTACGAGCAGGGCGACGTGCGCGATTACCACCCGTCGGCGCTCAACGTCATGATCGCGCTGCACGCCTGCGACGTGGCCACCGACTACGCCATCCACTTAGGCGTCCGCGCCGGGGCCGACATCATCATGTGCTCGCCCTGCTGCCACAAGCAGATCCGCCCCCAGCTGCTCAGCCCGAGCCCGCTGCGCCCGATCCTGCAGCACGGCATTCACCTGGGCCAGGAGGCCGAGATGCTCACCGACGGCCTGCGCGCCCTGCTGCTCGAAGCCGCGGGTTACGACACCCAGGTCTTCGAGTTCATCTCGCTGGAGCACACCAACAAGAACAAGATGATCCTGGCGGTCAAACGCGCCAAGGCCACCTCGTCGGAAGAGGTCGTGCGCCAGATCCAGGACATCAAGGCCTTCTACGGCATTCAGGAACAGTGTCTGGAGCAGCTGCTGCGGGCCGATGGCCTGCTGCCGGCCTGAGCGGCCGGGCCCGCCCTCCCGACGCTCTGATCCCTCAGGCTCTCCGCACTCACCCGGTCCCCACGGCTGTCTGACATGCCCACCCTGCGCCCTGTGACGCCACCGGCTCCGTCCACCTCACCTGCCGAGGTGCGGCCTGCGCCTGTTCACCCTGCCTCTGGGGACGCTCCCCAGCCGGGCACCGTCTCTCGCGGTCAGCCCGCCGACCCACAGAAATTCAAGGTGATGGTCGGCCCCAGTGCCATCGACGGACAGGGCGCCTTTGCCGGCGAGCCCATCCCGGCGCGCCGCAAGATTGGCGAAATGCGCGGGGAATTCGTCGACATGGCCGAGGCCCGCGCCCGCGCCCGTGCCGCCGAGAAGGCCAGCGGCCGCATCTTCATGGTCGCGATTTCCGACAAGCGCGCGGTGGACGCCACCGCCTCCACCGATCCGCTGCGCTTTGCCAACCACTCGTGCCAGCCCAACATGGTGCTGAAAGTGCAGCAGGGCCGGGTGGCGTTCTACGCGCTGCGGGACATCGACGCCGGTGAAGAACTCACCGCGCGCTACGGCGAAACGCACCACGCCGGGCGCCTCACCTGCCGCTGTGGTGCCCCGGGCTGCCAGGGCCGGCTCTGACCCAGCGCCACGCTGGGGCGGCGCCTCACTTTAGCGAGGGCGCGCGCCCTGGGCCAGAAAAAACGACCAGGCCTGCGCATTGGCCGAGAGGGCTTGCGAAGGCGGTGCCTTGCGGCCCAGCCGGGCACCCGGCGCACCCGGCCATGAATGCCCTCCGCTGGCGGTGACGCACAGCTTCACTTCGGTCCCACCCTCGCAACCCACGTGGGTTTCGCAATAGGCGCCGGGCACATCCAGCGTGCGGCGTGCGGTGGGCGTGCAATGCTGACGCGTCACCCAGCGTGAGATCGTCGTCGGCACCGACACGAAATCCATCACCTTGCTGGCATCTCGGAAGGCATCGGGGCCGGCCCCACCGTCAAAAAGCACATGCGTGTCGTCGCGGGCATGGATGTGAAGGATGGCGACCGGATGTGTGGGCTGGCACGGCGTCATCGCCTCGGTGCCGGCCACTGCCGCAATGGCCCGAAAGGCGTCTGACATCTCGCAGGCCAGCCGGTAGCTCATCATCGCCCCATTGGACATGCCCATGGCAAAGGTGCGCTGGGGCGTGATGGGGATCTGCTGCCCGAGATGCTGCAGCAGCGCTCGCACAAAGCCCACGTCATCGATTTGCCGGTCGCGCGCGTCGCCGCAGCAGTCGCCGGCATGCCAAGTGGCCAGCTTGCCGCGCGGCAAACGGCTGTAGCCGCTGGGAAACACGATGACGAAGTTTTCCCGGTCGGCCAAGGAAATCAGACCGTAGCGATCGTCATCGGCCATGTAGGCCGCATCGCCGCCGCCGCCGTGAAATGCCAGCACCACAGGGGTGGCCTGCCCCGGCCGAAAACCCGGCGGCAGGTGGACGAGCGCATGGCGCGTGAGCCCATCGTGCCGCAACTCGACACGGTGGGTGCCCGGCGCCGTCAAGGCAGGTCGAGGCGCTGTACTCTCGCGCTGCGCCTGAAGGCGCGCACGCCAGCCCGCGGCTTCGGTCGCTTCAGAGGTGGTGCTGAAACCCAGCCCCAGTGATCCGATCAAGGCCAGCAGCAGGTGCATGGCAATCTGGCTTCGCATGGGCACGTCCTTTTCTCGCAGGCCTCAGGTTGCGGGCACAAAAAAGCCTCCCGAAGGAGGCTGGCATTCTCGGGGCGAAGCGCCTCGATCAGCCCAGAGCGGCCAGCTCGGCGTTGACCTTGGCCAGCAGGTCTTCGGTGATCAGGCCACCGGAGAACTTGGCAACCATCGACAGCGCGAAACCCTTGCCCATCGCGATTTGCGGGTGGGTGGAGATGCCAGGCATGTGCTTTTCCAAGATGGCCTTGGTGGTTTCGTTGTCCAGCAGGTCGCCGAGTTTGGATTCGATCGAGAAGCTCATTGCGTGTCTCACAAAGAAAAAGATGATGAAAGGGCGCCCCAGATGGGTCAAAAGGCGACCAGAACGGGCACACGAACAAGCATACATCGTCTGAAAGCTTCTTGACGTATAGGTAAGGTTTACCCTTCCCTGGATTGCGGTGCTGCCACACGTCGTTAGCACAAAACCGCCGCTCTTTTTGCCCCGAATCGGGGCGATTTCTGTGTTAACCGACGTCAGTTATCCCCACAAAAGTGCGAGCGAGTGACGCACTGGCCTGTGCGCGTCAAGGCAAGCCCCACATCACGCATTTTCGTCGTAAGTGATTGATTCATATTGCATATCAGACATTGATGCAAGTTGAAGCATCCCGGCCGAAGCGCCGATCTGACAAGCACTTAGCGCACCTGTGCATGGTTTGCCCACAAAGTTATCCACAGATTTTGTGGGTAAGTTGGCGGCACATATGAATCAAGGACTTACACCTGTCTTATCGAGTGGCACTTTGGGTGTTTCCGGCAAGTGAGGACGCCTGCGCGTCACGCTGTCCGAATCGCCGAAGGGAGCCGACGCGACAACCAAGGATGACAAACGCCGATGCGCTGCCAGCAACTGGGACAATCCCCGTGTTTTGCACAAAACGAACAAAGTTATCCCCATGTCGGGGGCAGTCAGGGATCGGACATCCGGACAGCTTATTCACAGCGTGAAAAAAACGCCACATGCTGCTAAGTCATTGATTCACAACGTCAATCACCATTGATGTGCATCAGGGGGCGCGTGGGCGTCACGCCCCGTTCTGAGGCGCCCTGGACTGTGGTATGTCTGAATTCCCCACAAAGTTATCCACAACTTGAGGGCATGGCCACAGACCCCCTGCAGAATCAAGCACTTGCGGCCGCAAACTCATGCATCTGTCAGAATCTCAGGCACCTTGACGCCCCCCATGCCCGCATCAGACCTCCCAGATCCTGCCCCGCTGTGCCGCATCGGCGTGGTCGTGGAGGCCCCCCAACACGCGGGGCTGTGGGGGCCCTTGGACTATCTGTGTGACCGGCCTTTGCCGGCAGGCACCCTGGTGCGCGTCCCGTTCGGGCGACGGGTGGTCACCGGCGTGGTGTGGTGGGGGGGCGACGAGGTCGCGCCCGAGGCCACGGTGGAGCCGGCCCAGCTCAAGGAAGTGACCGAGGTGCTCGACGGCCTGCCGCCCTTGCCGCCTGCCTGGCGCCAGTTGGTGCGCTTTGCGGCCGCCTATTACCAGCGCAGCCTGGGTGAGATGGCCCTGATGGTGCTGCCGCCCGAGCTGCGTCAGCTGGATGCGACCCAGTGGGAGCGTCGCCTCAAGCGTCTGGACAAGGCCGTGGCGCCGCCGCCTGCCAAGCCCAAGCGAGCTCGCGCGAAGACGACGGCCGGCGTGCCTGCGCCGAGCGCCTCATCGGTCGTGGCGGATGAGGCTACGTCGCCTTCGCTGGCGACCGCGCCTGTGCCGGCGCCGGTGCTCCCGACCTTGACCGTCGAGCAGCAGGTCGTGCTCGACCGCCTGGCCAAGGGCGGCGATCAGCCTTACCTGCTGTGGGGCAGCACCGGCAGCGGCAAGACCGAGGTCTACCTGCGCCAGGCCCAACGTGCGCTCGACGCGGGCCAGCAGGTGCTGATGATGGTGCCCGAGATCAACCTCACGCCGCAGCTCGAACACCGTGTGGCCGAACGCTTTGTGGGCCGGCGCATTGTCTCCCTGCACAGCGGCCTGACGCCGGCCCAGCGCCTGCGCAACTGGTTGATGGCGCACACGGGCCATGCCGACCTGATCCTGGGCACGCGCCTGTCGGTGTTCACGCCGCTGCCGCGTCTGGGCCTGATCGTCGTCGACGAGGAGCACGACCCCAGCTACAAACAGCAGGACGGGGCGCGCTACTCCGCCCGCGATCTGGCCATCTACCGCGCCAAGCAGGAGAAGGTGCCCATCATCCTGGGCTCGGCCACGCCCAGCCTGGAGAGCTGGTACAACGCCTTGCCGGTGGCCGAAGGCGGCGCGGGTCGTTACGTGCGCCTGGCCATGCCCTCGCGCATTGGCGCGGGCGACATGCCGCAGGTGCGCCTGCTCGACCAGTCTCGCCTGCTGCGCCCCACCATGGGCCAGGACCAGCCGCCCTTTGCGCGTGAATTGCTGGCGGCCATCACACAGCGCATCGAGCGCGGCGAGCAAAGCCTGGTGCTGCTCAACCGCCGCGGCTACGCGCCGGTGCTCCATTGCAGCGACTGTGGCTGGAAGAGCGGCTGCCCGCACTGCAGCGCCTGGCGCGTCTTCCACAAGGCCGACCGCACCCTGCGTTGTCACCACTGCGGGTTCTCCGAACGCGTGCCGCGCGCCTGCCCAGACTGCGGCAACCAGGACATCGCCCCCGTGGGCCGGGGCACCGAGCGCCTGGAAGAGCAACTGGCCGAGGCCCTGCCCGGCGCGCGCGTGGGCCGCATCGATGCCGATGTGACCCGGCACAAGGGCGCGTTGGAGGAGCAACTGGCCAGCGTGCATGCCGGCGAGGTGGACGTGCTGGTGGGCACCCAGATGGTGGCCAAGGGGCATGACTTCCGCCGCATCACGCTGGTGGCGGCCATCAACCCCGATGCCGCCTTGTTTGCCAGCGACTTCCGCGCTGCCGAGCGCCAGTTCGCCCTGCTATTGCAGGCCGCAGGCCGGGCCGGGCGCGATGCCGAGGTGGCGGGCCACAGCGAGATGTGGGTGCAAACCTGGCACCCCACGCACCCGCTCTACCAGGCGCTGCGCCGCTACGATTTTGTCGACTTTGCCGCGCAGCAGCTCAAGGAGCGCGAGATGGCGGGCCTGCCACCCTACGCCCACCTGGCCATGCTGCGCGCCGAGGGCAAGACGCAGGAGGCCGCCCAGGCCTTTCTGGAGGCTGCCGCGCAAGCTGTGATGGCCGAGGCCCAGGCCGTGGGCGTCACCCTCTACCCGGCGGTGCCCACGCCCGTGCAGCGCGTGGCCAATGTCGAGCGGGCGCAGCTGATGATCGAAAGCGCCCAGCGCATGCCGCTGCAGCGCTTCCTGTCGGCCGCGCAGACCCCCTGGTTCATGCTGGCGCAACAGCACCGCCGCAGCGGTCTGATCCGCTGGGCGGTGGACGTCGATCCGCTGTCGATCTGACGGCCAGCGTCAGCCGATCAAGGCTTCCAGCCCCTCACACATCTCGGTCAGGGGCGGCATCTCCTTGAGCAGCACATCGGTGGCCAGGCCCAAGGCCGCACAGACCTCGGCTGGCACCTGGGCGGCCATTGCAGCGGCATCCAGTTCGTGGAGCTCGGCGCGGGCGCGCCAGGCGGCCAGATGCAGGACGCCCGCGACCGGGTCGAACTTGGGCTGGGCCAGCGGCGCCGGGAACTGGCGGATGGCTTCGACGAAGGACTGCGGGAACCGCCACTGACGTGCCAACTCCGAGCCCACGGTCGCGAACTGGTAGCCAAAGGTGCGCTCTTCCAGCGCCAACCGGTCGTCGTCCATCGGAGAAGACTGCTGGTCAAGCTGCAACATCGGGGCAGGCATGCCGGCATGCATCACCAGCTCGCCAATCGCGTGCATCAGGCCTACCGTGAACGCCTGGTCGCGGTTGACGCGCACCTGCTGCGCCACCCAGCCCGACACCGCGGCGGCGTGCATGCTATAGCGCCAGAACTGGTTCAAATCCAGACCCGGCATGGACTTGTAGCCCCCCGTCAAACCGGAGCTGATCACCAGGGTGCGCACCGTCACGAACCCCAGCATCGCAATCGACTCGGGCACCGTGCCGATGGTGCGCGACACATGGTAGTAAGCCGAATTGGCCAGGCGCAACAAACGGGCCGACAGCACTGGATCGGCGGCCAGCTTGCGGGCAATTTCTTCGATCGAGATGTCCTCGTTGTTGAAACTGTCGATCAGTTCGTGAACGATCTTGGGGACGGCAGGCAGGGCCTGGGGTTGTTGGAACAGTTCGTCGAGCTGCATGAAGGTAGGGCGCCTTGTGCAAGGGCGCAGTAAGGTGTCGGGAGCGGCGAAACCGGTTCACGCCACTCTGTGGCAGATTACGTGAACATCGGTGCAGTGGCGCTCACATTGGAGCACGAGCCAAGCCGCTTGGCGCATCGCAGAGGAGTCCGGATCATGCTTGATTTCCCGTATTTTCAAACCCGTTCGCGTCCATGGGGGCGGCGTCAGGTGGCTTGGACGCTGGGCATCAGCCTGCTGAGCCTCTCGCTGCCCGGGCAGGCCCAGGGCAGCGACCCCAGCCTGCCGCTGCGCAACCTGGTGGTCGAGTGGCGTATCGACGGCCAGGGGCAGACCCGCGACAGTGGCGCCGGGGTGCGCCAGGGCCGCGTCATCATCGACAGCCAACGTGGCGTGGTGGCCCAGGGCGACGTGCGCCTGGGCACCTGGCAGACCGAGTCTCAGACCCGTTCGGTGCAGCAGGTGCAGGTGCTCAATGGCGGTCGTGCCCGCCTGTTCGTGGGGCGCAGCCAGCCCTACACGGTGTGGCAGTGGGCGTATGCGCCCGCCCAGACACCGCGTCATCGACCGCACCACCCGGGGCCGCAGGCGCAGGTCTGGGGGCAGACCGAATGGCTGGACCTGGGCCAGGGCCTGAACGTGCGTCCGCGCTGGCCGGGCGGACAGGCCCCTGTGACGGTCGAGCTGGAAGCCAGCGCCAGCCAGCAAAGCGCTTACGAGCCCGATGGCCAGATCCGCCACAGCGAGGTGGCCAGCACGGTGTCCGTGCCTCTGGGAGAATGGACCGTGGTGGCCCGCAGTGGCCGCCGTGCGCAGGCAACGCGCAGCGGCACGCTGTCCACCGACACAATCGACGACACCCAGTCCGAGCAGCTGGAAATCCGCATCAGTGCACCGTGACCCCACAAGCCGAGCTCATCGGCAGGAGACCCCTGACATGGCTGACGACAAGCCCTTGCCCTTTGCCGCCCACACACAGGCCCTGATGGACAGCATCCGGCGCGCCGGATTCCCGCCAATCAGCCAGCAACCGGTGGAGATGGCGCGCAAGGCCTATGCCGCTGGCGTGGGCGCGATGGCGCACCCGCCGGTGCCCCTGCCCCGCGTCGAGCCCTTCACGATTCCCGGCCCGGCGGGCGACATCCCAGCGCGCCTGTGGGCCAGCACGCACGACAAGGACCTGCCGGTGTTCCTCTACCTGCATGGCGGCGGCTTCGTGGTGGGCGGCATCGACACCTGCGCGGCGATGTGCAGCCAGGTGGCTCACCAGAGCGGCGCGGCCGTGGTCGCCATCGACTACCGCCTGGCGCCCGAACACAAGTACCCCGCGGGCCTGGAAGACTGCATGGCGGCCCTGCGCTGGCTGGTCGAGCACGGCCACACCAAGCACCTCGACGCCAGCCGTCTGGCCGTCGGCGGGGACAGCGCGGGTGGCACGCTGGCGGCCATCCTCGCGGTGCTGGCGCGCGATGCCGACATCCCCCTCAAATTGCAGGCGCTGTTCTACCCGTCCGTGCAGGTGGGCGTGCGCACCGAGTCCTTCATGACCTACGGACGCGCCACCTTCTTGAATGCCGAGCTGATGAAGTGGTTTGAAAACCATGCCCAGGGCGGCCACCTCAGCGAGCGCTGGCACCGCGAGCCCCTGCATGCGCCCGATCACCGCGACGTGGCACCGGCCTGGATCGGGCTGGCCCAGTGTGACCCCTTGACCGACGACGGCTACCTGTACGCCGACAAGCTGCGCGCCGCCGGCGTGCCGGTCGAGCTGCAGGTGTGGCCCGGCGTGATCCACGACTTCATCAACATGGGCCGCTTCCTGCCCGAGGCCGCCCAGGCGCACACGGCCCTGGCCGAGGCGCTCAAGAAGGCCTTCGCGGCCTGAGTCAGCGCGCGGGCCCGGCGCCTTGCGGCCACAGCACCCACAGGGCCAGGCTCTGTTTGGTGCGGCCCGCCATGGCCAGGGCCTCGTCGCCCCAACCCCAGAAGTAGTCGGCGCGCACAGCGCCCAGGATGGCCCCGCCGGTGTCCTGCGCCATCACCAGGCGCTGCAGCAGCGGTGTGGGGGCGCCGTTGCCATTGGCCGACCAGACCTGCGGCACCGTGCTGTCCAGCCACACCGGCGTGCCCAGCGGCACGCTCTCGCGGTCCACGGCAATCGAGCGGCCCGGCGTCAGCGGTACGCCTTGCGCGCCACTCGGCCCCACGGTCGGGTCGGGCAAAGGCTCTTCCCGGAAGAAGACGACGCGCGGGTTGGCATGCATCATCTCGTCCACCCGGGCCGGGTTGGCCGTGGCCCAGTTGCGGATGGCCGGCCAGGACGCCTGCTCCAGCGAGAACGCCCCCTGGTCCACCAGCCAGCGGGCCACCGACACGTAAGGCTGGTCGTTGTGCCCGCCGAAGGCCAGGCGCACCACCTTGGGCAGGCCCTGGGCATCGCGCTCGTCTTGCAGGCGGATGCGGCCCGAGCCTTGCACCTGAATGAGCAGCACATCCAGCGGGTCGGCCAGGTAGACCAGCTCGCGACCGGCCAGCGCGGCACGGCCTTCCGGCGTGCGCTCCAGCTCGTTGCGGCTCAGGAAGGGCTTGCGCACGCCCAGGCCTTGCGGCGCCCGGTGCAGCGGGTAGCGAAAGCGCGCATCGGGCATGCGCCGTCCGTCCAGCAGCGGCTCGAAATAGCCGGTCAGCAGGCCCGAGGTGCGGCCATCGGGGGCGCTCACCCGCCAGGGTTGCAAGCGGCTTTGCACCCACTGGCGCACGAAGCCGTCCTGCACCTGGGTGCCCCATTGGGGCCCCAGCTTGCGCACCTCGGCGCACACGGGGGCCCAGGCCGCAGCGGGCTTCACGCAGCCCCGCCACAGCGCCGGCCACCACTCCTGCACCGGATCTTTGTCCCAACCGGGCAAGTCGGCCCAACTGGCCGCCGTCCAGGTGGCCTTGGGACGCTGCCAAGTCACGGGCGCTGCCCCCGGCATGCTGGGTGCCATGCCTGGCGCCTCCACCGGCGCTGGGGTTTCGCGGGGCGTGGGAGACAGCAGGCCACAGCCCATCAGGCTGCCTACAATCAGAGCCGGGATGGCCCACCTCAACTTGGAAAACGGACGAACGATCATGTGGTTGATTGTGCTGGAAGCCGCTGCAGCCCTGGCCGTGCTGGTGGGTTTGGTCTGGTGGACGATGTTTTCAGGGCGCCGCCAGGGCGAGCTGCCCGATCCGGATGCAGATCAGGGCGAGGACCGCGGCGGCAACAAGAAACTCAAGGGTTGACGCCACATCCGGCGCCGGATGGCCTGCCACAGGCGGGCCCGGTCGCCCAGGCGCACGCCGCGTGAACGCACGGCCACGCGCAGCGCCAGCGCGAAACTCACGCCCACATTGAGCATGCCCGTCAGCGGCACGGCCGCCACGCACCACCACAGCTGCGGGTTGTGCACGACGTCCCAGCCCAGCGCCACGGCCGCCGCAGCCGTCTGCCCGGCCGACAGGGTGACGTGGCGGATGTCCAGCGGCAGGGCCAGGAAACTGGCCACCACCGGCACCACGCCCAGCATGAAGCCCAGCGAGATGTTGGCCGCCAGGCCCGAGATGTTCTCGCGCCACCACACCGCCCAGCGGGCGGCACGGTGGGCCCCCAGGCGGGCGCGGATGCGCGGGTTCCAGCGCAGGGCGCTGTCCAGTCGGTGCAGCACGAACCAGTTCTCGACCCAGCCCGCGATGATGCTGGACGAGAACAACAATACCCCGGTGAAGGCCGCGTACCAGAGGCTCGGGCCCAGCAAGGTCATGTTTTCGAGCACATGGTGGGCCTTCTCGGCCGAGATGAGGGGGGCGCCGAAGGCCCAGATGGCCGCCAGCTGCACGGCCATCACCAGGGGCGTGACCACCATCAGGTTGCCGACGATGCCGGCCACCTGGGAGCGGATCAGGTTGGCCACCTCGTCGACGAAGCCTTCCACGCCGGCCTCGCTGCGGGTGTCCTCCAGCTTGGCGGCCATGGCCGGTGCTGTCATGGCGGGTTGCTTGGTGGCCACCGTGAAATGCAGCCACTGCACCACCACAAAGCTGGTCGCGTAGTTCAGGCCGGCCGCCATGCCGCCCCAGAAAGGCGGCAGCCCCAGACCCAGCATCAGGAACTTCATGAAGGTGGTCACGGCCATCACCGCGCCACCGCCGGCGGCGCTGCGCAGCATCTGGCGGTATTCGCCGCGCGTGCGGGTGATGTAGTGCTCGCCCGTTTCGGCGCTGCGCTCGGCCACCTTGCGCGCCAGCATCGAGTAATGCTGCGTGAACAGGGCGCGGATGCTGCGGCGCTCTTCGCTCACCTGCAGCAACTCGATCAAAAAGCGCCGCAACACCGGGCCGGGCTTGGGGCTCAGCACGGCTTCGAGCAGGCGCTCCATGCGGTGGCAGCGCTCGCACAACTGGTCGATCTGGAAGACCAGGTCCAGCGAAATGCCGTGGGCTTCCAGATGGCCGTGCAGGCCGCGCGCGGCGTGGGCGCAGGTGTCCAGCAGGGCGCGCAGGTACTGGGCTTCGTGCAGCAACGCGGTCGAAGGGGGCGCATCGGGCCCGGCCTCCTGCACATGGGCCAGCGCCAGTTCGTGCACGCGCTCGGTCGTTTGCGAGAGGTGACGGAAGGCGTGCCGTGCACTGGCCTCGGCCGCCTGACCCTCTTGCTGCGACGCCTTCGCATCGAAGTCGATGTCCACCCGCACGCCCATGCGCGAGCGAAACGCCGGAGAAAAGCCCGCCGCCCGGATCTGCGTGGCCAGGTACAGCATCGCATCGTGAAAGGGTTCGCGCCAGCCCAGCGGGCAGGCCTCCCCGTTGCAGCGCGCCGGGTCCAGCTCCCGCATGGCGTCAGCCCACAGCTCGCCCACCGCCTGGAGGGTCGGCTCATCCAGCTCGGCCAGCCATTGCGCGTCGGCCGGGTCGTCGAACAGCAGGTTGAACAGCGTGCCCAGGTCGTCCGTGTCCGGGCTCAGGGGCAGCACGCGGCGGCGCAGGCGCTCGCCCAGTTCGTTCAGAAAGGACGTGCGCGGCGAAAACCCGAAATCGGCCAGCAGCGCGGCCACGTCGCCATCGCGCCAGATGCTGGCCAGCATGCTGACCACCCGGGCACGGCGCACGGGGTCTTGCTGCAGCGTGGCCACCAGCGTGCGGGTGCCTTGCACGGGCTCGGCCCGCCGCACCCAGCCCAGCACCCGGATCAGCCACAGATGCCGCACGGCCTGGGGCGCTTCGGGGTCGGCCCCGTCCAGCAGGGTCTGCAGTTCAATGTCTTGTCCGGGGCGGGACCACCAGGGGCCCCGTCGCCACAGTTGGGTGATGCGGGAAAGCCTCTTCATCAATCAGTGCAGGGATTGTTGACGCGCCAGCGTGAAGGCCGGAATGGGCGCTTCAAAGGCTTCGGCGGCGTCGGTCATGCAAAAGTAGGTGCCTTGCATCAGGCCGTGGGGCGTGTCCAGGCGGGTCCAGCTCGTGTATTCGAAGCGCTCGCCCGGCTTGAGCAGGGGCTGCTGACCCACCACGCCCAGGCCGCGCACCTCCTCGGTGCGGCCAGTGGCATCGGTGATCACCCAATGGCGCCCGATCAGCTGCGCCGGCACCTCGCCACTGTTGACGATGGTCACCGTGTAGGCAAAGGCGTACTCGTGTCGCACGGGATTGCTCTGGTCCTCCAGGTACTGAGGGACCACGGCGCAGGTGAATTGGGCTTTGCTCATGCGACCCATTCTAGGCAATCCCTTTGCATGGACTCTGTGACATACCCTGGCAAACCCTGGGGCTGTCTTCCTACAATGGTGGACCTCTCCACCGAAAGACCCTCCATGTCGCGTACCTTCCGCATCGCTCCCAGCATCCTCTCCGCCGATTTCGCCCGCCTGGGCGAAGAGGTACGCAACGTGATCGATGCGGGCGCCGACTGGATCCACTTCGACGTGATGGACAACCATTACGTGCCCAACCTGACCTTCGGGCCGATGATCTGTGAAGCCCTGCGCAAGCACAGCGTCAAGGCCGACGGCACCAAGGTGCCCATCGACGTGCACCTGATGGTGCAACCCGTGGACGCCCTGGCCCAGGCCTTCGCCAAGGCCGGCGCCGACATCGTCACCTTCCACCCCGACGCCTCCACCCACGTGGACCGCACCCTGCAGCTCATCAAGGCCGAAGGCTGCCAGGCGGGCCTGGTGTTCAACCCCGCCGCCTCGGTGGACGTGCTGGAGTACGTCATCGACAAGGTGGACGTGGTCCTGCTGATGAGCGTCAACCCTGGCTTTGGCGGCCAGAGCTTCATCGACAGCACGCTGCGCAAGGCCGAGAAGGTGCGCAAGATCATCGACGCATCCGGCCGCGACATCCGCCTGGAGATCGACGGCGGTGTGAAGGTGGACAACATCCGCCGCATTGCCGACGCCGGTGCCGATACCTTTGTGGCCGGCAGCGCCATTTTTGGCAAGCCGGATTACAAGGCGGTGATCGACGCGATGCGCGCTGAGCTGGCCCGCTGACCTAGGGAGTGCGGGTGAGCGGCGCTTGCCTGGCCGCTCACCAATAGCCGCCCACACCCACGCTCCATGCAGTGCCGTGCGGCCTGACGCTGTCATTCTGCAGGCTCACACGCACGTCCATAGCCGGCCTCACGCGCCATCGAAGGTCTACTTGCCGAGTCCAATAGCCCTCCTGCGTGCTTTGCATTGGGAACCGCCGCTCTAGTTGAAGTCGGACGCCTGTATCTGGAGAGGGCTGCCACAGCAAGGTGCCTGTGAGTCGACCGAATCCGATTCCGTGCTGGTGACTGCGCGTTTGCAATGCACCACCCACCAGCATGGTCCCGTGGAAATTGCGGGATAAGCGACGGCCCAGCCCCCGATCCGCTTGCACTCTCGCAGTCAGACAATCAATGCAGGTCGCGTACTGGGGCTCCCAGCCTGCACGCAGCCGCCAGGCCTCACCCTGATCTCCCGGCAGTCCCGATATGCCGGGGTTCGCACTTTCGATGTCAATCAAGTCCAGTTGGTGCAAGCGCAACCGACGGCCGTTATGGCGCAAGGTCAAGTCCCCCATGCTCAGTGAGGAGTAGCGTACATGGGCCGCATCGGCATCAAGTGCGTCGTAGTACGCGGCTCTGAAGCGAAATTGCGTTTGCCAACCATCCGTTGGATGTTTCACCAAGGCCACCTGAGCGTAGCTAGGCGGACGACTTTCATGAGGTGGAGGCGGAGACTGGGGTTGCGCCACTCGTTGGCTTGGGGGCAAGGCGTAGCGTTCGGCCAGTGCCGCGGTATACATCGGGTGCATCCGGCCCGCCTCCTTGTCCGCCGTGTCCACCACAAAGAGGTGATAGTCGATCAAGGCATCGAGGGTGGCTTGTTTGCCCGCCACAGGCAATTTGTCGTAGCCCGTATGACCCGATAGCTGCTCCAGCAGGGCGACCTCGCGAAGGACCTGTCGTTCTGCAGGGCCGAGTGCATCGTGGCTGTCATAGAACCGCTTCTGACGCGAGGGGGCATGTGTGATCTTGCGCACCAAAGCCTGCCCATCGGCACGGTTCGTTTGTGCAGCCAGTTGAATGGTGGCTTGAGGCAGGGTCCATGGCCTGCTCTGTGGGATGAGCCCCACCCCATCCAACACTTCCACGATCTCTGCCATTCGGTAAGCGCAATTACGACGGAAGAAAAAGTAGTCGTAACGCTGGCCGATCACTTCCCATGCATGCGCGGCGACAAATCGCGCTTCTTCAGCGCTGATATTCAGTTGGTACTCCCACAAGTCTCGCAGTTCGTTTTCTCCGTACTGCGTCCGATGAAAGTGATAGGCGATGTCGCTGAAGCCCCCGTCATAGCCGCCAAACACACCCTTGAGGATGTAGGTGACGGGATCGTCGGGTGACTCGACAATCGCACCGTAGTTGACAGTCAGGTCTTGCAGGTTCGAGTACTGCGGTATGCCAAAGTCGAATTTCAGGAAGGTATGCCCGTAATAAGACGCTGGATTACCCAGGTAGCCCGTGGCAAGCACAATGCTCAGCCCCCGGATGCGTTCACCGCGAGACCACGTCTGCCATGCCGTACATGGCGGCACCACCGGCTTGAAGGCCTCACCCAGGACCCTCTGCAGCCATTGCCGTCTGGCCGGAAAGCGGCAACTGGCATGCTCGTCAGCCGCAGACTCATCCGACACCGCTGAGGTCATCGCACGCAGATTGGCTACCAGTTCTACCGTGGGCGAGGAAGGGCCTTGCTCTGGCGCGAGGAAAAAACCTTTGCTATGGATGGCACCGCGCCAGCCGGATGGACTGATGCGGTCTGCTTCGTAATGCAACAACTTGAGCCATCCAGGCATGCTGGCGATTGCATGAATGGTGGTGTCATCAACCTCCGTACTTTGCGCTGAGTGCGTCAAGCCGAAGCACCATATCAAGCCAAGCAGTATTTGGCGCCCGATAGCGCCGCTGCAACCCATCATGTTCACTGCTCAAAATAAAACACCGCCCCGGCTTTCGCAAGGGCGGTGGGTTTGTCAGACCGACCGACTGAGATCAGGCGGCGCAGCTTTGCACAGCAGCCGACTGCACAGCGTCATAGAAGCGAGCAGCCTTCTCGATACGAGGCGTCGCACCAAAGCCGGGCTGGCTCACTGCGCTGCCCATGTGCTGACGTGTCAGTGCGGCAGCTGCCTGTTGTTGCGCCCCGGTGCAATCAAACATGCCCAGCACGGTTGCCAAGTGTTCGCCCTGACCTTGAGCCGTTTCTTCAGCCAGTTGCTCGTAGCTGTCCCGGATGAACAGTGCCGTCGCGACCTTCTTGCCGTTGCAGGTCTGGGGACTCATGGTGGCCGAGGTCACTGCGGTGGTACCCAGGTCCCAGATCACGTTCGACGTGACGGCTGCCCAGTGGGTATCAGGGAACAGCGCTGCGCCAATGCCGCATTCAACAAAGGGGTTCGGGCCGGCACCAGGAGCCTTGCTGGCATCCTGTGCATAAGCGCCGATAGAACACAGTGCGACGAGGGCACCAACGACCATTTGCTTACGGATATTCATTACTTCTTTCGGTATCGTTGAGACGAGAATGCATCTCGACCTTTTGAAATGCAAACCAGCAATCCGCGTGCTGCGGACTGAAATAATTTTATGGTGCAACAGAGATGTGACCATGTCACCCCGCCTGCCGTCGCGTCAGTTGTGTCGCTCGGAATCGACATTTCGACGTTCGGCAAAGTCTCTCGCCCGAAAGAGGGGGCGGGTAAATATGCAACAGGAAAGGGTGCAGTAACCTTTCCTTTGCGGTTCATCAAGGTGGAAGCACGCTCTGCGCCATCGGCACGAAGGAAACCATGCTGAAAGAGTCGCACCCATCACGGGCGCGTGGATTGAAACATTCACCGCAGCAAAACACTGCAACAAACCAAGCGTGTTGACGCCGACCGAAAACTGAGCCAGGTGTTCAACCTACTCTGCTGCTTTTTGATGCAGCGGGATTCGAGAGTGATCACCGTGGACAACATCCGCCGCGTTGCCGACCCCGGTGCCGACACCTTTGTGGCCGGCAGCGCGATTTTTGGCAAGCCGGATTACAAGGCGGTCATTGACGCGATGCGGGCTGAGTTGGCGAGGGCGCCGCATGGCGCGCCATCGCCCCCATGAAATCCCTACAACAGGGGAAACGCCAGTGCGCCTTACACGTTAAGGCAAAGATATTCGGTCATTGTGCGCACAATGACCACGAAAGATGTCGTGTCGTGCGGCTCCCGCTCCTGGTGATAAGCCATCGGGCAGCAAGGCAGCCACACGACACAGGATGGGCATGGGCCACACGACCGCAAGCCTTTTCAACCCATCTTTCTTGGATCTCTGATGCCCATCCACTCACAAGCCAAACGCCTGTTGCGCACCCTGGCCGGTGTAGCCGTTGCCGCAGTCACGCTCCCGGGCGCATCCAGCGCGATCGCCGCCACGGTGACGCCGGACCCGTTCTATGAGTACACAGACAGTACCCCGCTGTCCAACTACGCGCCAGGCACGATTCTCAAAACCCGCACCATCACTTACCGTATCGTGGGTTTGGCGACACCGCTGAAAGCCACACAGTTGCTGTATCGCTCGGTCGATGTGCAAATGCGGCCTGTGGCGAATGTCACCACAGTGGTCAAGCCCTGGTGCCTGCTCTGCCTGAACAAAAACAAGGTTGTCTCCTACCAGTCGTTTTACGACTCGCTGAACCCTGAAGACTCCCCTTCGCGCTCCATTGCTGGCGGCAAGCGGCTGCCCGATCTGATCCCAGGGGTTGAAACGGCACTGTTCGCCCCCTTCCTGATTCAGGGCTACACCATCATCATCCCTGACACCGAGGGACCCAAAGCCAACTTCGCCGCCGGTCCGGAGTACGGCTACCACACGCTCAACTCGATCCGGGCCGCGCTCAAGTCCCCCGAGCTGGGCCTGCCCAGCAACACCAAAGTAGCGATGATCGGCTACTCGGGCGGTGCCATCGCCTCGGAATGGGCTGCAGAGTTGGCACCGACCTATGCGCCTGACGTGAACCAAAAGCTGATTGGCAGCGCCATCGGCGGCGTGCTGGTGCACCCTGACCACAACCTGGACTACATTCAAGGGTCGCCGATCTGGGGCGGTGTGGCTGGCATGGCACTCATCGGCGTGGGCCGCTCGTTCGACTTGAACCTGCCACAGTACCTCTCCGAAAAAGGGCTGGCGCTTCACGAAAAGATGAAGAGCCAGTCGATTGTGAACGTGCTGGGCCAGTACCCAGACCTGTACTGGAAAGACATCGTCAAGCCCGAGTACGAAAACCGCTTGAAGCTGGGTGTCTACGTGGACAGCGTGAACAAGGTCATCATGGGCACGGGTGGCACCCCCACGATCCCGTTGTTCATCGGCCAAGGTACCGGCGGCGAACTTGAGGGCACGAAGGCTTCGCCGATCTGGGGCAAAGGCGACGGCGTGATGCTGGCGGGCGATGTCCGAACCCTGGCGCGTCAGTACTGCGCCAAGGGCGTGCAGATCGAGCACAAAGAATATGCACTGAGCCACTTCACCAGCATGGCCGTGTGGCTGCCACAAGCGATTGGCTGGGTCAATGACCGTTTCCGCAACAAGCCGGTGCCGCAAAATTGCGCCAGCATCCAGCCTGGTAACCCGCTGGATCCGGTGGTAGCCTTGCCCTGAATCCGGACGGGCGGCTACCGTCAAGAGTGGCTGCCCGACTCTTTCGGGCGTTGATGGGCACAGACCAGGCCTTCGTGGTCTGTGGATGTTTGGGCCTGCACGCTATCCTTGCTGTCATGCCCAGCTACCCTCGCCCCCTCACCTCCCGCCTGCCCCAGGTCGGCACCACCATCTTCTCGGTGATGTCGGCCCTGGCGCAGCAGCACGGCGCGCTCAACCTGTCGCAAGGCTTCCCGGACTTTGATGCGCCCGCCGAGTTGCTGGCGCTGCTTGACCAGCACGCCCGCGCCGGCCACAACCAGTACGCGCCCATGACCGGTGTGCCGGTGCTGCGCGAGGCCATTGCGGCCAAGGTGAGCGCGCTGTATGGCGCCGCGTATGACGTGGACGCCGAGATCACCGTGACGGCCGGGGCCACGCAGGCGATCTTCACAGCAGTTGCGGCCCTGGTCCATCCGGGCGACGAGGTCATTGTCTTCACGCCCGTGTACGACAGCTACGCCCCCTCGGTCGAGCTGCAGGGCGGCAAGGTGGTGTACGCCCACCTCACCCTGCCCTATTACCGCCCCGACTGGGACGAGGTGGCCCGCCTGATCACGCCGCGCACGCGCATGATCATCCTCAACTCGCCGCACAACCCCACCGGCACGGTGTGGACGGCCGAGGACATGGCCCGGCTCGAAGCCTTGGTGAAAGACACCGACATCGTTCTGCTGAGCGATGAGGTCTACGAGCACATGGTGTTCGACCAGGCCCGCCACGAAAGCGTGCTGCGCTACCCCGGCCTGGCCGAGCGCAGCATCGTGGTGTCGAGCTTCGGCAAAACGTACCACATCACCGGCTGGAAGGTGGCTTACTGTCTGGCCCCGCGCGAGCTGATGGCCGAGTTCCGCAAGGCCCACCAGTTCATCGTCTTCACCGTGCACGCGCCCTCGCAGTACGCCCTGGCCGACTTCATGAAAAAGCCCGGTTGGTACGAACAGCTCAAGGCCCTGTACCAAGGCAAGCGCGACATCTTCCGGCAAGCCCTGGCAGGCTCACGTTTTGAGCTGCTACCTTGTCAAGGCACCTACTTTCAGTGCGTCAAGTACGCCGCCCTCAGCGACGAGAGCGACCGCGCCTTTGTCGAGCGCCTGACCCGCGAGCACGGCGTGGCCGCGATCCCCGTGTCGGCCTTCTACCCTGATGGCGCAGACCACGGCGTGATCCGCTTTTGCTTTGCCAAATCGGCGGCGACGCTGGAGCAGGCCTTGGAGCGCTTGATCAAGCTTTGAACGACGGGAAACGAGGGCATCATGACAAATGGGAACCTGGGCCGTGGCGTGTGGGGATGGTGTTTGGCGGCTTGCCTGAGCACGGCATGGGCGCAGGGCGAGGCGCCTCCCGCCGCGCGCGTGCCCATGGTGGACGTGCACACGCATTTCCAGGCTGGCGGGCGTCAGCAAAATTTCGCTGCAGCCCTGCAGACGGCGTTGAGCAAAATGGACGAGCTGGGCATCCGCCAGACCGTGTTGATGCCCCCACCGCTGGTACACGTGGCCCCCAACTATTACGACATTGAGCACCTGCGCTTTGCCGCAGACCAGCACCCAGGTCGCGTGGCCGTCATGGGCGGCAGCTCGCTCAACGTCATGATCCACAGCACGCCGGCGGCGGAGGTGACGGAGTCTGTCCGGGCCCGCTTCCGCGCGCGCTTCCAAGAGATCGTGTCACAGGGGGCGGTGGGCATCGGTGAGATGGGCATCCACCACGTGTCGATCCCGGCCATGGGCAGCCAGCATGCTTACGAGTCAGTGCCGGCAGATCACCCGCTGTACCTGTTGCTGGCCGATCTGGCTGCCGAGCGCGGGCTGCCCATTGACCTGCACATGGATCTGGTGCCCGAGACCATGCCCTTGCCGCCGACGCTGCGTGCCAACCCGCTCAACCCCGACACCCTGGCCGAGAACGCCGAAGCCTTCAAGCGCCTGCTCACCCACAACCCCAAGGCGCGGTTTGTCTGGTCACACGTGGGCTTCGAGCCCTTGTTGACCCGTCATCCGCAACGCGTGCGGCAATGGTTGCAGACCTACCCGAATCTCTTCATGAGCTTTCGGGTCAACAAAGGACATCCCAGTCCGGCATCGGCCCTGGACCCGGCGGGCGAGCTCAAACCTGCGTGGCAGGACCTGATTCGCGCCTTTCCAGATCGCTTCATGATTGGCAGCGATGCTTTCTATGAAGCGGGTGGCGTGGCGCGTGGCAGCGGTGACCCCGGCCAGGACACAGGCTTGCGCTGGCTGCGGGCGCTGGTGGACGCGCTGCCACCGGACTTGGCGCGCGCCGTGGGCCACGAGAACGCCAAGCGGGTTTACCGCCTGCCTTGACGTAGGGGCTCAGCCCGCGAACAGCCGGGCCGCGTGCAGGCCCAGACCCGTGGCCACCGAGGCCATCCGGTCCCCGCGTGCCGCCCGGGCGCCGGGGAAAGCCGCTTCCAGCTGATCGGTCAGCAGCTTCAGGCCGGTCGAGCCCCCGGTGAAATACAGGGCGCTGATGTCGCTCGCGGCGATGCCCGCCTGGGCGACCGTCTCGTGCGCGCAGGTCACGATGCGGGCCAGGTCGTCGTGCAAGGCGGCTTCAGCCTGAGCGCCGGTCAGCGGGCTGTGCAGGCCGGCTTCGATCAGGGCCAGGTCGATGTCGGTGTCACCGCCTTCGGCCACCGCGATCTTGGCCGCTTCGGCGCGGCCCACCAGGGCGTGACCCAGGCGATCGCGCACCACCTTCATCAGGCGCTGGTGGTGCACCGGGTTGCCGTAGAAATCCGCCATGGCACGCAACTCGGCCATGCGCTGGGGTTGGTACACCGTGTTGATCAGGTGCCAGGTCGTCAGGTCAAAGTAGACGCGGCTGGGCACCGGACGTGGGGGCTGTCCGCCAATGCTCGGTCCAAACGCGCCATAGCCCAGCGGTGGCATCACGCTGGCCAGCGAGACGCGGCGGTCAAAGTCGGTGCCGGCGATGTGCACGCCGTGGTTGGCCAGGATGTCGTCGCGGCGATCCAGGCGGGGCGCACGCTGCGGTCCCACGCGCACCACCGAAAAGTCCGAGGTGCCGCCGCCGATGTCGGCCACCAGCACCAGTTCTTCCTTTTGCGCGTGCTGCTCGTAATCGAACGCCGCCGCGATCGGCTCGAACTGGAACGCCACGTCGGTGAAGCCCACGGCCCGCGCAGCCGCTTCCAGCGAAGCCTGCGCCGCCGCATCGCGCTCGGCATCGTCATCCACGAAAAACACCGGGCGGCCCATCACCACCTGAGTCAAAGGCTGGCCGCCGGCCTGCTCGGCCAGGCTGCGCAGGTGACGCAGGTAGCCTGTGATGATGTCCAGGTACTTCACGCCCAGGCCGTTGCCCACTTCGGTGGTCTGGTCGACCAGGGCCGTGCCCAGGATGCTCTTCATCGAGCGCATCAGGCGACCTTCATAACCGTCGATGTAGGCCTTCACAGCCGCACGACCAAAGGTGCGCGGCAGGCTGTCGTCGAGGTGGGTGCCGCGCCAGGTGCCGGGGGGCAGGTCATCGGCGTCGGTGCAATAGAACACCGCCGTCGGCATGGTCAGATGCTCACCTTCCAGCGGCACCAGGCGCATGCCCGTTCCCTCGGTCGGCGAGCGCGGGATGGCGATGGCCGAGTTGGAGGTGCCGAAGTCGATGGCGCAATAAGACATGGTGCAGGCCCGGGCAGGCAAAGAAACAGCAAGGCGGGCGATTGTAGGCGCCCGCGTCCCCGCGCGTGCGGCTGGCTGGGAACGCCCCAGCGCGTAACGCTTGATTGCAATTTCCCCCCGCAAGCGGGGGCCGGCCTGCCGAGGGGCCCTCTGACAATGTCCGGATACGACAAATTGCAGGTGAGCGATTCATGAGTTTCCCGTCCCTCGGTGAGGTGGGGGCGCGCGCTGGCGCGTCCCTGCAGTCGCTGGCAACGGCCGCGTCGGCTGCGGCAGAGGCCCAGGTGGCCGGGCTGGGCGCACAGCTGACGTCACGTCTGCAAGCCGCCCTCAAGCTGGGGCAATCCACCCGCCTGCTGCAAATCGAAACCGCCTTGCCTTCGGCTTCGCTGGTGGTTGAACGCTGCCGCATCACCGAGGCCGTTCACGCCACCGAGCCTCTGTGGGCCGAGGTCGATTGCGTCAGCACCCACGCCCTGCTGGAGCTCAAAGCGCTCAACGGCGAGCAGGTCACCCTGCGCCTGATGCTGGCCGATGGCAGCTGGCGCGCCTGGCACGGCTATGTGGTGCAGGCTGCGCAACTGGGGGCCGATGGCGGGCTGGCGCGCTACCGCCTCACCCTGGCCGCCTGGACCCACTGGCTCACGCTGCGCCGCGACACCCGCATTTTTCAGGACCAGACCGCGGCCGACATCGTGAGCAGCGTGCTGTCGGCCTACCCGCAGTCGCATTTCAAGCTCGATGTGGCCGCGCCCGGCCCGGTGCGCGCCCTCACCACCCAGTACCGAGAAACCGACTGGGACTTTGTGCAGCGCCTGATGGCCGAAGAGGGCTGGAGCTGGCGTTTGTCGCACAGTGGCGCCTTCAAGGGGGCCGTGGCCGGCGCCCGCGCCGCCCGCCACACCCTGGTGGTGTTCGACACCCAGGCTGAAGTGCCCGACCTCGGCCCCTTGCGCTTCAGCCGCCCCGACCTGCGCGGCGCCGGCCTGCTGGGCACGGGCCTGTTCGACACCGGCCTGGCCCAAGACACCGTAACCGCCTGGCAGGTGGGCCAGCAGCTCACGCCGAACGCCGTGACCTTGGGGTCGTGGGACGAGCGCCAGCTGGCCGGTGTGGTCGCCGATGCCCGCAGCGTGGCCGACCACGGTGACGTCCCCGTGCTGGAACACTATCGGGGGCACGGTGAGCGCCGCCACGCCGATGGTCGCGTGGACACGGCCCAGCCGGCCAGCCGCAGCGTGGCCGAGGCCCGTGCCGAAGCCCGGCTGGCCGCGCACACCCTGACGCATCGCTTTGCCGAAGGCCGCAGCGCCGTGCGCGCGCTGCACGAGGGCGCCCACTTTGCCCTGACCGAACACAGCCTCTATGGCCTGGATGCGCAAGCCTCCGGGGCCAACCGTTTTGTGGTGCTGCGTGTGACCCACGAAGCCGCCAACAACCTGGGCACCCAAGCCGCCCAGATCCTGCTCGCCACCGACATCGAGCAGGGCAGCTACCGCAACCATTTCCAGGCGGTGCCGGCCACCGCCCGCCTGGTCCCCACTCCTGTTGAGCGCCCCACAGCCCCCGGCCTGCAGACCGCCACCGTGGTGGCCGCCGAAGGCGAGCCGCTCACCACCGACCGCGACGGCCGCATCCGCATCCAGTTTGGATGGCAACGCGGCACTGCGCCGCTTTCTGGTGGTTTGGGCGCGCCCGCCAGCCCGACCGGTGCGGCCACCGGCCATGCGCCGGGGAACGAGCGCAGCGGCACCTGGGTGCGCGTGGCGCAAAGCGTGGCAGGCCCCAACTGGGGTGCAGTCTTCACGCCCCGCGCCGGCACCGAGGTGCTGGTGGACTTTGTGGACGGCGACATCGACCGCCCCATCGTGGTCGGCCAATTGCACAACGGCCAGCACGACCTGCCCTGGCCGGCGGGCGTGGACGCCGGTGCTAACCACCCCGGCACCGTCTCGGGTTGGCACAGCCAGCACCTGGATGGCCAAGGCGCCAACCAATGGCTCATTGACGATGCCAACGGCCAGTTGCGCATGCGCCTGGCCAGCCATAGCGCGGCCACTGGCTGGAACGAACTCAGCCTGGGCCATCTGATCCAGCACAGCGGGCACGGCGGCGAAGGCCACGCATATCGCGGCCAATGGCTGGGATCTGGCTTTTACGGCGCCACCGACGGCTGGGCCGTGGTGCGCGCTGCCCAAGGCCTGCTGCTGACCACCAGCAGCCGAGCGGCCCAAGGCGCCAGCGTGGCCAGCACGCAGATGGACGCGGCCGAAGCCGTGGCGCAACTCAAAGCGGCGCGCCAGCTGGGCGAGGCCTTGAGCCAGAGCGCCCGTCAGCAAGGCGCCCAAGGCCTGCACAGCCACGACGACACCCAGGCCTGGCAGCACCATGCCGAGCAGATGGACCCGCAGGCACAAGGCCGCTTTGAGGGCAGCGTGGGTGGGCAACAAGCCAAGAAGGCCCAGGGCCGCACCCTCACCGACCCGGTCGAGCGCTTTGCTCAGCCCCTGCTGCACCTCGACACCCCTGTGAGCGCCAGCTTCGTGACGCCCACCAGCATCCACCTGTTCAGCGGTCAGGACACATCGTTGAGCGCCCAGGGTGACGCCCATTTGACGGCCGCTCACACCCTGAGCGCGGCCAGCGGCCAGACCACCAGCCTCTACACACACTCAGGCGGCATCAAGGCGATCACGGCCAATGCGGGTTTGAGCTTGCGTGCCCACACCGATGCCCAGCAGATCTGGAGCGAGAAGGACCTGACGGTGCAAAGCACCACGGATGAGATCCGGATTCAGGCGAGCAAGAGCATCACGCTGACGGCGGGACAAAGCCAGATCGTCATCGAGGGCGGCAACATCACCTTCACCTGTCCGGGGACGTGGACGGTGATGGGGGCCAGTCATGATTGGGGTGGGGGTGGGAGTGGTCAACTCGAGATGTCGCGCATGCCAGATGATCGGGTTCATGTCTTCGACGAAGCTTTTGCGATCAAAGACCCAGCGGGGCAGCCGCTCACCGATGTGCCGTTCAAGATCAAGACGACGGCTGGGTACGTTTATGGATCTTCTTCAGAGACGGGATTCACTCAGCGTGTGGGAACAGAGTCCAGCGAAGCGCTGCGTATGGAATTGCGATGGCTCGAACTTGAATGACCGAGGATTGAGATGACAGTTGTCGAAGCCAAGACGAATGAGAAGGAACAGTCGTGTGTAGATGCGGTCTGTGACTGCAACACGATGTGGTCGATCGTGCAGCAGATGGCCACTGCGAGGTTGAGCGATCAAACAGGGTCATTCAAGGGGCGTTTGATCAAAAGCTATGCAGTTCGCGCGCGGAGAATTGCTGGGACCTACGCGCGGTTCTACTTGGAAATGGAGTCCGGTGGTCGCCCGGATAAGAAGGGGCGCTTCTATTGGATGGCTCTTGGCGCATTTGCCAGCAAGACAGTTGCTTGCACTCTTGAGGCATGGCAGGTGAGGGCTCAAGCTTTCTGGATCTCAGAGAAGACCAAAAACGGGTTGGGCATGGGCAACTTCTGGTTGTATTGCGACATCAGTGGATGGCATTGGTACTACAGCCTCTACTCCAGCTCCTTCACGCAGTGCCTCAGCAGTCGAAACACCAAGAGCTATGTCCCCGCGGTCAAGGCTCAAGTGGCGAAATTGCCTTGGAGCCAAGAGGCGTTGCCAAAGATCAAGTATTTGAAAGTCTCAACAGAGATTCAGGCGGCCTTCCGCAAGGTTAAAGAATATGAGTCGGCAGATACGCGCAAAGCCAAGGAAAACCTGCAAATGGGGCACCTGCTGGATGTTGCCAACCATGAGCAAGGAGTTATCCTTCAGCCGCTGATCTATGACGATGAAGACTTCTCCTTCTGGGTCAAGGCTCAAAGGTTCCCTGGGGTCAGCAGCATCAGTCCAGATCTCGAATTGGTGTTCAGTCATGCCTGCAACACGGAGGAGTCTGATCACAAATCGCTTGCTCCCTCAGAGACCAAGCTTGAGAGCTTCAGCAGCAGAATGGCCTGGATCAAGTCTGCAGCGGGCCAATTCGATAAGCTGATGAGGAAGAAGCAGCCGTACATGGAGGCTCAACTGCTTACCATGGCGGGATGGGTAAACCTGCCAGATCAGTGAGACCAATCTGTGTTCCTCCGTCGAATTCTTTTCTTGTCGCTGTCCGTCTGTCTGCTGTTGACAGCGTGCGATATTTCCACGCGCCGCGACGAGGCGCTTGTTTCAAATAAAGGCCGGTCCGACATGAGTGGGATGATTGCCGTTCGCCTCGGCGAACAAGCCAAGACATTGGCAGAACGATATCCATCCAAACTGAAATACTCGGCGCAGCCTGCCGGGCTTGACTTCCTCGGTGCGAAGTGGACGGGCCAATCACTTGGCGCGATTGAAATCCAGCACGGCCAGGTTAGTTTGCATCTTGATCGGGTCTTGACTATGGACGCGACACAGGATGCGAGCTCGTTTAACGATGAAGGCGTTACTGAGATTGATGTCAATATGCAATTGACCGATCAGGATTTGATTGGTCATGACGAAGCCCGTCAAGGTTTCCTGGGCTTTCTCCAGGCGCTTAAGCAAGGTGGCTGGATGTCAACGATTGAGCGAGGCATGCCGCGGATTTCTGGGCGGGACAGATTCATGCACGTGCTGGATCATTCATCTGCTATGGGCCTAGATGCTGAATACACGCCCACACTGACCGAGTGGATGCGAATCGAATCTCAGACTCCATGGGGCTTCTGGCGCGATGGGGCCTACCTCGAAGTGAGCTTCATGCGAGAGCACACCCTGCTTGATCCGGTCAAACCGGGAGCTTATGTGGTCACCTTGCGTGTTCGCACAGCCCGAGAAGAAGCCAGATCTCTTGTCGAGCCCGAAAATAGAGATCGCTGGCAGGAGCATCTGCCGGAAGTCCTGAAACAGCTTGATTGGGCTAGAGAGAAGAAGGAACAGGAGTTGGGTGCCAGAGGCATCACGATCCAGAAAGACTACCGAGATCCTCCGCTGGTGAATTGAAGATGGCCGGCTGTCAGCATGAGCGATCGCTCCCCGGCACGCCTCCTGCTTCATCTCGTTGCACCACGCCGGCCCTCCTCCGCATACGATGAGGCCGGTTTCTGCAACCCGGCGAGCACCCCATGAGCACCCTTCACCTGATCTCCCACCCCCTGGTCCAGCACAAGCTCACGCTGATGCGTCAGAAGGACGCGAGCACCAACAGTTTTCGCCGTCTGCTCGATGAGCTGAGCACCTTGATGGCCTACGAGGTCACGCGCGACATGCCGTTGCAGGATGTCGAGATCGAGACGCCGCTGGAGACCATGACGGGCCGGATGATCGACGGCAAGAAGTTGGTGCTGGTGTCGATCTTGCGCGCCGGTGATGGTTTTCTGGATGGCATGCTGCGCGTGGTACCCGGCGCCCGCGTGGGCCACATCGGCCTGTACCGCGACCCGGCTACGCTGCAGCCGGTCGAGTACTACTTCAAGATGCCGTCCGAGATGAGCGAGCGCGATGTGGTCGTGGTCGACCCGATGCTGGCCACGGGCAATTCGGCCGCTGCGGCGGTGGCACGCATCAAGCAGCTGAATCCGAAGTCGATCAAGTTCGTGTGCCTGTTGGCGGCGCCCGAAGGCGTGGCCGTGATGCAGGCCGCGCACCCGGATGTGGACATCTACACCGCGGCGGTGGACCGCGAGCTCAATGACCATGGCTACATCCTGCCCGGCCTGGGCGATGCGGGGGACCGCATTTTCGGCACGAAGTAAGCCCCAGGCTCACCCGCAAAAAAGGCTGCGGCCCCCTAAAGGGCGCAGCCTTTTGCTTGAGCACTCGGTGACCAAGGTCGCCGCCCGTCGCCGAGCACATCGCTCAGCGGCGTGACCGCATCACAGCCCCAGCTTTTGCGCCACGTAGTCGGCGTCCTTGTCGCCCCGACCCGAGAGGTTGATCAGGATGTGCTGGTCCTTGGGCAGGGTGGGCGCCACGCGAATCGCCCAGGCCACGGCATGGGCGCTTTCCAGCGCGGGGATGATGCCTTCCACACGCGAGAGGGTCATGAAGGCGTCCAGGCATTCCTGGTCGGAGGCGGTCTGGTAGTCGACGCGGCCGAGGTCCTTGAGGTAGCTGTGCTGTGGGCCCACGCCGGGGTAGTCCAGGCCTGAGGCAATCGAGTGCACGGCCGAGGGCGTGCCGTCTTCGTTTTCCAGCACGTAGCAGGCCATGCCGTGCAATTCGCCGGGCTTGCCCTTGCTCAGGGTGGCGGAGTGGCGACCCGGCTTGTCCAGGCCTTCGCCAGCGGGTTCCACGCCGACCAGGTGCACGCCTGCGTCGCCCAGGAAGGCGGTGAAGATGCCCATGGCGTTGGAGCCCCCGCCCACGCAGGCGGCCACGTGGTCGGGCAGGCGGCCATGCTTGGCCAGGAACTGCTCGCGCGCTTCCTTGCCGATGATGGACTGGAAGTCACGCACCATTTTCGGGAAGGGGTGCGGGCCCACGACCGAGCCGATGGCGTAGATGAAGTTGGTGGGGTCTTTGAGGTATTCCTCGAAGGCGCTGTCCACGGCTTCCTTGAGGGTGGCGGCGCCGCGGGTGACGGGCACCAGCTTGCAACCCAGGATCTTCATCTTGGTGACGTTGGGGTGCTCTTTCTCGATGTCCACCTGGCCCATGTGGATCTCGCAGGGGATGCCGACCAGGGCGCAGGCGGTGGCCAGGGCCACGCCGTGCTGGCCGGCGCCGGTTTCGGCGATCACCTTGCTCTTGCCCATGAACTTGGCCAGCAGGGCCTCGCCCAGGCAGTGGTTGATCTTGTGGGCGCCGGTGTGGTTGAGGTCTTCGCGCTTGAGGTGGATCTGTGCGCCGCCCAACTGGTCTGACAGGCGGCGGGCGTGGAAGATGGGGCTGGGGCGGCCGACGTAGTCGGCAAACAGCGAGGCGAGTTCTTGCTGGAAGTCTTCGCGCTGGCGGATGGTTTCATAGGCGACGTTGATGTCGTCCATGGCCTGTTTGAGGTGCGGGGGCACCAGTTGACCACCGTAGGGACCAAAGTAGCCTTCGGCGTTGGGCATGGGGGCGAAGTGGGTGGACGTGCTCATGGGTGAAGAAGCCGGATCAGGCGGTCAAAAGGGTTCCACGTCGGTCAAGCAGGCCGGCGCGTCAAAACGACAAGCATAGTGCGATCAGGTGGGGATGCCCCTTGATGGCAGTCAGTTTTGCTCGGGTTCAGCGGCCGCGAAAGGCCGAGGGCGTCATGCCGGCCCAGCGCTGGAAGGCATGAATGAAGGCGGCCGATTCGGCATAACCCAGTTGCTGGGCGATGGCTTCCACCGGCAGGGTGGTGTGGCGCAGCAGGTGCTGGGCTTTGACGTAGCGGGCTTGGGCCAGCAGGTCGCGAAAGCTGTGGTCTTCGTCGCTCAACTGGCGCCGCAGGGTGCGCTCGGACAGGCCCAGGGCGCGGGCCACGTCGTCGGCCGAGGGGTAGCTGCCGCTGAACAGGCCCAGGTGGGTGAGCACCCGGTCGGCCAGGGTCTCGGTGCTGGTCTGCTGGGCCACGAGCTGTTGGTCGCACATGCTGCGGTACATGGCGTGGGCGTTGGGGTCGGCCGAGGGCAGGCGCAGTTGCAGGTGCTCGTTGCGCAGCCAAAAGCGCGCCTCGGTCTCGCCAAAGCGCACGGGGCAGCCGAAGTAGGCCTCGTAGTCGGCGGCTTCGGGCGGGCGCGGGTAGGGCATGTCGATGCGCTCGGCGTGGATGTCCACGCCCAGGGTGAGCTGCATGTCGCGCACCAGTTTGTAGGTGCCCGAGACTTCGCCGTCGACCCGAAAGCGGAAGGCATGGGGCGTCATGGGCATGGGGGTGAGCACCAGGGCGCTGAGCTTGTCGCCGGGCTCGAAGCGCAGGGTGCCGAACAGGTAGGTCAGGCCCTGGTAGCGGATGCCGATCTGGAAGGCCTCGTAGGCCGTGGCGCAGGTCATCAAGAGCATGATGAGCGGGCCGTAGCCGGCCAGGCCGTAAAAGCCGCCGAGCTTGAGGCCCACCAGCGGGTCCTTGACGGTCTCGGCGAGGTCGGCGTAGATGCGCATCTCGCGCGAGCGTTCGATGCGGGTGCTGGGGTCGAGCTGGGCCAGGGTCAGGCCGTGACGGGCGAGCACGGGCTCGGGGTCCTCGCCCATTTGCTTGAGGCCTTGCACCATGTAGATCAGGCCCAGGATGGATCGGGTGCTCATCAGACTGTCAATTCAGGGGAGAGGGTTGACCCGTAAGTTGCTGGGTTTTGGCCGAAACGATCAACTTTTGGTCGAATCTAGCATGGTCCAGATCAAGGCTGGATCGCACCATGGCAGCACTTCACCCCCTCTCACCCCCCGCTCACTTTGCCATCGAGGTGCCGCATGACCGATCAGATCACCCCCTCCACCCAGGTTCACCATGTCGAGGTGGCCATTGCCGGCGCCGGTTTTGGCGGGCTGTGCATGGCCATCAAGCTGCAGGAGGCGGGCATCCACGATTTCGTGATCCTGGAAAAGGGGGACGATGTGGGCGGCACCTGGCGCGACAACCAGTACCCCGGCGCAGCCTGCGATGTGCAGTCGCACATGTACTCGTACTCGTTTGCGACCAGCCCGAAGTGGACCAAGCGCTACGCGCCGTGGAACGAGATCCAGCATTACATCCTGGACGTGACCGAGCAGTACCGCCTGCGCCCGAAGATCCGCCTCCAGCAGGAGGTGGTGAGCGCCGTGTTCAACGAGGGCACGGGCCGCTGGACGGTGAAGACGGCCGGGGGCGACACCTACATCTGCCGCCATTGGGTGCTGGCCTCAGGGCCGCTGCATGTGCCGGCGATTCCGAAGATCAAGGGGCTGGACCAGTTCCAGGGCAAGGTGATGCACTCGGCGCAGTGGGACCACGGCTACGACCTGCGCGACAAGCGCGTGGCGTCGATCGGCACCGGCGGCTCCGCCATCCAGTATGTGCCCGAGATCGCGCCCAAGGTGAAGCAGCTGCACGTGTTCCAGCGCACGGCGGCGTGGGTGATCCCGCGTGACGAGCGTTCGTACTCGGACTTCAGCAAGAAGATGTTTGCCGCCTTGCCCTTCACGCGCACGCTGCACCGCTGGCGCTGCTACTGGACCAACGAATCGCGTGTGTGGCCCATCTTCCACCCCTCGCTGGCCAAGGTGGGCGAGTTCTTTTTGAAGAAGTTCATCAGCTGGCAGGTGAAGGACCCGGCGCTGGTCAAGAAGCTCACGCCCGACTACACCCTGGGCTGCAAGCGCATCCTGATCTCCAACAAGTGGTTCCCCACCTTCAACCGTCCGAACGTGGAGCTGGTGACGGACGACATCCGCGAGTTCACGGCCACCGGCATCATCACCAAGGACGGTCGGGCGCGTCCGCTGGACTGCGTGATCCTGGGCACGGGCTTCATCGTGGACCCGCGCGTTTACATGAAGAGTTTCGAGCTGCGCGGCCTGAACGGCCACACGATCCAGGAAGACTGGAAGGTCAGCCCCACCGCCTATCTGGGCATCACGGCGGCCAACTACCCGAACATGTACCAGTTGGTGGGGCCGCACACGGGTCTGGGCCACAACTCCATCATCTTCATGATCGAGGCGCAAGCCGACTACATCGTCAACTGCGTGAAGCTGCTGCGGGCCAAGGGCAATGGCTACCTGGACGTGAAGGAAGAGGCGCAAAACCGCTTCCTGGGCGAGATGACGCAGGCGCTCAAGGGCACGGTGTGGGATTCGGGTTGCAAGAGCTGGTACCAGACGGCCGAGGGCATCAACTTTGCGATCTGGCCCAAGTCGACCTGGCGCTACTGGCTGGCCACTCGCAAGGTGAACGAGGCCGATTACCGCTTTGTGAAGTGTGCGGGGCAGTCGGCCACGGGCGCCAACGGCGTGCCCGGTGCGCAGGCAGGCGCAGGCGCGCAGGCGATGGCCCGCACGGCTGTGCGCTGAGGCTGCCGCAAGCGGCGCGCGTTCACGGCCAGTCGAAGAACTCGCTGTAGACCAGCCTCTCTTCGATCACGCGCCGACGTTGGCCTTGGATGTTGGGACCTTGCGGGACGGTGCGGTCCGTGTAGTAGCGCTCGAACTCGCGCAGCACCAGACGTGCCGGCCGTCCGGGCGGTGGTTGCACCGTGGCCCGCACCTCCCATACGGCCGGCTCCAGCAGTCCCAGCACCCCATCGGGGAGGAGGCCCGGGCGGCGCTCGATCTGCAGTTCGGTGTGAAAGACCTGGGGTTGGCCCAGGTGCCCTGGCCGGGTCACTTCGGTGGGGGCGGGACTGGCCGGCTGGTTGAACAGGGGCGAGGGAAGGATCGGCTGCCGCAGCCCCGGCTGGGGCGAGGCCAGGCCGCTGGCCAGGACGCGTTCGTCACGCCAGGCCAGGTCGCTGTCGAGGGCGGGGTCGCGGGTCTGCAGCACCAGCTCCAGCTTGTTGCGCCCGGTCTCGAGCGGGGGCAGACCCGGGGGCTGGGGCACACCGCCCATGATGGGTGCATCGTTGCTGGACAACATGGGGCCCTGGCTGGGAACCGGGCCGTGCAGGGCGACATGCGCCACATTGCCTTGGGAGGTCAGCACGGCACGGCGGCGCGGCAGCAACTGGGCGAAGTCGGCCATCACCACGCGTGAGATGCGGGCGGCTGACAGGGCCTGGGGCTGGTAGCGCACCAGCGCCAGGCGCACGAAGGGCATGTAGCTGTTGCCGGTGTTGAGGTCGATGTCCGCGTACCAGAGTTGACGGGTGGCGTCCCATTGCACGCGGTGACCGACCACATGCACCGGCTCGCCGGTTTCCAGCAGCGGGATCGACGCATCGGCCACACGAGAGGGGAAATCGCTGACGCGGATCAGGGACTTGGGGGTGGCGCTGTCGAACAGGGGATCGATGCCCCACTGGGTGACATAGGGCACCCGCCCATCGGGGATGTCGGTGAAGCGGCTGCCGTCGCCCTGGAGCACAACGCCCAGCAACTCACCGTCGCCCGAGCTGAACCAGGGTCGCTCGAGGTACACGCGCAGGCTGTTGCCCAGGCGCACGCTGGTGCGCTGGCCGGACGCGCTGGCGGGCGGACGCTGCCAGGCGAAGGTGGGCACGACATAGACGATGGCGGGGACGTCTGGCACGGCGCTGCTGGGGATGCGCACCCCATGGGGGGTGGCGCCGGCGACGTTGAACAGCACGGGCGCGCCAGGGTCGGTGTCGCTGCCCAGCAGGACCTGGCTTTGCAGTACCTCGGGGCCCATGCGGGTGATGAGCTCACGGTGCGCGTACAGGGTGGGCGGCAGGTACTCGCGGAAGCGGGTGGTGGCCTCGAGCTTGTAGCGCACCAGACGGAAGCGGGTGTCGCCGAAGTCATGGCGGTGGCCGGGCACGCGCTGGGTGGCCTCGCCGCCGCCAAAGGCGTTGCCCACCGGGGCCTGCATGGCGAGGGCCGCGTCGCGGAGCATGAACTGGTTGGGGCCGTTGTCGGGCAGGTTGATTTCTGACAGACGGGCCCGGTGCGTGACCCGCTGGGGGGCGCTCAGCTGCGGGTCGTCGATCCACTCCTGCCATTCGGCCATCACCTCGAACTTGCCGGTGGAGGGGCCGTGCAGATGCACCGCGCCGTTGAGGTCGGCATGCGTGCTGCCTTCTTCGCGCTGCACGCTGACTTTTTGCAGGCGAGGTGGGCACACAGGCTGCTGGGTGGCGTGGACCACGGTGAGCGCGCGATACGGGGTCACCATCCAGTGCGCACCGAGCACGGCGAGTTCTTCGACAAAGTGACGGTCACTGTCGGTGTCGGTCCAGCGTGGCAGGCCAAAGTGATCGGCGTAGCGCGGGTTCAGGTAGCTGGCATAGCGCAGGCGCGCGATGTGGCCTTTGCGCAGGAACAGGGTCAGTACGCGGCGTGCGTCGTCCCACTGTGGGCGGCCGTCGTCGGCAAAGGCTTCTTCGCAGTCGTCGAGCTGAAAGGTGTGGGGGCGCTCTTTGACCTCGAGGCGCAGGCCGGTGGTGTCGGGCCAGTCCTGGCCATGTGCCACCAGCAGCACCAGCTCTTCCTTGTTGGGCAGCGTCACCACGGCGGCCCCCGGGCCCAGGACCATGGGCTGGGTGATGCCGATGAAGGCCATGTCACCCATGCTCATGCCACGCAAGGCGAACCCACCCGCTGCCACGTCGGGCAGGTAGGGCGTGAGGAGCTGGTCTTCGCGGTGCAGCACGTACTGGCCGCCCACCAGGCGTTCGCCGGTGGGATGGTCGGCCGAGGGCAAGGCGGGTGGGACGGTTCGCGTCAGGGCCACGTGCTCGACGCTGGCGGGCGTGACCAGCTCGATCTGGCTGCCCGGCTGCGGGTCGTAGAGGGTACCGGCTTCACGGGCAGCCGTGGCGTAGGCCTGCTTGATGCGATCGGGATCGCCGCTGCCGATGGCGTCATCCAAAAGGCCGTGCTGCTCGCATTGCAGCTGCGAGGACTTCGGGGGCACGACGTGGCGGACATTGGTGGCGACGTACTCGAAGTCGGCCGAAGCCGGGTCCTGAATGGCCTTCTTGAAGTCAGGACTGCTCAGATAGCTGTCAGGGGTGTGCTCAGCGTTGGAGCGCAGCACCATGCGCTCCAGTGACTCCCCTTCGCTCACGCGGTGCTGATGCACCAGCGCGGGCGGATCAACTGGCTCGAAGCGCAGGTAGCTGACGGCCTCGGTGGCCTGCTCCAGCTCGTCCAGGTCCGGGTCGTGCAGGGCCAGGCTGTGCCCGGCAAGGTCCACGATGCGGGCGCGGAAGCGGTAGTCGTGACCAAAGCGCAGGCGGGGCAGCGTGCCGGGACGGGCCTTGAAGTCGACGAGCAGGCCGTTGCCCTGCGTGGCCTCGTCCTTGACCTCTTCGATGTGCTCTGCTTGCAGGCCGCTGTCGCTGGCTTCGACCGCACGGATGGTGCGGCCCGGACGCGGGGCGACCAGGCTCCAGCCGGTCCAGCGGAACAGGGCCTCGTGCAGATAATGGTCGTCGCCCCCGTCGCTGGTGGTGGAGGCGCCCTTCACATAACCTTCATCGGGCAGGAAGGACAGGCTCTGCCGGTCGGCTTGCAGCAGGTAGTGGCCTTCGCGCTGGCACAGGGAGTACCACTTGCCCTGGTGTTGCACGTCGACGCGGTAGCCGCGCAGCACGTCTTCGGTGTGGAGCACGATCTGGCGCGAGGCGGCGGCCGACGTCTCGATGCGCTGGTTCTTGAGCGAGGCCGCCGCGGCCGATTGCGCGATCTGTGCGGCGCGGCCATGGCGCGACACGCCCAGACCACCCGAGCGCAGGGCGGCCACAGGCTGGCGGTCGCCGGTGGTGTAGGCCACCTCGCCGTGGGTGCCGGGCTTGAGGCTCTTGCCCACCAGGTTCTGGGCGGTCAGGAGGTAGTTGGTGGTCTTGAGCGTGGCGCCATCGGGGTCGAGCTGGAAGACATCGAAAGCGCTGCGGGCGCGCTCTTTGACGATGGGGCTGTGGCGAGGCCCGATCAGGGTGGGGTCCAGGCTGCCGCCCAGGTGCAGCAGGCCGTCGGTGTGGTCGGGGGTGCGGGCGCGGGTGGTGAAGCGGCGAGGGGTGAGGCGCCAGGCGGTGGCGGGGTAGGCATCGCTTTCGGGGTCGTGACCATTCGGCCAGGTGATGACCGGGCTGAAGGTGCCGTCCAGGGGGGCCTGCAGGGCGGCGAGCTGGGTTTCCAACATGTGGTTGGCCGGCAGGACGCAGTCGATCACCAGGCCGAGCGCACGCAGCACCTGGGGCGTGTCGCCATACGAGGCGATGAGGCGGTGAAAATCGAACGCCGGCGCCTGGGGCGATGGGGCCACGTTTTTCAGATCGGGGCGGCGGGTGGCCAGTTGGGCGGCAGTGGGCTGGCTGCGTTTGTAGAAGCGGTTGGCCTGATAGAAGGTGTACTCGTCGGCAGAGCGGAACTGGCTCATCAGCGAGGCATCGGCCCCGCCCAGACTGGGGTCTTGCCAGTCCGGGGGCAGCACCCGGATCGGGAAGGTGGCCGTCGACGGCTGCCCGTTCACGCCGACAACGGGGGCGCGGTAACGCCCCAGGGGCCCGAACACGGCACGTTGCAGTTGCTGCTCCAGGCCTTCCTTGTGCTTGTGATCGAAGAAGCGATCAAACCCTGGGAGGGCCACTTCGATGGACCGATCGCCGAAGTGGATTTTCTCGGTGGCCGTGCCCAGGTCCGTGAGCATGTCCTTGAGATTGCCGTGAGCGCGTGACCAGGGCAGCAAGGTGGGATGGGTGGTGGCGGCCTGCGTGGCCAGCTTGCCGTAATGCTCGCGCACGAAGCCCACGACATGGCGCACGGCATAGGAGCGCAGGTTGACCTGGCTCATGTCCTGGAACACGAAGCCGGCCACAGGCGTGGTCTTGGGCAGCAGCGTGTTCCACAGGGCTGGGTCGGGCTCGCTGATGCGGGTCAGCTCGATGTGCTGCCCCTGGTAACGCAGGGCCAGCTTCAGGCCCTCCAGGGTTTGGGGCCAGTTGTGAAAGTCGCCAAAGCCTGCAAAACCCAGGGTCTGCGCGCTGGCGTCGGGCGGGGTCAACCGGGGTGACACCACCAGGGAGACGCGCAGGCGACCCTCCAGGGGGCCTTCGCTCACACGCCCGGCAGGCAGGGCGGTCCAGACGATTTTCTGTGGGGACATCGTGGTGTTCTCGTCAACGGGTTCAGGCAAAGGCTTCGCAGTACTCGCGCCAGGCGTAGTCGCTGTCGGCGTCGATCTTGGCGAGTTCGTCGGCCAGTGGCAGCGCCGGGGCGAGCCCCATGAGCTGACGGAAGGTGGGATCGCCGTTGGAGCCGGCAAACTTGCGTTCGCAGCGCACCGTGACGCTGGCCGAGAAGAGGAAGACCTCGACCTCGATGGTCAACTGCGCGCTGCCCACGGCCTTGCCGGTTTCGAATTCGTAGCGCAGCTCCAGGTACAGCTCCAGCGAGGCCGTGATCAGGCCCAGCACGCTGACGTGGCCGCCGAGGCGGAAGTAGCCCGCCAGCGAGGCGGCATCCTGCTCCATGCGGAAATAAATGCCCGCCATGACGTGCACCCCGCCCGAGGCCACGCCAAAGTCCACCGAAATGCTGGCCCCGAACTCGAACGCTGCCTCCAGGATCTGCACGCCATGGGGGTCGATGGTGACGCCAAAGAAACCACCCCCACCAAACAGCGAGACCGTGAGATTGAACGGCTGCTCGCGGGTGCAGAAGTTGAAGCGCACCGACAGGGGCTGACCGATGAAGGGCACCGTGAAGCCGGCACCCAGACTGAGGTTGCTCAGCGAGAAGATGCCCACGGCGATGTTGGGCAGGGTGAGCGAAAAGCCCGCGTCGATGCCCGAGGGGCTGATGTCCAGGTAAGGCGGATCGGAGAAGCCGTCCAGCGGGATCAGGTCCTTGAGGGTTTCGACGAAGGACAGCGGCCCGACGAACTTGATGTCGCTCAGCCGCACATCGACGTTCATCTTCGCCGAGGTGTTCACGCTGAACTCGATCTTCTCGAAATTCAGCTCCAGGAAGGCGGCCGGGTTGATCAGGACCAGATCAAAGTGCTTGAGCCCGCAGACCACACTGACGGAGGGCGTGCCGCCACTCTTTTTCATGCGGGCTTCGACGGCCACGACGAAGCCGTTCTTGTCGTTGGCGCGGAAGATGGGCTCGGTGGCCGGGTTGGCGCCGGGCAAGGCCCAGTTCTGGATGGGGGGCTTCCAGTCGAAGCGCACCACCAGTTCTTCGCCGAGCAGGCTCTCGATCAGGTCGATGAGCGGGTCGGCCAGTTTCAGCACGTCGGAGACGGCGTCCAGCGCGTCGATCAGAACCTGGCGTGTGGCGCCGTCCAGCAGGCGGAAGCCCGTCACCGCATCGCGCAAGGGGCTGACCGCGTTCAGGATGGCATTGAGCTTGACGCCCACGGTGGCGGCATCGGAGAACGCATCGGGATCTTCGACGATGGCCCGGATGGCATCGAACAGGTTCTTGCCGACACTGATCAGCACCAGCACGGTGAGCACATCTTGCAGGAACTGCTTCGCCTGCTGAATGGCCGCACGCACCGATTGCTGGAAGCCCGAGGGCAAGGGTGCGGCATCGATCTGAGTTTGCAGCTGGGTCAGGCTGGCCAGCGCCTGGTTGACACGCTGGGTGAGCTGCGCAGTATGGGCAGGCGTGAGCACCGCCACGATCTGGTCCAGCGTGGGCAGGCTGCCGTCAGGCTGCGGGGCGGTGAAGCCGTTGAACAGGCTGCGCAAGGCGTCGAGCTTGGCCTTGACGTCCTGAATCGCGCCCTGAACCGGGGTGACCTGGGCGGCGGCCAAGGTCACGGCCTGAGCCAGCAGGTCTTGCAAGATGCCTTGCACCACATCAATGGCGGCCTGCGCCAGCGAGCCGCTTTGGGCACCGATCTGCTGAACAAAGCCGTAGGCGCGCGTGAGCACGTTGAACAGGGCTTCGAGCTGGCTGCTGGCCTCTGACACAAAGCGCGGCAGTTTGTCGCTGCCCCCGGCCACGGCCTGCAGCACCTCGCCCAGCGGGATGCAGCCGAACAGCAGCGGCAGGGGCAGGTCGCTGAGGTCGGTGGGGAACAGATCGGTGCCGCCCAGCGGGCTGCCGGTGAGATAGCGGTCAATGGGGCCGGTCAGGGGCCCAAGCGCGCGCGACAGGCCACTGGGCTTGAGGTTGGGCATGACAAAACCACCCGAGCGGTCTCCCTGGCTGGAGAAGTCGAGCTTGGCCATGCTGTTCTCGGCCACCACGTCGGCAAACACCTGCGCCACGTTGTGCGCGGCCCCGGCGGCGCCCTGCGCGGGATCGAAGCCGTGCTTCAGGTAGCTGGCGTTCCAGCTCAGCAGGTTGTTGGCGCTGCTGCCCCCCAACTGCGCGAGCGCGGCGATGCGGGCGCGCACCGCGGTGACGCTGGGGTAGAACAACGGGCGTTGCAAGCCTTGCGAGTAGGTGTGCAGGGCCTGATGGAGGGATTGCCATTCGCCACCAAAAGCCAGGGTCTCGACCTCGACGCTGGTGTCCCCGGCCTTGATGCTCGGGGCCAGGGCCACGCGCTGGCGCTTGAGCGAGGCTTCGCGGCGCAGGTGTCCGCCATCCTGACGCTGCATCCATTCGGTGGTGGCGAGGTGGGCGAAGGTTTCGGCGCCTTTGCGCAGGCCGCCATTGACCACCTTGTCGGCATACAGGGGGTGCAGCTTGCCCCCGCTGAGGTAGCGCGGTGAGGCGTAGCTGTTGTCCATGAAGATCAGGGGCAGCTCGAACTGCACCTGGCGACCGTCGATGTCCGTGCCGACGCAGCGAAACGCAAAGGGCGCGTTGCCCACGCAGGGCCAGAACAGGCTGCGCCCGTGCGCACCGATCTTGGCGGCCGGCGAGGTGGGCGGGTCCAGGTTCGGGGTGACGGTGGTGAGGAGGCGCACCTTGTGGAAGGGGAACTGGCGCTGGAACGAACGCTGTCCGTCGGCACTGAACAAGGTCGGATCCAGGTAGGTGCGTTCGCGCTCGCGCACCACGATGAACATCCGCTGCCGCAGGTAGGCCGGGTTGCCGCTGACGCCCGAAGATGGGTGAAACTTGCGTTCGCTGACCTTGACCAGGGCCACGCGGTGCCCGAAGGGATACAGAAAGCCCTTGTAGACCACGCGCACATAGTGGTCGCGCCCCATGGTGGCGCGGTGCACCCATTCTTCGACCGACAGCCCCGGCGGCTCCCACGCGCCCCGCGCATCAAGCCAACCGCCCAGGCTGGACAACATCAGCAGATTCGTGTCCACCGCCTCGGGCTGGTAGTTGCTGACGGCAAAGTTCGACGACAGGTGGGCGATCTGGACGCGGTCGGCATCGTCCAGCGTGCACAGAAAGGGCGTGGTGAGCACGTCGGTGCGCGGCAGCGTGTCGGTCGTCGGGAAGTTGCCGCTCATGGCCCGCTCCGGGCGCCCATCCGACGCTTCGCCCATCAGGGCCCACACGGCCCGCACCGTGCGGCGCGGGTCAGGTCGAGGTGGCGGCACGGGCGCGGTGCCATTGGGGCCGGGTGCCACCAGGCGCGAGTGCCACAGCTCCGTGCGGGCGGTCAGCGGCGAGGTCACGGCCTCGCTGGCATGGTGGAACTGCTCGCCACTGTGGGGGGCCAGGATCAGGCGCCAGGGCATTTCGATGGCCGTCTGGCGTGCGCCGGGCAAGGCGGGGCGAGGCTGCACGCGCCAGATCGGCGGGCGGGTGACGTCGATGATCTGCCCCGGCAGGCTGACGTTCTGGCTGACGCGTGCGGCCAGCGTGGCCGACTCGGTGCCTTCAAGGGCCAGCAGACGCCGCTGCCGCAAGGCCAGGGTGCCGAGCTGGGCACGGTGCTGGGGTGCCAGGCGGGCCAGCTCGGTCAGGGTCAGCCGGCCCGGGGTGATGCGGCGCGCCCCGGCTCCGGCAGGCAGGGCATTGGCCGGCACCGCCAGCGCCAGGCTCTGACAGGCCGCCAACACACTGGCGAGCTGGTACGCGACCTGAAACCCAGGCGGCACCTTGAACACCAGGCGCGACTCGCCGGCCACGCGGGCGCGAATGGGGGGAGACTTCAGGCCCGTGTCCACATTGCCGGCGGTCTTGTTGGTCACCCCTTCAGGCAGATCGGCGTTGTTCACGCCGGCCACCGCTTGCGCCGTTTCGAAAAACACCTGCTCCGCGATCGATTGCGGCGGGAAGTGCAGCACGATGAAGGCATCGGCCGAGCCCGGGTTCACCAACTGCGGTGGCGGGCCGCGTTTCACCTGCAGGTTGACGTACTCGATGCGCAGGGCCAGCAGATCGTCCGGGCGCACCACGGCCTCGCCGGGCTTGCCCGCATCAAACAGGCTGCTGTCGGCCGATGGCTGCGGGAGGTTGGGGGGGCGGACCACGCCCGGCTCGATCAAGCCAGGCACGCGCTTGATGGCAGGGGGGCGGGGGCTGCGCTTGACGGTCGGGCGGTCGGGCATCGGGGCGTCCTGGCTGGGCAATCCTGGCCTGTGAGCCTAGCGATGCCCCGTTGCGGGCGCCCTCCCTACTACTAGGGGGGTGCCGGCACCTGCAGCCCCCCGGGCGGCCGTGTCAAAGGGCACGCCACCTGCGGTTTTGCTGCGTGGCCAGCGCGCAGACGATGTGAAAATGTCCGTATCGTCGGCACGATCGTGATACACCTCGACATGACTGTTGCACATTCAGGATGAACCCAGCCGTGGAAGAACAGGCCCCCAACGCCAAGAGCCCTGCCCCTTTGCATGAGGACGCCTTGGTCCTGCGCACGCCCGATGCCGTGTGGGATGCCATTCGGGGGGACCATCCCATGGCGCCGCGCCATCGCTTGGGCGAAACCCTGGTGGTGCACGGGCTCAGTGAGCCGTCCGACATTGAGCGGGCGCTGACCTTGCAGCGCCAGGGGCAGCCCCGCCCGCTGGGCCAGATCCTGCTGAGCGAAGGCATGGTCGTGGAGGCCGACCTGAAGATCGCGCTGGCGGCAATGGCGGGCATGCCCGTGGTGGACTGCCTGGCCATACAGCCGCAAGACGACGCCGTGCTGCTGGTGCCGCAGGGCACGGCCGAGCGCGCCCGGGTGTTGCCGCTGCTGCGCGAGGGCAGCACCCTGGTGGTGGCCATGGAGGACCCCTGGCATCGCGCCACGCTCGACGAGTTGCGTTTTCTGAGCAACCTGCACATCGAACCCGTGATGGCCCTGCCGGGCACGCTGGCCCAGGCCCAGACCAACGCGTACGAAGCCGTGCAGGGCCGGGTGCGCGCCTTGCACGCCAACACCGACGTGCACGAGCTCGCCGCGGAGTTGGCCGTCGAGCTGGGGCCCAACCACAACGACTCGGTCAAGGAGGTCATCACCGAGTCGAGCAGCACCCTGGTGCGCCTGGTCAACACGATGATCGAGGACGCGATCAAGCGCAATGCGTCCGACATCCACATCGAGGCCAGCTCGCCGCACAGCAAGGTGCTGATCCGCTTCCGGGTGGACGGGGCATTGACGATGTACCTGGAGCTGCCCTGCGATTACCGCCCGGCGCTGGTGGCCCGCCTCAAGATCATGTCCGATCTGGACATTTCCGAGCGTCGCAAACCACAGGACGGCAAGATCGATTTCTCGCGCTTTGGCGATGCCAAGGTCGAGCTGCGCATCGTCACCGTGCCGACCACCCACGGCGTGGAAGACGTGGTGCTGCGCCTGCTCAGCGGGGCCAAGCCGCTGCCCATCGAGCAGATCGGCCTGAGCTCGGGCAACCTGACCTCGATGCGCCAGATCATCGACAAACCTTATGGCCTGGTGCTGGTTTGCGGGCCCACCGGCTGCGGCAAGACCACGTCCTTGCACTCGGTGCTGCGCGAGCTCAACCAGGGTGATCGCAAGATCTGGACGGCCGAGGACCCCATTGAAATCTCGCAGCAAGGCCTGTGTCAGGTGCAGGTCAATGCCCGCATCGGCTGGACCTTTGCGGCGGCCATGCGCACCTTCCTGCGTGCCGACCCCGATGTCATCATGATTGGTGAAATGCGGGACTCGGAGACGGCCAACATCGCCATCGAGGCGTCGCTGACGGGGCACCTGGTGTTCTCGACGCTGCACACGAACTCGGCGGCCGAGAGCATTGCGCGGCTGCTGGAAATCGGGCTGGACCCGTTCAACTTCTCGGACTCGCTGCTGGCGGTGCTGGCACAGCGCCTGGTGCGCCGGGTGTGCCCCTCGTGCGGCATCACGGCCGAGGCCACGCAGACCGAGCTGGATGTGATGCTGTACGAGTACCTGCACAGCGCGCGCGATGCAAATGAGAGCAGCCGCGAGGCCTTGCTGTCCAGCTGGCGTCAGCAGTATGGGGATGCGCAGGGCCGCATCCATCTGCGTCAACGCGGGCCGGGTTGCCCGACCTGCAACCAGCGTGGCTACAAGGGCCGCATGGGCATCCACGAGCTGCTGGTGTCGGATGACGCCATCCGTTTGCTGATCCGTCAGCGCAGCTCGGCCTTGGACATCTTGCAGGCCAGCTTGAAGGGCGGCATGCGCACGCTGCGTCAGGACGGCATCGACAAGGTGCTGCAGGGACACACCGATGTCAAGGAAGTGCTGGCGGCCAGCAACAACTGAGATGATGCGCGATGCAGGCGGGTGTTGACTCATGAACCGTGCGCGTGGCACCGAGGCCCTGCGCTGGCTGCGTCATGCCTTGAAATGGCTGGCGCTGGGCGTGGGCGTGGCCATCCTGGCCGGCACGGCTTCGGCCTGGTTTCTGCTGGCGCTGGCCTGGGCCACCGAAACGCGCGAGGCGCACCGCTGGTTGCTGGCCTTGTTGCCCGTGGCCGGATTCGCGGTGGGCTGGGTGTACCTGCATGTGGGCCAGCCGGTGGAGGCGGGCAACAACCTGTTGATCGACGAGGTGCATGACCCGCGCCAAGTGGTGCCGGTGCGCATGGCGCCGCTGATTTTTTTGAGCACGGTGGTGTCGCACCTGTTTGGCGCCTCGGTGGGGCGCGAGGGCACGGCCGTGCAGATGGGCGGGGCGCTGGCCGATCAGTTCACGCATGTGTTTCGCCTTCGCGCGGACGACCGGCGCATCTTGCTGATGGCGGGCATCAGCGCGGGCTTTGCGTCGGTGTTCGGCACGCCGCTGGCCGGTGCGGTGTTCGGGCTGGAGGTGCTGGCCATCGGGCGCCTGCGCCATGAGGCGCTGTGGCCGTGTGTGGTGGCCGCCGTGGTGGCCGACCAGGTCTGCACGCTGTGGGGTGTGCACCATGGGGTGTACAGCGCGGGTTTGCTGCCTGCGCTGTCGGTCGGGACGCTGGGCGCTGCCATCGTGGTCGGGCTGCTGTGTGGCCTGGTGGGCATGGCGTTTGCCCGCAGCACGCATGGTCTGTCGGCCTTCATGAAGCAGCGGGTGGCGTATGCGCCCTTGCGACCCTTGCTGGGCGGCATCGTGCTGGCCGGCGTGATCTGGGCCACCGATGCATGGCGCTATGCGGGCCTGAGCCTGCCGGGTCTGGCGCAGGCCTTCACCGAGCCGCTGCCGTGGTGGGACTTTGCGCTCAAAGGTCTGTTCACCAGCTTTTCATTGGGCGTGGGCTTCAAGGGCGGCGAAGTGACGCCGCTGTTCTACATGGGCGCGACCTTGGGCAACGCCCTGGCCCCGCTGCTGCACCAGCCCTTTCCCTGGCTGGCCGCGCTGGGCTTTGTGGCGGTGTTTGCGGGTGCGGCCAACACGCCGCTGGCCTGCATCTTGATGGCCATGGAGGTGTTCGGCGTGGGCATCGGGACGCATGCGGCGCTGGCGTGCGCCATGAGCTATCTGGCATCGGGGCACGCGGGCATCTACAAGGCGCAGCGGGTGGAAGGCTCGAAGTACCGCTGGCGGCGGTGAGTGCCTACATGCGGATACCGATGATGCGACCGGGTTTGATCGCGCATTCATGAGTTGAGTGCGGCTGCATATGCGTTCATCAAATATCAACTGAGGGATGCAGAACAAGTTCGTTGGCGTGTGAGGCGGCCCCCGCCAGACTGAGCCGGTCTGTGTAGGGACCCGCTGTCATGTCGATCACGCCGCTTTTTCAGAGTCAGAACCCCGAGTTCCTGTCGTCCACCTCCTGGCAATTGGGCCGCATCGTGGCTGAGCTCAGGCAGTCCCGCGAGGTCACGCACAACGTGCGGCACCAGGGGCGGCTGCGCGAGTTGCCGGCGCGCGAGGTGCTCTCGCGCATTGTGCTGGGCCTGTCGGCCGCGCTGTTTCCGACGCATTACGGCCGCCCGGACCTGAGCGACGACAGCATCGACTATTTCGTGGGCTACACGCTGCACAGCACCTTGCAGGAGCTGGTCGAGCAGGTGCGCCGCGGGCTGCTGTTCGTGCGTCCGGATGTGCACAGCGATGACCCCGAGCTCGCCGAGGAGGCGCGCGGCATCACCCATGCGTTCGCGGCCGAGCTGCCCGGCATCCGCGCCCTGCTGGTGAGCGACCTGCAGTCGGCCTACCAGGGCGATCCGGCGGCCACCAGCATCTCCGAGATCCTGCTGTGCTACCCGGGCATGACGGCCATCATCCATCACCGCCTGGCGCATGCCTTGCACCAGCTCGGCGCGCCGCTGCTGGCGCGCCTGATTGCCGACATCGCCCACTCGCGCACCGGCATCGACATCCACCCCGGCGCGCAGATCGGGCCTGCCTTCTTCATCGACCACGGCACGGGCGTCGTCATTGGCGAGACCACCGTGATCGGTGAGCGCGTGCGCTTGTACCAGGCCGTGACGCTGGGCGCCAAGCGCTTTCCCACCGACGAGACCGGCCAGTTGCTCAAGGGCCAGCCCCGTCACCCGATCGTCGAGGACGACGTCGTCATCTATGCCGGGGCCACGGTGCTGGGCCGCATCACGATCGGCCGGGGCTCGTCCATCGGCGGCAACGTGTGGCTGACCCACAGCGTGCCCCCCGGCAGCAGCATCACCCAGGCGCAAAGCCAGCGCAGCGACTGAGCCGTCGCCACAGTTTTCCCAACCACCCTTCGACCCACTGGAGAACGAGCCTCATGGCCAACACCCACGAACACAGCACCGCCTTGGGCGACATCGCCGCCCGGCAACTTGCCATCGCCACGCGCACCGTGCCGCAAATGGGCACGATCACGCCGCGCTGGCTCACCCACCTGCTGCAATGGGTGCCGGTGGACGCCGGTATCTACCGGGTCAACCGCGTCAAAGACGCGTCCAGCGTGACCGTGGACTGTTCGGGCCGCGATGAGCGCGAACTGCCGCAGACCTTTGTGGACTACATCGACAACCCGCGTGAGTACCTGCTGTCGGCCGTGAACACGGTGCTGGACGTGCACACCCGCGTGTCGGACCTGTACTCCAAGCCCTACAACCAGATCGCCGAGCAGCTGCGCCTGACCATCGAGACGATCAAGGAGCGTCAGGAAGCCGAGCTGATCAACAACAAGGAATACGGTCTGCTGGCCAACATCGCGCCGCATCAACACATCCAGACGCGCACCGGTGCGCCCACGCCCGACGACCTCGACGAGCTTCTGGCCAAGGTCTGGAAGGAGCCGGGCTTCTTCCTGGCCCACCCGCTGGCCATCACGGCGTTTGGGCGTGAGTGCACCCGCCGTGGCGTGCCCCCGCCCACCGTCTCGCTGTTCGGCTCGCAGTTCATCACCTGGCGCGGCATCCCGCTGATCCCGTGCGACAAGATCAAGATCGAGGACAACAAGACCAAGATCCTGCTGATCCGCACCGGGGAGAGCCGCCAGGGTGTGGTGGGCCTGTACCAGCCGGACCTTCCGGGCGCGCAAAGCCCCGGCCTGGCCGTGCGCTTCATGGGCATCAACCACAAGGCCATCGCGTCCTACCTGGTGTCGCTGTACTGCTCGCTGGCGGTGCTGACCGACGACGCCATCGCGGTGCTCGAAGACGTTGAGATCGACAAGTACCATGAGTACAAGTGACCTCGCCGGCCTGGGGGTGCCGGATGCGCAAGCCTTGGCCCAGCTGGCCAACCAGTTCTTCTCGGCGCTGCCAGGTTCGGCCCCGGGTGGCGCGGGGGTGCCGGCTGGATTGCCACCGGGTTTGTCGCACCTGAGTTCGCCCACGGTCGCTCATCCCTTCGCCGTTCCACCTGTGTCCAACGCACCGGTCAGCCCTGCGTCGAGCGGTTACGAGGGTGTACCTGCCCTGCCGCCGGTGGCCGCCCCCGGGCAGGTGCCGCCGTCGTTTGCGGGCGACCTGCCGCTGGACGTCAATCCGGCTTCGCGCACGGGTGGCGTGCAACCCATCTTGACGCTGAACCCGCTGGACTGGGGCCTGCCGTCAGACGCGGAGCTCAGCGAGATGCTGGCGCTGCGTTCGCCGTCGCGGGCACCGCAAGCCGCACCAGGGGGCGCGACGCCGTCGTTCTACTTCCTGGCTGCGGGGCTCAGCGGGCTGGCAGGACATGCGCCGGGCGTGCAGGTGCCGGGGCAAGCCGCTCAGCCCCTGTCGCCGCAGGCCCAGGGTTTTGCTCCGCCGGTTGACGTCAACCTGGTTCGGCGCGATTTCCCGGTGCTGAACGAGCGGGTGAACGGCAAGCCGCTGATCTGGCTGGACAACGCGGCGACCACGCACAAGCCGCAGTCGGTGATCGACCGCATCGCCTACTTCTATGCGCACGAGAACTCGAACATCCACCGCGCGGCGCATGAGCTGGCCGCGCGGGCCACGGATGCCTACGAGGCCGCGCGCGAGAAGGTGCGGGACTTTGTGAACGCGCGCTCGGTCAACGAGATCGTGTTCGTGCGCGGCACCACCGAGGCCATCAACCTGGTGGCCAAGAGCTGGGGCGAGGCGAACATTGGTGCGGGTGACGAGATCATCGTCAGCCACCTGGAGCACCACGCCAACATCGTGCCGTGGCAGCAGCTGTGTGCCCGCACCGGCGCGAAGCTGCGCGTGATCCCTGTGGACGACGACGGTCAGGTACGCCTGGACGAGTACGCCAAGCTGCTCAATGCGCGCACGAAGCTGGTGTCGTTCACGCAGGTCTCGAACGCGCTGGGCACGGTCACGCCGGCCAAGCAGATCGTGGCGATGGCGCACAGCGCCGGGGCCAAGGTGCTGGTGGACGGGGCACAGTCGGTCTCGCACTTGCGCGCCGATGTGATCGATCTGGACTGCGACTGGTTCGTGTTTTCAGGCCACAAGGTGTTCGGGCCGACCGGCATTGGCGTGCTGTACGGCAAGGAAGCGCTCTTGAACGAGACACCGCCCTGGCAAGGCGGCGGCAACATGATCAAGGACGTGACCTTCGAGCACACCGATTACCACGATGCACCGGGCCGTTTCGAGGCCGGCACGGGCAACATCGCCGATGCGGTGGGGCTGGGTGCGGCGATCGACTATGTGCAAAAGCTGGGGATCGAGAACATCGCGGCCTACGAGCACCAGTTGCTGCTGTACGGCACCCGATTGCTGCAGGACGTGCCAGGTCTGAAGCTGATCGGCACGGCGCCGGACAAGGCGGCGGTGCTGTCCTTCACCTTGCAAGGGTTCAAAACCGAAGAGGTGGGTGCAGCGTTGAACAAGGAGGGCATTGCGGTGCGCTCCGGTCACCACTGCGCGCAGCCCATCTTGCGCCGCTTTGGACTGGAGGCCACGGTGCGGCCCTCGCTCGCCTTCTACAACACCTGTGCGGAGATCGACACCCTGGTGGCGACGCTGCACAAGTTGAGCAGCAGCCAGCGGCGGGTGTACTGAGCCATAGGCTCATGTCATGAGCTGATGGTGAAGGATGGAGCGCCAGTGGTCGGTCTCGGCCCTGGCGCCTTTTTTCATGCCCTGGTGCTTCCTGACGGCATCGCATAGCCGTTTTCCGGATATGGATCGGACAAATCCTTCGTTTTCATGCAGAAGGGGGCGGCCTACGATCGCATATCACCTCCTGTTGCCACTTCCGCGAAGATCGCCATGTCCACACGCCAGGATCGCCTGATTCACTGGCTGCTCGGCAGCCTTGAACTGCAAACCACCTTGTTTCACCTGGGGCAGTACTGTGGCTCCTGGAAAGCCTCCACCACCGGCTTGGCGCGCGCGGGCTTTCATGTGATCCTCAGCGGAGACTGCTGGCTGCACGTGATCGACTCGGGTGAAAAGCACGCCCTGCAAGCGGGTGATGCGGTCTTCTTTCTGCGCGATGTGAACCACCTGCTCAGCCCGCACGAGGATGTGGCGCAGGCATCCTCAGCACCGCGAACGGCCATGGCGCCTGTGGACCTGTCAGTGCCTTGCAGCACGGCGCTGGCCTGCGGTTTCTTTGACTTCAAGGCCCCGCTCAACAACGTCTTTCTGGGTTCTTTTCCGGCCTATGTGATCGTGTCGCGCGACCGCTCTGCCCTGCAGGAAATCCGGCCCATTTTCGATCTGATCTTGGCCGAAGCCCAGCACGGCAGCGAGGAGGCCTCCCCGTTGATCACGCGCCTGGTCGACCTGCTCTTTTTCTATGTGGTGCGCGAACTCTGCCAGCAACATGAGGTGAGTGCCGGGCTGTGGGCCGTGTTGGCGCGGCCGGAGTTCACCTCGCTGCTGGAGGCCATCGTCCACGAGCCCGGCCGCGACTGGAGCGTGGAGGACATGGCCGACCTCAGCCGCATGTCACGCGCCACGTTCTTCAAGCGCTTCACCCAAACGGCGGGCACCTCGCCCAGCCAGTTTCTGGCGCAGATCCGCATGAAGCTGGCCACCCAGCTGATCGGGGAGGGCCTGTCCCTGGCGCGCACTGCCGAGGCGGTGGGCTACCAATCGGATGCGGCCTTCTCGCGCGCCTTCAAGAAGATCACCGGCACGCTGCCCGGCGCTTTCCGCCGAGCCGGCCACGGGGTCGCAAAGCAACTGGCCTGATCGCCGTCCCGCCTTCGCTGACTTGTCATCGCATTGAGACGTTCGAGCAAGAGAACGCGACGTTTGCGCATTGAGGCCAAACGCTCCCCTCGGGACAATCAGATCAACCCCTTGAATCGGAGTCCCCATGTCCCGCCTCACTGTTCAAACCCTCGAATCTGCCCCTGAAGCCAGCCAACCTTATCTGGCCAAGGCCAAGGCCAAAAACGGCTTCATCCCCAATCTGCTGGGTGTGCTGGCCAATGCCCCCACGGCCATCGAAACCTATGTCACCGTCTCGGAGATCAACGGTCGCACCAGCCTGACCTTGGCCGAGCGCGAGACCGTGCAGATCACGGCGGCGACCAACCACGGCTGCGCGTTCTGCGTGGCCGGTCACACTGCGGTTTGCTACAAGGTGGGCAAGCTGGAGCCGGAGCTGGTCAACGCCCTGCGCGACCAGACGCCTCTGCCCGACGCCAAGCTGGAAGCCGTGGCCGAGTTCACCCGTGCCGTGATCCGCAGCCGTGGCGCCGTGACGCCGAATGAGCTGCAAGCGTTCCAGGACGCGGGCTATGGCGAGCAGCAGGTGCTGGAAGTGATCCTGGGTGTGTCGCTGGCCACCTTGTGCAACTTCGCCAACACCCTGGCCGGTACCGACCTGAACCCCGAGCTCAGCGCCTACCGCTGGGAACGCAAGGCCTGATGATGAGCCAGGAAAATGCCCTGCTGGCCGCACGCCAACTGGCGTTTTCCTACGGCCATCGCCCGGTGTTCGAGGGCGTCGACCTGCACATCCAGAGGCAGGAGATCGTCTGTCTGATCGGTGCATCGGGCTGCGGCAAGTCCACCCTGCTGCGTCTTCTGGCCGGTCTGGCCGAGCCCACCACCGGCGAGGTGCGGATGGACGGTGTGGTGCAAGCCGATCGGGCCGCGCGCGCCAGCGTGGTCTTTCAGTCACCTGCCTTGCTGCCCTGGCTGAGCGTGGCCGACAACGTCGGCTTCGGCCTGAACTTTACCTGCCGCACCCCGGCCTGCCGTGCGCAACGCCACGAGCGGGTCCAGCAGGTGCTCCAGCAGGTGGGGCTGAGCGAGCACGCGAGCAAGAAGCCACACGCCTTGTCGGGCGGCATGGCGCAGCGCGTGTCGCTGGCGCGGGCCCTGGCCCGCAACCCCGAGATCATCTATCTGGACGAGCCCTTCTCGGCGCTGGACGCCATCACCCGCGAGTCCATGCAGGACCTGCTGTTGGAGTTGGCGCACAAACAACAGAGCGCCGCGCTGCTGGTCACGCACGACATCGACGAAGCCCTGCGCATTGGCGACCGGGTGCTGCTGCTGGCCGGCTCGCCCGCCCGCATCGTGGGCGAGTGGCGCCCGAGCGGCACCGCACCGCGCCAGCATCGCTCCAGCGACCTCAACGCGCTGCGCGAAGACATTCTCAACGCCCTGTCCAGTCCCGAAGCGGCCTGGTATCCCATTTTGTGAGGACCACCATGATCGACAAACTGCTCTCGAACCTGTCTGAAGATCTGCCCGTGTCGCGCCGTGACATGCTGCGCCTGTCTGCCTTGCTGAGCGGCACGGCGGCGATGCCGATGCTGGCTCAGGCTGCCAACCCCAACGACCCGGTGCGCATCGGCTACCTGCCGATCACGGATGCGTCCCCGCTGCTGGTGGCGCACGCGCGCCAGCTGTTCGAGCAACAGGGCTTGCAGGTGGAGGCGCCGCGCATGTTCCGTTCGTGGGCCCAGATTGTCGAAGCCTTCATGGCCGGCCAGGTCAACGTGGTGCACCTGCTCTCGCCCATGACCGTGTGGGCCCGCTACGGCAGCCAGTTCCCGGCCAAAGTGGTGGCCTGGAACCACATGAGCGGCTCGGCCCTGACGGTGGCCCCCAGCATTCGCACGGTCAAGGACCTGGGTGGCAAGAAGGTGGGCGTGCCCTTCTGGTATTCGATCCACAACGTGGTGCTGCAACACCTGCTGCGCGAGAACGGCTTGAAGGTCGTGACCAAGCCGGGTGGCGAGCTCAAGGCCAATGAGGTGGCGTTGTCCATCATGGCGCCGGCCGACATGGGCCCCGCGCTGGCCAATGGGGCGATTGCCGGTTTCATCGTGGCCGAGCCGTTCAACGCCGCCGCCGAGACCAATGGCATCGGCCGCGTGCTGCGCTTCACCGGCGATGTGTGGCGTGACCATGCCTGCTGCGTGGTCACCATGCACGAGCGTGATCTGCAAGGTCGCCCGGAGTGGTCGCAAAAGGTGGTCAACGCCATCGTCAACGCCCAGCACTGGCTGCGCGATCACCGCCCTGAAGGCGCCCAGCTGTTGTCCAAGGACGGTGCGGGCAAGTACACCCCGTTCCCCACGCCGGTGCTGGAGCGCGTGCTGGTGGCCAACGCGGCTCGCGACAAGCAGTACGCCGCGGAAGGCGCGATCCGCCACCCCGAGTGGAAGGATGCCCGCATCGACTACCAGCCCTACCCCTTCCCGTCGTACACCGAGCAACTGGTCAAGCTGCTCAAGGTCACGCAGGTGGAAGGCGACAACCGCTTCCTGAGCAAGCTGGACCCGGCCTTTGTGGCGCGCGATCTGGTGGACGACCGCTTCGTCAAGAAGTCGATCGCCGCACTGGGCGGGTTGAAGGCCTTTGGCCTGCCCGAGTCCTTCACTCGCAGCGAAACCATCGTTGCCTGAGCCTTCCCCGAATCTGTGCCCATGTCTGACCGCTTCTTTGCTTCTGCCCGTCCCGTGGGCGCGGCCCTGCTCGGCGTGGCCTGGCCCGTGCTGGGCTTGTTGCTGACCCTCGGCCTGTGGTGGCTGGGCGTGCATGTGTGGGGGCGTGACTCGCTGATGGCGGCGCGCTTTGCCCCCGAGCAGACCTGGGACGCCGCGATCGAGCTGGCCCGCAACGGCGACATCTGGCTGCATGCGCGCTACAGCCTGCAGCGGGTGGGCCTGGGCCTGCTGATTGCGACCCTGGTGGGCGTGCCGGTGGGCCTGCTGGTCGGCTCCTGGCCGGCCTTCAACCGCCTGACCTCGGCCACCTTCCAGTTCTTGCGGATGATCTCGCCGCTGTCGTGGATGCCCCTGGCCGTGATGGCCCTTGGCGTGGGCGAGGCGCCAGTGGTGTTCCTGATCGCCTTTGCGGCGGTCTGGCCCATTGTCCTCAATGTGGCCTCGGGCATCCAGGCCATCGACCCCTTGTGGCTGACGCTGGCCGACAGCCTGGGGGCCAACCGGTGGGAGCGCCTGTGGCGTGTCACGGTGCCTGCCATCGCCACCCACCTGCTCACCGGCATCCGTCTGGCCATCGGCCTGATCTGGGTGGTGCTGGTGCCGGCAGAGATGCTGGGTGTGCAGGCCGGTCTGGGCTATTTCATTCTGGACACGCGGGACCGCATGGCCTACCCGGAGTTGATGGCCACGATCTTGTTCATCGGCCTGCTGGGCTTTGCGCTCGACTGGCTGGCCCGTGTGGTGCATCGGCGCTGGAACGGTGTTTGATTTCCTCTTCGGAGCTTCCTCATGTCTGCTGTCATCTCCTCGCCCACCGAGCACGTGTCGATTGACACCTTGATCGCCCGTGAACTGGCGCCACGGGTCACGGCCATCGACCTGGAGGGCGAGTATCCCGAGGCCTTCTTGCGCGCGCTGGGTGGCCTAGGCGGACTGGGCGCGGTGGTGCCGCCAGCGTATGGGGGCAGCGGCAAAGGGCTGGTGGACACGATCGCGACCATGTCCAAGGTGGGCGAAGTGTGCCTGTCGACCGCGTTCACGCACTGGTGTCACACGGCGTGCGCCCGCTACATCGCCACGTCGGACAACGAACAGGCCAAGGCGGCCTTGCTGCCCGCGTTGGCATCGGGCGCGTTGCTGGGCGGCACCGGCCTGTCCAACACCTTGAAGTCGTCTTGCGAGATCGAGCGCTTCCTGCTCAGTGCCAAGCGGGTTGACGGAGGCTATGAGATCAACGGCACGCTGCCCTGGGTGTCCAACCTCGGCACCGACCATGTCTTCGTGACCGGCTGCCCGGTGGAGAACGATGGGCGCCTCGTCTTTGTCGTGGTCCACTGCAACCAGGACGGTTTTCGGCTCATCAATGGGGCCGAGTTCACCGCCCTGGAAGGCACGCGCACCTTTGCCTGCCAGTTCCGGGGCGTGCGCATCAACGATGACCGCGTGCTGGCGCACCCTGAGCAGTCGGGCGCCTATCTGCCGCGAATCCAGCCTGGCATGATCCTGGCGCAGATGGGCATGGGCATAGGCCTGGTGCGCGACTGCATCAGCCTGGTTGAGGCCGTGGACCGCACCCATCGCCATGTCAATTGCTTCGAGACGGACCAGGCCGATGAGCTGCGTGAGGCGCTGCACGCGGCCGAAGCTGAGACCTTCCGGCTGGCAGCGCTGCTGGATGCAGGGCCCGAGGCGGCCGCCTTGCCCAAGCTCATCACCGAGGTGATGCGCGTGCGACTGGCTGGCGGCGAGCTGTCGCTGCGCGCGGCCAACGCGGCCATGCTGCACCAGGGTGCGCGGGGTTACCTGCGCAAGGCCACAGCGCAACGACGTTTGCGTGAAGCCTACTTCGTGGCCATCGTGACGCCGGCGCTCAAGCACCTGCGCCGCGAGATTGCCCGCCGGGAGGCCCTCGGCCTGTAAGGGGCGCGCACCTCAGCCCTTGGCGACCGGGCGTGACGGGTCCCTGCACCACTCGCTCCAGCTGCCGGCAAACAGGCGGGTGGGCCCCAAGCCCGCCACTTCCATCGCCAACAGATTGGGCAGCGCGCTGACGCCGCTGCCGCACTGGTGCACGACGCTGGCCGGGTCGCGGCCCGCCAACAGGGCCTCGAACTCGGCACGCAGCGTGGTGGCGGATTTGAAGCGGCCTTGCTCGTCCAGGTTGAGGCCAAAGGGACGGTTGAGGGCGCCGGGGATGTGGCCGGCCACCGGGTCCAAGGGCTCGACCTCGCCGCGGTAGCGTGGGGCGGCACGCGCGTCGATGAGGGTCTGATCGGGCTGATCCAGATGGGCGAGGACGTCGGCGGCGGTGACCAGCTCGCGCAAGGGCGGTTGCAAGGTCCAGTCAGAAGCGGTGCGGGCTGTGGCCGGGCCGCTTTCCACGGCACCGGCGGCGGCGGTCCATGCGGCCAGGCCCCCGTCGAGCACCGCCACGGCCTCATGGCCCGCCCATTTCAGCATCCACCACAGGCGGCCGCAGAAGTTCAAGCCGTTGCGGTCGTAGACGACCACCTGGGTGTGGGCGTGCAGGCCGATCTGACGCAGCCACTGGGCAAACACCTCGCGACGCGGCAAGGGGTGACGCCCGCCAGAGGCGGTCTCCGCGTCGCCGTGCGCACTCAGATCGTGGTCCAGGTCGGCGTGTAGCGCGCCGGGCAGGTGCGCGTCCAGGAACTGCTGGTGTCCTGCCGAAGGGTTCATCAGGTCGGCGGTGCAGTCGAGGATCAGCAGCGATGCGCCGCTGTGTTGCAGGGCTTGCAGCTCGGTGCAGGTGATCAGGGTGGTGAACATGACGGGGTGGGCAGGTCAGTCGGTTCGGACATTCTCAGGTGAAACGTGGCGATGTGGTTCACCGCAGCGCCGCCCTATGATGAGGGCATGCAATGGGTTGACTGCACCGACGAACAACACGGCGAGGCCATCCTCGCCATCTTCAACGAGGCCATCGTGCATTCGACGGCCCTGTATGACTACGAGCCTCGCACCCGCGCCCAAATGACGAGCTGGTTCGAGGCCAAGCGCGCCGGGGGCTTTCCGGTGATCGGGCTGGAGTCGGACGCGGGCGAGCTGATGGGCTTTGCCTCCTACGGCACCTTCCGCGCCTGGCCGGCCTACAAGTACACCGTCGAGCATTCGGTGTATGTGCACCAGGCGCACCGTGGCAAGGGCCTGGGGCCGCAGCTCATGCAGGCCTTGATTCGCGCTGCGCAAGACCAGGGCAAGCACGTGCTGGTGGGCGTGATCGACGCCAGCAATGCCGTGAGCATCCGGCTGCATCAAGCTTTGGGCTTCACCCATGCGGGCACCGTTCGCCAGGCCGGCTTCAAGTTCGGCCGCTGGCTGGATGTCGACTTCTACCAACTGATCCTGGCCACGCCGGCCGATCCGCAGGACGGCTGAGCCCTGCCCTCCCCGCCTTCGGTCAGATCGTCATATCGATATGCAAACTGAGGGCTTGGGGCCCGCGGGCATTGATGACATAGTGAACGACCGCAGTCGTGTGAACTGCGGATGTCATGCTCATGGATTCGATGCTTCGCTTGCCTTTCCGTCTGTCCTTTCGCTGGCCCTTTCTCCGTCTGCAGGCCGGGCCGCGCGGGCTGATCACACCGTTGCTGCTCGGGATGGGGGCGCTCGCGCAGGCGAATCCTCCCGCTGCCTCATTTCAGACCGATCAGGTCGAGGTGCGCCTGGTGCCGGCCACCACGCAGGTGCGCCCGGGCGAGCGCCTCACCGTCGGCCTGCACCAGCGCATCGCGCCGCATTGGCACACCTACTGGCGCAATCCGGGGGACTCGGGTCTGGCGACGCGGCTGAGCTGGCAACTGCCCTCAGGCGCACAGGCCGGCCCGATCCAGTGGCCGATTCCCCAGCACTTTGAAATCGGTCCTGTCACCAATTACGGCTATGCCGACGCGGTGACCCTGCTCACGGAGGTGAGCCTGCCCCGCACGCTGCCGGTGGGCAGTGAGGTGCCCATTCAGGTCGAGGCGCATTGGCTGGTGTGCCATGAGGTCTGCATCCCGCAAAAGGCAACGCTGGGCCTGAACTTGCCAGTGGTGGCCGCCGACGCGCCGGCCTCGCCCATCGACCCGCTCATCACGCAGGCCCGCGCCCAGCTGCCGCAGACACCCGCGTGGTCGGCCACGGTGGCCCGCTCGGGCAGCGGTCTGACGCTGACCCTGCCGGCACAGGCGGTGTCAGCACAAGCACGGGCGACGCCACGTTTGCGCTTCTTCCCTTTTGAGTCGGGTCCGGTGTCCCACGCGGGTGCGCAGACCGTGACCAGACAGGGCGATGCCTGGGTGCTGCAACTGCCCGCAGGCGAGGCCCCGCTGAACGAGGGACAGGTACTGGATGGCGTGCTGGTGGTGGACCCAGGCGAGGGCCAGGGCCCACAGGCTCGCAAGGTGGGCTACACGGTACAAGGCACGGTGCAACCTGCGGGCGCGGCCTCCCCACGGGGCACACCGGTGCCGGCGTCGGTCAGCGCATCGGCGGACGTGCCGCGCATCGACCGTCTGGGCCTGGCGTCGGCCTTGCTCCTGGCCCTGCTGGGCGGCCTGGTGCTCAACCTGATGCCGTGCGTGTTCCCAGTGTTGTCGATCAAGGCGCTGGCCTTGCTGCAGCACAGCGCGCAGTCGCCGGCCAAGGCCCGTCTGCACGGCCTGGCCTACACGGGCGGTGTGTTGGCCAGCTTTGCCTTGCTCGCCGCCGTGTTGATCGTCCTGAAAGCCGGCGGGGACCAGGTGGGCTGGGGCTTTCAGTTCCACTCGCCGGTGTTCGTGCTGGCCGTGGCCTACCTGTTGTTTGCCGTGGGCCTGAGTCTGTCGGGCGTGTTCACCCTCGGGCAATCGGTGACCGGGCTGGGGCAGTCGCTGGCCGATCGCTCGGGCTATGCCGGCAGCTTCTTTGCCGGGGTGCTGGCCACCATCGTTGCCACGCCCTGCACGGCGCCCTTCATGGGAGGGGCCATCGGCTTTGCGCTGACGCAACCGGCTGCGGTGCTGCTGGCGGTGTTCCTCAGCCTGGGCCTGGGCTTGGCCCTGCCCTATCTGCTGCTGAGCACCTGGCCGGCGTTGCAGCGCTGGATGCCCCGACCAGGCGTCTGGATGGAGCGGCTCAAGCAGGTGCTGGCCTTCCCGATGTACGCGACCACAGCCTGGTTGATCTGGGTGCTGGCGCAGCAGGCGGGCGTCGATGCGGTGGCCATTGCCCTGGCAGGCCTGATCGCCATCGCGTTTGCGGCCTGGGCGTATGACAGCTCACGGCTGGCGAGCCCGAGCGCCCGCAAGGGTGGGGCCGCCTTGGCGGTCATCGCGCTCAGCGGTGCCCTGGGTGCCAGCCATGTCGGGCTGAGAGCGATCGAGCAATCCGCCCCCGGTGCTGCGGCTTCGCTGCGCCCGGGCGAATCGGCCGACAGCCAGCCTTACAACGCGGCAGCTTTTGAGACCCTGCGGGCCGAGGGCAAGCCGGTCTTCCTCAACTTCACGGCCGCGTGGTGCATTACCTGCCTGGTCAATGAGCGGGTGGCCTTGAGCCAGCGCTCGGTGCAATCGGCCTTTCAGGCCCAGGGCATCACCTACCTCAAGGGGGACTGGACGCGCCAGGACCCGGCCATCACCGCCGTGCTGCAGCGCTTTGGGCGCAGCGGTGTGCCCTTGTATGTGTACTACCCACCGGGCTCACACAGCGAGCCGGTGGTGTTGCCGCAGCTCCTGACGCCCGGCTTGGTGCTGTCGGCCATCGGCGATGCAAACCGGGTCAGCCGGTCCCCGCCTCTCGGCGCATATGCAAAGAAGAATTGATTTCTTCCGTTGTGTGGTGAGGCGTGAAAGACTCCTCTGAAGGATCACCCCCCGTGATCATCTGACGACAGAGAAAGGAGTCCCACATGGGGTCACCACTTCCATTGCTGTGCAACCCGGTTCGGGTGTTGATCATTCCCGGCTTGAACAACAGCGGCGCCGATCATTGGCAGACCTGGCTGGGGACTCAGTATCAGGATTCGCGGCGAGTCCATCAGGCTGACTGGGCACATCCGGATTTGGCTGCGTGGTCCGAACAGATTGATCACACGGTGCAGAGGTCGAGGCCTGGCACCGTTTGGGTTGCCGTGGCACACAGTTTTGGCTGCCTGGCTTTGGCGCACCATCTGGACAAGGTGTCCGCCCGCGGACAAGATCGCACCGGCTCAGGTGGGCGCATCCACGCGGCTTTGTTGGTGGCGCCTGCTGACCCCGTGAAGTTCAACGTGGTCCAGCATCTGCCTCACACAGGGCTGGGCATCCCGTCGCTGATGATCGGCAGTGAGAACGATCCCTGGATGTCACTGGACCGCGCCCAATCATGGGCCAAGCGGTGGGGGAGCAGGTTTCTCAACCTGGGGCCGGCTGGACACATCAATGCAGAGTCAGGCCATGGTGCCTGGCCCTTGGCCCGCTTGAAAGTCGATGAGCTGATTCGCGATCAGCATCGCCAACGACGACTGGCGCAAGTGAGCCCGATGGACCTGCAATACGCCGTGTGATGGCAAACAGCCCGACGCAGTCGGGCTGTCGAGCTTTCAACGGTGCCGTTTTCAGAACGGTGACCCGCCCCCAAACCCACCTTCATCGTGATGCGGTGCGGCGGGCACCTTGGGCTCGGGCACCTCGGCCACGATGGCCTCCGTCGTCAAGATCAGGCTGGCCACCGAGGCGGCGTTCTGCAGCGCCGTGCGCGTCACCTTGGCCGGGTCCAGCACGCCTTGCTCGACCAGGTCACCATACGTGTCGTTGGCCGCGTTGAAGCCGAAGTTGCCCGAGCCTTCCAGCACGCGGTTGACCACCACCGACGGCTCGCCACCGGCGTTGGCCACGATCTGGCGCAGCGGCTCTTCGATGGCGCGCAGCACCAGCTTGATGCCGGCGTCCTGATCGGCGTTGTCGCCCTTCAAGGTGCCCACGGCCTTCTTGGCACGCAGCAGCGCCACGCCACCGCCAGGCACCACGCCTTCTTCCACGGCCGCACGGGTTGCATGCAGCGCGTCTTCCACGCGGGCCTTCTTCTCTTTGAGCTCCACCTCGGTGGCGGCGCCCACCTTGATCACGGCCACGCCGCCGGCCAGCTTGGCCACGCGCTCTTGCAGCTTCTCGCGGTCGTAGTCGCTGGTGGCCTCGCTGATCTGCACGCGAATCTGCTTGACGCGCGCTTCGATCAGCGTCGCCTCGCCCGCGCCATCGATCAGGATGGTGTTCTCCTTGCCCACTTCCACGCGCTTGGCCTGGCCCAGGTCTTCCAGCGTGACCTTGTCCAGCGACAGGCCCACTTCCTCCGCGATGACCTTGGCGCCGGTCAGCACGGCGATGTCTTCCAGGATGGCCTTGCGGCGGTCGCCAAAGCCCGGCGCCTTCACGGCCACCACCTTGAGAATGCCGCGGATGGCGTTGACCACCAGGGTCGCCAGCGCTTCGCCTTCGATGTCTTCGGCGATGATCAACAGCGGCCGACCCGCCTTGGCCACGGCTTCCAGCGCCGGGATCAGCTCGCGGATGTGGCTGACCTTCTTGTCGATCAGCAGCACCAGCGGCTCGTCCAGCTCAACGGCCTGCTTGTCGGGGTTGTTGATGAAATAGGGCGACAGGTAGCCGCGGTCGAACTGCAGGCCTTCGACCACGTCCAGCTCGTTGTGCAGGCTCTTGCCGTCTTCCACGGTGATCACGCCTTCCTTGCCCACCTTGTCGATGGCGTCGGCAATGATCTGGCCGATGTCCCAATCGGAGTTGGCAGAGATGGCGCCGACCTGGGCGATTTCCTTGGAGGTCGTGGTGGGCTTGGCGATCTGCTGGATCTCGGCGACCAGGGCGGTCACGGCCTTGTCGATGCCGCGCTTGAGGTCGGTCGGGTTCAGGCCGGCGGCCACGTACTTGAAGCCCTCGCGCACGATGGCCTGGGCCAGCACGGTGGCGGTGGTGGTGCCGTCACCGGCGTTGTCGGACGTGCGCGAGGCCACTTCCTTGACCAGCTGCGCGCCGATGTTCTCGTAGCGGTCCTTCAGCTCGATTTCCTTGGCGACCGAGACACCGTCCTTGGTCACGGTGGGCGAGCCGAAGCTGCGCTCGAGCACCACGTTGCGGCCCTTGGGGCCGAGCGTCACTTTGACGGCGTTGGCGAGGACATCGACCCCGCGCACGATCTTGGCACGGGCGTCATCCCCGAATACGACATGTTTGGCTGCCATGTGGGCGTTCTCCAGTTACTTCAATGAGGGGGATCAGGCCGTGAGGATCGCGAGGACGTCTTCCTCGCGGATGACGAGGAGCTCCTCGCCATCGAGCTTGACGGTCTGGCCGGTGTACTTGCCAAACAGCACGGTGTCACCGGGCTGGACGATCAGCGGCACGAGCTGGCCCTGGTCGGTGCGGCGACCGGGGCCGATGGCCACGACCACGCCTTGCTCGGGCTTCTCGCCGGCCGAGTCGGGGATGACGATGCCACTGGCGGTCTTGAGTTCAGGTTCTTTGCGTTGGACGATCAGGCGATCGTGCAGGGGACGGAGAGGCATGGCCGAGAGGTTCCTGTGTGGGTCTGACAAACAGAGCGAGCGAAAGACGACAAAGCCGCGCGGTGACCGACACGGCGCGGCTTTCGCTGCCTTGACTCAACGATAGGAGGAGGTCAGGCCCAGAGGAACTGATGTTTGCGCATGAGGGTGGGTGGCAAACACATATGGCGTGGGGAAAGGCTGTGATTGCGTGATTCAGTCGAGACACTGGCAAATGCAATCAACGGAGGCTCCTTGGAGCACTGGTGCGTTGACTTGCTGACGGGCGATCATGCGCGTCAACCTCCTTTCGGCTTTTCCTGCCGAGGCCGCTTTACCGACTTGAAGCGCTCGTAGAGTACCTCTGCAGTCGGCGACGGGTTTGCATCCTTGGACGTCTGGAACAGCTTGTATAGGGCTCTATGCCGTTTTGTGTGGAACGCCCCTGCCTCATTTCGCTGATGCCGGGTTGAAGGGGTGATCAGGCAGATGGGCCAGCTTGGACATGCGAAGGT
>C687J26845_10000019_pt1 | contig 113660 bp, 92 predicted proteins | sample RifCSPlowO2_12_FD_26845 | JGI IMG/M metagenome (IMG submission 26845)
TTTCTCGACGTAGCCACGCAAATCGCTGAGGAGAACAACTTGGCATGCGTGGCATTTCCCACGGATGCCGGCATGCACCTGCTGTCTAATCGCAAAGAGATTGAGGACGATATCAAGGCGCGCTTCATCAGTCAGGCATCCAAGCGTCGGCTTTTCGATGCGCAAGGGGTGAGCCAATCATGGCCTGATAAGCCCGTTGTTGTAGAGGCGGCGTTCGATGCTTATGAGAAGGGGCAGACGAGGGTGGAAACGCTGTATGTCATCTGGAGTGCCACGCTGCCACAGCAGCAGGCCGAGGATATACAGTAATACGCTATGGCTGCTGAGTCCTAGGGGCGCGTCAAGCTGCGTGCGCTTGGCGCTGTCTGATGACCGCCCTTGTAATGGTCAAGATTTCATCGGGTGGTGATTGATTCCCTGTAGGCCTGCTTAGTGTCGAAAAAAGGATGGCAGCACCTTCGACGTTTACAGGGCTGAGCTGAGCTGTTAAGCGTCGATCACTTATCCTTGGTATTTGCATAAACGTTCTTTTGCCAAAAGCGATTGCCCCGATACCAAGTTGAGCTTGGCCCAAGCGATATGGTGCCCGCTCATCGGGGCAAGTATGGAGAGCACATACTCAATTCGCTCACATCTTGTTACTATCGCGCCCCTTTGCCGATCAATGGACTGAAACGCGTGCTTTTTCTTCGCCATCTCTGTGCTCTTTCGACGCTTTGCGTGCTTCTGTGTGGTGCGGCAAGCGCCGCTTCGCTACCGCCTTCTCCAGGCGATCAAGACTTGATCCGTCAACGCCAGGAACGCTTGCTTGAGCAGCAGCAGCAACGCCTCAATGACCTCCAGCAACTACCGCAAGTAACGCCGACTACGCCAGTTACGCCGAGCGCGCCGGATAGCCGTTGCTTCGACATTCAGCGCATTACGCTCAAGGGTGCAGAGCATCTCAGTGAATCGGTGCGCAACGAGTTGGTGGCACCCTTCCTGGGTAAATGCCTGGGCGCCGGGCAGCTTAATGAGCTGCTGAAGGTCATCACCAATCAATATATTGATCGTGGCGATGTAACCACTCGCGCCTACCTGCCGCAGCAGGATCTATCGGATGGCGAGCTGGAAATCATGGTGGTGGAAGGCAAGCTCGAAGGCTTAGAAAGCTCCGAGGTGGTCAGCCCGCGTGAACTGGGTATGACGTTCCCCGGCCAAGTCGGCGAAGTGCTTAACCTGCGCGATTTGGAGCAGTTGGTCGATCAGGTTAATCGCTTGCCATCGCGCCAGGCGCAGATGGAGTTGTTACCCGGTCAGGAAGTCGGCGGTAGTCGTGTACAGCTCAAGGGCCAGCGCGACAAACCATGGCGGGTAAATTTCAATCGCAACAATGACGGTCAAGACAGCACCGGCGAACAGCAATGGGGTGCGGGCCTAGATTGGGACAGTCCATTGGGGTTGGCTGATCAGCTGAACTTGCGCGCCGGTGGCGACACGGTCAGTGATACCTGGCGCCACTCCAATAACCAGAGCCTTGGCTACAGCCTGCCCTATGGCTGGTGGACGTTTAACTACAACTACAGCCAAAACCTCTATCGCTCATTGGGCCAGGCCTCGAATTTTGATTTCGAGCAAAAAGGCGACAGCAAAACCCAGCAACTGCGTGCCGAGCGCGTGTTGCATCGCGATAGCGTGAGCAAGACCGCCGCCAGCCTTGGTGTCAGCGAAACCAGTACACGTAACTACATCGAAGACAGCCTGGTAGATGTTTCCAGTCAGGATCTTTCCGAAAGCCAAGTGGGCTTTAACCATGGTCGCCGTATCGGCTCGGCATTCGTCAACCTGGATGCCGGTTGGCAGCGTGGCATTGGGCTCTTTGGCGCGGATGCGAACAACCATCCCCAAGGCGCAGAACCAGTTGCCCGCTACAACAAATACAGCCTGACCCTGAGCTACCTGCAGCCCTTTCAGTTGTGGGACGAGTCGTTCAGTGTCGACAGCTTGGCCACCGGCCAACAGAGTGAAGACGTGCTGTTCAGCCCGCAACGCATCAGCATTGGTGGGTTGTCGTCGGTGCGCGGTTTCAAGGAGCAGTCGCTGTCCGGTGACAGTGGTGGCTATTGGCGCAATCAGCTGCGTTGGCGTCGGCCGATAGCCTGGACCAGCCTACAGCCTTGGCTGCAAGAGTACGGCGCGACCCTGGCCTATGACGTCGGGGTTATCGAGCACGGTCCGTTCAATCCAGTGGCTCATGGCCGTATGAGTGGCAATGCCCTGGAACTCAGCGCACGCGGCCAATATCTGGCGGCGTCGGTAACCTTTTCGCAGTCACTTGAACGCCCGTCGTACATCACTGAGCCAGAAAGCCCGATGTATTTCCGGGTTGAAGCGTTCTTCTGAGTCGCCCTAACTTTCCGTTTTAGCTTGTTGTTTGGAGTGTTTTTACATGGATGTTCGCTGCCCGTTTTTTCAAAACGTAGCCACTGTATTGATCGGTGTTTTGTTTCTTAATCCGATTGTTGCAACGGCAGCTGAACTGACCATTGATGCTGCGGCAGGCAGCAATACCCAGCTGGGCCAGGCCGGCAACGGCGTGCCTATCGTCAACATAGCCACCCCCAATGGCAATGGCCTGTCGCACAACAAGTTCAGTGACTACAACGTCGAGACGCAAGGGCTGATCCTCAACAACGTTACCGGCAGAACCCAGGGCACCCAACTGGGCGGCATCATCGTTGGCAACCCCAACCTTGCTAATGGCGCTGCCGGTCTGATTTTGAACGAGGTCACCGGCGGCAATGCCAGTCAGCTGCGAGGCTACACCGAAGTCGCCGGCCAGGCGGCCCACGTCATAATCGCCAACCCGCACGGCGTTACCTGTGATGGCTGTGGTTTTATCAACACCCCACACGCCACGTTGACCACGGGTAAGCCGGTGATCGACAACGGACGCCTGAGCAGCTTCGATGTGAATGGCGGCTCTATTACCATCGAAGGCGCCGGCCTCAACGCCAGCAATATCGAGCAGTTCGACCTGATTACCCGTAGCACCAAGCTCAACGCGGAGATTTACGCCAATCGCCTGAACATAATCACCGGGCGTAACCAGGTGGATGCCACCACCCTGGCCGCCACTGCCAAGGCCGACGATGGATCGGCTAAACCGCAACTGGCTATCGACAGCTCGGCCTTGGGCGGCATGTACGCCGGCGCGATTCGCCTGGTCGGTACCGAAGCCGGTGTGGGTGTAAAACTGGCCGGCGATATGGCTGCCAGTGCGGGCGATATCCAGATCGATAGCAATGGTCACCTCAATCTGACCCAGGTGGCCGCGAGCAATAACATTCAGCTCAAGGCTGCCAGCGCCGAACTCAACGGCAAGGTCTATGCGGGTAACAGTCTCACCGTGCAGAGCGCCGGTGCACTGATCAACAATCAAAGTTTGGCCGCACGTGAACGTATCGACCTGTCCGCCGTGCAATTGGACAACCGCAGCCTGATCGAAGCCGGCGTTGAAGCCAATAACACCCGCAACACCCATGGTGATGTGAGTATTGTCAGCCAGAGCGTGCGCAACAGCGGCAGCGTCCTGGCCAGCCGGGATCTGATGGTTCAGGCCAGCCAGGGCGTCAATAACCAGGTCGGTACCCTCAGCGCCGTAAACACCACTATCACCACTGGCCAGCTGGACAACCGCTCGGGCCGTGTACTGGCCACATCGACACTGAAGGCCAAGGCCGCCAGCCTGGACAATAGCCAGAACGGTCTGCTGCATAGCCAAGGCAGTACGACGTTAACCGTCGATGGCGCACTGAATAACAACCAGGGCCGAGTGATTGGCCTTGGTTCTTTAGATACGCATGCGGCCTTGGTGGATAACCGCAATGGCCTGCTCGCCAGCCAGCAACAGGTCAGTCTCACCACCACCACCAGCCTGAATAACCAGGCCGGCGAAGTGTCGGCCAAACGTACAGACCTGCGCGTGGGGAGCCTGGACAACCGCAGCGGCAAGGTCATTGGTGAACAGCTGAGCGTGATCGCCAGCGGCCTGATCGATAACCGTCTGGGTCTGTTCTCGGCCGTCAATGCTCTCGACTTACAAGCTGCCGGTTTTGATAACAGTGCCCAAGGCACGGTGCTCAGCGAAAGCACCCTGACGATGAATGTGCAGGGCCTGCTGGATAACCACGATCAAGGCAATCTGATCAGCCATGGCAATCAGCAGCTCAACGCGGGGCAGATCGACAATCATCAGGCCGGGCTGATCTCCAGCAAGGGCACCCTCAATCTGCAGAGCAACACGACAAATAACCAAGGCGGCCAAGTGGTCGCCAATGGTGTTCTCACTATTAAGGGTGGCAGCCTGGATAACAGCCAGCGCGGACTGATCAGCAGCCAGACGTCCTTGCTGCTTGATTTGAGTGGTGCTCTGGATAACCACGGCCTCGGCAACCTGATCAGCGAAGGTGGCCTCAACGTTAAAGCCGCCAGCGTAAACAACAGTCAGGCCGGTGTTCTGTCCAGCGCCGGTGCTCTACAGGTGGTGAGCAGTTCACTGAATAACCAAGGCGGCAAACTGCTCACTGACAGTAGCTTGACCGTCAGCACGGGCCACCTTGATAACAGCCATGCTGGGGTACTCAGCGCCAACGGTGCCATGGTGTTGACCAGCACCGATCTGGATAACAGTCAGGCCGGTCGCATCACCAGTAATGCGGGCTTAAAAATCAGTAGCGGGCAGGTCAATAACAGCGCTAAGGGCCGTATTTCCAGCCTGGGTCAAATAGACGCGACCTTGAGTGGCCTTGATCAGCACGACCAGGGTGAACTGGTCAGCAGTACAGGCATTAATCTGGATCTGGCTAATGGCCAACTAATTAACCGCAACGGCGGCTTGCTTGCCAGCCCTGGCAAACTGCTGCTGACTCACATTGGCTCAGTCGATAACAGCCTAGGCGGCGAAATCTCCAGTACCAGCGCCTTTAGCCTGTTCACTGGCTCCTTGGATAACAGTGGCGGCAAGATCATCAGTGGCGGTGCACTGCAGCTGGGGATTATTGGCTACTTGCTCAATAGCCTAAAAGGCACGATTTCGGGCAGCACAGGGCTGATCGTTAGTGCGGCCAGCCTGGATAACTCCGCCGGCGGCACGCTCAGCAGCCGGGGGGATGTGCAGGTCGATGTCCAGGCCGCGTTAGATAACCACAATGACGGCGCGGTGCTGGCCAGCGGCAACCTCACGGTCAACGTCGGCTCACTGAACAACAGCAATAAAGGCCTGCTCTCCAGTGGCAAGGCTCTGCAACTGCATAGCGGTGCCACCAATAACAGCCAAGGCCAGATCATCAGCCAGGCGACCCTGACGGCGCAGACCGCGGACCTGAACAATCAGGGCGGGACCATCAGCAGCAAACAAGCGCTGTCGCTGACCAGTGGCGACATCAACAACAGCGCCACTGCCGTGGGCCAAGTGGGTGGTCTGATCAGTAGCGAAGGTGATCTGACCATCACCGGCCACAACCTCGACTCTAGCCTCGGTGGTGAGATTTCGGCCAAGGGCGACTTGCGCCTGACCGTGGCGCAGTTGATTCAGCGCCAAGGGCGTTTGATTGGCGAACAGGCGGTGATCCTGGATCTGGGCGGCGGTAATTTTGATAACCGTGGTGGTTTGCTCAGTGCCCATGGCCCGCTGACCATTGCACACCTGGCAGCACTGGATAACCGCGATCTGGGTGAAATCTCCAGTCAGCAGTCCTTCACCCTGCAGGCCAATCTCATCGACAACGGCGAGCAAGGTCGGCTGATCAGCGCCGGCGCTCTGGTACTGAACGCCGCCACTTTGCGCAATGCCAATGGTGGTTTGCTTTCCGGTTGGCAAGGCCTGATCGTGCAAGGTGGCAGCCTGGATAACTCCGCAAGTGGCACCTTGTCGAGCAAGCAAGGCACCCTGACGGTCAACCTGACCGGCGCGTTGGATAACCACGACCAAGGTGCGATGGTCAGCCTCGGCAAGCAACAGATTGGTGCTGTGAGCCTGGATAACCGCAACGGCATTCTTTCGACTGAAGCGGACCTTTCCCTGGATGTTGCCGGGGCACTGAACAACAGCGCCAATGGCCTGATCTCGGCCAAACAAGACCTGGCGCTGTTAGGCGTACACACCGACATCAATAATCAAAGCGGTCAATTGAGCGGTGCCAGCCTGCTGCTCAAGGGCAATAGCCTGGATAACAGCGCCGGTCAGATCACCAGCCAGGGGCTTTTGGATATTACCCTGATCGGCGCCCTGATCAACGCCAACCTGGCTCGCTTGGCCAGCGGTGGCGCACTGACCCTCAAGGCCGCCAGCATCGACAACCGTTCCGGCAAACTGATCAGTCAGGACACGTTAACCATCACCAGCGGGGCGTTGAATAACTCCGCCGGCGGTACTCTGGCCAGCCAGCAGGCCATGACCCTGAACCTCACAGGTGCGTTGAACAATCAGCAAGACGGTTTGATCTTCAGTCAGCTGGGCAAACTATTCGTCACTGCACAAAGCCTTAATAACAACGCCGGTACGCTGCAAAGCGAGGGCGACAACCAGTTGCGTATCAGCGGCGCCCTGAGCAACCAGGCGGGCCAGATCAGCAGCCTGAACGGTAACCTCGATCTGCAAGCAGGCAGTGTCGATAACAGTGCCGGCGGTATCCTCAACAGCGTTAAGGGCTGGATCAAGCTGGTCACGGCGGGCGTGTTTGATAACCACGCGGGCATCATCCAGGCGCAGTCGTTAGATATCAAAGCAGACCTTGGTATCGATAACCACCGCGGCCATCTCTCGGCGCTGACCGGTGAGAACCTTATTGTCACGGCGGACTTCAATAATCAGGGCGGCGGTCTGTTTGCCGGCACCTTGCTCAAAGTCACTGGGCAGAAGTTTTTCAACCAGGGTGCAGCTTTGGGGCAGGGCGGCAAGGTTGGTGCTGAACAGATCAATTTTAGTTTGAGCGGGGCGCTGAACAACCAGTTCGGCCTGATCGAAAGCGACAGCACCCTAGATCTCAGTGCCGCCAGCATCAATAACGTGGTGGGCAGCTTGCGTGCCTTGGGCCAGACCGGCACGGCGAAGATCGTTGCCGGCTCGCTGAGCAATGGCTATGGCGTGCTGGAAAGTGCCAACCAGGATCTGGATTTACAGATCACCAGCCTGAGCAACGGCGGTGGGCGCATCCTGCACACCGGCAGTGGCATCTTTGGGCTGTCAGCCGCCAACGTGATGGAGGCGGGTGGCAGTGTGGTGTCTAACGGCACCTTGACCATGATCGCCAACAGCTGGACCAACAGCAGTGTGTTGCAGGCTGGTCACCTGAACCTGAATATCGCCAACTTCACCCAGACCGCCAACGGCCAATTGCTTGCCGCACAGGGTTTTACCGGCACCGGCACAAACTGGGTTAACGATGGCCTGCTGGCCAGTGACGGTTTTTTTGATCTTGATTTGACCGGCACATATAGCGGTGCGGGCAATTTGAACAGCCTGGGTAATCTGACCCTGGTGGCCGGCGGCATCGACCTGGGCACGGCCGGCAAGATCATGGGCGGCGGTAATACTCAAATCACCAGCCGTGGCACGTTGACCAACCATGGTCGCATGACCTCGATGGCGGACTTGACGGCCAGTGCAGTCAACCTGAACAACTACGGCACCCTCGGCAGTGCCGATGCCCTGCGCGTCAACGCCACTAACCTGCTGAACGAAAATGGGCTGATTTTCAGCGGCGCGGACATGGCGCTGCGGGTGAGCAATTTCACCAACCTCTATGCCGATGTGTACAGCCTGGGCGGGTTGGACATTGCGCTTGATGACTTGGGTAACAAAGCCGCAATGCTCAAAAACTTGTCAGGCACCATCGAAAGCGCCGGCGACATGCGCATAGCGGTGGCTGATTTCGAAAATGCCAAGGCCGTTTTCGAAATGGAAAGCAAGTTGCTGTTTGGCAGCATCAGCATCGTATGTGTGCAGCATTGCGGCAGCAGTTGGGGCGATGCTCGGGGGCAGGTAACCCTGTATAAAAACTACACCTCGACTATCACACAAGACTCTCAGGCCGGCACCATTACGGCAGGGCGTGATTTAAACATTGTCGGCGACACCGTCTTTAACCATTACAGCGTGCTGTCAGCCGCGCGCAACCTGAGCATCACGGCCACCGATGTAAAAAATGAAGGGGCCGTTTCACTTTCTGGTTCGGGAAGTCGCATCGCTACGGCTGCGCCGAAGGAAGACAAAAGCGTTTACTACCAGCACGTATCGGATGTGGACGACTTCAATGCCAATTACGGGACGCAGGCGACGTTCGCTGAGGCGGCCTACCTGGCATTGCTTGCTAGCTTCAATCCTTACGTTTATGCCGGCATTAACGATCCGATACAAATCACCCCCGATGGTCAGCAGTCCGCGCCGGCCATCATTCAGGCGGGTGGCAATGTCTCTATCACCGCCACCAACGACATCAGCAACATCGTCACAGCGCCCAACAGCGCCATTAACAGTGGTTCCAGTCGCGTAGAAAGCACAGGTGTTAATCAGGCTACACAAGCGGTTGTGGTGCTCAATGCGCAGCTGCCACCTGACCTGGCTCAGCAGCAGATCAATCCGACAACCTTGCCAGGCTTTAGCTTACCAACCGGGCAGAACGGCTTATTTAGGCTGAGTGGTCAGGATGCACAAGAAGGCTCGGCCAGTGGCGCCGCTACAGGCTCAGCAGGTTTGGACATCGGTGGTCGCCAGATCGATATCGGCCAGCGTGAGAACACCCTGGGCTCCAGTAGCGCCACCGACACTACGGGCAGTGATGTAACCGACGTTGCTGGGCTGGGGGGCAGTGTGCCCCATGTGCAGGGTCTGCCCAGCAACACCAAAACGAGTAATGGCCACAAGTACCTGATCGAAACCAACCCGGTGATCACCGACCTCAAGCAATTCATGAGCTCGGATTACCTGCTGGGTTTGCTCGGCGTTGATCCAGACAACACCCAGAAGCGCTTGGGGGACGGTCTGTACGAGCAGCGCCTGATTCGTGATGCCATCGTCGCCCGCACCGGCCAGCGCTTTATCGATGGGCTTACCAGCGACGAAGCGATGTTCCGTTACCTGATGGGCAACGCCATCGCCAGCAAGACTGCACTGGACCTGGCATTTGGCGTCACCCTGACCGCAGCCCAAGTCGCGGCCCTGACCCATGACATCGTCTGGATGGAAGAGGTCGTGGTCAACGGTGAGAAGGTTTTGGTGCCGGTGTTGTACCTGGCCCAGGCCAATAATCGTTTGGCGCCTAATGGTGCGTTGATTGCCGGCAGCGATGTCACTTTGATTGCCGGCAATGAGCTGAAAAACTCCGGCACCTTGCATGCCAAAAATAACCTCGCAGCCAGTGCCACCAGCATCAACAACGCCGGATTGATGGAGGCCGGACAACGCCTCGATCTGCTGGCGACCGACAGCATCCGTAACGCTCAGGGTGGAGTTATTACCGGGCGTGATGTCAGCCTGACCGCTCTCACCGGCGATGTGATCAACGAGCGCACCGTCACGGCATACAGGACCGCTGAGGGCAGCGGCCGTGAGCATGAGCGTGACTTTGCTGACAGCGCCGCGCGCATCGAGGCGAGCAATCGCCTGGATATCAGCGCCGGACGTGATGTCAGTAACTTCGGTGGTGTGCTGCAAAGCCGCGGTGATCTAAGTATTGATGCCGGCCGTGATGTCATCTTGGCTTCGGTTGAGGAGCGTAATGCGCATGCCAATGGCACGCGTGTTCAGCGTGAGCAGATCACTCAGTTGGGCAGTGAAGTCAGTGCCGGGCGTGATCTGGAAATTAATGCAGGGCGCGACCTAACGGCTATAGCCAGCAAGATTGAGGCGCAGCGTGATATCGCCTTAAGTGCAGGCCGTGACGTAACCCTCGCGGCCGCCGCCAACGAAGAGCACGACGCCTCCAAGAGTAAGGACATCACCTTCCAGCGGGACAAGGTCGAGCAACAAAGCACCGTACTGAAAGCCGGTGGTGATGTGGCTATCAGTGCTGGAAACGACCTGACCTTGCTGGCCAGTAAAGTTGAGGCCGGTAATGAGGCCTACCTGGTAGCAGGCAACGACCTGTCGTTGATCAGTGCCAATGACAGCGATTACTACCTCTATGACATGAAGAAAAAAGGCTCCTGGGGCAGCAAGGAAACTAAGCGCGACGAAGTGACCAACGTCACGGCAGTGGGCAGCGAAATCAAAACCGGCGGCGACCTGACCTTGATCAGCGGTGGCGACCAGCTGTATCAGGGCGCCAAGCTCGACAGCGGCAAAGATCTGACCCTCGACAGTGGTGGCTCCATCACCTTTGAAGCAGTCAAAGACTCGCATCAAGAAAGCCACGACGAGAGCAGTAATAGCTGGGCGTGGACCAGCATGGACAGTAAAGGCACGGTTGACGAAACCCTGCGTCAAAGCCAATTGACTGCCAAAGGCCAAGTCCTGATTAATGCTGTTAACGGTCTGCATATCGACGTCAATCAAATCAACCAACAAACCGTTAGCCAGTCTATCGACGCCATGGTGCAAGCCGACCCGAGCATGGCCTGGCTGAAAGACGCCGAAGCGCGCGGTGATGTGGACTGGCGCCAGGTCAAAGAGCTACATGACAGTTGGCATGAAAGCCATTCAGGGCTGGGTGGCCCGGCGATGATTGTGATCATTATCATCGTCACGTACTTCACGGCGGGAGCAGCTTCTGGAGCAATTGGGGCCGCTTCAGCAGGAACCACTGCCGGCGCAGCGGGCGGCTCCATGGCAGCCGCAACGGCAACCGCGTCAGCTGGCTGGGCTAACGCCGCCTTATCAGCGGTTGCCGCTTCTGCCGCCAGTACAGCCACCGTTAGCACCATCAACAACAAAGGAGATGTAGGCGCAGCAGTGAAAGAAACCTTCAGCAGCGACAACCTGAAAAACTACATCGTAGGGGGTGCCACGGCAGGCCTGACTGCAGGTCTATTCAACGAGTGGACTGGTACCCAGACCGGCGAAGGCACTGCGCTGACTGACTCAACCAGTGGTGCATTGGCCAACGGTGGGCAAGTCGTAGTGTCTAACCCCGGTGGTTTGAGTAGCTTGCAAGGTGTTGGTCAATTCACCGCTAACCAGGCGCTGCAAAACACCACCTCGGCAGTGCTCAATAAAGCGCTGGGGCGTGATGGCAGTCTCGGTGATGCCCTGCAAACAAGCCTGGTTAATGCTTTTACAGCGTATGGGTTCAACCTTGTGGGCGATGTCGGGGTAGAAAACCATCTGCAGGAAGGTGGCCTTAGCAAAATCGGATTGCATGCCTTAATGGGTGGCTTGGCGGCTGAGGCCGCGGGCGGCGACTTTAAAACAGGTGCACTCGTAGGTGGAGTTAACGAAGCTTTAGTTGGGCACTTGGCCGAGCAATATGCCGATATGCCCAAGGCGGACAGAGACCGCTTACTGGTGATGAACTCGCAGTTGATTGGCGTGCTGACCACGGCGCTCCAAGACCCAGATGCGGACACGGATAAGCTGCAAACTGGGGCGTGGGTCGCGCAGAACAGCACTCAATACAACCGGCAGCTGCACCCGAATGAAAAAGAACTTGCCCGTCAGCTGGCTGAGGCAAGCGGTGGAAAATATAGTGCTGAGGAAATAGAGGCACAGATGCGTCTGTCGTCAATAACTGGGACGGATATCACACCAACTACTGATTTGGTGGTAAAAGCAAATGGAATATACGATCCGGACGGTAACTGGATATCTTTAGGTGGTGATAATTACCTTCAAAACTTTGCGGCGGCGAACAAAGAGATAATTGCCTATATAAACCAAACTACTACGGCCTATTCCTGGACTCCAGAGGCTGAATATGGTTATTCACTGCCGCCTAAGCCTGACTGGTTTGGCGTGTCTGAAGCTGGTCCCGGCAATAGAGATCGTCTTACAGGCTATGCTTTAGATGAGGGTGGTGGTTACAGGGTTCCAGTTGCTATAGAAGGGGTTACTTATAGTCCTCGATTTTATCCGTGTGGTAGTTCTGAGTGTATAGCAAGTGGGGCAAATATTGATTTTAGCGATGTAAATACTTTGCACTGGATGAGAGCTGCAGATGCAAAATCATTAAGTGATATAAGTTGGGTGTTAAGTGCTGGCGCAATAGCGCCTAGTGGGGCGACAGTCGCCTTGGCAAATCTATCAATGGCTAGCAGTCTTCTTTCTGGGTATTTAAAGCAAGATGTACCGGGGGCAATAACTCAAGAGGTTTTAAGTGCGGGATTTGAAGGGTATGCCGTGGGTCGAGGAGTTGGCGCTCAGGTTGCAAAGCAATTGGCTAGTGGCTTGAACGCAGCAGGTGTTTGGGACACTATCGTTGATAATGGGAAGGATTTTTTTAGTGGTGATTGATTTGTTGGTTTTCCTGAATAAACATCGCTATGTTATTTTGGCTTTCATTGTTTTGTGCGCCATTGTTAGCGCGTTACGGTTTTTTGGTGAGTGGGTTGATTTTTATACTGTTGCTATAGGCCACTTTTGGTCGGGGCAGGCATTGTATTCATTTGTTAGGGGGGGGAGAATTGTTTTAGTTGGTGGCGGGGGGGTTGAAAAGGATGATAATTTATCAGTAAGGCTGGCATTTGGAATATTTTCTTTAGTGGCCTTTTCTTTTTTTTTATTTTGGCCTTAGGGGACGTCTGAAAATAAGAGTGTTGTCGATTGGAAGGGCAATAGGGGGGCACGCTTTCCTTGGGGTATCCAGAATTAACCGTGGTCTCTCCCCTATCTCTGTTAACGGTCGGAAAAATAATTCCAGATGGCGAGAAGCTGGCGAGAATTCAGGGCGCCGGAGACACTGGTATCGATGATTTGTATAAGGTCAATCGGCCAGACGTCGATTATGTAGTCATCGAATATAAATTTATCGGCGATTCGAATAAGGGCGGCTCTTCAGGCCTGATTTATACAAACGATGGTAGGCAGGGGAGTGAGAGCTGGACGTTGGGTTCTGGGCGCATAGAAAAGGCGGTTGGCCTTGACGCTACGCGGGATGTTACGACAGCGGTGAAGACGGGTCGTACTGAAACATGGGTTGTAACTACGACTGCGAACGGTTCTACGGAAATACAAGTATTGGACTCTTTAGGTAGGGTAAAATCAGTCGATACATCCAACATATTGGCGTTGAAAACTAACCTTTCAGGTGCTAGGCCATGATTCGCGATTCATTAGGGGATCTAAACTATTGGTGCGAGCGGGTTGCTAAGGATACTGCGTGGATAGAAAATGCAAACATGCTTCTATCTGGGCCGTCAAAGAATCCTGAATATGATCCTCAGTTCACCTTGGATATTTCGCGGGATATTTTGCGTCTTATGCTTCGGCGCTATTCTCTTGGTGATCAGCCTTCTGAGCTGAGTCAGCTGTTCCCTGGTTTACTGGATGCTTGGGAACTTTCTAATCGTCTCTCCGATGAAATATGTGCAAAGCATAATTTAAAAACATGTCGTGATTGGGTGTTCGACTTGTCGGATCTTAATCACTACATTTGGTGCTTTTGGGTGGCTGGTCTCGCCCTATTGCTGAAAATACCGGATGATCTATGGCAGCGCTTGCTAGTGCTTGTTGGCGAAGAGGGACGGGATGTATTGCTGGATAGAGTTATTGCCAGTCGCCAGCCTGAACGAGTGATTGGGGCTGAACTTTTGCATGTCAAGCCCTATGCTCGGCTTCTAAAAGCTATCGACGCACCCGAACAGCAACAAGCAGCGCTACTAAGAGAGTTCGTTGAGTACTGGTATCCAGAGTTAAACCGCCGTGGAAAGCAGCAGCCATGGTGGTACCTGTATGGCGATCCAGAAAAGCATCCGCTGGAAATGGGCAGTTACTTTGGTCGTTGGTGTATTGAAGCTGCAGTATCTGCAAAGGTCTTTGGCCTTGATGATAGTCAGTGTTTAGGTCACGAAAATTATCCGGGCGACTTACTCCGGCCAGACGGTCCAAGTACCCATAAGCCGCGACCTGAAATAAAGAAACGGAAATGGTTTGGGTTGTTCGGGAGTTAGTTATAGAGCCGTAGGGGAAAGTGGGCAGATTTATTCCTGAATTTCCGCTTTCCCCACCAGCGAGGAGAGCTTTTCCGTCCCGCCCGTGGACAGATGTATCGCCATCGCAGAGCAATCCCACGGTGTTAACCCGTCCCAAGCTGAAAACCAAGTCATTGATTTCGGCGCTTGGCGGTAGGGATCGATCCAGCGCCAGGTCGTTCAGGTTTTGGTGCGGGCGCACGACGTTGTACCAGAAGGTGAGCTGGTTCAGGTAAATGACACGGGTTAATTCAACCTGCACGAAATGGAAGGGATGCCATATTGAACTTCAAACCCGTTGTTGGAAAATCCAGCGTGGTAACGATTGCACGCTGCCCACAGCGTGCGGGTGCCGCGCTCTATTGCATAGCGGCTTTCATGCAGGCTGATGACCACGCAGAGCTTGAGCAGCTTAAAAGACTCGGCTATCTAGAAGAATCTGGCGAATTACGCCGGATGGGTAATGTAGACACTTGCGAATGTAAGTCAGCAAACAAAGCTCAACCACCGCCAGTACAGGTTAGGCGCCGCGCGAATTCAGTGCCGTCTAGGCCAACACTGAGCTTGAAATGCGACCAATAGCCGAGCAGACAGCTCGGCTGTGTTACTGGCCGTAGAGACATATATGCCTATGTCGCGCTGAAGAGCCAAAAATCACCCAGGTAACGAGCTGCCAGCGTCTGTATTCTGAGAGCGATATTCGGTTGTTTACCAAGGTCAATTTACTTAGCGAGTGTGCGCCATGAGCAGTACCGAGCCCTTTGGTGTTGGTGATGCTTCGTATCAGGCTGCAGGCGAGATTGACGGTCTGCGTCGCTTGGCCGATGACTTCTACCGAATTGGGTAACGGGTGTGCAATGCACAGCTTCTGGTTACGTCAATGCGGTCTTTAATGGCCTGAGATTGTTGCGCCGATGACATCGAAAAAACGTCGCATTAGGGGCAGGCAATGAAAGGACGTGAAAGCGGGATGCCGGAAGAGGCCTATTGGCAGAGCTTCTTCGATGCCGACGGCGTGCTCGAAACACTGTTCAGCGCCGGCACTATGGCAGGCGATCTGGTCGAGTTCGGTTGTGGCTACGGCACATTCACCCTGCCGGCTGCGCGGCGTACGCACGGTATGGTGACTGCTTTGGACATTGAGCCGCAGATGGTCGATTGCGTACGACGCAAGGCCGAGGCTCAGGGGTTATCCAACGTGCGGGCGCAGGTGCGAGATTTTGTCAGCCAAGGCACGGGACTGGATACTGGTTCGCAAGCTCACGCGATGATTTTCAACCTACTGCACCTAGAGCAACCGCAGGCATTGTTGCGCGAAGCACACCGGGTGCTGCGCGATGCTGGCATCGTGTCGATCATGCACTGGCGTAGCGATATACCGACACCGCGCGGGCCATCCCTCGATATTCGCCCACGGCCAGAAGAATGCCAGTCATGGCTGCAAGCCGCCGGCTTTGTGAACATCGAGTTGGTCAATGTGCAGGCGTTCTGTCCCTATCACTTTGCTCTGATCGCCAGGCGCTGACGCTTGAAGATGAGCGTTCGCTGCATCCAGTAGAAATAGCCGGCTGTCGATAGTCGGCTTTAGCCGCAAGATAGGAGACAGGTCATGGGTTCTACCTTGTTCATCATCAATGATGGCCCCTACGGTAATGAGCGCGCCTACAACGCCCTGCGCCTGGCTGGCGCACTCTGCGCCCGTGAAGGTCAGCAAGTCCGGGTGTTCTTGTTGGCCGACGCTGTTGGCTGTGCCCGCAGCGGGCAGAAGTTGCCCCAAGGCTATTACAACGTGGCGCTGATGCTGGGTAAAGTACTTCGCTCCGGCGAGGTTGGGCTGTGCGGCACCTGCATGGATGCGCGTGGGATGATCGACGCCGACATGGTCGACGGCGCCAAACGGTCAACCCTTGCCCAGTTGGCCGACTGGACGGCCGAAGCTGACAAAGTGCTGGTGTTCTAAGTCAGCCACATCACTCTTAATGATTGTGCCGGTGATGCGCGTCAGGAAAGTGCGGATGGCAATGGGTCAGTGGCTCGTGTTGATGCCGGTGTCGGTGTTTGGTGTTCGGCGCGATGGGTTCATCGTGTGGGTGTTGGTGGTGTTCGTCGTGGGCATGCTCGTGCTCATGTTCCAGCGTCTCGTGTCGGTGTTCATGTTCATGGCGCTCGGTCAGGTGCAGCCAGATGCCAACGGCCATTAGCGATCCAGCAATTAACAGCGGCAGCGTAACGGGGTCGCCCATTGCAACCGCAAGCAGTGTTCCCAGAAACGGAGCCACAGAGAAGTAAGCTCCCGTACGGGCGGTGCCCAAGTGGCGCAGGCCGATGATGAACAACGCCAAGCTCACGCCATAGGCAAGAAAGCCTACTATCATCGCGCCGGCCAAGTTAGGCAGCGGCGGTAACGTCGCCCCCACCACCAAAGCCAAGGCCAGATTGACCGAGCCCGCGACCAAGCCTTTAATCGAAGCAATCCAGGTCGCGTCTGTCAGCGACACCTTGCGGGTCAGGTTGTTATCGATGCCCCAGGCAAAGCAAGCGCCCAAGATTGCCAGTGCTGGCCATAGACCGGCGAAATGCGCTTCGCCTGGCCAACTCAGGACGAGCGCGCCGGCCACTATGGCGGCCATACCCAAAGCAATATGCCGGTCAAAGTTCTCCCTGAAAGCGAACCATGCGAGCAGCGCGGTAAACACGCCTTCGGCATTCAGCAGCAGTGACGCGCCGGATGCCGGCATGCCGGTTAGCCCAACCATCAACAGCACCGGCCCCACAACGCCGCCAGCTGCAATTGCACCCGCAAACCAGAGTGTTTCCTGGCGCGGAAGCTTTACGCTTGGCGCGCCGCTCAGTACGCGATAGAGCGTTAGCCCCAGCCCTGACCCCAGGTATAACAGCCCCGCCAGTAACCAAGGGCTGACGCTATTCAACAGCAGTTTCGCCAATGGCGTACCAGCCCCGAAGAGTACGGCAGCCCCGAGAGCTGCCAATACGCCGGGTTGCCCAAGCCCTTTCTTCCAGTTCATTCGCTCAATTCCATCGCTAAGTGCGCTTTCTGCGCCTCGGATGTTCCACTCTTTCTTAGACGGCGGGACAAACGCGAAGCACCGTACAGTAGACCCTTCTCAGCTCCAGCTGATTTGTGCTGGTTTTTCAGCATCAATGGTTATCCTGTGCATTGTTGAGCACGACATCGGTGACTAGACTGAGAAGCATGAAACGCTCTCTGCAACTTTGCCTTGTTTTTCTGATCAGCCTAGCTCTTCCCTTGAGCGGGATGGCGGGTGTCCAAGTGCAGGTAAATCCTTGCCCGATGAAAGCTGCAGGCATGGTGACAATGGCAGATACAGCGGCGGACTGTTGCCAGGATATGGGTGGCCCATCCGAGCACGGCAAGCCCTGTAAGTCGGGTCAGGAATGCAAGAGTGCTAGCTTGCTGCAAGTAGCTACGATGAATCCTCCAGTCGCCTTGTCTTGTCCCGTTGTGATTTCCCTCTCCAGCACCTTGCTGCCTATTCAGACCCCTTCCGGGGTATGGCGACCGCCCCGCGTTTGATTCCTGCTAAACATTGATGTCTTTTTCGCCTTGGCGAAAAGGTTGGCATGCGTGCGCGTTTGCGTTGCATGCAGCGAATGATCACAGGAATCCACAACATGAACTGCAATCGCTATTGCACTGGATGGCCCGCTGCGGCTGCCCTGGTGGCAATCGTGTTGGCATTGCCGAGCTTGGCTGCGCCACTGACCCTCGACGAAGCCTTACGGTTGGCTGAAGACAATGCCCCTTCGTTGAGCGCCCAAACGGCCAAGCTGCAAGCTGCCACCAGTGCCGCCATGCCTGCCGGGGAGTTGCCCGATCCCAAGTTGCTGCTGGGTGTGCAGAACTATCCCATTGGTGGTCCCGACCGTTGGAGTATCGACCAGGACTTCATGACCATGCGCATGGTTGGGGTCATGCAGGAGGTGACCGACCGCGACAAGCGCCGGGCGCGCATTGAGGTGGCCGAGGCCGCCATTGACCGGGCCACCGCAGAGCGCCAGGTGGAGCGCTTCAATGTTCGCCAGGCCACCGCACTGGCGTGGATCAGCAGTTACTCGGTGGAGCGCAAGCAGGCGCTGTTCGAGGACTTCTTCCGTGAGAACCGCTTGCTGGCCGATAGTGTCCGCGCGCAGATCGCTGGTGGACGTGCACAGCCCGTCGATGCCGTGACCACAAAACAGGAGGCCGCACTACTGGAAGAGCAACAAGACGAGTTGGTCCGCTTGCGCAGCCAGGCCCGTGCGGCTCTTAAACGCTGGATTGGACCGGCCGCTAATGAACCGCTGGCAGGCAGTTGGCCGCAATGGTCAATCAATACCGCTGGCTACAGTGATCAGCTACTCCATCACCCTGCACTGGCAGCCTTCGTCCCTATTACCCGCGAGGCTGAGGCCAAGGTGCGTGAAGCGGAGGCTGACAAAGACTCCGACTGGAGTTGGGAGGTCGATTACCAGCAGCGGGGCCGAGAGTTTGGCGACATGGTGAGCGTGCAGTTCAGCGTCGATCTACCGATATTTCCCGGTTCCCGGCAGGACCCCAAGATCTCGGCCCGGCATGCCGAACTGAACCAGTTGGAGGCCGAGCGTGAAGTCATCCGTCGCGAGCATGCGCAGCAACTGGAGGATGACCTGGCCAACTACCTGCGCCTTGAGCGAGCCGTGCGTCGCAGTCAGGACCGCTTGCTACCGTTGGCCAAAGAAAAAGTTGAGCTGAGCATGGCCAGTTACCGCGCTGGTAAAGGTGAGCTGGCGAGCGTTATCGACGCTCGACGCGAGTTGATCGAAGCGCGCCTCAAACAGATTGATTTCGAAGAACAACGGGCGCTGATCAGTGCCCAGTTGCATTTCAGTTATGGGGATACCAGCCAATGAGCCGCCGAATCTACAGCGCAGTGATGTTGGCTGGTGTGTCGATCACCTTGGGCGTCGTCGGCGGCTACTGGTTTGCTCAACAGCACCAGCCAGCAGTACCCAGGGCGCCAATTGAGCCGGTCAGCAGCACGCCAGAGCAGCGCCCGGTGCTGTATTGGTACGACCCGATGTCCCCGCAGCAGAGGTTTGATAAACCAGGGAAGTCACCCTTCATGGACATGCAGCTGGTGCCGCGCTATGCCGAAGAAGATAGCGCCGATGCCGCTGGGGACCGCGCGACCATCAGCATTGACCCCAGTCTGACCCAAAATCTCGGCCTGCGTCTGGCCAAGGTGACTCGCGGGGCCGTCGCCAGCAGCCAGGAGGTGGTTGGCGTGTTGACGTTCAACGAGCGGGATATCGCCGTGGTGCAGGCGCGAACCGCAGGTTTTGTCGAGCACGTGTATGCCCGTGCTCCAGGCGATTTGCTTAAAGCCAATGCACCATTGGCTGACCTTTTGGTACCGGAATGGGCCGCCGCCCAGGAAGAATTCCTCGCCCTGAAGCGTAATGGCGATACTGACTTGTTGGTAGCAGCACGCCATCGGCTGCGCCTCTTGGGGATACCAGCGGCACTGATTGCCCAGGTAGAACGTAGCGGAAAGGCCCAGCCCATCCTGACCATCAGCAGTCCGATTGACGGTGTGTTGCAGGAACTCAATGTGCGTGCGGGGATGAGTGTGGCGGCTGGCGACACTTTGGCCCGCGTCAATGGCATGGACAGCGTCTGGCTCGCGGTGGCCGTTCCAGAGGCACAAGCGGGCACTCTTGCGATTGGTCAGACGGTCGAGGCACGTCTACCAGCCTTTCCTGGCGAAGTGCTCAGTGGCAAGGTCGGTGCCATCTTGCCCGAGGCAAATGCCGACAGTCGTACGCTTCGGGTGCGGGTCGAACTGCCCAACCCGGACGGTCGCTTGCGGCCGGGCTTGACGGCGCAGGTGCGCCTGAATCGTCCTGGCGAGCAAGACCTGTTGTGGCTGCCGAGCGAAGCCGTGATCCGCACCGGCCGCCGTGCTTTGGTAATGCTCGCCGAAGCTGGCGGGCGCTATCGCCCAGTCGACGTGCAGCTCGGACGGGAAAGCGACGGCAAAACGGTGGTGCTGCAAGGGCTTGAGGAGGGGCAGCAGGTGGTTGCTTCCGGACAGTTTTTGCTCGACTCCGAAGCCAGCCTCAAAGGTTTAGTCTCAATTGCTGCGCCGATGCCGGCCGCAGCCAGTCCCGTCTTGCATGAGGCCGAGGGGCAGATTGTTGAGATCAAACACGAGGGCGTGACCATCGCCCATGGTCCGTTCAAGACCCTGGGTATGCCCGGAATGACCATGACCTTTCAGCTGGCGGCTCCCATGCTGGCGGAGGGCTTCAAGGCTGGTGACAAGGTGCGGGTGGCAGTGAGCCAAACTGACGCTGGATTGCAGGTTGAGCGCTTGGAGAAGCTCGGAGAGCAGCCATGATCGCCGCTCTTATTCGCTGGTCGGTGGCCAACCGTTTCCTGGTGCTACTGGTCACCCTGTTCGTCACCGCCTGGGGTGTCTGGTCGGTGCAGAATACGCCGATTGATGCGTTGCCCGACCTCTCTGACGTGCAGGTGATCATCCGCACCCCTTATCCGGGCCAGGCACCGCAGATCGTCGAAAACCAAGTTACCTATCCACTTACCACTACCATGCTCTCGGTACCGGGAGCTAAGACGGTCCGCGGTTACTCGTTCTTCGGCGACAGCTTCGTCTATGTCATCTTTGAGAACGGCACCGACCTGTACTGGGCACGCTCACGGGTGCTGGAGTACCTCAGTCAGATCCAGAGTCGCCTGCCGGCCAGCGCAAAACCGGCCCTGGGGCCGGATGCCACCGGCGTGGGCTGGATTTACCAGTACGCCCTAGTGGATCGCAGCGGTGGACACGACCTGGCGCAACTGCGCGCGCTGCAAGACTGGTTCCTAAAGTTCGAGCTGAAGACTCTAGCCAATGTCGCTGAAGTGGCGACCATCGGCGGCATGGTCAAGCAGTATCAGGTGGTGCTTGACCCGCTCAAGCTGGCCAGCCTGAGTATCACCCAGGCCGAGGTGATCGAGGCCATTGGTAAAGCCAACCAAGAAACCGGTGGTGCCGTACTGGAGATGGCCGAGGCTGAGTACATGGTGCGCGCCTCCGGCTACTTGAAGACGCTGAATGACTTTCGCGCGATCCCTCTCAGGCTCGGGGCCGGGGGAGTGCCGGTGACACTCGGCAACGTGGCCACTGTTCAACAAGGACCGGAAATGCGCCGTGGCATCAGCGAGCTGGACGGTGAGGGTGAAACGGTCGGCGGTGTGGTGATTCTGCGCAGTGGCAAGAACGCCCGCGAGACCATCGCAGCGGTCAAGGCTAAGCTCGAGGACCTTAAGCGCAGCTTGCCGGTCGGAGTGGAAATCGTCACCACCTACGATCGCAGTAAGCTGATCGATCGCGCCGTGGACAACCTCAGCCACAAACTGCTTGAGGAGTTCATTGTCGTTGCCCTGGTCTGCGTAGCTTTTCTCTGGCACTTACGCTCTTCGCTCGTCGCGATTATCTCGCTGCCGATTGGCGTATTGATCGCCTTTATCGTCATGCGCTATCAGGGCATCAACGCCAACATCATGTCCCTCGGCGGGATCGCCATTGCTATCGGTGCCATGGTCGATGCTGCGGTGGTGATGATCGAGAACGCCCACAAGAAGATCGAGGCCTGGCATGTGGCCCACCCTGGCGAAGAGCTGAAAGGCGGGCAGCACTGGCAGGTGATGACCGAAGCTGCGGTGGAAGTCGGTCCGGCGCTGTTCTTCTGCCTGTTGATCATCACTCTGTCATTCATCCCGGTGTTCACCCTGGAAGCCCAGGAAGGTCGTTTGTTTGGCCCGCTAGCCTTCACCAAGACTTATGCCATGGCGGCAGCGGCCGGGTTGTCGGTGACCCTGGTGCCGGTGCTGATGGGCTACTGGATTCGCGGAAGGATTCCCACGGAACAACAGAACCCGTTGAACCGCTGGCTAATCGCGGTCTATCAACCGGTCCTCGACGCGGTGCTGCGCTGGCCGAAAGTCACTCTGCTAGTAGCGCTGTTGGTGTTTCTCAGTGCGCTGTGGCCGATCTCGCGTCTCGGCGGTGAGTTCCTACCACTGCTGGATGAGGGCGATCTGCTTTATATGCCGTCGGCTCTGCCGGGGCTGTCGACGCAGAAAGCGTTCCACTTGCTCCAGCAGACTGACCGCCTGATCAAGACGGTGCCGGAGGTCGAACACGTGTTTGGCAAAGCCGGACGCGCTGAAACTGCCACCGACCCGGCGCCGCTGGAGATGTTCGAGACCACCATCCAGTTCAAACCGCGCGAGCAGTGGCGGCCAGGGATGACCCAGGAAATGCTGGTGGATGAGTTGGATCGGGTGGTTAGGGTGCCGGGGCTGACTAATATCTGGATTCCACCGATCCGTAACCGCATCGACATGCTCGCCACCGGGATCAAAAGCCCGATCGGGGTCAAAGTCGCAGGCACTAATCTGCTGGAGATTGACCAGGTCACCCAGGCCGTCGAGCGTGCCGCCAAAAGTGTTGTTGGGGTTAGTTCGGCGCTGGCCGAGCGCCTGACTGGCGGACGTTATATCGACGTGGACATCGACCGCCAGGCAGCCGCCCGCTATGGGCTGAATATTGCCGATGTGCAGTCGATCGTGGCCAGCGCCATTGGCGGTGAAAACGTCGGTGAGACCATCGAAGGGCTGGCACGCTTCCCGATTAACGTGCGCTACCCCCGTGAGTGGCGCGACTCCCTCGATGCTCTGGAGCAACTGCCGATATATACCGCGCAGGGCGCTCAGGTCACGCTTGGCAGTGTGGCGAAGATCAAGATTAGTGATGGTCCCCCCATGTTGAAGAGCGAAAACGCCAGACCTTCCGGCTGGGTCTATATCGACGTACGGGGCCGCGATATAGCGTCGGTGGTCGCCGACCTACGCCGAGCAGTGGGTGAGCAGGTCAAGTTGCAGCCGGGCATGAGCCTGAGCTACTCGGGGCAATTCGAGTTTCTCGAACGGGCCAATGCCCGGCTCAAACTGGTGGTGCCGGCGACCCTGCTGATCATTTTTGTGATGCTTTACTTGACGTTCAGCCGTTTCGACGAGGCCCTGTTGATCATGGCCTCGTTACCGTTCGCCCTTACGGGCGGGGTGTGGTTTCTCTATTGGCTGAACTTCAATCTGTCGGTGGCCACCGGTGTCGGCTTTATCGCCCTGGCCGGGGTAGCCGCCGAGTTTGGCGTGATTATGCTTCTGTACCTAAAGAGCGCCTGGACTGAGCGAGAGGACTCCGGTGACAGCAGCGAAGCTGGACTGCTCGCCGCGATTCGCGAAGGCGCCGTGCAGCGCGTGCGGCCCAAGGCCATGACGGTGGCGGTGATCATCGCTGGGCTGCTGCCGATCCTGTTGGGCAGTGGCACCGGCAGCGAAGTGATGAGCCGCATCGCTGCACCAATGGTCGGCGGCATGCTCACCGCGCCCTTGTTGTCATTGTTTGTCATTCCCGCGGCCTACCGCTTGATGCGTCGGCGGCAGCTCAGCGCGGAATCCAGCATTCCTTGAAGAAAAACCGTATGAAGAAAGCCTTGTTCTTAGGCGCTGCGTCTTGGCTAGAACTCGCCTGGCGAGTGTGGATGCCATGCTTGTGTAGTGGTGACGATCATTCGAATAGCGGGGCATATGGCTAGGGTGCTCAGAATGGGACCAGTTGTTGCTCTGCAGTACCACTAACAACACTAGGTAGTGTCAGTAACGGTCTGAAGGTTGAGTCGGAGACTATTACCTCTGTGCGGGTACTGCGCTCTATTGCATCGCGGCTTTCAGATCGCGCAGCGCTTGAGCACCTTAAAGGGCTCGGTTACCTGGGGGAATTTGGCGAATTACGCCGGATGGGTAATGTAGATACATTGCGAATGTAAGCCAGCAAACAAAGCTCAACCACCGCAAGTACACATTAGGCAACGCGCGAGCTCAGCGCCGCCGAGTGGCGGGTCAACGCTGAGCTTGAAATACGACCAATAGAAGGGGGCAGCACCGCTCGACTGTGCTGCTGGCCGAGCGCTGGTGAGTTAGGGTCACAGATGCCTCTGCCCCGCTGAAGAAAGGGCTGGCAAGCATCGACCTCCTAGAATGGGTTGGTTGCTCAATGCAGTCCATGCCGAGGCGTAGCCGTCATGGTGGGTGGCATTCACCTCGACTATCTCCAGGCACTGCGCTTGTACGCTATGACTTGCGGCCATCACTTGCAGCACGGCAAGCGCAGTCGGGCTGGAGCGGCTATTTCCGTCGCGTGGCTTAGGAGTTGTGCATAACGGCATTGCTTGGCTTTAAGCTTCCCAGAGAGCGCTACGACAATGCTAAATGCATATAGCTGCTCAATTTTCTCATCGTTTTATCGCCAAACCTGAACCCCATCGCTACAGTGCGTCACCTCCCTTACCCACTGCAGGATTCAGAACATGGATCGTTCTTATCGCGAACTCAGTCTCGCTTTCGTTTTTTCAGCCGGTGCCATTGTTTGCCAATCCGCCTCTGCGGCAGTGAACTGTACGACCGGCGGCGTCAGCTACTTCGGCACCGAGGTCTATGCGGCCCCGCAAGCCCCGAACGGCTCCGGGCAGTACCTGTACAAGATTGCGGGCCTGCAATGTTCCAGCGGCAAGGTTATCAAGTGGACAGAGACCAGCAATTGGTACACCCCCGATGAGATGCTGGCGACGCTCAAACAATCCAGCGCCAATATGCGCCGCGTGTTCCCCAACACTTGTAAGACCCACGCAGTGGTGCTTCACGACAATTTTACGGGCTCAGTCGATGGGGTCGCAGCCACGAGTTATACAGGAGCCAATCAGACCCACTTTGATGTCTTTGCCGGCCCTGTTTTCTATGATCGTTCCGCAGAGTTGCTCTGCCCGGAGGTCAGCGGTATAGGCAATCCTGATCTTCCCGGTGCTTGCCCCGTTCAAGCCGCTGCGCCAGGCGCCCCCAGCCAAGCGCAGGGCGACCCAATCAATGTCTCCAACGGCAATAGCTATCAGGTCGAGGTCGACTACAAAGGGCTTCCAGGTACACAGCTGAGCTTTGCACGCTTCTACAACAGCAAAACAGCCAACTGGACCCATACCTACTCGGCCAAGCTGAAGGTATCTCCGACCAAGGTCTTACTGATCAGCGAAGATGGGCACGAAAGCTTGTTCACCGTCTCCGGCACGACGGTCACAGCGTCTCCAAAAGAGTTGGGGCGTCTAGCGATAATTGCATCCGGGTGGCGCTACGACAGTGCTCAAAATGAGCATCAATATTTCAATACTCTGGGGCAGTTGACTCGTATTGAGCGTGCCAACGGCACTTACGAAACCCTGGTCTACGGCACTAACCAGATTGTGGTCTCCGACTCGCTCGGTAGGTCGATGACCCTCACACTCAATACCAGCAAGCGCCTGACAGGGCTGACTGCGGGCTCGCTACAAGTGGCCTACATCTACAACGCATCTGGCCGCGTGACCAAGGCAGCTCGTACTCAGAATGGAGAGACTTTGTCACGTACTTACCACTATGAGGACGCTCGCGAGGGCGGCTGGCTGACCGGCATCACCGATGAACGCAACATCCGTTACGTCACCTGGGCCTATGATGCGCAAGGCCGCGCCACTAAAAGTGAACTCAACGGCGGGGCCGAAAAATACCTGTTCGCCTACAACGGTAATGGCTCCACTACCCTGACCAATCCTCTACTGAAGACAGCCACCTACACGTTCCAAACTATTCAGGGGGCAGCACGCGTCACTTCGCTGTCAGGCGCCGCATCGGCCAATTGTCCTAATAGCAACTCCACCTTCACCTACGACGCCCGTGGCCTGCTCAAGACCAAGACCGATAACAAGGGTTTCGTCACCAGTTACGACTACAACGACCGAGGCCTAGAAACCACTCGCACCGAAGCATCTGGCACGCCGCAAGCGCGCACCACGACGACCACTTGGCACACGGATTTCTTTTTACCACTGACGGTAACTGAACCCGGCCGCGTCACCACTTACACCTATGACACGCAAGGTCGCCAGTTAAGCCAGATCAGCACCAGCACAGCTCTTTAAGCCAAGGACGGACTAACTATGAACAAACACCTCTACCGCGCGAGCCTGTTATCGCTCGCGTTGAGCAGCGCCCTTGGCGTTTCGCTGGCCCACGCTGACGAGCGCAGCTGGGCCTACACCTATACAGCCCTTGGCCTGATCGAAACCGCCGACGGCCCGCGTACTGACGTCTCGGACATTACCCGCTACGCCTATGACGCCCAAGGTCACCTGACCACCGTCACCAATGCGCTGGGTCACGTCACCACCCTGAGCAACTTCGACACCCTCGGCCATCCGCAAACCATGGTCGATGCTAACAACGTCAGCAGCAGCCTGGCTTACGCGCCGCAAGGTTGGCTGGCCTCTATCAGCACCGCCGGCAGCGCCACCAGCTTTGAGCACAACGCGGTGGGTGACATAACCAAGGTCACCCGTGGCGACGGTAGTTCACTGACCTATACGTGGGACGATGCGCGCCGCTTGACGGCTATCACCAATAACCTCGGCGAGACGGTGGAATACAGTCTCGATGCCATGGGTAACCGCACCGCCCAGCGCCTCAAAGACGCCAGTAACAACCTGACCAAACAGAACACCTGGGTCTATGACGAACTCGGTCGCTTGATGAAGAGCGTGGGTGCCGGCAACCAAACCCACAAACAGGCCTACGACCTCAACGACAACCCGACGCTGAGCACTGACCCGCTCAATCACAACAACAGCCAAGCCTATGACGCCCTCAATCGCCTGGTGCAAAACACCGACCCACTGAGCGGCATCACCAGTTACCAATACGATGGCCAAGATAACCTCACCCAGGTCAAAGACCCGCGCAACGTCACCACCGACTATCAATACGACGGCCTCGGTAACCTGACCCAGTTGAGCAGCCCCGACAGCGGCATCAACACCTACGTGCACGATGCGGCCGGCAACGTCACGCAAAAAAACGACGCCCGTGGCGTGATCACCCTGTACCAGTACGACGCCCTCAATCGCCTGACCAAGCGTACCTATCCGGCCAAGCCTGCGCTGAACGTCACCTACGCCTATGACATGACCTCCGGCGGCAACTACGGCATCGGCCGACTGACCGCGCTGCAAGACTCCGGTGGCTTGATGGGCTACAGCTACGACGCGCGTGGTAACTTGCAGCAGCAGGCCCGCTCGCTGACGGTGGCCACACTGCCCAAGGATGAGCTGCTCAATTACGTCTACGACAACGCCAACCAACTGACCGGCATCGGCTACCCCGGCGGTTTTAGCGTGACTTATCCGCGCAACAGCGCCGGCCAAGTGATTGGCGTTAACCTGACCATTGGCAGCGCGCCTGCCAGCAGCATCGCCAGCAACCTCAGCTACCTGCCATTCGGTCCACTGAAAAGTCTGACCTGGGGCAACGGCATCCAGCTCGACCGTCAGTACGACCAGGACTATCAACTGGCCGAGCAGATCATCGGTTCCTGGCAGAGCACTTACAGCTTTGACGCCAACGGCAATATCAAGGGCCGCAATCACAGCCTGTTTGGCAACCTCAACTACAGCTACGACGCCCTTGATCGTCTTACTGAAGAAAAGGACACCGCCCAGCGCAAAACCTACAGCTACGACGCCACCGGCAACCGCAAGCAGCGCGTCAGCTACACCACCACTGCCGGCGTTGAAAGCAAACTCACCAGCCAAACTCTGACCACCGCGCCCGACAGCAACCGCCTGCTGAAAAATGGCAGTTTCGTGGTACTGCGCGACGCCGCCGGTAACACCCTGCAGCAGGCCACCAGCCGAACCTATGTGTACAACGAACAAGGCCGCCTACACGAGGTGCGTAACCCCACCAACCTGTACGCCAACTACAGCTACAACGCTCTCGGCCAGCGCACCCTGAAGCGGGTGTACAGCAGCACCAACGCCACAACCCCAAGCGCCACCTACAGCTACCTGTACGGTGCCGATGGCCAGCTGCTCGGCCAGGTGAAGTACGGTTCAACCGGCAAAAAGACCTTCGCGCAATACTGGATCTGGCTCGACGGCTTGCCACTAGCGGGGATTGAGCAGAAGTTCGCCAGCAACGGCACCACAGTCGCCAGCACCAAGCAGTACTACCTGCACAGCGATCACCTCAACACCCCACGCCAAGCCACCGGCGCCAGCCAGCAACTGCTGTGGAGCTGGAACAGCGACGCCTTTGGCGTAGGTACAGTGAATGGTGATGTGGATGGCGACGGCATCGTCCTCGACATGCCACTGCGCTTCCCCGGCCAGCAATACGACGGCCACAGCGGCCTGAGCTACAACTACTTCAGGGACTATGATCCGGCGACTGGACGCTACGTCGAAAGTGATCCGATTGGGCTGGATGGTGGGCTGAATACTTACGGATATGTGGACGGTAATCCACTTGGGTTTAGTGATCCTTACGGCCTGGCACCAAGCATTAGCAAAATTAAAGAGGCATTGAGAAAAGTACATGAGGCCCTTGGCGGGCGATTGCCAAAGGGAGAACCCGGGAAATTTGGCAGTCCTCAGGCAGGCGACGGCAAGAAAGGCTACAGACTCGATCCAGGACATCCAAACCGTCCAGCTGGCGATCCTGAGTCAGGTCCACATATTAACTGGTGGGATTTTACGAAGGGGAAAAGAGGAAGCGGTGGAAAGTCAGGAGCCGAGAAGATATTAGAGGCAATACCTCCACTATTTTTACCTCCAGGCCTTGAAGAAGCGTGTGAAGAAAATCCAAATATGTTTGGCTGTCCAGCAGTTCCATCACCATTTCAGTGCTAGGAGCCAGAATAATGGAAGATTATAAAATTGAAAATTTCAAGCGGGAAAATAGCAAGATAGATTTTCCTTTGCATGTGCGCGTGAATGGAATTGAGCTTCGCTCTTTGCAAGATAAAATATTTGAACTGTTCTACAGGGTCTTTGGCGTTCGACTTCCTGAGTCAATGGATCGTTTCCAGCTGATCGAGGAGGAAGGTTGTAAAATTAGGGCCGACTCTCCCAACTTTAACTTGACTAGCGTTTTTGAATATTTCAACTTAAACCCTGCTGGTGAAATATATGTAAACTGGTATAGGTTTGATAAAATTGACAGATTTAAACTGAAGGACCTTTGTGAGTATTTTTCTTACATATGGTATCCAGGCAGCGATGATATTGAGTTATTTTGTGAGGATATTAGCTGGATGTTGTCAATCTCGCATGATGGTTATATATCACTGAAGTTTAGCCAGGTAGGGCTGGTGAGCCCCGCGCCACTTAATAGCCGGACAGATTGACTTTCCACCTGTTCAAGTTGTCCTAAGCCCAGCCATGCGCTGGGCTTTTTTCAGCCGCGATTTAGCCGATTACCTTGCGCCTAGCAGCTCTCGATTGCGGTTTTTTGCAGGCCTTTTCTAGCCTCGCCAAGCCCTGCAGGGCGGCACAGGGCAAACGCAGGGCAAGCACCGGGCAAAGTCAGGGCAAATGCAGGGCGCGCGGCCTCGGGACAGGAAAGATTTCTTCTGGCGGAGTCGACGCTTAGCTTTTATGTCTGGGTATCTGAGGGGTGTGAACCGCTTTAATACAGTCTGCGCTTGATGGTTTGTCGAGCACGAGTGAGTGTGCAGAACCGATCTGCTGCGCCTTGGGTTCGAGCTTCGCTGTGATTCAGCTTGAGCTCGGCACGTTGCTCAATCTGGGTGTAGGGGTTTATGTGAAGGTAAGCCGAGCGTCCTGAACTCCCAGTGAAGCCTCTGGAAGTGCTTGTGCCTTTGGTTTTGCAGAAACTTAGAGTCCAAGTAAGCGCCGGCTATTGCAATGTGCGGTTGCGATAAGATTTTGATCGTATCAAAAAAAGAAAAAATAGACAGAGGGCCGAAGCCCTCTGTCATTTATGTTGCCAGTCTAATTGGGATTCCAACTTGCAAGTGTAATAATCAACTCAGGTGTGAATGCAATGGCATGTAGCACTTCAAGGCATGGTCGCTGTATTTAGTGGCAATGATAGTTCGATATTTCCTTTTCGTTAGTCTGCACGGATACCTACCGGGTTGTTAGCGGAGTTATAGCAGATTGGGTATTCGCAGAATCCACCAGCGGACTGTACATCAGCTTCATTAACCGCTGGCAGGTACTTGCCCAGATCTGCTTTAGCGACCGGCTTGTGGTTGATGGTACATGCATCGTCCATCAGGGGTTCACAACTGGCTTCACTTACGGTTACTTTGCCGTCTGCACTAGGGACTGCATCACTCCTTGCCACGGCACCACCGGCCAGTGGACCTGTACCACGGAGATATTCGGTAGCGTTACCAGCAGCATCGACATCAATGTAGTGGTCATAATCCAAACGATAGTCGCCGGGAGGGCTATTACCTACTACTGCACCTTTTTTAATAGTGTCCGAAAACACCACTCCACAGCGATGGTTGTTATTGCAGCGCACAATGTACGCACTGTTCACTTTGATCAGCTTAGTGCCGCCATCTTCTAGGTCGGGCACTTCCGCTTCCATGTTCCAGGGCTGGTTTTTATTAAATACGCAGTCAAGCACCGGCATGGTGTTAATAGTGGATTTCTGTTTGTTACACACGTTATAAGTTGGTGCTGCAAATGCAAAACTGGTAAACAGCAGTGTAGCCAACATCAGTAGGGGGGACTTAATCGATTTCATGTTATTTATCTCTGAGGTATTGATTTTTTAGTTGCAAGATTTCGTGTGCGATGATGTCGTATTTTTATTGCTTTGTGATCTGGCTTCAGGGTTGCATACAGGTCGCGTTGTTTGACTGCCGCGCATTGGCCAAACCAAGTGCAGCTCATGCGGTATTGAGTATTTCTGGCGCGCCGCTCGTGATCGTCGTACTCAAATTTATGTCATCAGCGTTCATCTACAGTAATGCGAACGGCGGCCTTTTTAAGCAGCCACCTGAACAGCATGCATGCCAATACCACACAGATCAGAACCGGCAAGAAGCGCAGCATGACGAGCCCTAAAAGCACGGCTACAGCACAGGCAGCTAGTACGCCAATGAAGGCGAACAGCATAAAAATAAAGCGTATTAGACTCATGTGACTCTCCTAGCCATTGAAGAAATCGAACATGTATTTTTAAAATCGAGATATTGGTGTCTACTTTTTGTATTGAATGATTAGTCTTCTATTTGTGTAGTCTTTGATGATTTCGTAATCTGGATCGTATGTTGCTATCCTGTGTGCGGCAATGGTTGTACCAGTTATAATTGCGGCAACTCCAGATATAGCTACAGATAATCCTGCGATAACCCCCAAGCTTCCGGCTTGCGCCAAAATAATTTGGGTGTCGCTAATAACTCGGCACTTTAATCCTAGTGACTCTATTCTTATTTCTATGTTTTTTATGCTGGACATAAAGTTTCCTCGGAGCCCTATGATTTCGAAAGATGACTTTGTTTTTAGATAAGAGTCTATTTGTGTAACGTCTAAGCCAGTTATTTTTGGAATGCTCATGGGGTCACTCTCCGTGTAGATGAGGCGGAATTTATGCAAAGCGAGCATGAGCTGCTTATAGGGCCGCTCATGCGGGTAGGGTTGTGTGAAAAAGGAGGGAAAACCTCTTTTTATGGGTCGTAAATACCGTGGCCGTATACGCATCATAGCGTGACGATTCTTGCCATGACAAGAATCTCTGCGAACCTGGATAAAGACCGTAATCTCGTGAAGCTTGGGGCTGCTGTACGGATGCGCCGAATGGCGCTAGGCATGTCTCAGGAGGCCTTGGCTGATGCTGCGGGGGTAGATCGGTCTCACATGGGGAAGATTGAGCGTGGAGAGCGAAATGTCACGTTCTTGAATATTCTCCGCATCGCAGTAGCGATTCAATGTAAGCCGTCTGACTTGCTCATTGATGCAGCGCTTTGAGTTCGTCATCGCTTGTCGTCATGTTGGCTACTCCTGTTCAAGCATGTCGAAAGAAGCAAGAGCGCCTCAGTGAGCGCTCATTGCAGTGGGTGATTGATGCAAGCGAAGCAGTGTTATGGAGGCTGCTGCGGATCAGTCACCCTGAGCCCATTTCTGGCGATTCAAGGCGTGAGGGCGGGTCGTTAATGGGACGGCTGCTCAGTCGCCAGCGATTCCAGCTTTTCAGCCAGTGAAGGTGGCGTTCTGGTTACAGCCACGGATAGCAGCTGTTCGGTAGCAGGAAAGAACTCTTCGGCGATAGCGCTGCTGTCCTCCTCGTTGTCCTCGAACGCGCCGTTGCTGAAGCCCTGTCGGGCGGCAGTGTCCAGCGCGGCCTGGTCGAAACCAGCGACTTGCCGTTCTTGATCGAGTTGTCTGGTAGCCAGCAATGCCTCCTCCATGCTCATGCCACTGCGTACTGTGATGTCGGCATAGAAGATTGGCGTGCCATGACTTTGCCGGGTGGATTTACCCCGCAGACGCAGCTCCAGCGGCAGACAGGCCAGTCGATTGCCTGAAATGGCTTGTAGGTAGTGCAGGCGCGCCGTCAGGGTGCGGATGCTGTTGAAGCCGGTGGTGCGAAACACAAAACTGCCCAACGAATCCTCATCACCGATCACCACGTTAAGCCGCCCGTAGGGTTTGCAGGCACCACCCTGCGCCAGTGAACAACCATCCGGTGAAGGGCAGGGCAGCGACTGAATCCCATCCGCGCATTGCCGTTTGCAGGTCTCGCCATTGCCCACGCAAACCGGTCGCCCGGTGGCGCGGTCGAACAGGCTGTACTCGGCACGAAAGTTCAGATCAGGCTCGTTGAACAGCAGCCGGATTGGGATGCTGCGCAGCTTGCCTTCTTGATTTTTACGCAGCGCCTCATCGAGCGGATGCAGTAGCCAGCCGTCCCTACTCTGCAGTTGCGAGGTAATGGTGAATTGATCGTCTTTCTCGGGTAGGCGTTTGCCGTTTTTCTCGACGACCTTGCCGATGGAAATCCGCCCGAGAATAGGCGGGGTGATAGCGAGACCTTTAAGCATGCTGGCTTTCCTTCATCTGAAAATAGAAAAGCCACCGAGACAGCGCTAACTGTCAGGGTGGCTGGGTTGGGTGGCTGGGCATGTCAGGCGATCAGGAAACGGCGGCTGCCTTCCTTGACCATGGCGTAGCGGACTTGCAGGTAAGGTTTCTCTTTCAGCATCGTAGCTACATCCAGCGCGGTGCTGTCTTTGGCCTTTTTCCAGGTGATATAGCCGCTGGAAAACTTCGCGCGGGTAGCTTCACCCATGGCCTGCTGCAGGGTTTGCTTGAGCTGAGATTCGCGCTTTTCCTGCTGGGCGATGCTTTGGCGAACAGACTTGAGCTCAACATACGCAATGGCCAGCGCCGGGTTAGCGCTGAAGTCCACGACCTGGCCGCTGTCTTCTGGGTAAAGGCAGCGCAGCGCCTGATCAGCCGAGTCCGAGCCATCGGCCTGCGGCGGGGTGTCGGTCACCACGTAGTCCCAGAACTTGCGTTCCAGCGCTATCAGGCGAGCGATCATTCCTTCGTCGCGCTCAATACGGTGGATCTCCAAATGCTGACCACCCAGCAGCACCGCTACATCAGCTGACTGTTTGCCAGTGACGGCCAACTGGTGCATCACCTGTAACTGCACATACTCGGGCACGCCCTCTTTCCAGAGGCGCGCGCCGTTTATGCCGGCTGTTTTGCACTCGAGGATTTGCACGTCATCCGCACCGATGACCTCACGGTCGATGTTGGCCAGCATCCAGGGCAACTCAGGGTCGGGATGCTGCAGCACGGCATTGATGCGGCGTACGCGGTTGCCGGTGCGCTTGCTGTAGTGCGAGGCCACTATGGGTTCGAGAATGTTGCCCCAGTACGCTGGTGACTCTTCATCGTGTGGGTTGATTTTCGGGAGGGCTGCGTCACGTCCGGTTTTCTCCAGCCAAAGCTCTAACTGCGATTTGTACGGGTTGAGGCCAACGGCAGCGGCCGCATCCGAACTGCCGATGCCACCCTTGCGCACGGCCAGCCATTCATCTCGGGGCATGGCCTTGGTGGTGACCAGGCGCAGGGCGGGGCGGGGCTTGCTGCTGGTATTCGGTTGAGTCTTCATGATGAATTCCTTGCAGACATAAAAACGTCCGACCAGCACAAGGCCGACCTGGCGTCATTGAGTGGCGTGGAAGTTAAGCTGCAAGCGTGAGTGCAGCATCCAGTGCGCGTTGCTTGATCTGCGCGCCCTGACCGAACCAGGCTGAATCCATCCGGTATTCGGTGCTGCGAGCACGGCGTTCGTGATCGACGTACTCGGTTACGGCGTTGAGCAAACCCCAGGCAGTGCCATTGGCTGACGCCAGCGTGGCACCTCGGCCTTGGCCTTCATACAGCGCCTGCACTTTGCGCAGTGCGCGCTCGTTGGGCAGTACTTCAGGCAATTTGCTGTTGGGGCTCACGTCGCACAGCACGTTCATAAAGAAGCCCATCGCCTCATGCCACTGCACCTTCCGCTCGGCCAGATTACGCATGCGGTACATGAATTCGTCCCATTGCGAGACGGCGATGCCGAGCTGTTTCTTCACCGCTTGCGGATCGAAGCGGGTGTTGTGCGGCACTTTGATCGACCGGCAAGCACCATCCAGAGCAATGCTCAGGGTGTTGTTGCACACCACCCGTACCGTGGTGGGCGTGGCGGTGGTGGCCAGCGTGCCATCGCAGGACGTGGCCAGCAGTAAGTAACCACTTACCTCGTCATTGCCTTTGAGTACCGCTGATTGGCCTGTGCGAGCCAGTGCCCAAAACTTACGGCCACCTTTCAGCACGCCGGCGGTTTCCAGCTCGTAGCCAGAGACCTCGGAAAGATCCCGGTAAAATTCCAGCACCTCGCGGGGTTGAACGATTTGGTAGCGGTTAGAGACCACCGACAACGGCGCTTTGGTGTCGGAGCGAAACAGCACCTTCTGTTCCGGGAACGAGTGAATGGTGCCCAGCGGGCCGATGCTGTCGGCTTTGAAATGGACGGGGCTGTCTTGAATCTGCCAGTCCATGCCGGCTTCGCGCTGCCAGATTTCGATGGGCTGTTTCTGCGTGAGTTGATTACCGAGGCCATGCCACGGGGTTTGGCCAACGTAAGCCATTTGTTCGATTAGATGTGCCATGAATGAGATTCCTTTTCGAGCAGGCAGGCATAAGCGCTGCGCACTGCGCAGCTGGCCTGATGGTTAAAGAGAAGAGGGGTGGCGGTATTAGGTCGGGGCGTAGCGCAGGTTGAAGCGGTGGCCGCAGTCGAGGCAGAGGTTATTGGCCAGTACGTGGCGATCCAGTTGGTCACCTAGCTGAGCGCCGAGGGCACAGCCGCCGACACCACCGGCCAGCGCGCCTAGGATTGCCCCAGAAAGGGCTCCGAGGGTAGAACCGACTGGTCCGATAAATGAGCCAGCGACTGCGCCGATCTGGCCACCTGCTAAGGCGCCACTAATGCCTCTGGCAGCGCCACCAACCGTGCCGACGGTAGCGCCGATCTTCATGGCTGTTCTGAGTGAGGCAATTCGTTTGGAGTAACAGCAAGGACACTGCGATGACATGGTTTGAGCTCCGGGGTGGGGATGTCATTGCGGTGATGTATGGCTGAAATATTTTTGAGTTGAATCGACAATTCTGGAATCGGTTTGGATAAGGAAATTGACAGGCTCTACCGGTTGAATCCACAGCCAGAAGCGGATGTTCAAATCAACGTTTTAACCAGCCCCCTCGGCCTCACATGGTTGCTTTCAGCTTTGCCGTTAGTACAGGCGTGGTGTACCGTCCGCAGTGAGTCACAATGGAGAGTGCATGTGCCAAGAGCAGCCGACGAGAACCTTTTCGACTGGGAGCGAGCGTTAATGTTGTCGAGAGTGAACTTGACCAACTCCGCTATCTTGATGCTGATGAGAATGGGGGGGCAGGGCTCTTCGACTTGCATGCGGCATTGTGCTTTCACGAGCAGACATTGGCCAAACGCTGTCGAAGGAGTTAGTGGTGGTGGCAGCTTTGGGTCGGAAACGTAGAGTTGGCAGCAGTGTTCACTTGTTTGCCAACAATGGATGATCGAGAGGGAAGATACAGATGTCAGCGTCCAATATTGAAAGATTTGACGAAATTGCAGGTGAGGTTTTCGCAAAACTCTATAGCTACTTTCCTGTGCCTTGCCTGCTGAAAGCAGGAGACTATGTAGCAACTCCGTCGGTAGCAAACGAACACCTCGGTTGCGACGTCCCGAGCGAAGAAGCTGAGTTCTTTTTTGCCTGCATACGCTGGCTCGAAAGCGCTGGTTACATCACAACCAAAGCTGAAAATGAGCTGTATGTCGCTGATGTCCTTTTGACAAGCAAAGGTCTAGAAGTCTTGCGAGCAGTGCCTGCCAGCCTACAAGGGAAGGCATCAATCGGTGAGAGACTTAATGAAGTCGCGACCAAGGGTGGCAAAGAACTTGCCCGCTCGCTGGTTGCCGAGGCACTTGGGCTAGGCACCCGCCTCTTTAGCCTGCATATCGGCTTGAACTAATTGATGGCACTCCGCTCGGAAGCTGGTCGATTCCACAAAGCACTGACCATGGCTCAACTTGAATGGGGCTCCAATATCTGCCTTCGGCCGATTCTGCTGAAAAGGTTGCTTTGCCCGAACGACCCCAATAGTGATCAATGAAAACGCCTTTTCTGCGCGTCGTTATGTGAGATCCGAGTCCGCAAACCTCTGCCGAGTTTTAGGGGTTTAAATCTCAGGCGCCAACTGTTCAGTCGCCTGATAACCAAGGCCGACTTTTTCAATAGAGTCGGCCAGAAGTAGTCATTCAAATGTGTTAACGAAACCTCGGCCGATTCAGTTCGATACAGACGCTTGCGCACCACTGCTGACAGGCCAATGTATCCTAATGTGAGCTAGCGTAACTGCGTTAGTTCAGTTCCGAGTCCGGGAACGAACTGCCGCTTCCAGCCAACTACTTCTTCACTTTAGCTGCTTGGTCAACCATCCAGTCGCGCATGTGCCCGGGCACAATGAGTTTGTAGCGCGCCCGCGAGCCGCCGGTATAGAGCCCAGCAAACGTCTTCGCCGCCTCGTCGATATCGCCTGTCCGAATGGGGGAGAGCAGATCTCGCCCCAGCATAACTTTATCCATTTCTAGGCTGCGAGCGTCACTAACCCGCCCCAGGAGGATCTTGGCGTGCCCTGTACGATCCATTTTCTCCATTGAACGCTCGAAGTCGTTTGAGCTGTAACCCCGCTCCAGCATTGTCTCAATGGTCTTGAACGAGTAGTCGTTGGCGTAAGTTGCCGCCAAGCCGTCCCAGGTGCTGTGTCGGAACAGAACGGCGTGCTTGGGCGGCGAACCGTGGTGATAAAGCTCGATGCAGTCGTTAACAAAGCGCCGAAACTGCTTCTCGCATTCAGGCATCATACAAAAGCTAGCGTCAGCACCGGCAAGACGCTGGAACCACTCGAATACCCCCCACTCACTCTTCACTAGAATGGTTGTGCCGTCGTCAGGAATGTCCGATCGGTCGTAGTACTCGATGATCGTTTTCTTATCTCGAGCACCGACCAGCGGCGCTAGTTCTGCACGCGGATGTGCTGCGATGAGGGGATTCAAAATCACTTCCATTTGCCGCCCGGAACGCACCGACTGCGAGATTTCCCGCTGCCGGACATGCATTCCACGCCGCGCAGGCAGACCGTCCAGACGCTGGCAGATATCGCCGAGGGTGCAGGTTGCCTGGGGACAACGATCAAGAAACTGCAGCAGCGGAGCAGATAGGTCGTGAGCCTCGTCGATCAAGATGTGGCGATAGGCCGCAAGGCTGAGAGAAATGCTGGTATCGAGCGATAGCAACTTCAAAAGATGATAAACACGAATCGGGAGGTGAGTTTTCTTACCTTCGAATAGAAGACGAGGCTGAGTGATTTCCTGCCACATCAAATTGGAATAGCCGAGCAACGCCGCTCTGTCAGCACCGCTCAGACCTCCGTCTACTAACGGTATGTTGTCTGCAGAAATTTCTCTGTTGCTTGAGTAGCAGAAGCTTTGCACGATGCGACGGCAGATATCGGCTACTCGCGTAATCGAAAAGCTACCAACCGGCTGGAAACTCAGAATTTTGGCAACATCCGCGTCCGCCATCTGATAAGTCGGTTGGTAGCGTTGCCTATCCGGTCTGCTGTAAACCGTGGGCGGCGTGAATAGCAGTTGACTCGCAAGCTGGCCAAAAGTCATGCCGACGAACTTTTTACTGCCTAGGCGAGCAGTTAGTGCATGTAGCTGTTGAGAAGTAGAAGCCAAAAGCAACGTTTCTTCTGGCTTTAAGTACTCCAGTAGAGTGCTAATCATTGACGTTTTACCGACGCCGGCCAACCCCTGCAGGTGGAGATGCTCGTCCAGCTCGCTGCGCAGTGTCTTGAAAATACGAAACTGCGGTGTCGACAAGAAAATCGTCTCACCCGACGCGGTTGCGATAGCTTCCTTTAGGGGGTTGAGCTGGGCGGCGTGCTCAATGCGGAAGTTGAAGTTCCAACTGCCGTCGGACTCCAGATACTTACGCTCTGCAACCTCATTCACTTCCAGTAGGTTAAACATCAGGCCATCAAGCAGACCGAGCCCTTCCTTGAAAGCTGCCGGCGAGAAGCGCTCCGCAACTGCCTGAACAAAGGTATCGGCGCCATATTCAGCATCTGAATCCAACCCGGTGCTCAGTGCTTTAGCCAGGGCCGCCTCGATCCTGGGTGCCGTCTGTCCCGCGCGCACTAGGGCCGGCAAATTTTGAATCAGTAGTACAGCTGCAAGTTCTGGCAGCTGAAGGCTGGGCAGATCGTGGTGGCTCTGCACCAACTGCTGTGCCGTTTCAGGGCTGAGAGGGAGAAAGTAATGGTCGTCGCTGATGATGGAGGCTGGCATTGGGATGCGTCTACGTGAGCGCTTAAGGAAAGTAGATAATACATAACTTGTATGAACGCCGATCCTATACTAGATAGAAGCCGCCATGCAGAAGGCTGATCGTCGCTCAAGTTGACTCGCTGCACCCTAAGCGAAGCGCGAAGTTGATTAGGTTGAAGGATTGTAGCCAATTTTTGACTAGGGCCGCCGGGTAACGTTAAGTTCCTTGATGCGGATGATCATCGCGGTAACAGGCAGCGCTCAATGCTCCACGCTTTTCCCCCGAATTGCAGGTGCCACTCAGGAAAAACGACATGCTAGCATGCCCAACGCATAGCCTATACCGCTCAGCGTTGGCTCTAAGGGGGGGGCAAATTATTGTATTTTGCTGTTTTCAAGAATATATTCGATAGTCAAAATAATTAAAAAATGAATTGGCTATAACAATTCATGGAGAACTATGTAATGAGCTCTGTTGTTCTTCATCAAGATTATTGGATGCGCTCGTATTCTGAGGCTAGGTGGGCCTTGATGATGGATGCGCTGGAGCTTCGATGGCTATATGAGCATAAGCTATATGAGACAAGGCATGGAATGTACCTTCCTGACTTTTTTCTTTATGGTGCAAGTACTTACCTAGAGGTCAAAGGGCCATGCCCAAGCCAGATTGAAATTGAAAAAGCAATGGATGTGCAAAAACTTTCGGGTTGTCCTGTAGTGTTTGCTTGGGGGACTATGGCGTCCGATACTCACGGTGTTAATGGTGCCAAGCTATCATTCATTAAGGGTAATAAAGTGGTGCACATTGACAGCAATGAATTCGCTCCACTAATTGAGCACGGGCTTGGCGTACAACATTTTTATGATCACCTGCATGTCGGGGCTAAACAAAAATACAATGGCATGAGATCAATGAGCGATATTTTACTTAAACTGTTTTTCGGATTAATTGGTCGCGACGAGATGGAGCGTGATCGAGCGGTACACCATGCGAAGATGAACAGTCGAAAAGTCAAGCAGCATACGGCACGAACCAAGTCGGAGATCGCTGTGTCAACCTTCCTTACAGCCCGAATAGGGGCTACCAATATGGAGTAAACAAATTTTTAGCCATAAAATTCCAACTTCGGCGAGAGGCGAACCGAGCTCTGCCACCCATCGGCTAGCTCTTAAGTTTCATATTTTAATAAAGTGAATCACCCCTGGTTTTGTAGGCACCTCCAAGCCTTAAACTAGGGCACAATTCAGTTGTGCTAACGAAAAATTCAAATCAGACCTACTTGACGAGAGCGATCTCTTTCCCCGCAGGCGTTGATGTAACAAAAGCGGCCCAGTCATTCATCAGGGTTCGCCGCTTTTCGAGTAGGTCGCTGCGCCAATAGGCAGCCTCGGCGCCGGTTGCGACAACATGGGCTAAGGCCATCTCGCAGACTTCCCTCGTGTGATGAGTGCACTCAGCCGCCCAGTCTCGAAATGTACTGCGGAATCCGTGTGCGGTAATGACGCGCCCGTCCTTGCCGCGCCAGCCTTTACCACCGTCGTCGGTGCTTTTTACGTCCATTCGACGCAAGGTCATCAGCATGGCCATGTTGCTGATGGGCCGTCCTTGCCGTGCTCCGGGGAATACCAGCGTGCTGTCAGTAACCCTGGGAAGGCTTGTGAGCAATGCAATGGTGGCGTCTGAGAGTGGTACGGCGTGAGTTCTTTCAGCTTTCATTCGTATCGCAGGAATAGTCCATAGCTTGGTCTTAAGGTCTATTTCTGCCCATTCTGCCGCTAGGACTTCGCTGGTTCGACAGGCTGTAAGTATCGTCATTTTTAATGCGAGCGCTGATAACCCATCAATAGTCTTAAGCGCTTGAATGAAGGGCTGCAGCTCTAGATAAGGCAGTGCCGAATGGTTAAGCGTGCCTTTGGTTTTTGAGCGGGTCGGAAGCAATTTGTCGAGATGCCCCCGCCAGCGTGCCGGGTTTTCGCCTTCGCGTAGCCCGCGCGCCTTGGCTGCGTCGAGCACCAGTTCAATTCGATTGCGAACACGGCTGGCTGTTTCAGCTTTGCTTGACCAAATAGGGGTCAGGATCTTTAAGAGATGATCAGTCGTGATTTCTGCTGCCGGCAAGTCACCGATAATGGGATCTGCGTAGGTTTTCAGTGTGTTTTGCCATTGCTGGCAGTGCTTTATGTTTTTCCAGCCGACACGATGCGACTTTATGTAATCGGCAGATACCTCGCGAAATGTTACGGACTTACTCTTTTGATTCTGATCAGCCACTTGCCTTGCCGTGCGCTCTGCGTCGCGAGCAGCCAGTGGATCAAGTCCCTCAAGCAGCAATCGACGTCTGTCGCTGGCGTCTAGCCGAGCGGCTTTCAGACCTAGCTTGGGATAACTGCCAAGCCCCATTTCGCGGCGTTTGCCCGAGAGCTGGAAGCGCAGTACCCAGGACTTTTTCCCGGTTGGCTTAATAACTAGACGCAGTCCGTCTCCGTCCTCGTATGTGCCGGGGCTGTTTAGATTGTCGATTTGCTTCTGGGATAGCTTGCCCAAGAGATACTCCGCCTGTTGATTTGTTCCCCCACTTGTTCCCCCACTTAGGGTAGGATTGCTACGGATCGCAGTGGACTCTACGGGATGGATAGTAGGCTGAAAGCTGCGTATTACATAGGGCTAAAGAACTTCTGTGGATTTTTGTGGATGTAAAGATGGCGGACATCGCCTCCGCCATATCTACAACGCAAAGCCCCAGAAATGGGGCTTTGTCGTTTCTGCGCCAGGCTGTTTGGCTCGATTCTTTAATCGTGCTTTTAATTGTGTCTCGGCGGTTAGGCGCGTCAGCCAGCAACCGTGCGGGCGTTGCGTAAATCAGGTGTGCCCCGCCAAGAACGGTCGGTAAATATCCGACCGGTTAACATTTTGGCTAAATATCTGTGGTTGGGGATGGTCGCTGTGCCGGGCGTGCCCGCATGCTTGCGCCGCTTATACTTTGACCATGCCGATATTGCGGCGGCTGCGGACGATTAAATCAATGACCGGCACCGATAATAAAATCCAATATGCCATTCACAGCGTGCCGGGACAGGTGCGTGCGCACAATGAAGACAGCATTCTCAGCTGCCCCGAATTGAGCTTGTGGGTGATTGCCGATGGCATGGGCGGTCATCAGCGCGGTGAGGTGGCCAGCGCCATTGCGGTTGCGGCTATCGCCGACAGTCTTCGCCAGCAGCCCAGCCTGGAAGCGGCGGTGCATGCGGCCAATCAGGCGATTATTCAGGCGGCAAAGCTTGATCCGGCCAGTAAAGGCATGGGCAGCACCGTGGTGGCGGTCAAATTTGATGGCGCTGAATATGAGTTGGCCTGGGTTGGCGACAGCCGCGCCTACTTGCTGACGGGCAATGCGATTGTCCCCCTGAGCAAAGACCACAGCTGGGTGCAGGTGATGATTGATCTTGGCCAATTAAACGTGGCTCAGGCGCGTCTTCATCCGCGTAAAAATGAAATTACCCAGTGTCTGGGTTACCAGTCCCTTGAGCTCGAAGTTGGTGTGCTGCGCGGCGTGCTCCAGAAGGGGCAACGCTTGCTGCTTTGTAGCGATGGCCTGCATGGTGAATTAAGCGATCAACGTATGTTAAGGCTCGCTGCGAGTGGCGAACTTGATGCGGCGGTACTTGGGTTGATCGGCGCAGCCAATGCCGCCGGCGGCAAGGATAATATTTCTTGTGCGCTATTGATGAGTGAATTGGCTGTAGCGCCAGTAGTTGCAGTGCCGAAGCTTGGTTTTATTAAAAAACTGCTAAAGCTCAAAGTTTAATATTAATTAAAATTTTAAATGTGGTCGGCTATGAACGATAAGTTGATTGAGATCGCTGGTTACACCATCCATGGCCAGCTGGGTAAAGGCGGCATGGCTGAGGTGTATTTGGCAACCCAGAATTCATTGCAGCGTAAAGTGGCCATTAAGGTACTGTGCAGTTCGGTGGAGAATGAGTTCAGTCAGCGTTTTATTAATGAGGGACATATCGTCGCCTCGCTTCATCATGCGGCTATTGTGACGATTTACGATATTGATAAGCTGGCCGATGGTCGCCACTATTTGGCCATGGAGTTTATTGCCGGTGGTGATCTGACTCAGTACAAAGGGCAAGTTTTAACTGCGCAACACGCGCTGAGCATTACCCAGCAAATTGCCGAAGGCTTGCAGGTGGTGCATCAGCAGGGCTTGGTGCATCGCGATATAAAACCGGCGAATATTCTCTTTCGTCAAGATGGCTCGGTGGTGATTACCGATTTTGGCGTCGCTAAAGATCTGGCTATCGATAATGAACTCACCCAGTTTGGGGTGGCGGTCGGCAGCCCGGCTTACAGCAGCCCTGAACAGGCGCAGTGCCAGCCGCTGGATCAGCGCACGGATATTTACAGTCTGGGTGTGTTGTTGCTGGAAATGCTGACCGGCACTAACGAGTTTCGCGGCCCCAGCTATACCCAGACCGTGATGAACCATGTGCAAATGCCGATTCCACAATTACCGGCCCATCTGGGTGCTTATCAGGCTGTGCTGGAACGGATGCTGGCCAAAGATGTCACTCAGCGTTTTGCCAACTGCCGCGAGCTGCTGCAGAGTTTGGCGCTTTTGCAAGATGATGATCTCAGTGCGACGCGCTTCAGTGCCGCGCTGAGCCTGCCGCCGCCGGCAGCCAAACGCAGTGCTGGGGTTAAAGCGCTGGCGTTGGTGTTTGGGTTGTTCTTGCTGGCAGGGCTTGGCTACGCGGGCTATCTGTTGAAGGTAAATATGCAGGTGGCCGATTACTTGGCAAAGGCGGAGGTTCGCCTAAGCGAAGATAAATTGCTCATGCCGCCGGAGGATAATGCCGATTATTTTTTCGGCCAGGTATTGTTGCTTGAGCCGGAGAACCTTGCCGCCCAAGCAGGCTTGCAGCGCGTCATAGCGGCGCGGGCGGCAGCCAGTATCAAATTGGCGCAGCTGCGCATTGCCAGTCTGCAGTTGACCAGTCCAGCTGAAGACAATGCGCTGTTTTATTTCCAGCAGGCATTGGCGCTGACTCCGGATAATCAACAGGCTCTTAACGGCTTTCAGCAAATTGCCGAGCTGTATATCGAACAGGCCAATGCCGCCTATGCGAGCCGGGAGTTTGCCAAGGCCTTGGAGAATATTCAGCTGGGTTTGCAGGTGCAGCCAGAAAATCCGCAGCTGTTGAAGATGGCGAGCGGTCATGCGCGCTATGTCAAACGTGCTACGCAACGCATCGCTCCACGGGTTGCGGCGCGCACCGCAACCAGTTCAGTGCCAGCCAAGAGTCAAACAACTAAACCCATCGAGGATAGCTCCAATCCGGTTTCCAGATTGTGGGATCATATATTAAGTAACGGTATGGATTGATCGGTGCTGGATCGTTTTTTAGTTGCTGTGCTAGTACAGTTTTTCAATCTTTAAACAGGGTTTTTATACGTTATGCTCAAACTGCAATTTAAAGACTCGCGTCAGGCGCCAATCTGGTTGGCGGATGAGCGTATTACCCTTGGGCAAGATAATCGTAACAATTTGGTGTTGGCGGATAATGGCGTTAGTTTGTTTCATGCCGAGATTCGACGCGATGCCGGTCATTATTATCTGAGCGATTGCGCCAGTGAGGCGGGGACCTTTATTAATGGCGAGCGAATCAGCGGTCGCTACCAGATTCGTGCGGATGACAGCTTGCAGATTGGTCCGGTGGCCTTGCAGTTTATCGATCCACTGAAGGCCTCGGCCAAGCCGGACAGCAGCAAGAAGTGGTTCTTGCAGGTGATTCAAGGCGAAAACGAGGGCAAGAAGTATCCCCTGTCGGGTTCCATGACCTTTGGCCGTTCGGTTAAGTGTGAGCTGTGCTTTAACGACGCCGAGTTGTCGCGCCGTCATTGCGAGTTCTTTCTCAAGGATGGCGTGCTGGAGGTTAAGGATCTCGGTTCGGCCAATGGCGTTTTGCTTAATCGCGGCAAAATAACCGCGGCAACTTTGCAGGCTGGCGATCAGATGCAAATGGGCGGAGTGGTTTTGTTGGTCATTGGGCCAAAGGTTGAGGTTGTCCAGGCGCACGATGAGGACGCCACCGTTTTTATGCCCATGGCGCCGGTGGCGCGTATCACCAAGGGCGTTGCTGCCAGTGCTGCCGCCGCGCCGGTGGTGCCGCAAGAGGCCAAGCCGGTAACTGCTAAGCCGGCTTCGACCAAAGTGGCCGTTTTACTCGTGTCGCTACTGGTCGTGGGCGCTGCGGCATTTTGGGCGGTTAGCGTTTTAGCTTAAGCGTTATTGCTGGGTGGTTCGCTGCTGGCAGATGGCTTCGGGCGTGGCTCGGGGCTTGCGCGGCGCAGCAGTTGCACCAGTAGCGGGGCGATGGCGCTGCCCAGGCTCAGCCAGTGGCTTAATTGCTTGCGGCGGACCACGGCCAAGGCCACAAGTCCTAACGCTGTTGCGCCCCAGATCGACGCACTGCGGTTGCTGAGTGCTGAGTGCCACTGTCGGCTCAGGCTGCGGGCTTCTTGCAGTGGTTTGAGGGCCAGCAAAGTTTCATGCCGCAACTCCTGACGGTGCAGCTCCAGGCGCATCTGAATCAGGGCTTTACGCAGCTCCAGTCGCGAGGCGTTGGCGGGTAGTTCTGGCAGGCTCATGGCAACAGTTGCTCGCGGTCGCGCGCCAATTCGCTGAGTGTGGCGCTGAAAGGGTTGGCAGAGTTGTTTAGGCGTTTGCGCAGCTGCCACAGGCTCAGTAGCAGCAACAGACCATAGAGCAAGCACAGGCCGACAATGCCGTGCAGTCGATAGTCGTCCCAGAGGGCGATCAGTACTAGCGCCGACAAGCCAATCAGCAACAGCCAGGCGCACAGCAGCGCAAATGCTGCCAATGCCAAAGTCTGCAGGCTGCGGGCTTTTTGCTCTTGTAGCTCAAGGCCCAGTAGCTCGACATGGTTGTGCAGCAGTCCGAGCGCTGCGGCGCCAAAGCGCGAGAGCGATGGCGTGGTCGGCGGATTATCCGGGTTGGTGCTGCTCATTTAACGCCGTCCCAGTAGTAACCCAAGAAACAAGCCGACGCCGGCGGCAATCCCCACGGCTTGCCAGGGGTTGCTCTGTACGTAGGCTTCGCCGGCTTGGCGTGCGGCATTGCCCTGCTCACGTACTTTCGTCTCGCTGGCGCCTAAGGTATCGCGGGCGCGTTGCAGGTTACGTTGGATCTGCTCGCGCAGTTCGTCGGCGTGATCACCGGCCAGACTGGCGGCGTGCTGCAGGAGTTTCTCAGCATCGTTGATGAGTGCCTGAAAATCTGCCTGCAGTTCAGTCTGTTGGGTTTTTGCACTGGTTTGTGGCATTTGCTGTCCCCTTGATGATTTCTAGCGGGTCGATGGCTCGTGTTGCAGCATTTTTATCAACGGTTGGTACAGGTTTTGCTTTCTGGTGGTGCGCGCGGGTGCGATAACGCTCTTTATTTGGGCGTTGCGACTGATGGAAATGGTCTGCTTAATCAATACTAACTCCATGATAATTATAGAAAAGGCACTTTTTTTCGGGCTTTCCAGTCCAGGTCGTTGCGCGAAAACCTGAGGCTAGTAAGCGCTGCCTTGATGCATTCAAGCATCATCGTGGTGCGCTGATGAAAAGACTGTACCAATTTGGTGCTTTTTCTCTCACTGCAAGGGCTGTTACTTCCATGGATAACCTGCAAAGTGCTGTGGACAACTTGGTTCATGGCTCCAATACGCTGTTTATTTTGCTCGGCGCGGTCATGGTGCTGGCCATGCATGCCGGTTTTGCGTTTCTTGAAGTCGGCACAGTACGGCAAAAAAACCAGGTCAATGCGTTGTCGAAGATCATCTCCGACTTCGCTGTATCGACCTTAGCCTACTTCTTTGTCGGTTACTGGGTGGCATACGGCGTAACCTTTTTGGCGCCGGCCGCGACCCTGACCGTCGATCACGGCTATGGGCTGGTGAAGTTCTTCTTCTTGCTGACCTTTGCGGCGGCAATTCCGGCGATCATTTCCGGCGGTATTGCGGAGCGGGCCAAGTTTGGTCCGCAGTTGTGCGCCACTCTGATGATTGTGGCCTTCATCTACCCGTTCTTCGAAGGCATGATCTGGAATGGTAATTACGGGCTGCAGGCCTGGTTATTGGCGCAGTTTGGCGCCAGCTTCCATGATTTTGCCGGCTCAGTGGTGGTGCATGCGGTCGGTGGTTGGTTGGCGCTGGCGGCGGTGTTGCTGTTAGGGCAGCGCAATGGCCGTTACCGTGACGGTCGACTGGTGGCATTTGCGCCCTCGAATATTCCGTTTCTGGCCCTAGGCTCATGGATTCTGATCGTTGGCTGGTTTGGCTTTAATGTCATGAGCGCGCAAAACTTGGCTGGGGTGAGTGGTTTGGTGGCGATCAACTCATTGATGGCGATGGTCGGCGGCACAGTTGCAGCCTTGTTTGTTGGGCGCAATGACCCAGGCTTTTTGCATAACGGTCCATTGGCGGGGTTGGTGGCGATCTGCGCCGGCTCCGATTTGATGCATCCGGTGGGCGCCCTGATTACCGGGCTGATTGCCGGTGGCATGTTTGTCTTTGCCTTTACCGCAACCCAGGTGAAATGGAAGATCGACGATGTGCTCGGGGTGTGGCCGTTGCATGGTTTGTGCGGCGTCTGGGGCGGAATTGCCTGCGGGATTTTTGGTCAGCAGGCGCTGGGTGGTTTGGGCGGCGTTAGCCTGATCAGCCAGTTGATCGGTACCGGGCTGGGCGTTTGCGTAGCCTTGCTGGGTGGCCTGGCGGTCTATGGCTTGCTCAAGTGGAGCATCGGCATTCGCCTGACCCAGGAAGAAGAGTATTACGGTGCCGACCTGTCGGTGCATAAGATCGGCGCAACCAGTCACGACTGATTTAGCCACAATAAAAAGCCCGCGTTCACAGACGATGTGAACGCGGGCTTTTTATTGGCAGCGAGTTACCAGAGCGCCACTGTGTAGCTGAGGATCAGGCGGTTTTCATCCAGGTCTTCGGTGGTTTTCGCCAGGTTGGAGCGGTAGGTGGCGTTGCGCCATTTAACCCCTAAGCCCTTGAGCGCGCCGTCTTGCAGCACGTAGGCGAGGTCGGTGTCACGCTCCCACTCTTTGCCCTCGGCCTGGGCACCGCGATCAATGTTGTCGCCGGTGACATAGCGGGTCATCAAGGTCAGACCGGGGATGCCATAGCTGGCAAAGTTGAGGTCGTAGCGGGCTTGCCAGGACTGTTCTTCGCTGGAGGCGAAGTTGCCGATCTGTACATAGTTGACCAGGTACGGGTCGCTGTCGGTGATGTACGGGAAGGCATTGTCGCCATTCATGCGCTGATAGCCCAGACCAAAGGCGTGAGCGCCCACGCCGTAGGTGAGCATGCCATTGAGCGCGCGGTTATCGATCTTGCCGGCGTACTGATTGCCGTTGTCCGAGCTGTCGAAATAACGCAGGTCGGCTTTCAGTGTTTGGCCCTCGCCGAGCGGCTGCAGATACACCAGGCCGGCAAAGTTTTGCTGGTAGATGTTTTCCAGCTGGGCGTAGTAGTAACTGCCCGTGAGGTTTTTGCTTAGGGCGTAGTCCGCGCCGGCAAATTGGAAGTTATCGCTGCCGCGAGCGCTGGAGCCATTCAGGGTCATGTCTTCCCGGTCGCTGGAGGCGCGCTGCTTGACCTGCTCGAACATGCCGGCGTTGAGGCTGAGCTTGTCGATCTCGAGCACGTTTAAGCTGCCACCCTCAAAGGTTTGCGGCAGCAGGCGGGTGTCATTGGCTTGCAGTACCGGGTTTTTCGGTTGCAGGGTGCCCACTTTCAGCACGCTTTTGGATACCTTGAATTTGCCGGTAGAGCCGATGGCGCCGTAACTCGACTGGGCCTCACCGGTTTCTTTGTCCAGTTGCAGCAAGCCGGTGCCCGATTGCCCGCGGCCGGAATCCAGGCGCACGCCAACCAAGCCCAGGGCATCGACGCCAACTCCGATTGTGCCTTCGGTGTAGCCGGATTCTGCGCGCAGCAGGAAACCTTGCGCCCATTCCTCGGAGTGGCTCTTGTACTCGGTCGGGGTTTTGCCGGTGACTTTTGGCAGCGGCGAATCTTGGCGGTAATCACGATTCATGTAGAAGTTGCGCAGCTCAAGGCTGGCTTTACTGTCTTTAACAAAATCGGCGTGCGCAAGGCTGGGCAAGGCCAGGCAACCACCCAAACTGGCAAGGGTGATGGCACGGGCGAGGGGGGAGGCTTTCATTGTTGTTATCTCCAGATTAAGTCGGCTGAACGGGCGCTGTATGAACGGTTCGTTACAGCGGCCAACTTAAACCAGGAGTTGTTTGCCAGCCCTTAGACCTTAGTCGGCAGGCGGGTGCTGGCACTGTTGCGCATCTGGAATGCGTTGCGGTTTTAGACGAAGCGTTCTTGCAGGTATTTAATGATGACTTTGGAGTCATACAGCCAGCTGCTTTGGCCGTTTTCGTCGATGCGCAGGCACGGCACTTTGATCGCGCCGCCCTCGTCTTGCAGCGCTTGTCGCGCCACTGGATCGTGCATGGCGTCCTGCAGTTTGATCGGCAGGTTCAGCTGACGAATGGTGCGGCGGGTGCGCACGCAAAACGGGCAGGCGCGAAACTGATACAACGACAGCCCGGCGGTGGCTTGCTCGACCAGTGCCTGGGCCTCTGGGGTGCGCTGCATTGGCCGTGGACGGCTGATGAAGTCGATAAAAATGATCAGTTGGCCGAGACCAATTCGTAGGGCTTTGAGCAGCACGGGCAGCATCCTGGAGGATAAAAAGTGGCCGGCAGCTTACCTGAAGCTGACGCCTATGGCTTGCCGGCGTGCCCGTTTGGGGCTGCCCGGCGCTGCTGGCGGACAAACGGCGGACAATAAAAAACCGGCTGCAGCCGGTTTTTTATCGACGCGGCGCTTTAGCGGATCAGGCTAAGAAACTCGCTGCGGGTTGCGGCGTTGTCGCGAAACTCACCGAGCATCACCGAGGTGACCATCGAGGAGTTTTGCTTCTCGACGCCGCGCATCATCATGCACATGTGCTGCGCCTCGATCACCACGGCCACCCCAAGGGCGCCGGTAACCTGCTGGATGGCCTCGGCGATTTGCCGGCTGAGGTTTTCCTGGATCTGCAGGCGGCGGGCATACATGTCGACGATCCGCGCGACTTTCGACAGCCCCAACACCTTGCCGTTGGGGATGTAAGCGACATGCGCCTTGCCGATAAAAGGCAGCAGATGGTGTTCGCAGAGCGAATACAGCTCGATATTTTTGACCAGCACCATTTCGCTGTTGTCCGAGCTGAACAGTGCATCATTGACGATTTCGTCGAGGCTTTGTTGATAGCCACGGCACAGGTACTGCATGGCTTTGGCGGCACGCTTGGGCGTGTCGAGCAGGCCTTCGCGGCTGGCGTCTTCGCCCAGTTGGGTCAAAATCGAGCTGTAGTTTTGTTCCAGAGACATGGTCTTTCCAGTAGGTAGTGCAGACGCGCAGGGTAGGCGGCGGTGCGGCGGCTGGCAACCCATGCGGTGGGATTTAACCGACGAGTGTGCCAGTGATTAATGTTGCATGTGGCTGGCAACGCTTGGCCCCGTAGCCTGTTGCTGCCAGTGGGTGAGGGTGAAGCGCCGTGGCGCGGGCCGCTTTACTCGTCGCGGCCCTCCAGCATGGTGCGTTTGAGCATGACATAGAGCGCGCCGCTGCCGCCGTGCTTGGCGATGCAGGAGGTGAAACCGAGCACTTGCGCATGCTGGCGTAGCCAGGTGTTGACGTGGCTTTTGATCAGTGGGCGTTTGCCATCCATGCGCGCGGCCTTGCCATGGGTAATACGCACGCAACGAATCTCGAACTTGGCGGCTTCGGCCAGGAAGGCCCAGAGGGTTTCGCGGGCTTTTTCGACGCTCATGCCGTGCAGGTCGAGGCTGCCTTCAAAGGCAATTTGTCCGGCTTTGAGTTTGCGCATCTGCGCTTCTTGCACGCCGTCGCGGGCCCAGTAGAGCTCTTCTTCGGCGGTCACGTCGATGACGAATAAGTCCGACAAACCATCGATGGTGATGCTCTCAATCCGCACCGTGGCGGCTTGCCGACGCTTGGCCAGTTGCTGGCGATCGGCTTTGGTCTTGCCGATATCGGCGCGATCATGGCTGATCGGCTTAACGCCCTGGGTCGCAGATTTGAATAGGTTCAGGTCATCGTCTTGCATAGGGCCTCCGCCAAGGCCGGCTAGTTTACCAGCAGGCAGAGCAAATTCGGCGCGCCAGCAGGTGTGATGGCTGAAAGTCTAGGCAGGCATCGCAGGGCTATTTTTTAAACAGGTGGCTCGCCATGCTGAGGCCGCGCTGGTGCTGGCGGGCGCGGCAACGGCGGCGTGCCCAAATACCGAGCCAAAACAAGCTGGCCCCGGTGCCTAGCAGGGCGAGTGCGGCGCCATGGCTTAGTTGCGCCAGGCTGGCGGGTTGCCCGAGCAGGCTGGCGATGCCGGTCATGGCCAGCAGCAGGGCAATGCCGCACAGGCTGGTGGCCAGCCCTATTGCCAGTCGCCAGCGCCAGCGGACTGGGGTGCGTGAGCGTAGCCGGCGGGGATCAAAACCTTTGTTGCGTTTCATGGGCGGTTCCTGAACTTTATTAGGAGTGTGAGTGGCTGAGCCGCGGATGGTTCAAGTCTTGGCGCCGGTTAAACCTGTTCGTGCGGCTTGCCCGGTGCTTGCCATGACAGTTTTGCCTGGCTGCTCAACTTGTCGTTGGCGCTCGCCAGCACGGCGTTTTTGCGCCTAGAATTGCCTCCCGTTTTGGAGGACTTTGCCGTGACCGACTCTCGCCTGCGTACCCTGCGTGACCATATTCGTTGGGCCGTCAGCCGTTTTCATGATGCCGATTTGTTTTTCGGGCATGGCACCGACAATGCCTGGGACGAGGCGCGGCAACTGGTGCTGGGCGCCTTGCACCTGCCGTGGGAGATTGCCGACAGCTACCTGGATTGCCGCTTGGAGGCCGATGAGCAGGCGCATCTGCAAGAGTTGCTGCGCCGCCGTATCGAAGACCGGGTGCCGACCGCTTACCTGCTGGGTGAAGCATGGTTCTGCGGCATGCCCTTTGTGGTCGATGAGCGGGTGTTGATTCCCCGCTCACCGATTGGCGAGTTGATCGGTCAGCAATTTGAACCTTGGCTGGCCCATAGCCCGCAGCGGATTCTCGACCTGTGCACCGGCTCCGGCTGTATCGGCATCGCCTGCGCCTTTAGCTTCCCGGAGGCGGAAGTGGTGTTGGCCGATTTGTCCTTTGAAGCGCTGGATGTGGCCAATGAAAATATCCTCCAGCACGGCCTGGAAGAGCGCGTTTATTCGGTGCAAAGCGACGGGTTCAATAGCATGCCCAAGCAGCGTTTTGATTTGATCGTGTCGAACCCGCCCTACGTGGACGCCGAAGACGTTGACGACATGCCCGCCGAATACGGGCACGAACCGGCGCTGGGCCTGGCCTGCGGTGAGGATGGCCTGGACCTGGTGCGGCGGATTCTGGCCCAGGCGGCCGACCACCTGACCGAGCGCGGCACCTTGATCGTCGAGGTGGGCAATAGCCAGGTGCATGTGCGCGAACTCTATCCCGAGGTGGATTTCACCTGGCTGGAGTTTGAGCAGGGCGGGCATGGCGTGTTCTTGCTGGCTGCCGCGCAATGCCGCGAGCATCAGGCACTGTTTGCATCGCGCCAACTTTAAGCGCGCTTAGCTCACGATCATCCACAGCAGCAGGGCGGCCTGAAACAGGCAAAACACCACCAGGCTGCTGATGGTGAAGCGCAAGGCGCCCTCGTCGCGCAGATTGCTGGCCAGTTGCTGATCTTTTTGGCGCAGCTTGATGCTTTGCTCGGCCAGGCTTTGGTCGGCTTGCTGAAGCATCTTGCCGGCGTCCAGCAGACTCACTTGCTGAACTTTTTCGCGATTCCATTCGCCCTGCAAGGTACTGACTAAAGCGGCGCTGTAGCTGCCTTTCACCGGCGTCAGGTCATCGTGGGTGACCGTAAAGCCGAGCGCTTCCAGCAGGTGGTCACGGTGCTTGCGCAGGTTTTCATCGAAGCTGTCTTTGGCGGCAAAATCGCCACCCAACACCTGGTAATGGCCGCAACGTTGCTGCGCCCAGAGAATTCCTTGGGCGGCCAGGAAGCGGCCCAGCCCGCGATTGCTCGGCTCCACTTGCAGCCCGCTGGCCGGGCCGAATTCCAGGGTGCGCAGGCCATGGTCGAGCCAGACTTCCAGCACGTTTTGCTCGCGGTGCAGCAGCTGCGCCGGCAATTGCACGCTCAAACGCAGCACACTCAACGTTGGACTATGACGTTCGTAGCGGGTCAGTTCGGCAAAGCGCAGCGGCCGCGCGCCTGTGCCGCGCTCGGTGGCCAATGGCGCCAAACGCAGCAACTGCCAATGCCTGGCCGGCAGTTCGGCCCATTGCCGCTTGAGCTCAAGTATTTGCTCGGCGTGGCTGGGTGGTTCGGCGGTTTCAGACATGGCGACTCCGTGGCGGGTCTGCATTGGCACTTTGTTAATGGCGTTCTTGATTAGCAGGTTATAGCGTCATATTGCCCTGAGGTCACGGCCAGGCGTGCCCTGGGCGGCTGGCGCGGGTATACTTTGCGCCTTTCGTTTTAGCCCCGCGGAGCTCTCTGCATGTCCGGCAATACTTACGGCAAGCTGTTCACTGTTACTACTGCTGGCGAAAGCCATGGCCCGGCCTTGGTGGCGATTGTCGACGGCTGTCCGCCGGGGCTTGAGTTGTCGCTGGCCGATTTGCAGCTCGACCTGGATCGACGCAAACCCGGCACCAGTCGGCATACCACCCAGCGCCAGGAAGACGACGAGGTGGAAATCCTCAGCGGCGTGTTTGAGGGCAAAACCACCGGCTGCCCGATTGGTTTGCTGATCCGCAATACCGATCAAAAATCCAAAGACTACTCGGCGATCAAAGACCTGTTCCGCCCGGCCCATGCCGATTACACCTATCAGCATAAGTACGGCATCCGCGACTACCGCGGCGGTGGCCGCAGCTCGGCGCGCGAAACCGCCATGCGCGTCGCTGCTGGCGCCATCGCCAAGAAATACCTGGCCACTCAGGGCATCATGGTGCGCGGCTATATGAGCCAGCTGGGGCCGATTGCCATCGAGTTTAAAAGCTGGGAGGCGGTCGAGCAGAACGCCTTCTTTAGCCCAGACCCGGACAAAGTTGCCGAGCTTGAGGCCTATATGGATCAGCTGCGGCGTGACCAGGATTCGGTCGGCGCGAAGATTACCGTGGTCGCCGAAGGGGTGATGCCGGGGCTGGGCGAGCCGATTTTCGACCGCCTCGACGCCGAGTTGGCCCATGCGCTGATGAGCATCAATGCGGTCAAGGGTGTGGAAATTGGCGACGGTTTTGCCTGCATCGCCCAGCGCGGCACCGAACACCGCGATGAGCTGACTCCGGCGGGCTTTTTGAGCAATCACTCCGGCGGCATCCTCGGCGGTATCTCGTCGGGTCAGCCGATAGTGGCCCATCTGGCGCTCAAGCCGACTTCGAGCATCACCACTCCCGGCCACTCTATTGATGTCGATGGCAATGCGGTGGACGTGGTCACCAAGGGCCGTCATGACCCATGCGTCGGCATTCGCGCCACGCCGATTGCCGAGGCGATGATGGCCATGGTGTTGCTGGATCATCTGCTGCGTCATCGCGGGCAAAATGCCGATGTGCAGGTGCAGACTCCGGTGCTCGGCCAATTGTGACCGAGCAGGCACTGCCTTACTGGCGGCTGTCGGGGTTTTACCTGTGTTACTTCGCCTTGCTCGGCGCCACGGCACCGTTTCTCGGCCTGTACTTCGAGTACCTGGGGTTCTCGCCGGCACGCATCGGTGAGCTAGTCGCCATCCCCATGCTGATGCGCTGTGTGGCGCCCAATCTGTGGGGCTGGTTGGGCGATCGCAGTGGCAAGCGTCTGCTGATAGTACGCATCGGCGCCTTTTGCACCCTGGCCAGTTTAAGCCTGATTTTTATCAGTAAAAGCTATGCATGGTTGGCATTGGTGATGGCCTTGCATGCGTTCTTTTGGCATGCGGTGTTACCGCAGCTTGAAGTCATCACCCTGGCGCATTTGCGCGAACAAGCGGCGCGCTACACACAGATCCGTCTCTGGGGTTCGATAGGTTTTATTTTGACTGTGGTCGGCTTGGGCGCGCTGTTTGAGCGCTTCAGCCTGGAGCTCTATCCCTGGCTGTTGTGGGCGATCATTGCCAGCATTGCCCTGAGCAGTTGCTGGGTGCCCGATGCCCGGCCGCAAACCTCGGCGCTGGAGACCACGGCGGCGGGTTTTCTGGCCCAGCTGTGTCAGCCCGGGGTGTTGGTCTTTTACCTCTGCGTGGGCTTGATGCAGTTGTCCCACGGGCCTTATTACACCTTTATCACCATTCACCTGGAGCACCTCGGCTATTCGCGCGGGGTGATTGGCTGGCTCTGGGCGCTGGGGGTGTTGGCTGAGATTGTGCTGTTTATCTATATCCCGCGACTGCTGCAGTGGGTCAGCCTGGGCCAGGTGTTGGTCGCCAGTTTTCTGTTGGCGGCTGTGCGCTGGTTATTGCTGGGTTTTCTGGCCGACCAGCCGAGCGTACTGCTGCTGGCGCAACTGCTGCACGCCGCCACTTTTGGCAGTTTTCATGCGGCGGCGATTTTGTTTGTGCAGCGCAGTTTCGGCGCCGAGCAGCAAGGGCAGGGGCAGGCCCTGTATGCCGCCTTGGCGGGCGTCGGTGGCGCCGCCGGGGCGCTGTATGCCGGCTACAGCTGGGGCAGCCTGGGGCCGAGCTGGACATTTGCCTTGGCCAGTCTGGCGGCGCTGGCCGCAGCCGTTATCATGGCGCTGCAATTGCCTAAATTAAACCCGTCTACTCAGCAGCAGGAGCGGCAATGAATCGCCAAATACTGGCCCAGCAAATTGTCGATGCTGGGCGCTTTCTCTATGGCCGCGGCTGGTCGCCGGCCACCAGCAGCAATTATTCGGCGCGTTTGTCGGCGACCGAGGCGCTGCTGACGGTGTCGGGCAAGCACAAGGGTGAGTTGTGCCTGGACGATGTGCTGGCCACCGACCTGGCCGGAAACAGCCTGGAGGTGGGCAAGAAACCCTCGGCCGAAACCCTTCTGCACACTCAGTTATACCGCTGGCAACCAGCCATAGGCGCGGTGCTGCACACCCATTCGGTGAACGCCACGGTATTGTCGCGGCTGACCTTGGGCGACTCGCTGCTGTTTGCCGACTACGAGCTGCAAAAAGCCTTCAGCGGCATCACCACCCATGAGTGTCAGGTGCTGGTGCCGATTTTTGCCAACGACCAGGACATCGCCCGGCTGGCTGCCAAGGTGCAGCTCTGGCTCGATCAGCATCCCGATTGTGTCGGTTATCTGATTCGTGGCCATGGCCTGTATACCTGGGGCGCGCAGATGAGCGATGCGTTGCGCCAGATCGAGGCCTTTGAATTCTTATTTGAGTGCGAGCTGAAAGTTCGCGCCCTGCAGCGCGGTTAATCCGCGCGCACCAATTAACGAGATGAGTCCACGCCTATGAGTACCCTGAGCGTCTACCAGCAATCCGCGCCCGAGTTGCCTTACAAGGTGCTGACTCACGCCGAAGACATCACTGCCACCCTGGCCGAGGTGGGCGTGCGCTTCGAACGCTGGCCGGCCTCGGCGGCCATTGTGGCCGGCGCCAGTGTTGATGAAGTGCTGGCGGCCTATCGGCCACAGATCGAGCAGCTGATGCGCGAGGAGGGCTATATCACGGTCGACGTGGTCAGCTTGACGCCTGAGCATCCGCAGCGGGCCGAGCTGCGAGCCAAGTTTTTGCAAGAACACACCCATGGCGAAAACGAGGTGCGTTTCTTCGTCGCTGGTCGTGGCCTGTTTAGCCTGCACCTGGGCGAGCAGGTGTTTGAGGTGCTCTGCGAGAAGAACGATTTGATCTCGGTGCCCGCCGGCGCGCGGCATTGGTTTGATATGGGTGAGAAACCGAATTTTGTCGCCATTCGCCTGTTCAATAATCCCGAAGGTTGGGTCGCCCATTACAGCGGCGACGCCATCGCCGAGCAGTTCTCCCGACTGGAGGAGTGGACGTGACCATCAAGGCGATTCTTACCGATATCGAAGGCACCACCAGTTCGGTGGATTTTGTCTATGCGGTGCTGTTTCCCTATGCCGTGCGGCATTTACCGGCTTTCGTGTTGGCCAATGCGCAGCAACCTTCCGTGGCCGCACAGTTAGACGCAGTGCGGGCGGACAGTCAGGAACCGGACGCCGCTGTACCGCGGCTTATCGAGATTTTACTCGAGTGGATTGCTGTCGATCGCAAAGCCACAGCGCTTAAAGCCTTGCAGGGGATGATCTGGGCTGAGGGCTATCAGAACGGTCAGCTGCGCGGGCATGTTTACCCCGATGCGGTGGAGGCCTTGCAACGCTGGCATGCTCAGGGTTATCGGCTGTATGTCTACTCATCCGGCTCGATTCAGGCGCAGCAGTTGATTTTTGGCTGCTCCGAGGCCGGTGATTTATCGCCTCTGTTCAGCGGCTATTTTGATACCACTTCAGGCCCCAAGCGCGAAGCGGCCTCCTATGCACGGATTGCCCAGGCCATCAACTTGCCGGCTGAGCAGATCTTGTTTCTTTCTGACATAGTCGAGGAACTCGACGCCGCCCAACAAGTCGGCATGCAGACCTGCGGGTTGGCGCGCACGGGCGGCGAGTTGCCCGGGCATGTGCAGGTAGCCAGCTTTGCGGTGATTGATCTGCACGGTTTTTAACCCCATGGCCATGCGGTCGTGATGAACCCTCAAGTGCTGCGACTATCCAAAGAGGATGGCGCCGCGCTGGCGGGGCAAAGGAGTAACGCTATGTTCTCAAGTTTTGGCGGTTTGTTTGGCTTGATTATTTTGGCTCTGGATATCTGGGCCATTCTCAATGTGCTGAAAAGCGGCCTAGATACTGGGATGAAAATCCTCTGGGTGTTGTTGATTGCGCTGTTGCCGGTGCTGGGGCTGATTATCTGGGCGGTGGCCGGCCCGCGCAGCAATCTCAAGTTCTAACGCGCCGCACTTACTGCTCGGCGCCAATCTGCGCCGGCGCAGGCTTGGCTGGAGCCACGCGGGCGATGCCCGTAGAATGCTCGGCTATCTACTTTGTTATGGGCGATTTTTAACGCGCAGCCGGCTAGTTCGACAGGCTGCGCATCAGACTGTGTGAAAACGTAGCGAGCGAAGGTTAGGCAAGGCAAAAACAGGTGTAAAAGCGCAGTTTACGAGCTGTAAATGAGCATTTTGAGCCTGTTTTTAACGCCGCATAATCGAGCGCAGTAGTTTCCACACAGTCTGGCGTGTCGGCCATCATCTCATCCGCACTTACAGAAGGTTAAAGCCATGAGCGACTATCAAGAAACGTTGTATGAAGGCTATGGTCAGCGCTTTAGCATGGACAAATTGCTCCACGAAGTGCGTACCGAACACCAGCATCTGGTGATTTTCGAGAATGCGCGCATGGGCCGGGTGATGGCTCTGGACGGCGTGATTCAAACCACCGAAGCCGACGAGTTTATTTACCACGAGATGCTCACCCATGTACCAATCTTCGCCCACGGTGCGGCCCGGCGGGTGCTGATTATCGGCGGCGGCGACGGCGGCATACTGCGCGAAGTGCGCAAGCATCGGGGTGTGGAACACATCACCATGGTCGAGATCGACGGCACCGTGGTGCAGATGTGCAAAGAGTATTTGCCCAAGCACTCCTGCGGCGCGTTCGAGGACTCGCGGTTGAATCTGGTGATCGACGACGGCATGAATTTCGTCGCCAATACCACTGAAAAGTTCGATGTGATCATCTCCGATTCCACCGACCCGATCGGGCCGGGCGAGGTGTTGTTCTCGGAAAACTTCTATCAGGCCTGCCGGCGTTGCCTGAATGATGGCGGTATTTTAGTCACCCAAAATGGCACACCTTTTATGCAGCTGGCCGAGGTGCAAACCACTGCCGGGCGAATGAATGGCCTGTTTGCCGACTGGCACTTCTATATGGCGGCTGTGCCGACCTATATCGGTGGCTCGATGACCTTTGCCTGGGGCAGCACCGATGCCAGCTACCGTAAACAGTCGCTGGACGTGTTGCGCCAACGCTTTGCCGGCAGCGGTATTGTTACCCGTTATTACAACCCGGAAATTCACCTGGGCGCCTTTGCGTTACCGCAATACGTGTTGCAGGCTGTGAATAAGCCGAGCAACGATTAGTCCTGGTCAATGGCGCGCCGGGCTTTCGTGGGGCTGCGCCATCACAGAATTTTCAACTCTGGCTGCACACACTAACAACCTGCCGCGCGGTACAGTCTGCGGCAGGTTGCACCGGGTATCGGCACCGCGTTTTTTCAGTCTTGGCTTCCAACACTTAGCTCACGGATTTTGATCAATATGGCCCACGCCAACGTCTTGTCTCGCCCGCAAGCGCCATCGCGCCTTGCGCAGCCCGGCTTAAAAAGCCACCTGATCTTTACCTTGCTCAGTGCCTTGGCGTTGCTGCTGCTGTACAGCCTGTTGCGGGTGGCGTTGCTGGTTTATAACCACGAATTGATCGGCGATACGCCGACCAGCAGCTTTGTCGAAGCCTTCTACAACGGCATGCGTTTTGACCTGCGGGTGGTGGTCTATGCCTGTATTCCGCTGTTGTTGGCGCTGTTTAGCCTGCGGGCCATGGCCGCGCGCGGGGTATTGCGGGTCTGGCTAACCGGTTTTGCCAGCCTGACGTTGTTTCTGGGGCTCACCGAGTTGGATTTTTACCGTGAGTTTCACCAGCGTCTTAATAGTCTGGTGTTTCAGTATTTTCAGGAAGATCCGCAAACGGTTCTGAGCATGCTCTGGAACGGCTTTCCGGTAGGTCGCTACCTGTTGGCGTGGGTGCTGGCTACCTGGCTATTGGCCAAGCTTTTCAAGGGGCTGGACTTACTCAGCCGTCCGCAGTCGACGGCTCTGTTGTCGAGCGAGGCACCACGGTCGCTGGCCTGGCACTGGCGCTGGCTCGCGCTGTTTTTGTGCCTGCTGGTGTCGGTGGTGGCCGCGCGCGGCCATCTGCGCCAAGGTCCGCCGCTGCGTTGGGGCGATGCCTACACCACCGACTCGATGTTTGCCAATCAGCTGGGCTTGAATGGCACCTTGACCCTCTATTCGGCGGCGGCCAATACCTTCGGTACTCACCGCGACAATGCCTGGAAGGCCACCATGTCGGATGAGGCGGCGCTCAAGGCGGTGCGCGAGATGCTGCTGACTGATAACGATAAATTGGTGGATGCAGACAGCGCCGCGATTCGCCGCGATTTCACCCCGCCGGCCAAGCACACGCTGCCGATCAAGAATGTGGTGGTGATTTTGCTGGAAAGCTTCGCCGGCCATTTTGTTGGTGCGCTCGGCAGTCCGGACAACATCACCCCCAATTTCGATAGGTTGGCCAAAGAGGGGCTGCTGTTTAACCGCTTCTTCTCCAATGGCACCCATACCCACCAGGGCATGTTTGCCACCATGGCCTGCTTCCCGAACTTGCCCAGTTTTGAATACCTGATGCGTACTCCGGAGGGCGGTCACAAATTTTCCGGCCTGCCGCAACTGCTCGGCCCGCGCGGGTTCGATAACCTGTATGTCTACAACGGCAACTTCCAGTGGGATAACCAGTCGGGGTTCTTCAGCAATCAAGGCATGACCCATTTCATTGGCCGTGAAGATTTTGTTAACCCAGTCTTTATGGACCCGACCTGGGGTGTGTCCGATCAGGACATGTTCGATCGCGGCGCCCAAGAGCTGGCGCAGAACTATGGCAAAAAGCCTTTTTATGCCTTGCTGCAAACCCTGTCTAACCACACACCCTACGCGCTGCCGAAAGACTTGCCGGTGGCCCCAGTGACAGGTCACGGCTCGTACGATGAGCACCTAACCGCCATGCGTTATTCCGACTGGGCGCTGGGACAGTTCTTTGAGAAAGCCCGTAAGGAGCCGTATTACAAAGACACCCTGTTCGTCATAGTCGGTGACCATGGCTTTGGCAGTGAGCAGCAGCTCACCGAAATGGACCTGTTTCGTTTCAACGTGCCGCTGCTCTTGATAGCTCCCGGTATCCAGGAGAAGTTTGGCGCAAGCAGCGACGTGGTAGGCACTCAGATCGACATAGTGCCCACCATCATGGGCCGCTTGGGTGGGGAGGTGCGTCATCAATGCTGGGGTCGTGACCTGCTCAACTTGCCTGAGGACGATCTGGGTATTGGTGTGATCAAACCTTCGGGCGGTGATCAGACGGTGGCGATTGTCTCGCCCAAGCGCATCATGATTCAGCCCAAAGGTTTTGAAACCCGCTTGTACGACTATCAACTCGGCGCTAATCCACAGGCCACACGGGTGGCGCTGGAGCTGGAGCCTGGGCTGAAGAACAAGCTCGAAGCCTTTTTGCAAACGGCGACCAAGAGCCTGCTGGATAACACCGCCGGCGTGGTGGACAGCAAACCCTAGGGTTTGATCGGCTGGGCAAAATGCCTCCCGCGTGGAGGCATTTTTATTTATCGGCCGTCTCGGTGGTTGCGCGTGGGGTTGCTTGGGCGTGACCTATGACAATGGCAAGTGCTTGTCTTAGATGCACTTTTAACCTCGCGTGGCGGTTGTAAGTTGTTGCCAAGGCGGTACAATGGCGCGGTCTGCTGCAAGGCGGATGTTGTTATGGTGGCCCTGCCGGTCCCCCCGCAACGATTACCCGTGAACCTGGTCAGATCCGGAAGGAAGCAGCCACAGCGGGAACATCGTGTGCCGGGGTGTGGCTGGTGGGGTCGCCTCCAGTTCAAATCCCCGTTGAATCTCCCGTCTGTAGTTCACTCCCTTGTCTCAACGATAGTGGGAGAGTATTTCGTCAATACGCCCGCTGTTTTTGATCTTTTCTAACGCCTTTAATATCTGCTGACTGTCGCGACCTTTGGGGTCAACCATGCAGCCGACTTGCGCTGCGGGTAAGTATTCAATTACGCGCAGTTTTTCCCCGGCCGGTTGTGCCCGATTGACCCATGCCAGTGACAGCTCGTTACTCAGGGCATAGTCATAACGACCAACAATTAATTTGCGCAGGGTGAGTTCCTGGCGACGGGCATCGTCTCTGATCCATTGTCCTTGGGCGAAGGCGCTGGTCAGTGCCGGGTAGGCGTAGCCCAGTACTGCGCCGAGTCTGGTGCCTTGGGGAATTGGCCGTTGGCTGTTGAGCTGGACGGTGCTGGCAATCACATCACGCTGGTTAATCAAGGGCACGCTCCAGGCGAATTTTTCGGCGTCGGCACCGAACCAGGCCGGTGACTGATAACAGATGACATCGACCTGACCAGACAGCAGCCTGATCGGCATGCGATTTCGCGGGGTTAAAATCAACTCGACCGGCCGTTGCAATTGTTTGCCCAATTGCAGGTCCAGCTCGGCGACAATGCCTTCCGCATCCTGGCCTTCGAACTGCTGATAGAAGGGCATGCTCCAGCTGTCGGCAACTCCGATGCGCAGTGTTTTTGCTTCGTCAGCCAGTCCCTGGGGCAGGTTTAAGCAGGCAAGTATTAGCAGTGTCAGGCGCACGAAAGGTTACCTTGGTCGGGGTGGCCGAGTCAGTGTAAGCGCTAACGCGTCAGCAACACTTGGTTAAACGGCAATGGGTTTGTGCTCGTGCGCCAGCCAATGCGGACTGGTGGGGTAGAACGGGTGCAATTTGCCCCATGCTCCGCTAGGATTAGCCCTCTTCAGCTCCAGTCGCGATGGATTTCAATGAGTTATCAGGTTCTTGCACGCAAATGGCGTCCGCGCTCGTTCCGCGAAATGGTCGGCCAGACCCATGTGCTCAAGGCCCTGATCAATGCCCTGGACAGTCAGCGGCTGCACCATGCCTACCTGTTTACCGGTACGCGGGGGGTCGGCAAGACCACCATCGCGCGGATCATCGCCAAGTGTCTGAATTGTGAAACCGGCATTAGCTCGACGCCGTGCGGAGTTTGTTCGATCTGTAAAGAGATCGATGAAGGGCGTTTTATCGACCTGATTGAAGTCGATGCCGCCAGCCGCACCAAGGTCGAAGACACCCGCGAGCTGCTCGACAACGTGCAGTACGCGCCGAGCCGTGGGCGCTTCAAGGTCTACCTGATCGACGAAGTGCACATGCTGTCGTCGCACTCGTTCAATGCCTTGCTGAAAACCCTTGAAGAGCCGCCGCCCCACGTCAAATTCTTGCTGGCCACCACCGATCCGCAAAAGCTGCCGGTGACCATTCTGTCGCGCTGCCTGCAGTTTTCGTTGAAGAACATGCCGCCGGAGCGGGTGGTTGAGCACCTGACCCACGTGCTGGGCGTTGAGCAGGTGCCGTTCGAGGTCGATGCGTTGTGGCTGCTGGGCCGCGCCGCCGATGGCTCGATGCGCGACGCCATGAGCTTGACCGATCAGGCAATAGCCTTTGGTGAGGGTAAGGTGTTGGCCGCCGATGTGCGGGCGATGCTCGGTACTCTCGACCATGGCCAGGTCTATGGCGTGTTGCAGGCGCTGCTGGAAGGCGATGCACGCGGGCTGATCGAAGCCGTGCGTCATTTAGCCGAGCAGGGCCCGGACTGGGCTGGCGTGCTGGCCGAAATTCTCAATGTGTTGCACCGGGTGGCGATCGCTCAGGCCTTGCCGGAGGCGGTGGATAACGGTCAGGGCGACCGTGATCGGGTGCTGGCACTGGCCCAGGCCTTGCCGGCCGAAGACGTGCAGTTTTATTACCAGATGGGCCTGATTGGCCGGCGCGACCTACCCTTGGCGCCAGAGCCGCGCAGCGGTTTTGAGATGGTGTTACTGCGCATGTTGGCGTTTCGCCCGGCAGGCAGCGGTCCACCGCCCCAGGTTGCGCTAAAGCCCTTGGGGATCAGCCCGGCCAGTGCTGATCCGCAACCCCACTCAGTGGCCGCCGCCGTTCTGCCCGCAGCACCGCAGCCAGTCCCTGTAGTCGCAGTTGCGCCAGTGTTATCAGCGCCTGCGCCCGTGGTGGTTGCCGAGGTTCAACCAGTCGCGCCGCTGCCAGTTGAGTCTGTGGCTGTGGCGGCGCCTTTGCCGGTCGAGCCTGCAGCAGTGGCCAAAATTGATCTGCCGTGGAATGAGCCACAGGTAACCGCTTTATCGGTTAGCGCCTCTGACCCCGTCGCAGCTTATCAGGCTCCTGCGCCCGCAACTGAAGCGCCGGCAGCAGTCCAGGTGGCAGTTTCAGTTGCAGCGCCAACGCCGGCAGCTCGCGATGATGATAATGATGACGCCGAGGATGAGGATGCCGAGGACGATGTCATCGATACCGATGTCGCCTACGCCTACCTCGAGGCGCTGCCGGATGATGTGAGCGAGTCATCTGAGCTGACCGCGCCGGTCTTGCCCGCGGCCATGCCGGCCACCGGCTTGGCGGCGCAGTGGCTGGAGCTGTTCCCGCAATTGGGGCTCAGTGGTTTGACGGGCAGCATCGCCAGCAACTGCAGCCTGGTGGCGGTGGATGGCGATCATTGGTCGCTGCACTTGGACCCGGCCCAAGGCGCGCTATTTAATAGCACCCAGCAGCAGCGGGTAAACGATGCCCTTAGCCAGTTTTATGGGCGCTCGCTGACGCTGGATATTCAACTGTGCAAGCCTGAGCAGGAAACACCGGCGCAGGCCGCGGCGCGCAAACGTATCGAGCGGCAAAGCCGAGCGGTGGCGTCCATTCATGCCGACCCGTTGGTGCAACAAATGCTCCAACAGTTTGGTGCCGTGGTGCGTGCGGACAGTATTGAACCGGTAGATGCTGCTGTTGTGTGAAAATCGTCTTGAAAATGTAGCGAGCAGGCGCATATGCAAGGCGCCCGGAGCGCAACGACGAGACAGTACTGCGGTACGGCGAGAAAGTGAGCACCGCGCAACGCAGCAGATGCGTCGCGCAGTAATTTTAAAACGGTTTTTTGAGGTGATCCCATGATGAAAGGTGGCATGGCCGGTCTGATGAAACAGGCCCAGCAGATGCAAGAAAAAATGCAGAAGATGCAGGAAGAGTTGGCCAACGCCGAAGTCACCGGGCAGTCCGGCGCCGGTTTGGTCAGCGTGGTCATGACCGGTCGGCACGACGTCAAGCGCATCAGCCTGGATGACAGCCTGATGCAGGAAGACAAAGAAGTGCTCGAAGACCTGATTGCCGCCGCGGTGAATGATGCGGTGCGCAAGATCGAGGCCAACAGCCAGGACAAGATGTCCGGCGTGACCTCCGGCATGCAACTCCCCCCCGGCTTCAAAATGCCCTTCTAATAACTGGGCGTCCAGTCGGCGCACATTACTGCGTTGCAAGCAGGCGCGGGCATCCTCATTTACAGCAGTAAACTCCGGTGCCCACGCCTGCTTGCGCCTTGTACTGCACACCGTCTGATCGCCCATCCGACGACTGTGTAAGTTAAAACAGTTCCGTGCCTGAGCGACCCTGTTGCGGTTGCGCCTAGAAAAGCACAGTAATCTTTATTTATCGGTAGTTTTCCATGAGCTTCAGCCCGCTGATTCGCCAACTGATCGATTCGCTGCGCATTCTCCCCGGTGTCGGGCAGAAGACTGCGCAGCGTATGGCGCTGCAGCTGTTGGAGCGTGATCGCCATGGCGGTATGCGCCTGGCGCAGGCGCTGATGGCGGCGATGGAGGGCGTAGGCCACTGTCAGCGGTGCCGGACCCTGTGTGAAGATGCCTTGTGCCCGCAGTGCGCCGACCCGCGCCGAGATGATGCATTGCTCTGTGTGGTCGAAGGGCCGCTGGAGGTGTTTGCCGTCGAGCAAACCGGTTATCGAGGTCGCTACTTTGTGCTCAAGGGCCATCTGTCACCGCTGGACGGTTTGGGACCTGAAGCCATTGGTATTCCTGAATTGCTGGCGCGGATTCAGGCCGGCAGTTTCAGCGAAATCATTCTGGCCACCAATCCCACCGTCGAGGGCGAAGCCACCGCTCACTACATCGCCCAGATGCTCAATGGCCAAGGCCTGTCACTCACACGGATTGCCCATGGCGTGCCTTTGGGCAGCGAGTTGGAGTTAATCGACGGCGGCACCTTGGCCCATGCCCTGGCTGGGCGCCGGCCGATGGGTGAATAAGCCGCTGCTGATCCAAGTGGGCGAGGGCGGTTAGCTTTTAGCCGGCGTAAATGGCGGCCTTGATGGCATTAATAGCACCTTGAATACCAAGCAAGCGCTTGGTAAGGTTTCTCCACCTCGGCTGGAGTCTGCCCATGTCTGCCTATCAAGAATATTTCAACTCTGATCATCAGTTGCTGCGCGATTCGGTACGGCGTTTCGTCGAGCGGGAAATTCTGCCCTTTGTGGCCGAGTGGGAAGAGGCGGAAAGCTTTCCCCGTGAGCTGTATGCCAAGGCCGGCGCCGCCGGGATACTCGGTATTGGCTATCCGGAAGAATTTGGTGGCAGCCATGCGGGCGATCTGTTCGCCAAAGTGGCGGTCAGCGAGGAGCTGATGCGCTGCGGCTCCGGTGGCTTGGTGGCGGGCTTGGGTTCGCTGGATATTGGCTTGCCGCCCGTGGTCAAGTGGGCCAAACCGGCGCTGCGTGAGCGCATCGTGCCGCAGGTGCTGAGTGGCGAGAAGATTATGGCCCTGGCGGTGACCGAACCGTCCGGTGGTTCGGATGTGGCCAGTCTCAAAACCCGCGCGGTGCGCGATGGCGATTTTTACCGCGTGACGGGTAGCAAAACCTTTATCACCAGCGGCGTGCGCGCCGACTATTACACTGTGGCAGTGCGCACCGGCGGTGAAGGTTTCGGCGGCGTCAGCTTGCTGCTGATCGAGAAGGGCACACCGGGGTTCAGCGTGGGCCGCTTACTGAAGAAAATGGGCTGGTGGGCCTCGGATACCGCGGAGCTGTTTTTCGATGATTGCCGGGTACCGGTCGACAACTTGATCGGCGCGGAAAACATGGGTTTTGCCGGGATCATGGCGAACTTCCAGAGCGAGCGTTTGTCGCTGGCGATCATGGCCAACATGACCTCCCAGTTAGCGCTGGAGGAGGCGCTGAAGTGGGCCCGTGAGCGCGAAGCTTTCGGCAAGCCAATCGGCAAGTTCCAGGTGCTCAAGCATCGGCTGGCCGAGATGGCCACCCAGCTGGAAGTCTCCCGGGAGTTCACCTACCGGCAAGCGGCGAAGATGGCCGCCGGCAAGAGCGTGATCAAGGAAATTTCCATGGCGAAGAACTTTGCCACTGACGTGTCCGACCGCATCACCTATGACGCCACGCAAATCCTCGGCGGCATGGGTTTTATGCGCGAAAGCCTGGTGGAGCGGCTGTATCGCGACAACCGGATTCTGTCGATCGGCGGCGGTTCGCGGGAGATCATGAACGAGATCATCAGCAAGCAGATGGGCTTGTAACGGCCGTAGCTTGGGGTTAACGGCGCTCGGTATAGCCCGAGCGGCAAAACTGTTCATGGCGTGCCCAAAACCTTTAACAAAGCACCAGCAGTTCGCTTAACGGCCGGGGCCGCTCGACGCCATAGCCTTGCACATAATCGACGCCCATCTCGGTCAGCCGCTGGCGGATGCTGACGGTTTCAACGTACTCGGCAATGGTTTTTCGGCCCAGTACATGGGCGATTTCGTTGATCGATTTGACCATCGCCAGGTCACTGGGAGAACGCTCGATTTCTTTGACGAAACCGCCGTCGATCTTGACGAAATCCACCGGCAGGCGTTTGAGGTACTCGTAGGAAGAAAAGCCGGTGCCGAAGTCGTCGATGGAAAAGGTGCAGCCGAATTTCTGCAGATGCCGAACAAAGTCAGCGGTTTTGGTCAAGTTCGCCACTGCGGTGGTTTCGGTCAGCTCAAAGCAGATTTTTTCCGCTGGCAGCGGATACTGCTCAAACAGGGCCTCGATAAAGCCGAGCAACTTGTCGTCATTCAGGCTGCTGCCAGACAGGTTGATCGATACGCCGCTGGCATGCTGCCAGAAGCCTGGGTGCTGGGCTAAGTCGCTGAAAATTCGTTTGAGCACCCAGCGGTCGACCTTGGTCATACGGTTGTAGCGCTCGGCTGCGGAGATAAAGTCCAGCAGGTTGAGATCGTTCTGCATCACCAGCAGCACTTCGTAATGTGGCAATTGCTGATGCTCAATTTGCGCGGGGGCAATTTGCTGCAGACGCAAACTCAGCTCGCCCCGTTCGACTATGCCATCGACCCGTCCCGCGATGGCCATTAGGCCGGTGCCGGCACCGTCGACTTCCTCCTCATAGATGTGCACGCGATTGCGGCCGGCCTCCTTGGCGGCGTTGCAGGCCATCTGCAGGTCACAAAAGACGTTAATCACATCATGGCGCTCGCTGGTCAGCACCAGCCCCAGGCTCATGGTGACGCCGTGGGCCTGACCTTGCCAGTCGAAGGCATTGGTCTCGATGCCAGCGCGTAACCTATCGGCTAATTCATAGGCCTGACCGCCACTGGTTTGCGGCAGTGCGATGGCAAAATCGGCGCCACCAATGCGCGCCACTACCGCGGTTTCGGGCATTTGCGCGCTCAGTAGCGCAGCAACTTGCTTAAGGCAGGTATCGCCGGCCAAGTGGCCGCAACTGGAGTTGAGCAGGCTGAATTGGTCGATATGCGCATAGATAAACGCATAGTTGTCGGCGCTGGCCAGAATCTGCGCCACGCAGGCCTCGAAGCTGCGCCGGTTGAAGAGCCCGGTGAGCTCGTCATGGCTGCGCACGTGAGCAATGTCGCGGTAGAGCTTGCCGACTATGCCTTCCAAATGGTTCTGGATGACCCCGTGGGCATCGGGCGCGGGTGCGCCAATCCAGCCGGTGGCCAGGTGTTGCATCAACTCTTGGCCGGTAAAGGTGCCGGCTTCCCGGCCTTGGCGGTCGGCCAGAACATAGTGCTCAGTGACCGGGTTGGCCCAGATTAATTGCAGGTGCTGTCCGGTGTCAGTCATCAGCCAGTCGCCGGTAACCAGTTGCTGTACCCGTTCGCGCCAACGCTGTTGGGTGGGGTCGAGTGTCAAGCTGCTCACTGGGGCTGGGAGTGGCGTGAGGGCAAGCATTTCGACGGCTTGCTCACCGCGTAGCTGCTGCAGCAATTGCTTCAATATGGGGGTGTGTCGGTATTGCCCGGGCAGCAGGCTTTCGGTGCGTTTACGCAGCAAGTCGAGTAGATGCTCGACTTCATAATCACGCTCGACATGATTGGTTTCGCCGTCAACTTCAGCTTGCAGCCAGGTATTGAGTTGGCCAATGACGGCCAAATCATCCCGCCATTCACTGCCGTGCTCGCCGTGGCGCAGCAGTTCGTGTACCAGCAACTCACGCCAGCCAGCGTCGAGCCAGTCGAGCAGCACTTTCGGCACCTGCGCGCCGAATAATTCGGCGAGGGTGCGGTTGACCTGTTCGCGCGCCAGCTCGAGCTTGTCGCGGCCGCGATGGTACTGCATCACCCGGTCGGCGTTGTTGCTGTAGGCCCGTTGTTGCATCGCCAGCAACTGCTCAAGTTGTTGGTCGCAGCTGCTGAATACCTCGCTGTTACCTTGATAGTTGTTGACGATGCCGTCGATCAACTGCTCGACCCGCTGCTCTAAGGCCGGATTGGCCTGCTCCGAAAAATCGCACAGGCGCATCAGCTTGTCCAAGGTCGCGCGCACCGGGTGCGCCGGGTCGGCAAATGCCGCCGGCTCAAGGATGGCGGCTTGAGCGACCGGGGCCATTAAGCGACGCAGTGCCGGTTTAACTCCGGGAGCAATCAGGCTTTGTTGCTCGAGGTGCTGAAATAACTCGGCCACCAGGCCGGCATCATCATATTGGCGTGGTGATAGCTGTGCGCCGGCTTGCTGCAGTTGCTGGACAAAATGGTCTGCCGACCAGCCTTGTTGCGCCGGTGCGAGTGTTTGCAGGCTGGCGATGGCCCGTTGCAGTGCCGGCTGATCGACGCTGGCAGGGCTGGCCGAGCTAACTGCGCTGTTGGACTCGACTGCGCGCAGTTGCTGGATCGCTTGATAGGGCGCTGCGGCGTTTGCCCGAGCGCTATTGCGTGGCGCTGAGTCAAGACGCGGGCGATGGGGCTCGGTGCGGGCTTCAGCCAACGGCTCCAGCTGAAACTGCTTAAACAACGCATCCAGTTGGTTGAAGTAAACCTGCAGGCTGACCGCCAGCGCTTTGTTGGCGGTGGCGTAAAAGATTTCGCGCACTGCGGCAGACTGTTGGCGTAGGTGCAGGCATGACTGCAAGGTGCGCACCAGAAACTCCAGCGAGAGCGGGTTGTCGGCTTCTTTGCTGGGGCGGGCATTGATGCGGTTGAGCCGGGCGCAATTCAGCCACTCCAGTACCCCCAAGGGCTCGCGCAGTTGGCGCACCAAGCGGCGCATCTCGAGCAGTTCATCGACTTCAGCATCGTCGACTAATTGCCACTCTTCGGCGTTAGAGGGGACCGCCAGCTGTTGAGGCTCAGGGTTGGTTAGGCGCTGGTGAATGCTTTGTTCGGTCTCGGCAATCAGCCGTTCACGTTGGCTGATGCACAGATGCATGAAATCTGTGCAGGCTTGTTCTTCTCTATTGCTGTTGGCGCGGATGCGCTGTTCTTTTAGTGTCTGCACTGTGGCATCTAACAGGCTCGCCAAGCTGGGCGGCAAATGTGTAGTCACTAGCTGACACAATGCATCCACGACTGCAACGCGCTGTTGCATGTTCATCCCTAACCCTCACGTTGCGCACTGGCACGACGATTCCACTGAACTATAGACGACGCACTTGAGCTTGCCGCCAGCCTTGAGCGCCACTTTGGCACTCTGATGCCCGACGGCTATTAGGCCTCGCCTGCTTATAGCCTTGCGGTTATTGCAGGGCGTATTTCTTCACCTTGTCGAACAGTGTGGTCTTGGCCATGCCCAGCGCCTGGCTGGTTTGGCTCAGGTTGCCGTGGTGGCGCTCCAGTGCGGCGCTGAGTAAGGCTTTTTCAAAGGCCTCGACCGCTTCGACAAAGGCCAGGCCGCCATTTTCATGGGCCAGGGCCGATTTTTTAAACAGTGGCAGACCCAGGGCGTAGCGTTCGGCGACGTTGCGCAGTTCGCGCACATTGCCCGGCCAGTCGTGGGCCTGCAGGCTGGCCAGGCTGTGTCTATCGAGCTCAACAGCAGTGCGGTCAAAGCGCAACGCGGCTTGCTGGGAGAAATGCTCGAACAGCAGCGGTATGTCCTCGCGGCGCTCGCGCAGCGGCGGCAGTTCCAGGGTCACCACGTTGAGGCGGTAGTAGAGGTCGCTGCGAAATTGCCCGGCCTTGCCCAGCTCATTTAGGTCCGCCTTGGTGGCGGCGATCACCCGGCAATCCACCGCCACGCTCTGGTTCGAGCCGAGGCGTTCGAGGCTGTGCTCCTGCAACACCCGCAGCAGTTTGATCTGCAGGCTGAGGGGCATGCTCTCGATTTCATCGAGAAATAAACTGCCGCCGTTGGCGTGTTCGATCTTGCCGATCCGGCGTTTGCTGGCGCCGGTAAAGGCATGGGCCTCGTGGCCGAAAATCTCGCTTTCAAACAGATTTTCCGGCAGGCCGCCGCAGTTGAGGGCGACAAACTGTTGGCTCTTGCGCCGGCTGAAATCATGCAAGCAGCGGGCGACCAGCTCTTTGCCGGTGCCGGTTTCGCCCTCGATCAGCACATTGGCCGAGGTGTCGGCGACGTTGGCGATCAGCTCGCGCAGCGCCTGCATGGCCGGTGAGCGGCCCAGCAGGCGTTCCTCCAGGGCCTGGGTGCCGGCCAGCTGACGGCGCAAGGCGCAGACTTCCCGGGCCAGGCGGCGCTGTTCCAGGGCGCGGCGCGTCACGTCGACCAGGCGCTCCGGGGAAAAGGGTTTCTCCATAAAGTCGTAGGCGCCGTCACGCATGGCGGCCACCGCCATGGAGATGTCGCCATGGCCGGTAATCAGCACCACGGGCAGGCTGCGGTCCCGGGCCTTGAGTTGCGCGAGCAATTGCAAACCGTCGATGCCAGGCAGGCGAATATCGCTGATGACGATGCCGGCAAAGTTGTCGCCCACCGCCAGCAGGGCTTCCTCGGCCGTGCCGACGCCGATGCTGGGAATGTCTTCCAGGCTCAGGGCTTGCTGGCAGCCGAGCAGCACATGGGGGTCGTCTTCGACGATCAGGACGCTGAGGGGATCATTCATGGGGATGGGTCTCGGCGTGGGGAACCAGTGGCAGGCACAGTTCGAAAGCGGTGCCGCCAGCCTCTGGGTGTTGTACCGAGAGGCTGCCGGCGGCGGCCACGGCCAGGCTGGCGGACAGGGTCAGGCCCAAGCCCAGGCCTTGCTCGCCGGGTTTGGTGGTGAAAAACGGCTCGAACAGGTGCTTGCGCAGGGCCGGCGGAATGCCCGGGCCGTTGTCGCGTATCTGTAGCCGGTAGTGCGCGCCGTCGACCCGGCCGTCCAGCCAGAGTTGCCGTTGCTCTTGCGCGCGCATGGCGTCCAGGGCATTGACGATCAGGTTGACCAGAATCTGCTCCAGGCGCGTCTGGTCGATGGCCAAATGCGCATCACTGTAAGCCCGGTGGATCTGCAGCGGCGTTTCTTGCAGGCGCGGGTGCAGCAGGAACAAGGCGGCGTCCATGGCCTTGTTCAGTTGCGCCTGGCCGCTGTCATCGGAGCGCCGGGCAAAGGCGCGCAGGCTGGCGGTGATGCGGCCCATGCGGTCGACCAGCTGATTGATGGTGGCCAGGTTGCTGGTGACCGTGTCCAGGGCGCCGCGCTGCAGAAAACGCACGGTGTTGCCCGACAGGGTGCGCAAGGCCGCCAGCGGCTGGTTGAGCTCGTGGGCGATGCTGGTGGACAGTTGGCCGATCACCGCCAGTTTGCCGGCTTGCACCAGGCTGTCCTGGGCCTTGCGCAGGGTCTCTTCGGCCAGCCGGCGTTCGCGGATCTGCGCCTTGAGCCGGTCGTTGCTGGCGCGCAGGTCGCTGGTGCGTTCGGCAATCTTGCGCTCCAGCTGATTATTCGCCTGCTCCAGGGCTTCGCGGGCGGCCAGGCGGGTGGCGAGCACCTTGCGTCGCTCGTTCCAGGCAATCAGCAGAAAGGCCAGCAAGGCGAACGCCACTGCCGCCAAAATGCCCTGACTGATGGCTTGGCGGCGAACATCTTGCAAGGGTGAGAGCAGGGTGAAGCTCCACAGCGAATCGTTCAGCTGACGGGTTTGCGCCAGGTAACTGCTGGGCTCTACGGCGGCGCTCTGGGCGCTGCTGGCGGCCAGGGTCAGCAACTCGGTGTTGGGGCCCAGCGTCTGGCGGGCTATGGGTTTGAGCTCGTCCAGGGTCGACCAGTGGTACTGCAGGCTGCTGGCCAGCTTGGTGCGGGTCTCGGCGCTCAGCGGACGTATGGCTTTGAGCCGGTTGCCCGGGTCGCTGGAGAGAATGATGATGCCGTTCTCATCGCTGACATAGGCCTGCAGGCGCGCCTGCTCCCAGCGCTCTTCCAGTGCTTGCAGGCGCACCTTGACCACCGCCACACCAATGATCTTGTCGTGCTGGCGCAGGCCGTGGGCCAGGTAATAACCGGCTTCACCGGTGGTGCTGCCGATCCCGTAAAAACGTCCTGGTTTGCCCAGTCGGGCGTCTTGAAAGTAGGCGCGAAAGGCCAGGTCTTCGCCCTGAAAGCTGTCGGCGTCACGCCAATTGCTGGTGGCCAGCACCCGGCCACTCAGGTCGAGCACATAGATGGCACGGCTGCCGCTGCGCCGGTTGAGGCCTTCCAGGTAGCGATTGACCTTAAGCCGGCGTGGCTCGCTGGGGCCGAGCAACAGCTTGCTGACGCTGGACTCCAGCTCCAGCAGGCTGGGTAAATAGGTGTGGGTGCTGATTTCACTTTCCAGGGCGCGGGTGTGCAGCCCCAGTTGGCGTTCACCACTCTCGGTCAGGGCACGGATGCCGTTCTGGTTGCTTAGGTAATAGGCGCTGTAGCCAAAGATGAGCATCAGCACAATGATCGGCAAGGGCAGCAGCAGGCGACGGATTTGACGAGGCTTCACGGTCAGCAGGGGCTGTAGGGCGCGAGTGTCGCGGGAGGCCGATTGCAGCACAATCATCGCCGGCCGACCAGTTTCGCCGTGAAATTACCCGCTAAGCATGGCCGAAAGGCCGTGGCGGGCGCAGTTGACTGAGGCATGGGCGTTGACCGGGCTGAGTAAGAACGGCGGCGAGCCTGCGCTCGCCGCCAGCTTTGGCTAGTACTCCCAGAAAATCCGCTGCAGCTCTTTGCTGTCCTGGGTGCTGGCATTGGCTATGCGACTGCGGCGAGTCAAACCCGCCGCCGCCGCCGCTGGCTGTTAGTACTCCCAGAAAATCCGCTGCAACTCCTTGCTGTCCTGAGTGCTGGTCAGGGCAACTTCGGCGAGGACGCGGGCTTTCTGTGGGTTGAGGTCATGGGCCACTACCCAGTCGTACTTGTCGTCCGGCTGTTCGGCATTACGCAACACGAAACCACCCTGGTTGACGTGGGAAGAGCGAATGATTTGCACGCCGTCCTTGCGCAGGGCCTGCAGGCTCGGCACTACTCGGGCGGCCACCGAACCATTGCCGGTGCCGGCCTGGATGATGGCTTTGGCGCCGGCTTGGCCGAAGGCTTTGTAGGCGGTGTCGTCGACGTTGCCGTAGGCGTAGGCGATGTCCACGCGGGGCAGGCTGCTGATGTTTTTAATGTCGAACTCGGAGTTCATGGTGTGACGCTTGGCCGGCAGGCGGAACCAGTAGCTCTTGCCTTCCACCACCATGCCCAGCGGGCCCCAGGGGCTCTTGAAGGCTTCGGTCTTGATATTGATCGATTTACTCACGTCGCGACCCGATTGGATCTCATCGTTCATGGTCACCAGTACGCCTTTGCCGCGGGCGCTGGGGTCGCTGGCCACGGCGACGGCGTTATACAGGTTGAGCATGCCATCGGCGGACATCGCGGTGCCGGGGCGCATTGAACCGACCACTACTATGGGTTTTTCGGTGTGCTCCACCAGGGTCAGGAAGAAGGCGGTTTCTTCCAGGGTGTCGGTGCCGTGGGTGATGACGATGCCATCGACCTCTGGGCTGGCGGCCAGTTCGGCGACGCGTTTGCCCAGTTGCAGCAGATTGTCGTTACTGATGCTTTCCGAGGCGATCTGCATCACCTGCTCGCCGCGCACATTGGCCAGGTTGCTCAGTTGCGGCACGCTGGCCAGCAATTGCTCAACCGGCACCTTGGCGGCGGTATAGGTGGCACTGTTGGCGGCGCTGGCACCGGCGCCGGCAATGGTGCCGCCAGTGGCGAGTATCACCACATTGGCCAGTTTGGCGGCGGGTTCGGCTTCCTTGGCTTGCGCGCCTAGCGGGAGCAGCAGGAACAGGGCCAGGGCGGCGGGGGCGAGGGGTTGTAAAAAGGTGTTCATGGGCTTTCTCTCTCTCGGTTGTTGTTATTGGCTAGAGGCGTTATGCGCCGACGCACGTCTTAGGTGGCACCGGCGCGGGTTGTCAGTGCGGCAGGATATTGGCGAGGAAATGCTGGGCACGTTCGGAGCGGGCCGAAGCGTCGCCGAAGAACTCTTCCTTGGCGCAGTCTTCGACAATTTGCCCTTGGTCCATAAAGATCACCCGGTGGGCGACCTTGCGGGCAAAGCCCATCTCGTGGGTCACACACATCATGGTCATGCCTTCCTGGGCCAGCTGCACCATGACGTCGAGCACCTCGTTGACCATTTCCGGGTCGAGCGCCGAGGTCGGTTCGTCAAACAGCATCACGATCGGGTCCATGGCCAGGGCGCGGGCAATTGCCACCCGTTGTTGCTGGCCACCGGAGAGTTGCCCCGGATGCTTGTGGGCATGGGCCAGCAGACCGACGCGCTCGAGCAGTTTCAGGGCTTTTGCATGGGCCTCGTCCTTGCTGCGGCCGAGCACCTTGATCTGTGCAATGCAAAGGTTCTCGGTGACCGACAGGTGCGGGAACAGCTCGAAATGCTGGAACACCATGCCGACCCGCGAGCGCAGCTTGGGCAGGTCGGTTTTCGGGTCGGCGATGGAGGTGCCGTCGACCACTACGTCGCCTTGCTGAAAGGGTTCCAGGGCGTTGACGCACTTGATCAGGGTCGACTTGCCGGAGCCTGAAGGGCCGCAGACCACTATCACCTCACCTTTTTTGACCTCGGTGCTGCAGTCGGTCAACACCTGGAAGTCGGCGTACCACTTACTGACGTTCTTGATGGAAATCATACGGCTAACCTTTTGTGCAGAAGCTTCACCAGCCGCGAGGCCGAGAAGCTGATGACGAAATACACCAGACCGGCAAAGATCAGGAATTCATGGGGTTGGCCGATGATGTCGCCACGCGAACGCGCCGCGTTGAGAAAGTCCATCAGGCCGACGGTGTAAACCAGCGAGGTGTCCTGGAACAGGATGATGCTTTGCTGCAGCAGCAGCGGGGTCATCTTGCGAAAGGCCTGGGGCAGAATGATCAGTCGCATCATCTGTCCGTAGGTCATGCCCAGCGCTTGGGCGGCGCTCATCTGGCCCTTGGGGACGGCCTGGATGCCGGCGCGGACGATCTCGCAAAAGTACGCCGCCTCGAACATCACGAAGGCCACCAGGCAGGAGCCGAACGCGCCGATCGGGGTGTCCTCGCCGGTGATCGCCCGCAGGATAAAAGGCACCGCAAAGTAGAACCAGGTGATCACCAGCAGCAACGGAATCGAGCGGAAGTAGTTAACGTAAACCCCGGCCAGGTTGGACAGCAGCTTGCTCGATGACAGCCGCATCAGCGCCAGCAGCGTGCCGAGGATCATGCCGCCGATGACGCCCAAGACCATCAACTTGAGGGTCATCTGCAGGCCTTCCCAGAGGCCCGGCAGGGCTGGAACTATGGCAGTGAAATCCATTATTTAGCTCCCACGGCAATCAGCCCAGGCACCGCGACTTTTTTCTCGATCACACGCATCAGCAGCATCAGGCTCATGTTCAGGGTGAAGTAGATCAGCGTGGCTAAGGTGAAGGTTTCGAACAGGTTGGCGGAGTACTCGGCGGCCTGTTTGGTTTGCGCCAACAGCTCCATCAAACCGATCAGGGAGGCCACCGAGGAGTTCTTGAAGATGTTCAAAAATTCCGAGGTGAGCGGAGGGATGATGATCCGAAACGCCTGGGGCAGCAGCACATAGGCGTAGACCTGCGGCAGTTTGAAACCCATGGCGTAGGCGGCGGCAGTCTGGCCCTTGGACAGTGCCTGAATACCGGTACGCACCTGCTCGCACACCCGTGCGGCGGTGAACAGGCCCAGGCACACCACCACGCTCAGGTAGGCCGAGGTGGCCGGATTGAGGTCTTGCTTGAACCAGAGTTCCAGGGGTTCCGGAAGCAGATCCGGGACCAGGAAGTACCAGAGAAACAGTTGCACCAGCAGCGGCACATTGCGAAACACTTCCACATAGGCGCTGGCGATGCCAGACAGCCAGCGGTTTGGCACGGTACGCAGCACACCCAGCAGGGTGCCGAGCAAGAGGGCGATGACCCAAGCCACCAAGGCAATGGCAATGGTCCAACCGAGGCCGGTGACGAACCAGTCCAGGTAGATTTCTTTGCCAACGCCGGTGGACTTGAAGAACACGCTCCAGTCCCAGTTGTAGTTCATACGGGTTGCCCCTTGGATCGATAATGCCAGTGGCGTCAGGACCGTCGGGCACGGTTGCCCGCAACCGCGGGTAGCGGCTGGCCCTGATTCCTTCAGTGGTTGAGCGTTGGCAGTCGCCGAGGCTCGGAGTTCCCTGCATCAGTGCGTCTTATGGACGCGCTGATGCATCACCGTTAAAGCTGTTCTGCAGCTTTGTCGGTGGGGTTGGCGATCAGCTTTTTCAGCTCATCGCTCATTGGGAAATTCATGTTGAGGTTCTTCGGCGGCACCGGCTTCAAGAACCACTTGCTGTAGATGTCGTTGATCTCGCCAGACTTGAAGGTGGCGGTGATGGCATTGTCGACCGCTTGCTTGAACTCGGGATCGCCCTTGCGCACCGAGCAGCCGTAAATCTCGTAGGATTGCGGCTGGCCGACCACCACCCAATCATCCGGCTTCTTGGCCTTGGCCATTTCGCCATAGAGCAGGGCGTCGTCCATCATAAAGGCTACGGCGCGGCTGGATTCGAGCATCAGGAAGGACTCGCCATGGTCCTTGGCCGAGATGATGTTCATGCCCATTTGTTTTTCTGCGTTCATCGACTTGATCAGCCGCTCGGACGTGGTGCCGGCGGTGGTCACCACGTTCTTGCCTTTCAGGTCGGCAAAATCAGTGATGCCCGAGGTCTTCTTGGTCAGCAGGCGAGTGCCGACTTCAAAGATACCCACCGAGAAATCCACCTGCTGTTGGCGTTCAACGTTGTTGGTGGTGGAGCCGCACTCCAGGTCGACGGTGCCGTTTTGCACCAGCGGAATCCGCGTTTGCGAGGTGACCAGGGTGTAGCGCACTTTCAGTTCGGGCAGACCCAGTTGCTGCTTGAGGGCCTCGACCACTTTCATCTGCAGGTCGTGGGAGTAGCCAATAGGTTGACCAGGTTCGTTGCCCAGGTACGAGAAGGGAATGGAGGCGTCACGATGGCCGAGGCTGATGCTGCCAGACTCTTTAATTTTCTTCAGGGTGCCGGTCAGTTCGGCGGCCTGAATCGATGTCGACAGCAGGGCAACGGCGATGGCTGCACCTAGCAAATGGGGAACGATACGCATGAGTCTTTTCCTCGGCTTGTTGTTATGTCGAAATTCCACCCGGGGCTGAAGCAGTTCAGCCGTCGTGCGTATTACGTCCATAGCTAAGAGCAGAATCTATGCCAGTTTTATTGGTTGCGAGGCGTTGGCGTAACTTATTGTTTTTAAACGATAAAAATAAATATATCAGGACGTCTGAGGAATGCTTTGTCCGGGTTGCCGACTATTGCTGCGGTGCTCGTTCGGTTATCCGAACGATTACTTCGCAGTTGGCTGTTGCGCAACCCTGGGCGTGGGCTTGTGACACACATGGATGCGGGAATGCAGCAAGCCGTAGGGAACGGCTGCTGTCGCGCGATGCTTTTGGACTGCGGGCATTCGCGGGCAAGCTTTGCGTAGGGTGGGCTTCAGCCCACCGCTTCTGGGCGCCAAAAAGCTGGTGTGCTGAAGCCCACCCTACAAATTACTCAGCTGCCTCCTGAGTGCTGACGGGCCGCTTGGCTTTCGGCGCAAAACGCGCCGCCAGGCGCATGGAGCCGACTACCAAACGCTGGTAAAACGCTGGCAGCAAACGTTGCATCAGGTCGCTGGCGTGCGCATCGCCACCAATCAGAATCCGCCGTTTGTTGGCCAGTACGCCATTGATAATCACCTTGGCGGCCTGTTCGGGCGTGGTGCGCAGCAACTGGTCGTTGAACTGCTGGCGGCCCTCATCGACCCCCTGGCCGGTGACACTGCTCAAGCTGTCATTCATCCGGGCGGTCAGGGCGATATTGGTCTTGATCCCGCCTGGGTGCACGCAGCTGGCGGAGACGCCGCAGGCGGCCATGTCCAGCTCCTGGCGCAGCGATTCGGTAAAGCCGCGCACGGCAAATTTGCTGGCGTTGTAGGCGCTCATGCCCGGCTGGGCAAACAACCCGAAGATGCTCGAAGTGTTGACTATATGGCCTGCACCGCTGGCTTTGAGGTGCGGCAAGAACGCCTTGGTGCCATTCACCACGCCCCAGAAATTGATGCTCATCACCCACTCGTAATCGGCGTAATCATTGCCTTCCACTGTGCCGCCCTGGGCCACGCCGGCGTTATTGAAAATCGCATTGACCCGGCCATATTCGGCCATCACCTGTTCGGCCCAGGCTTCTACCGCTGCGCGGTCGGCGACGTTGACCTGGCTTTCCAGGGCTTTTACCCCGAGGGCGCGGGCCAGGTCGGCGGTTTCTTTCAGGCCTGCGCTATTTACATCCGAGAGTGCCAAGTGGCAGCCCTGACGCGCTAGCCCCAAGGCCAGGGCCCGGCCTATGCCGGAACCGGCGCCGGTGATGGCGGCAACTTTGTTTTCGAACGACTTCATAGACTGACCTCGGCAGATTGGCTGGCGCGCTGGAAGGCAAATTTTTGCGCGGGATGGTTAGGATTGATCCGGCTGAAATGATAGGCGGCCGGATCGAAGTTACGCGTCAGCATCCGGTAGCGCCAGGTGAAATCCGGCCATAACAGGTTGTTGCGGCCACTCACCGGGTGCAGGTACCAGCTGGTGCAGCCGCCGGCGTTCCACACCGTATCGGCTAGGCCGCTTTGCAGTTTGCGGTTAAAGGCGTCCTGCACGTCGCGCTTGGGTTCCAGGCTGTCCAGGTTGCGCTCTTTGAGCAGGTCCAGGGCGCCGAGGATGTAGTGAATCTGCGACTCGATCATGTAGATCATCGAGTTATGTCCAAGACCGGTGTTAGGCCCCATCAGGAAGAACAGATTGGGAAAGCCGGCGGTCATGGTGCCTTTATAGGCTTGCGGGCCTTCGGGCCAGCTGTCGAGCAGGTCAATGCCGTCACGGCCAAACAGCACGTTGCGCGGCAGCGGATCACTGGCGGTAAAACCGGTGCCGAAGATGATCGCGTCGACCACGCGCTCCTGGCCATCGTTGGTCACTATGCTGTTGGCGCGGATCTCACGAATGCCGTCACTGATGACATTCACGTTGGCCTGGGCCAGCGCCGGGTAGTAGTCGTTGGAAATCAGCACCCGCTTGCAGCCCATGGTGTAGTGGGGCGTCACAGTGGCGCGCAGGGCCGGGTCTTTGATGGATTTCTTGATATGGGCTTTGCTGACCAGTTCGGCCAGTTTCATGATCCGTGGCAGCAGAGCAAAACCTATTACCCGGCTCTCCAGCACAGCATAGATCAGCCCGCGCCAGAGCTTTTGCACTAACGGGAAACGCTGGAAGCGCGCTTGTTCACGGGCGCTGATCTGCCGGTCGGGCTTGGGCATGATCCACGGTGCGGTGCGCTGGTACAGGTCGAGTTGGCTGACCTGTTTTTGAATCTGCGGCACAAACTGAATCGCCGAAGCGCCGGTGCCGACCACCGCCACCCGTTTGCCTTTGAGGTCGTAGTCGTGGTTCCACTGCTGGGAGTGAAACATCGGCCCTTTGAAGCTCTCGATGCCGGGCATGTTCGGAATGGCGGCGGTGGACAGGGCGCCCATCCCAGAGACCACAAATTGGGCGCTGTAGTGCTGGCCGTTGGCATCTTCAATCAGCCATAACTCACGGGTTTCGTCCCAGCGCAGCTGGTTGATTTCAGTCTCCAGTAAGGTTTTCTCGTGCAGCCGGTATTTGTTCCAGCAGGCCTGCAGATAGCTTTTGATCTCTGGCTGCGGGGCGAACATCCGCGTCCAGTTGGGGTTGGGTTCGAACGAGAAGGAGTACAGGTGCGACTGCACATCGCAGGCGCAGCCTGGATAGTTGTTCACCCGCCAAGTACCACCGACCCCAGCTTCTTTTTCAAACAGCAGAAAATCGTTTTCGCCTTGTTGCTTCAGGCGAATGGCCATGCCCAGACCGGAGAAGCCGGTGCCGATGATGGCGATTTTGCAATGCCGGGTGGCGGGCGTGGGTACAGGTGCATTCATGTCCAGACTCCGGTTTTATAATTATGAGGTATACAGGTGTCTACCTGTTTGGCGAATGTAGACGAGTGTATACTTGCTGGCAAGCCAAGCGCTCACAAGCCAACTTTAGGTAGGGATATGGATGTACAGCTAGATGACAAGCCGCTGCCGCGGGACAAACTGCTCGACGCACCGGGTAAGCGTCAGTTGATGGCGGCGGCGCTGCGCCTGAGTTCCACCAGCCGCAGCCTGAACAGCATCGGCTTGCGTGAGCTGGCCCGGGAGGCCGGCTTGAACCCGAATACCTTCTATCGGCACTTTCGCGATGTCGACGACCTGGGCCTGGCGCTGATCGAGGATATCTCCAGCCAGTTGCGCCAGCCGTTGCGCGAGCTACGCCGCGAAGCCGCCGAGCGGGCGGTGCGCGGGGGCAAATTCAACCTGCCGATGCTGTTTGGTATCGACCTGCAGCGCGGCCGGCGGGTGACCCACGAAACGGTGCAATTGTTTTTCGACTTCGTCGATCAGCACCCAACGGTATTTCTCATCGGTGTGCGCGAATTGCACGGCGCCTCGCCACGTTTGCGTCAGGCCTTGATCGCCGTGATGGATGAGTTTGCCGCGGACATGACCGAGGACATCGGCAACTTCAAGCTGCTGCCGGCCAACCTCGACGCGGCGCAGGTGCGGCAGATCTCTTATATGGTCAGCCATAACCTGTTCGGCCAGGTGCTCGACTATCTGGGCCAGCCCGAGCGGCAAGCCGCCATCCGGGCCCTGGCCGAGGAGCAAATCATCATGCTGTTCGCCGGCGCTGCGGTGCTCAAGAGTCTGGGGCAACTGCAGTTGCCGGCCTGTTAAGGCCTGCGCGCAATCGCGGTGAGATGGCCGCGCGCAGAGGTTTTTTAAGGCTATGTACCCGTTAAATGTTGACGGCAAAATGTAGGGTCGGCTCGCCCAGCAAATCCCTTATCACGCGGCGGTGGGCTGAAGCCCACCCTACAAAATCGACCTGCGACAACTAACGGTGCATAGCTTTTTTCAGCGCTCGGTTAATCCAGCGGCAGCTCGGTGGTGCGCTTGACCTCGCTCATGGCGATATTGGAGTGGGCCTCCAGCACATGGGGCCGCTGCAACAGTTGGTCGCGCAGGAAACGCTCGTAGCTGCCGATGTCTTTGCACACCACCTTGAGCAAGAAATCCGAGCTGCCGGCCATGGCGTAGCACTCCAGCACCTCGGGGTAGCCAACTATGGCGCGCTCGAATTCTTGCAGGTTGCTGCGCCCGTGGGCCGAGAGTTTGATATTGACGAACACCGTCATGGTCAAGCCCAGCAGCTTGGGATTGAGCAGCGCGACGGTGCGCTCAATCAAGCCTTCTTCCTGCATGCGATGAATCCGCCGCCAGCAGGGCGATTGGGACAGCTCAACCTTCTCGGCAATCTGCGCGGCGGACAGATCGGCGTTGTGTTGCAGCAGGCGCAAAATCTTGCGATCGATGGGGTTTAGTTTTTCTTGCATGAAAGCACCAGCTCTTTTGTTTTTATTGGATTAATCATGCGCTCTATTCTGGTTTAAGCCAGAAATTAGAAAGAAAAATCCCGTACCGGCCAGTCATATTTTAACCAGTCGCCGCGGCAGTCATCTGCTGTGGGTTGAACCCTGGCCTTGCCAGTCAAAAAGCTCGCACAAAAATAACAGGAGCGCCCGCATGTCTCTGGCCGAGATTCGCCTCGATGATAAATATCGCCTTGCCACTGGCCATCTGTACCTGACCGGTACCCAGGCCCTGACCCGTTTGCCGATGCTGCAACAGCAACGCGACGCCGCCCAGGGGCTAAATACCGCCGGGTTTATTTCCGGCTACCGCGGATCGCCCTTGGGCAACCTGGACAAGAGTCTGTGGGAGGCCAAAGACTTTTTGCAGGCCAGCGCCATTCATTTCCAACCGGGCGTCAACGAAGAGTTGGCCGCCACCGCCGTGTGGGGCAGCCAGCAGACTCACCTGTTTCCCGGCGCCCGTTACGACGGCGTGTTCGCCCTCTGGTACGGCAAAGGCCCAGGCGTCGATCGCTGTGGCGATGTGTTCAAGCATGGCAATTCGGCAGGCGTCGCGCCCCATGGTGGGGTGTTGCTGCTGGCCGGTGACGACCACGGTTGCAAGTCGTCGAGCATCGCCAACCAGAGCGAACACGCCTTTATTGCCGCCTCGATCCCGGTGCTCAACCCGGCCAATATTCAGGAGCTGCTCGACTACGGCATTCTCGGTTGGGAGCTGTCGCGTTACAGCGGTTGCTGGGTGGCGCTGAAAACCATCGCCGAAAATGTCGACTCCTCGGCCGTGGTGGAAGTCGATCCGCTGCGGGTGAAAATCAAGATTCCAGATGATTTCCAGTTGCCGGCGGGCGGCGTGCATATTCGCTGGCCAGATCCGCCGCTGGTGCAGGAAGAACGGCTGAATATCTACAAAATCTATGCCGCGCGAGCCTTCGCCCGCGCCAATAACCTCAACCCGGTGATGCTCGATTCGCCCAATCCGCGGCTGGGCATTATCACCACCGGCAAGTCCTATCTGGATGTGCGCCAAGCCCTGGACGACCTCGGCCTGGACGAGCAACTGTGCGCCCAGGTGGGCCTGCGGGTGCTGAAAATCGGCATGAGCTGGCCGCTGGAGCCGGTGTCGGTGCATGAATTCGCCGAAGGTCTGGACGAAATCCTGGTGGTGGAAGAAAAACGCAGCATTATCGAAGACCAGCTTACCGGTCAGCTCTACAACTGGCCGGTGGGCAAGCGCCCACGGGTGGTTGGCGAGTTTGACGAGCAGGGCGTTTCCCTGTTGCCGAATCTCAGTGAACTGACCCCGGCGATGATCGCCCGAGTCATAGCCAAGCGCCTGGCGCCGATCTACAGCAGCGAGCAGATCGAGGCGCGGCTGGCCTTTCTCGCCGCCAAAGAGCAAGCCCTGGCGGCGCCCAAGCACAGCACGGTGCGCACCCCGCATTTCTGTTCCGGCTGTCCGCACAACACCTCGACCAAACTGCCGGAAGGCAGCCGCGCCCAAGGCGGCATCGGTTGCCACTACATGACCCAGTGGATGGATCGCAACACCGACACCTTCACCCAGATGGGCGGCGAAGGCGCGACCTGGATCGGCCAAGCGCCGTTCACCGACACCCCGCATATCTTCCAGAATTTGGGCGACGGTACTTACTTCCACTCCGGCCATTTGGCCGTGCGTGCGGCCGTGGCGGCGGGGGTGAATATCACCTACAAAATCCTCTACAACGATGCGGTGGCCATGACCGGTGGCCAACCGATCGATGGCGAATTGCGGGTCGATCAGCTCAGCCAGCAGCTGTTCGCCGAAGGGGTGAAACGCATTGCGCTGGTCAGCGATGAGCCGGACAAGTACCCGAGTCGCGCCGGTTTCGCCTCCATAGTCAGCTTTCATCACCGTGATGATCTGGACGCGGTGCAGCGCGAGCTGCGCGAGTTCAAAGGTTGCTCGGTGCTGATCTACGACCAGACCTGCGCCACCGAAAAACGCCGTCGGCGCAAGCGCGGCAAGCTGGTTGATCCAGCCAAGCGGGCCTTTATCAATGCGGCGGTGTGCGAGGGTTGTGGCGACTGTAGCGTCAAGTCCAACTGCCTGTCGGTATTGCCGCTGGAAACCGAGCTGGGCCGCAAGCGCGAGATCGACCAGAACTCCTGCAACAAGGACTTCAGCTGCGTCGAGGGCTTTTGCCCAAGCTTCGTCACCGTGCACGGCGGCCGGCTGCGCAAACCTCAAGGGGTTTCGGCCAACAGTTTGTTTATCGCTTTGCCGGAGCCGCAACAACCGAGCCTCGACCGGCCCTGGAATATCCTTTTGCCGGGTGTCGGCGGCAGTGGCGTGACCACCGTTGGTGCCTTGTTGGGCATGGCCGCGCACCTGGAAGGCAAGGGCTGTAGCGTGCTCGATCAGGCCGGGCTGGCGCAAAAATTCGGCCCGGTGATTACCCATATCCGCATCGCCGCCAAGCAGGATGAGATCTTCGCCGTGCGCATCGCCGCCGGTGAAACCGACTTGTTGCTGGGCTGCGATCTGGTGGTGGCGGCCAGCGAAGAAGCCTTGGCCAAACTCAACGACAAGATCGCCCATGCGGTGATCAACAGCCATGAGGCGGCTACCGCCGAGTTCACCCGCAATCCTGATGCCCAGGTGCCGGGGGCGGCCATGCGCGAGGCGCTGATCGAGGCGGTGGGCGCCAGCAAGACCCACTTCGTCGATGCCTCGCGGTTGGCCACCCGGCTGCTCGGCGACAGCATCGCCACCAACCTGTTTATGCTCGGCTTCGCCTATCAAAAAGGCTTGGTGCCGGTTTCGGCGAGCGCCATTGATAAGGCCATCGAACTCAATGGCGTGGCGGTACCACTCAACCAGCAGGCATTTCTTTGGGGTCGCCGCGCCGCCTACGATGCCGCCGCCGTGGAGAGACTCGCCGCCCCGGCCGTGGCGGCCGCACCGCGCTGCGAAAGCTTGCAGGAGATAGTGCAGTTTCGGCTCGATTTCCTCACCTCTTACCAGAACGCTGCCTACGCCGAACGCTATCGCCAGTTGGTGGCGCGGGTGCAACAGGCCGACACGGACAGCGAGCAGGCGCTGAGCCGCGCCGTGGCGCGCAACTACTTCAAACTGCTGGCCTACAAGGACGAATACGAGGTGGCGCGGCTCTACACCGATGGCGCCTTTATCCAGCAGTTGACCGAGCAGTTTGAAGGCGATTATCGCCTGCAGTTTCACTTGGCGCCGTCCTGGCTGAGCAACCTGTCAGGCACCAGTGGCGAGCCGCGCAAGCGCCAATTCGGCCCCTGGATGTTCAAGGCCTTCGGCCTGCTGGCCAAGTTCAAGTTTCTGCGTGGCAGCGCCCTGGACCCGTTCGGCCATAGCGCCGAGCGCAAACTTGAGCGGGAGCTGATCGGCGACTACGAGCAAAGCATCGCCGCGCTGCTCAGCCCGCTGAACGCCACTAACTACCGCACCGCGCTGGCCATCGCCGAGTTGCCCCAGCAGATCCGTGGCTACGGTCATGTGAAGGAGCAGGGCGTGCTCAAGGCCCGTGAGCAGGGCCGGCAATTGCAGGCGCGCTTGCAGGTCAGTGAAATCGCCGCCGTGCAGCTATTCGAACCGGCAGCCTGAAGACCTCTCAATTGTAGGAGCCAGCTTGCTGGCGATCCCACATGCGCTGGAAGGCGCTGATCGCCAGCAAGCTGGCTCCTACATCACCCCCTATGACAACCCCCAACAGAACGACCGAGGAACCCCCATGTCCGTGTTTTCCCATATTGATTTTGACCAGCATGAGCAGGTGATCTACAGCCAGGATAAAAGCTGCGGGCTGAAAGCCATTATCGCCATCCACGACACCAGCCTCGGTCCTGCGCTCGGTGGTTGCCGTATGTGGCCCTACAGTAATGATGAGCTGGCCCTGCGCGACGTGCTGCGGCTGTCGCGCGGCATGAGTTACAAGTCGGCGCTGGCCAACTTGCCGCTGGGCGGTGGCAAGGCGGTGATCATTGGCGACCCGCGCAGCGGCAAAAGTGAGGCGCTGTTCCAGGCCATGGGTGATTTTGTCGAGAGCCTTGGCGGGCGCTACATCACCGCGGCGGATTCCGGCACCGGGGTGGCCGAGATGCAGATCATGGCCCAGCGCACCCGTCATGTGGCCGGCGCCGAGCCGCGCGAGGCGTTGGATGGCGGCAGCCGTGACGGCGATCCATCGCCCTCGACCGCCTATGGGGTATTTGTCGGCCTGCAGGCGGCGGTTCAACATCGCTTGGGGCGCAGTGATCTGAATGGTTTGAAGGTGGCTATTCAGGGCGTCGGCCAAGTCGGTTTCGGCTTGGCGCAGCAGCTGAAAGCCGCCGGTGCGCAGCTGTGGGTCAGCGATATTTTTGCCGCCAATGAGCGCCGCGCCGTCGAGCAGTTGGGCGCCATCGCGGTCGGTCAGCACGAAATTTACGGCCTCGACGTCGACGTGTTCGCCCCCTGCGCCATGGGCGGCATTCTCAACCTGCAGACCCTCGAAGCCCTGCGCGCCCCGGTGATTGCCGGGGCGGCCAACAACCAATTGGCCGATGCGCAACTGGCCGAAGAGCTGCAGCGGCGGGGCTGTTTGTATGCGCCGGATTACGCCATCAACGCCGGCGGCATTATCGATGTCTGCTACGAACGCACCGGCGGCAGCGCCGCCCAGGTCAGGGCGCATGTTGAAAGCATTGGCGACACCTTGCGGCAGATTTTCCAGCGGGCTGAGGCCGAGGGCTATACCACCTCAGTGATCGCCGACCGCCTGGCCCAGGAGCGCCTGCACGCAGGTCGCAGATAACTGATGGCCAGTTCCGCGCGCCAGCCAAGGCTGCACGAGGCCGACCACGCATCACTCAATGCATCTTTAAATGCATCGTTCAATGCACCACTCAATCACAACAACAAGAGAGCAACTTTATGAGTGAAGACAGCATCTCCGTCGGCGCCGCGAGCGCTGCCAACTCTAGCCGTGTCGCCCGCAGCCAGTGGTCGTCGCGCTGGGTGTTCTTCCTGGCTGCCACAGGCTCGGCCGTGGGCCTGGGCAATGTCTGGAAGTTCCCCTATATCACCGGGGAGAACGGTGGCGGCGCCTTCGTGCTGGTCTACCTGGCCTGCATCTTGGCCATCGGCATTCCGCTGTTGATGGCCGAATTTATGATCGGTCGCCGTGGTCAGGCCAATCCCGAGGGCGCGGTTGCGGCCTTGGCCAGGGAGGCGCGGGCGAGTCGCCACTGGCGCAAGTTGGGCACTGTGGCGGTGCTGACTGGCCTGTTGATTCTGAGTTTCTACGTGGTGGTGGCCGGCTGGGCGCTGGCCTATGTGCCGACGGCACTGATGGGCAAGTTTAGTGGTTTGGACGGTGCGGCCAGCAGCGCCATGTTTGCGGCTTTATTGGCCGATCCCTGGAAGCTGCTGGGCTGCACCACGCTGGTACTGCTGATCACCCTGGGCACTGTCAGCTTGGGGGTCAAAGAGGGCCTGGAACGCTCGATGCGCTTTATGATGCCGGGGCTATTTATACTGCTGCTGGTGCTGGTCGGTTACGCCGCCACCACCGGCTACTTCGGTGCGGCGCTGAACTTTTTGTTCTATCCGGATTTTAGCAAAATCACCGGGCAGGGCGTATTGGTGGCCCTTGGGCATTCCTTCTTCACCCTCAGTTTGGGCTGTGGCGCCATGATGGTGTACGGCTCCTATTTGCCGCCCGGCACCTCGATTGCCAAGACCACACTGATGGTGGCGCTGACGGATACCGGCGTGGCGCTGCTGGCGGGGCTGGCGATTTTCCCGCTGATGTTTGCCAATAACCTGGAACCGAGCATGGGGCCGGGGCTGGTGTTCGTCACCTTGCCGATTGCCTTTGGCCAGATGCCCATGGGTCAACTGATCGGCGTGCTGTTTTTCATCATGCTGTTTATCGCCGCGCTGACCTCGGCAATCTCCCTGAGCGAGCCGGCCATTGCCTGGCTGACCGAGAAATTTACCGTTACCCGGCCGAAAGCGGCGCTTATCAGCGGTGCGGTGCTCTGGCTGCTGAGCATTGGTTCGGTGTTGTCGTTTAATGCCTGGAGCGAGATGACCCTGCACGGCAAGACCTTCTTCGACTGCATGGACTACCTGACCGCCAACCTGCTGATGCCGCTTGGCGGCCTGTTGACGGTGCTGTTTAGCGGCTGGGTGCTGAGCCGGGCAACCGTCCAGCAAGCCATAGGTATCGATCACCCGCAGTTGTTTCAGCTCTGGTGGTATCTGTTGCGCTGGCTGACGCCGCTGGGAATTCTGGTGGTGTTTTTGCACGCCATCGGGTTGTTCGACTGAGAGTGGCGGTCGGGGCAGGGTGCATTAGGCGCTGCCCCGATGACTTGTCCATGGCGATGTATCAGTTAGGCGCTGCGAGGGAGCCTTTCGTCAGAGGGCATTAACCTTGCTACCTGTGCTACCTGCACCGGCCAATCGCGGATAAATCCGCTCCTACACAAGCCCGGCACCTGCAACAGCTTCATCGGCTGGCCAACCCTGCAGGAGCGGCTTTTTGTAACAAAGGCCAGCGCGAAGCAAGCCTGAGCAGGCTGGCCATCCTGCAGTGTTGCAGCATCAGGGTCAGTCCCTTTATCGCAAGCTGCCTGCTTGAGGTTGAGGTGCGAGTCAGCCTAGAACCGCAATGATGACGCGTTGATAGCCAAATATGGATATTCGATTAAACGGATGCTACGAGCCTGGCGCACTTGTCATAAGCCCCTGCTGGCTTTTTTTCATGCGTAATGGCGCTTGTAGGCCTGTGGTCGCATGAGGTCTAAGGTAATTACGACGCAATTTGTATCTTTGGCTTTACTGGATATTCGAAAAATCATATATTCGAAAAATCATATCTATCCAGGGCTCAGCAATGGCCGACCATCTGACACCGACGACCGTATTCAAATGCCTGGCTGACGAAACCCGCGTGCGCATGATGCTGTTAATCGCCCGCGAGGAAGAGCTGTGCGTCTGCGAGTTGACCTGCGCACTGGATGAAAGCCAGCCCAAGGTCTCCCGCCATCTGGCGCAGCTGCGCAATTGCGGATTATTGGCCGACAGGCGGCAGGGGCAGTGGGTCTATTACCGGCTGCATCCGAACCTGCCGGACTGGGTGCACAGCATCCTGACCGTGGTGCTTGATGCCAATAAGCATTGGCTCAGCAGCAACTCAAAACGCCTCGAAACCATGGGCGATCGGCCTGAACGGCTTGCCGCCTGCTGCTGAGCCCGCAGCATCCTCTCAGAGGCCCTGTTCAATCACTTGGCGCCCGTTGGGATGAACGCTTCTAGCGCGGGTGTCGCCCTGTGGCTCAAGTGCCGCTGGTTCGATCCGCCCACGACCGCCCTCGCACAGGAATAAACCATGTACGACGACCACATGCCCAACCTCGATGCCGAGCTGGTCGAGCTACCGACCCCGGAAAAGCTCGGCATTCAACTGAAGGCCACCCACAAGCCACGCATCCTTTTGCTCTACGGCTCGACCCGCGTGCACTCATTCAGCCGCTTGTTGGTGGAAGAAGCCGCGCGGCTGTTGCAACACTTCGGCGCCGAGACGCGGGTGTTCAATCCGTCTGGCTTGCCGCTGCCGGACGATGCCCCAGACAGTCACCCCAAGGTGCAGGAGTTGCGCGAGCTGGTGCTCTGGTCGGAGGGCCAGGTGTGGTGCTCGCCAGAGCGTCACGGCTCGATGAGCGCGGTATTCAAGGCACAGATCGACTGGGTGCCACTGGCCATGGGGGCAGTGCGCCCGACCCAAGGCAAGACCCTGGCGGTGCTGCAGGTTTGCGGTGGCTCGCAGTCGTTCAACGTGGTCAACCAACTGCGTGTGCTGGGGCGCTGGATGCGCATGTTCACCATCCCCAATCAGTCGTCGGTGCCCAAGGCCTTCCTCGAGTTCGACAGCGCCGGACGGATGAAACCCTCGGCTTTTTATGACCGGCTGGTGGACGTGATGGAAGAACTGGTGAAGTTCACCCTGCTACTGCGCGAGCGCCAGGACTATCTGGTGGACCGCTATTCCGAGCGCAAGGAGTCGGCGCAAGAGCTTTCTAAACGCGTTAACCAAGCTTCCATCTGAAGGACTCCTGATCATGCAACAACACCCGTACTCCCTGCTGACTGCCGATGACGTGCAAGGCCAGCTGATCTTTACGCCGTGCCCTGGCACTAAAGACACCTCAGTCGCCGCGGCGCTGGACACCCTCAAGGCGGCCGGCGCCTCAGTGTTGCTGACCTTGATGCCGACCGAGGAGTTGCGCCAGAACGACGTCAACGACCTGCCCGAGCAGTGTCAGCAGCGCGGCATCGAATGGTTTCACCTGCCGGTTGAGGATGATCAGGCGCCTGGCGCGGCGTTCCAGTCCGCCTGGGCGTTGAGCCGTGAGCGGCTTAAGCAACTGCTCGGCGAGGGCAACAACATCGCCATCCATTGCAAAGGTGGATCGGGTCGCACCGGGCTGATCGCCGCGCAACTGCTGATCGAGTCGGGGGTGCCGCTGAGCGAGGCGATCAATCGGGTGCAGGCACTGCGGCCTCGCGCGATCCAGCATCCGGCCCATATCAACTACATCAGCCAGTTCGACCTGGCCAAGTCGTAACGTCGCAGCCAGCTAAGAGAGGCACAGTTATGAGCATCAAAATAGGCATCAACGGTTTCGGTCGCATCGGGCGTCTCGCCTTGCGCGCCTCCTGGGCTTGGCCCGAGTTCGAGTTCGTGCAGATCAACGATCCGGCAGGCGACGCGGCCACCCATGCGCACCTGATCAACTTCGACTCGGTGCATGGCCGCTGGCAGCAAGAAGCCACCAGTGACGGCGATTGTGTGGTGATCGGCGGCAAGCGCATCAAGGTGACGGCCAATAAAAGTATTGCCGAGACCGACTGGTCGGGCTGCGATCTGGTGCTCGAAGCCAGCGGCAAGATGAAGACCGTGGCGGTATTGCAGGCTTATCTGGCGCAGGGCGTAAAGCGCGTAGTGGTCTGCGCGCCAGTGAAGGAGCAAGGCGCACTGAACGTGGTGATGGGGGTTAACCAGCACCTGTTCAATCCGGCGCAGCATCGCATCGTCACCGCCGCCTCCTGCACCACCAACTGCCTGGCGCCGGTGGTCAAGGTGATCCACGAGCATCTGGGCATTCGTCACGGCTCGATCACCACCATCCACGACCTGACCAATACCCAAAGTATCCTCGATCAGCCGCACAAGGATCTGCGCCGCGCCCGCGCCTCCGGCATGAGCCTGATTCCGACCAGCACCGGTTCGGCCACGGCGATTGCGGAAATCTTCCCGGAGCTGAAAGGCCGTTTGAATGGCCACGCAGTTCGAGTGCCGCTGGCCAACGCCTCACTGACCGACTGCGTGTTCGAAGTCGAGCGGGCGACCACGGTGGAGGAGGTCAACCAGCTGTTGAAGGCGGCCGCCGAGAATGAGTTGAAAGACATCCTCGGCTACGAGGAGCGTCCGCTGGTGTCCATCGATTACCGCACCGACCCGCGCTCGTCGATCATCGATGCGCTGTCGACCATGGTCATCAATGGCACCCAGGTGAAGCTGTATGCCTGGTACGACAACGAATGGGGCTACGCCAACCGCGCGGTCGAACTGGCCAAACTGGTCGGTCAGGCCGATTAAGGAGCACTCATGAACGCGTTGTCAGCCCTTTCGCCGCAAGTGCGCCAGTACCTGCTAGTAACCGGTAATTACTGGGCCTTTACCCTCACCGATGGCGCGCTGCGCATGTTGGTGGTGTTGCACTTTCATGGGTTGGGCTACAGCCCGTTGCAGATTGCTTTTTTGTTTCTGTTCTACGAGATCTTCGGGGTCATCACCAATCTACTCGGTGGCTACCTTGGCGCACGACTGGGGCTGAACCGCACCATGAATGTTGGCTTGGGCATGCAAGTACTGGCCTTGCTGATGCTGACGGTGCCCACCGTGTGGCTGACCATCCCTTGGGTGATGGGCGCGCAGGCGCTGTCGGGGATTGCCAAAGACCTCAACAAGATGAGCGCCAAGAGTTCGATCAAGTTGTTGGTGCCAGACGGCCAGCAAGGCACGCTGTACAAGTGGGTGGCGATCCTCACCGGTTCGAAAAACGCACTCAAGGGTGTGGGCTTCTTCCTCGGTGGTGCCTTGCTGGCGCTGCTGGGCTTTACCTATGCTGTATTGGCGATGGCGGCCGTGCTGGCGCTGGTCTGGCTAAGCAGTCTGTTGCTGCTGAAAAAGGATCTGGGCAAGGCGAAAGCCAAGCCGAAATTTCGCGACATTCTGTCCAAAAGCCGGGCTATCAATATTCTCTCGGCCGCGCGGATGTTCCTCTTCGGCGCCCGTGATGTCTGGTTTGTGGTGGCCCTGCCGGTGTACTTGAGTACGGTGTTCGGCTGGGACTTTTGGCAGGTCGGCGGTTTTCTCGCCGCCTGGGTCATCGGCTACGGCATAGTCCAGTCTTTCGCGCCGGCGATCACCGGCAAACAGCGCGGGCATATACCGGACGGCCGCGCGGCGTTTGTCTGGGCGCTGCTGTTGGCGGGGCTGCCGGCCGCTATTGCGCTGGGTTTGAATGCCGGCGTGTCGGCGCATCTGGCAGTGCTGGGCGGCTTGCTGCTGTTCGGCGCGCTGTTTGCGGTGAACTCGTCCTTGCACAGTTACCTGATCGTCTCCTATGCCAAGGAAGACGGGGTGTCGCTGGATGTGGGCTTTTACTACATGTCCAACGCCATGGGCAGGCTGATCGGCACCCTGCTGTCCGGCTGGGTCTACCAGGCGTATGGCTTGCCGGCGTGCTTGTGGATTTCGACGCTCTTTATCCTGTTGGCCGCGCTGTTTTCACTGGGCTTGCCTAGGCACGCCAAGGCGCTATAAACCCGCCCGCATTCTCGCCAGGCACCTAGCACAGTAATCCCAGGCAAAGCTGCTGCGCGCGCAACAGCAGCACATAACCCAGCAGTAACAATGGCCAAGCCAGCAACGGTCCGAATAGCCAGCGCCACAGGCGTTGGTAGGGGTCGAAGCCGACGCCATGCACGAAACCGCCGGCCACCCCAAGCATTACCAGCATCAGCAGGCTATGGCTGTAGCGGCCTTGGGCATCTAGCATGGCCGCCGGGTGAATCAGCAGTAGCAAGGCCAGCGGGCTGGCCAGCAGCAGCGACAGCGCCCGAGTCCAGGGGCGCTGTAGTAGCGGGCGCGGCTCAGTCGCCACTGGCGCCGTCCTCGTCGAGGTCTTGGGTGGTTTCCAGCCACAAGGCATTGATGATGCCGAAGCTGCAAGCCAGCAGCACGCCGAGAATCCAGGTGAAATACCACATCGGTGAACTCCTTAATGACCCACGGTTTGGGTCGACTGTTCGATGCTAGAAAATGACAGTGTTCAGGGCTGTCGCCGTTCCTGCCGCCAGCGACGGATCAGCCAGAAGCAGCAGTAACCTATGCCCAACCAACCGAGCGCGGTGAGCCAGGCGGCCAGTCGTGTATCGGCCTGCAACCAGCCCCAGCGGGAGAGAATTTCCGTCCAGTCATGCTCGCCGCCACCAACCAGAGGCAAGAGCTGGACGCGCGCATCGGCCATGTAGCGGGCAATGTTGAAGCAGTTCTGCAGCCCCCAGATGACGCAGATGGCAAAAGAGGCGATAGCCCCCGTGCGGTAAAAACTGACCGCCGTTGCAACCGGAAAAATCAGCTGCGCCAGTGTGCCGCCGTAAACCATCAGCGGGGCAGAAAATAGCCCGAAGAACGGATGGCCGAACTCATGGAACAACAGGTTGGCGCCATCCAGCAGGGGGAACCAGCGCTCGCCACTGTTACCGAACCACAGCGCCGCCACGGCAAACACCAATACGCCGACCAGGGCCGCGGTGCTTAGCGGTTGCCAGCGTTCTTGCGGGTGACTGTCGGTGGCCGGGTGAGGGGCCGTTGGCCGCGCTGCTTTGCTGGGAAAATTGCCCATAAGGTGCCTGCTGGTTGCTGTCTGGGCCGCGCCGTTGCGGCGGCGCGGGGTTTGCTCTGACTCAATACAGCCCGTGGTTGTTGCTTTCGATGTGCGCGGTGGTGACCTTGCCCCACATCTTCACGTAGCCCCACAGGGTGTAGCAGAGGATCAGTGGGATAAAGATGCCGGCCACGATCAGCATGATGCCCAGGGTCTTCTGGCTGGAGACGGCGTCCCAAATGGTCAGGCTCGACGCCGCGTCGATGCTGGACGGCATGATGAACGGGAACAGGGCAAAACCTGCGGTGCACAGAGTACCGATAATCGCCAGGCTGGAGCCGAGAAAGGCCAACCCGGCACGTTTACCCGAGGCGGCGGCCAGCGCCAGCAGGGCACCGAGGATGCCGCCCAGCGGCGCCAGTTGGGTCAGTGGGTAGCGGGCGTAGTTGGCCAGCCAACCGGGGTTGCTCTGGGTAACAGTCTTGGCCAGCGGGTTGAGGGCAGCACTGGCCTCGAAGCTGGAGCTGATCACCCAGCCCTGGATATTCCCCAGCCACAGCCAGACACCGGCGCCGCTAAAGCAAACCAGAAAAACCAAAGCAAACAGCTGTGCGGCGCGGCGGCTGCGGCGCGCCACGTCGCCATCGGTGCGCATCATCAGCCAGGTGCCGCCGTGCAGCAGCAACATGCTCAGGCTGACCAGCCCGGCCAGCAAGCCGAAGGGGCTGAGCAGTTGCCAGAAGTTGCCTTGGTAGCTGCTGCGCAAAGTGTTATCCAACTCAAACGGTACGCCCAGCAACAGGTTGCCGAAGGCCACGCCGAACACCAGGGCCGGCACAAAGCCACCGACAAACAGCGCCCAGTCCCAGGCCTGTCGCCAGCGCGGGTCGGCCACCTTGCTGCGGTAGTCAAAACCCACCGGGCGGGTGAACAGGGCAAACAGCACCAGTAGCATGGCCCAGTAAAAACCCGAGAAGGCCGTGGCATACACCAGCGGCCAGGCGGCGAACAGCCCGGCGCCGGCGGTCACCAGCCAGACCTGATTACCCTCCCAGTGCGGCGCTATGGTGTTGATCACCACCCGCCGTTCGCTGTCGGTTTTGCCGACAAAGGGCATCAGCGCGGCGGCACCCAGATCAAAACCATCGGTCAGGGTGAAACCAATTAGCAAGACGCCGACCAGTACCCACCAGATCAGCTTGAGGCTTTCGTAATCCAACATGCTCATCTCCTCAGGCGGTGATTTTTTCGAAGTGATAACGACCGGTGTGCAAGCTGCTTGGGCCGAGGCGGGTGAACTTGATCATCAGGTACATTTCGATCACCAGCAGCACGCTGTAAAAGGCCAGCAAGGCCAACAGCGAACCCCAGACGTCGCCGGCGCTGATGCTGGAGGCGGACAGATGGACCGGCAGCACCTCGGCAATCGACCAGGGCTGGCGACCATGCTCGGCAACTATCCAGCCGGCTTGCCCGGCGATCCAGGGCAGCGGCAGGCTGAGCAGCGCCCACTTGAGCAGCCAGCGTTTTTGCTCCTCATTTTTGCGCGCCGAGGCCCAGAAGGCGCAGATAAACAAGCCGAGCATTAAGAAGCCCGAGGCCACCATCAGGCGGAAACTCCAGAACACCGTGGCGACATTGGGGATGGTGTCTAACGCGGCCTGCTGGATGTGCGCTTCAGTGGAGTCGACCACTGCGGGGTTGTATTTTTTCAGCAGCAGGCCGTAGCCGAGGTCTTGCTTGTGCTGGTTGAAGGCGGCGATGTTTTCGGCGGTTTTCTCGCCGTTACGCAGTTTTTCCAGCAGGGCGTAAGCCACTATGCCGTTGCGGATGCGCACTTCGTGCTGCTTGATCAGCTCCTTGATGCCGGTGACCTGGGTGTCCAGGGAGCGGGTGGCGATGATGCCCATCACATAGGGGATTTTCACCGCGTAATCGGTGCGTTGCTCGGCCTGGTTGGGCAGGCCGAACAGGGTGAAGGCGGCCGGGGCCGGTTCGGTTTCCCATTCGGCTTCGATGGCGGCCAGTTTGGTCTTTTGCACGTCACCTATTTCATAGCCGGATTCGTCGCCGAGGATGATTACCGAGCAGATAGAGGCCATGCCAAAGGCCGAGGCGATGGCGAACGAGCGGCGGGCAAAACCCAGGTCGCGGCCCTTGAGCAGGTACCAGCTGGAGATCGCCAGCACGAACACGGCGCCGGTCACATAACCGGCCGCCACGGTGTGCACGAACTTGACCTGGGCCACCGGGTTGAACAACAGGGCGCTGAAACTGCTCAGCTCCATGCGCATGGTTTCGAAGTTGAACTCGGCGCCCACTGGGTTCTGCATCCAGCCGTTGGCGATCAGAATCCACAGCGCCGACAGGTTCGAGCCGATGGCCACCAGCCAGGTCACCGCCAAGTGTTGCACCTTGCTCAGGCGCTCCCAGCCGAAGAAGAACAGGCCGATAAAGGTCGATTCCAGAAAGAACGCCATCAGCCCTTCGATGGCCAGCGGCGCGCCGAAGATATCGCCGACATAGTGGCTGTAGTAGGCCCAGTTGGTGCCGAACTGAAACTCCATGGTCAGCCCGGTGGTGACGCCCAGCGCAAAGTTGATGCCGAACAGCTTGCCCCAGAACTTGACCATGTCCTGGTACACCTGCTTGCCGGTGATCACATACACCGACTCCATGATCGCCAGGATAAACGCCAAGCCCAGGGTCAGGGGCACGAACAGGAAGTGGTACATGGCCGTCATGGCAAACTGCAGACGGGATAGGTCGACGACGGTTTCCGAGATCATCTCGGGGTCTCCTCAAGGGCAGGCAAAGGCTTGGCAGGCGGTGTGGCAAGCAGGTGGGCGGCGACCTGGGCGGTGCCTTCGGGCGGCACTGTCGGCGCGCTGAACCAGATGGCTTTGATGGTCAGCAGCAGCGCCAGCTTGATCAGCAAAATCACCGCGAGTTCGCGCACCAGCGGAATGCGCCAAGGGGAAGGGCGATGTTGCCTGACAACTGCCATGGTCGTTCAGCTCCTATGGGTTTATGCCTTGATATAAAGCAATAAAAAAGGCCGCTTGGGCAGTGACCCGATGTCGCACGGGTACTGCTCAAGCGGCCGGGATGGCGCGCAGTGGTTTTTTCGGGCCTGTTAGCCGTCGAAACCCAGGCGGGTGCGCCAGCGGTTTTCCAGGGCGACGGTGTCTTGTTGGGAGGGGTGAAAGCCGGGTTTGTAATACTGCAGATAGGGCCGGATGAGGCCGGTGATATAGCCGTTGCGCGGGCCGAACAGGGCCTTGAGGCCATATTTCCAGCTGGACCAGTTGAACAGCTGGCCGTCCTTGCGCAGCAAGTCGAGCTGGAACCAGGCGATCACGCCGATAAACATCAGGCTGGTGCTGGCCATGGTCAGGGTACGCAGCCAGTAGCCGCCACCGACGGCCAGATAGGCATCATAGGCCACCGACTTGTGTTCGTTTTCCTCGATGGCGTGCCAGAGCCAGAGCTTGTACATGCGCGGATCGGTCATCTGCATATTGATGTCTTCGCGCGCAAGCAGTTGCTCGGCCATGGTCGCGGTGAAATGTTCGAGGGCGCAGGTGGCGGCCAGGCGCTGCTTCTTGGTGGTGAACTTGGTGACCCACTCCAGCAGCACCTTGATGCGCATATCGAGCACATCCAGGTCGATGCCGTGGGCCTGGGCGTAGTCGTTGTAGGTCTGGTGTTCTTTGGAGTGCATGGCCTCTTGGCCGATAAAGGCACTGATGTCTTTTTGCAGTTGCGGGTCTTCAATCTGCTTGCGCACGGCCCGCACGCTGTCGACAAAAAACTTCTCGCCGTGGGGAAACAGCGACGACAGGTTATTCATGAAGTGGGTCATGAAGGGGTCGCCACTCCACCAATATTTGCTGGTCTCGGCGAAGCTGAAATCCATCCGGCGCACCGGGAAATTGGCTTTAGGCAGCGGCGCTGCGGTGGCACTGATCGACATGATGAAGTCCTTTTGATGGGGGCCGCAGACTCAGTGCAGCCTTGATTGTTTTGGACTGCCAAGCCGTTACAGCACGCAAAGCAGGTGCTGCACTATTGGATTTTTTAACGCGCAAGACGAGGTCAAATCCGGCCATAACGGCGGACTTTAAGCCAACTTTTGATGGGCGAAGACGGGGCAGAAAAAAGGTGGGTTCAAGGTGCGCGCAGCTTTGGCGCGCCGACCATGGCAGTCATCGTCAGCGCCAGGCTGTTGGCCGGCACTTGGGTAATGCTGTGAGCGCAGCGCGGCGCTAGGGGATATCGCCGCGCTGCTTTCACGGGCTTGGCTTAGGCTGGCTGACAGCCCATCACCGCCTTGGTTTCGAGGAACTCCTCAATGCCCGCGGCGCCCCATTCGCGGCCGCTGCCCGATTGCTTGTAACCGCCGAAGGGCGCGCTCAGATCGAGGTTGGCGCCGTTCAGGTGGACCATGCCGGTGCGCAGACGCTTGGCCACCTTGCAGGCGCTCTCGACGCTGGCGCCATACACATAGCCGGAGAGGCCATAGACAGTGTCGTTGGCCATGGCGATGGCTTCTGCTTCGCTCTGGTAGGGGATGATGGTCAGCACCGGGCCGAAGATTTCTTCGCGGGCGATGGTCATCTGGTTGGTGGCGCGGCTGAACACCGTGGGTTTGACGAAGTAGCCACGGTTAATGCCGTCGGGACGGCCGCAACCGCCGCCGATCAGTTTGGCGCCTTCGCTGATGCCTTGCGCGATCAATGCCTGTACCCGCTGGAACTGGCGTTCGTTGGCGATCGGGCCAGTGGTGGTGGTCGGACTTTGCGGATCGCCAACGACCAGGGTGGCCAGTGCCGCGGCGGCGATTGCTTCGACTTCGTCGATACGGGCGGCGGGCACGAACATCCGCGACGGTGCGTTGCAGCTCTGTCCGGTGTTGCTCATCATGCTGAGCACACCGTGGGTTACTGCGGCGTGCAGATCGGCATCGGCGAGGATGATGTTGGCCGACTTGCCGCCGAGTTCCAGCGACACCACCTTGACGGTTTCGGCGGCGTGCTGCGCCACCGAGGTGCCGGCGCGGGTCGAGCCGGTCAGTGAAACCATGTCGACCAGCGGGTGCGACGACAGCAGCGGGCCGATCTTGGCGCCGTCGCCGTGGATCATGTTGAACACGCCGGCCGGGACACCGGCTTCGTGCAGGATTTCGGCGAAGATTTGCGCGGAGAAGGGCGCCAGTTCGCTTGGTTTCAACACCACAGTGCAGCCCGTGAGCAGTGCCGGCGCGACCTTGCAGACGATCTGGTTCATCGGCCAGTTCCACGGCGTGATCAGCGCGCACACGCCGACCGGCTCTTTCACCAGCAACGTGGTGCCCTGGGTCTGCTCGAAAGGAAAGTCCTTGGCCAACGCCAGCGTGGTTTGCAGGTGCCACAGGCCGATGGGGGCTTGCACCGGTTTGGCCAGGCTGTGCAAGGGCGCGCCCATTTCTTCGCTGATGGCGGCGGCCATGTCATCCATGCGCCGCTGGTAAATGCTGGTAATCCGGCTCAGCAGTTCGATGCGCGATTGCAGGGTGGTTTGCGAGAAGCTGGCGAAGGCCCGGTGTGCGGCGCCAATCGCGCGCTCGACGTCGGCGGGGCCGCCCAACAGGACGCTGCCGGCGACTTCTTCAGTGGCCGGGTTGATCACGTCGAAGGCGACCGCGCCCGCAGCCGGGGCTACCCACTGGCCATCAATGTAGAAGTTGTGATGAGTACGCATGATTGCTCCCTAACTAGTAGTTTGAGTGTGCGCCGATCAGGGCTGTGGCTGGCTTGCCGCCGCCAGCGCCGCCTTGTCTTTGTCGGCCCCGGTGGGGTCGATACAGATAATCGACGGGCGCATGTCTTCGATGGCGTAAGCCGGCAGGTTCGATGAGCTGGAGCAGACGCGACCGTCTTCGGTGAAGGCAAAATCACGCAGCACCGTCACCCGCGTCGGGCTGGCGTAACTCTGGAAGGTCTTGGTCGCCGGAGTGAAGCGCAAGATCCGATCCGAGTTGTTTGCCGCCATCCAGACGTCGCCGGTTTTGCGATCGACGTTCAGGGCATAGGGAGTTTCGTACTCACCCTCGGCCACGGCTGGGATCTTGTAGGTTTCAAAGGCCTTGGTGGTGGGGTCGAAGCGCATCAGTGCGTTTTCATCGAAGGCCGGAATCCAGAAGATCCCCTGGGCATCGAAGCGCGGCCGCCGTGGGCCCTTGAGCGGTGTGTCGTACTCGGTGATTTCCAGGGTGTTGGGGTCGATGCGGCCGATCTTGCTGGCGTAGAGCTTGGCATACCAGATGCTGCCATCCTGCGGATTGACGTCGATACCGTAGGGAAAGGCCATGATCTTCTCGCCGAAGAAGCGGTGATGCGACAGGTTGATCATCAAGGCTTTGTCTGGAACCCAAGAAGATAAACGCAGCAACGTCGGGAACAGGGTGTCGGTGACCCAGCGCAGGACGCCGTTGTGCGGCAAGCCAATGACGGTCATGGTTTCGGTTTTTGGATCGAAGCGACCCATCTGGTTTGAGGCGACAATGGTGAACCACACCACGTCGTTTTTATCGACGCGCAGTGTGTGGGGGTACAAGGCATCGTGGCCGATGGGGTAGCTCTTGAAGGCCTTCGTCAGTGGGTCGAACGACATCAAGGTGCTGGACAGCGAATTGGTGAACCAGACGCGCCCGTCGCTGGTTTCGCCCATGCTGTGCGGGCCGTGTTTGCCGGAAAACACGCCAATGGGTAAGGCCATCCCAGAAAATTTGCCGCCGCGCGGCAGGTCGACGTCGGGCAGATGGTTCTGCTCGATCTTGCCGGTCTTGCGGTCCAGGACCCAGAGAATGTCGTGCCCCTCATCGGTGCCGTAGACTTTCTGATCGTGCATCACGTCAGCGTCGTGAATAAAGGACATGGCATCGCCAATTAGCCATTCCTCCACTTTGGCCCGGGCCAATTCAGCGCTGGCGCCGTAGTTGTGCAGAGCCTGTACAGGTTTGCCGTCAAAACCGCGACTCAGCACATCAGCAAAATTCTCCTTCTGTGCGGCCGTCGGCATGGCCAAAATGCCCTCCATCTTGGTGATGGTACCTATCCACTGGTCATGGCTGCGCGGCATGCGCGTGGTCGAATTGCCCATCTGGTGACAGTAGTTGCACTGACTGACAAAGGGCGCGCGGTCCTTGGGGTCTTTCCAGGGCAGCTTGGCGTTGTGCGCCGAGGCCGCGAGTGCGTCGGAGGCGGCCTGGGGGGTGGCAAAAGGCTTGAGCGACAGATCGACGCGTGCCAACTCATCGACCGCCACATTCTGGGTAATGCGATTGTCTGCGTAGTTGGCCAGCCGCACGCGGATATCCAGCGCACCGGCATACGCGTTGCGGATGCTGTACTGGCCCTGGGCATCGGTATAGACCGTCTCGCGTTTTTGCTTGGTCGCATCAAACACCGTGACCATGGCGCCAAAGGCGGGCTTGCCGTCGGGCAAGAGCACCGTGCCGGTGAAGGATGCCGCGTGAGCGCTGGCGGCCACGCCTAAAAGGCCGGCAAGTGCCAGGCAAATCCGCAGCGTGGAGTGAATCAAATGATTTGGGTTCATGGTTGCGTTCCCTGAGGGTGTTTTCAATTTGCTGTGCATGCTGGGCAAGGCTCAAGCGCGTGCTTGAAACCACTCCGGGAGCGGCTTGCTCAGGCGCAGCGAGCCAAGGATTGCGATGGACAGCAAGGACATCAGCGGTCCGCCAGTGAGCAAGTTGAGCAGCAGCATGGCGCCGGCAATGTCCAGCTTGAGATCGCCCAAGCCGTCGCCCAGCCAAAGCATCAGGATCAACACCAGACCGCTGAGTTGATTGAGCAGCATGACCCATTCGAACAGTTTGAAAGCGCGCCCGCGCCACAGCAGCACGGCCTGCAGAAACAGGCAGACGGCGGGAACGAAATAGCCACTGGCGCTCATGCCCATAAAGGCCATAAAAATGCTGGAAGCGAGCAGCAAGGTTGCGAACAGCGCTGCCTGTGTCGGACGGATCGCGGATTTCATCGTGAGCCCCTCAGGTTGATCAAGAACATTTACTTTAATGATTTGCCTTGGCGGTAAATTGACTTTGCGCGCCAACTTCGCCAAGGTTTGTGCATGACAATCAAACCTTCCTGCGGTTCGCGATGAGCGCCTGGGTCCGTAGCGGCGCCTTGGTCGGCGCACCGCGACTGATTGACGAGCTCGGCGGTGATGCAGCCGCGCTGGCGCTCAGCGCAGGTATCGACGCCGCGGCCTTTGGTGACCCTGAATTTCCTGTGCCCACCGCTGCAGTGGTCAGCTTTCTTGAGTCGGCAGCGGCCAGTTGCTGCTGTGACAGTTTTGGCCTGCGCTTGGCGCAGCGGCAAGATATGTCATTGCTGGGGCCGCTCTGGTCCTTGGTGCAAAGCTCAACCACTGTGGGTGAAATGCTAGCGGATCTTGCCCGAGTGTTTTTTTTGCATACCACCGGCGTGCTGCTCTCGCTGGAATCCGCCAAAGGCGGCTTGCTCTTGAATTATCAGCTGGCGACTGGAGCGGGCGCCGCAGACCGGCATACCACGGAGTTGGGCATTGCCATTCTGGTGAACGAGTTATCTAAAAGTAGTCCGAACTGGAAGCCCAAGCGCATTTTTTTCCGACACGGCCCACCGAAGGATCTTCGTTTGCATCGGCAAATTTTCGGTAGCCACATCTCATTTAGTGCCGATCGCAATGCGTTATTTATTGAGGATGCAATACTCGCGATGCGCTATGGCTCGGGTGACAGCGAGACCCATCGGATGCTCGCCACACGTTTCAATGCCCAGTGCAAACAACTGCCCGAGTTGTTCAGGACCCAAACCGAGTCTGCGATTCGTTCGCTGATGTCGGTCGCAACCTGCGACGTGGTGTGCGTGGCGAAAGTCTTGAATCTGTCGACGCGTAGCCTGCAGCGCTATCTGATCAAGGAAAACACCAGCTTTAGTGCGGTCCTGGATGGGGTGCGCGCGGACCTGGCGTTGAAGTATCTACGCCAATCCGAGCTGCCCATCGCGGCAATTGCCGAGCTGCTCGGTTTTTCCGAGACCAGCGCACTGACGCGGGCTTGTCGGCGTTGGTACGGGCAGAGTCCACGGACTTTGCGGTTGGCTTGAGATGGGTACATTGATGCTTGCGAATGACTGAACAGCGGTTCGGTATGCGCAGCGGGCCTGCATTGCACAGGCCCGCACGGGGCAATCAGTTTTCCAGGTTGCCGCCCGCCAAGGCGCACAACTCAATGGAGTTGGTGATGTCCACTTCCTTGCCTTCAGCCACCAGCAGGCCGTTTTGCTGAAAGCGGGTGAATACCCGCGATACGGTTTCTACCGCCAGGCCCAGGTAGTTGCCGATTTCGTTACGCGACATGGCCAGGCGGAACTGATTGGCGGAGAAACCCCGGGCACGGAAACGTGCCGACAGGTTGACCAAAAAGGTGGCGATGCGTTCATCGGCGGTTTTTTTCGACAGCAGCAACATCATTTGCTGATCGTCGCGAATTTCGCGGCTCATGATGCGCATCAGCTGGCGGCGCAACTGCGGCAGTTGCAGGGCCAGTTCATCCAGGCGCTCGAAGGGGATTTCGCACACCGAGGTGGTTTCCAGGGCCTGGGCCGAAACAGGATAAGTTTCGCTATCCATGCCTGACAGCCCCACCAGCTCGCTGGGCAGGTGGAAACCGGTTATTTGCTCTTCGCCGGCATCGGTGACGCTAAAGGTCTTTAAAGCGCCGGCGCGCACGGCAAACACCGAATTGAAGGTGTCGCCTTGGCGAAACAGGAAATCGCCCTTTTTCAAAGGACGACCGCGCTTGACGATTTCGTCGAGCGAATCCATGTCTTCCATGTTCAGCGATAACGGCAGGCACAACGAAGACAAACTGCAGTCTTTACAGTGCGCTTGAGTTACAGGGCGAGCCTTGTTGATCTCTGACATGAGGATTTCCTTAAGGGCGCAAATAATGCCGCTAAGGGTAACGCAGGCGTTCAGCTAGAGCTAGGCGGCTGTGTAATCTGTTCGATTGTTCAGGTTTCCAGATGCGGCCCGCAAGGGCCCGCCGCGCTGGGTTATGGGCTTAAATCACCCGCGAGAAACGCTGGGTGGTCATGGCGCTGAGGTAGCGGTCAAACAGCATGCAAACCGAGCGCACCAACAAGCGCCCGGCCGGGCGAATATCAATGCTGTGGGCATCCAGATCGATCAGCCCGTCTTTGGCCATTTGCTCAAGTTGCGGCCAGACAACGGCGAAATAATCAGCGAAAGCAATGCTAAAGCTGGCTTCGATGGCGGCGAAATCCAGGCGAAATTCACAGATCAGTTGCTGAATCACGGCGCGGCGCAGCCGATCATCTTCGTTGCACAGCAGGCCGCGGCAGGTGGCTAGCTGCTCGTTGTCGAGGCTTTGTTGATAGATGGCGATATCACTGCTGTTTTGGCAGTAGAGGTCGCCAATCTGGCTGATCGAAGACACCCCAAGGCCGATCAGGTCACAATGGCCATGGGTGGTGTAGCCCTGAAAGTTGCGTTGCAGGGTGCCGTCTTCCTGGGCGCTGGCCAGTTCGTCATCGGGCAGGGCAAAGTGGTCCATGCCGATGTAGCGGTAGCCGGCGGCGGTTAGCTGCTCAATGCTGTTTTGCAGCATGGCCAGTTTGTCCGCAGGCAAAGGCAGGTCGTCACTGTTGATCCGCCGTTGCGGCAAGAAGCGCTCGGGCAAATGGGCGTAGTTAAACACCGAGAGGCGATCCGGTTGCAGGGCGATGATGGCGTCGACGGTGCGGGCGAAGCTTTCCGGGGTCTGCTTGGGCAAGCCGTAGATCAGGTCGATATTGATTGAGCGAAATTGCAGGGTGCGCGCCGCGTCGACTATGGCGCGGGTTTCTTCCAGGCTCTGGAGGCGATTTACCGCTCGCTGCACCTCCGGGTCTAGGTCTTGCACGCCCAGACTGACGCGGTTGAAACCGAGTTCGCGGAGCAAACCCATGGTTGACCAATCGGCTTCGCGCGGATCAATTTCGATGCCGTAATCGCCGGAGTCATCATTGGCCAAGTTGAATTTGCTGCGCAGTTTGGCCATCAGCCGGCGCAGTTCATCGTGGCTGAGAAAAGTCGGCGTGCCGCCGCCCAGATGCAGTTGCTCGACCTGTTGATTAGGCGCGAGGTGACAGCTGATCAGGTCGATTTCTTTTTCCAGTCGTTCCAGATAAGGCAGCGCCCGGCCCCGGTCTTTGGTGATGACTTTGTTGCAGCCGCAGTAGTAGCAAATGTTGGCGCAAAAAGGCACGTGCACATACAGCGACAACGGGCGTTGGGCTTTGCGACTGTCACGCAAGGCGTGCAGCAGTTCAAACGAACCTATGCCATCGTGAAATTGCACGGCGGTTGGGTACGAGGTGTAGCGTGGGCCGGCTTGATCGTAGCGGCGGATCAGATCGGTGTCCCAGCGAATGGCGTCGAGCATGCGGACGGTTCCCGGTTTGGCTGGCCTGAGTTCAGGAGGCATGCCGGGCAGTTTAAATAGACTTGCTGGAGGTGATCTTGACCTGTATCAACCGGACTGGCTGGCGCTCGCCGCGCCATGTGCGCCGTGCCCCATTAGCCAGGCTTGGTGAGGGCCGGGCAGGGTCCACAGACCAAAGAGGATGACCAATAGGCCGCCGGCCATGCGGATGTTGCGTTTGCGCAGCAAGCGATTCACTCGCTCGGCCGCCAAACCGCTGGCCAGCAGCACCGGCCAGGTGCCCAGCCCAAATGCCAGCATCAGCAGCGCGCTGTCGACGGCGCTGCCCTGGCTGGCCGCCCAGAGCAGGGTGCTGTAGACCAGGCCGCACGGCAGCCAGCCCCAGAGTGCGCCCAGTAGCAGCGCCCGAGGCAGGCTGGTGACCGGCAGCAGACGTTTGGAGAACGGCTGAATATAGCGCCAGAGGCCGCGCCCCAGCGCCTCGATACGGGTCAGCCCGCTCCACCAGCCACCCAGATACAGGCCCATGCAAATCAGCAGCAATCCGGCGGCTATGCGCATGCCCATGGCCGCCGGGCTATTGGCCAGCGCCCAGCCGCCGAGGCCGAGCAGCAAACCGGCGCAACCATAGCTGAGTACCCGGCCGAGGTTATAGGCCAGCAGCAATTGCAGGCGGCGTGAACGTTGTTCTAACGGGATGGCCATGGTCAGGGCACCCATCAAGCCGCCGCACATGCCTAAGCAATGGCCGCCACCGAGCAAGCCGAGCACCACGGCGGAAATCAATAAGGGCAGTAGCTCAAGCACGCGGTGGGTCCTGCGGGTCGTTTTTTTCTTGCGCCTCTTGCACGCCGGCGCGGTGCGCGGGGTCTTCGTCGTCAAACAGGATGCTATGGGCCGGGCCGTCCATGTCGTCGTACTGGCCGCTGTCGACCGCCCAAAACAACAGGCGAATGGCCAGGGCGACAATCACTATGGCGATGGGGATCATTACGTACAGCGCGTCCATCACAGCTCCGAGGTTGATTGGCTAGCGGGTCAGGCGTAAGGCGTTGAGCACCACCAGCAGGGAACTTAGCGACATACCCAGGGCCGCCCACAGCGGGGTGACCCAGCCGAGCGCGGCGAAGGGCAGCACCAGGCCATTGTACAGGCAGGCCCAGGCCAGATTCTCGCTGATAATCCGCCGGGTCCGGCGCGCCAGGGCGAAGGCCTGAATCAGGCTGTCCAGGCGGTTGGACAGGAGCACGGCATCGGCGCTGGTTTTCGCAAGATCCGTGGCCGAGCCCATGGCCACGCTGATGTCGGCTGCCGCCAGCACCGGCACGTCGTTGACCCCATCGCCGAGCATCAGCACCCGCCGGCCTTGGCTGTGCAATTGTTGCAGCACCGCAAGTTTATCGGCCGGGGTCAGGCCGCCACGGGCGTCGTCGATGCCCAGCTCGGCCGCCACCTGGGCGACCATCGGCGAGCTGTCGCCCGACAACAACAGGGTTTGCCAACCCTGGGCACGGCAGGCGTCGAGCAAGGCCTGGGCATCGCTGCGCAAGCGGTCATCGAGCACCAGCCAGGCCAGCGGGCCTTGGCAGTCGCCGAGCAGCAGCCACTGGCCTTGCTCGGCCGCAATGTTGGGCACGGCACAGGCGCTGAGTTCGGCGACAAACGCCGGCTGGCCGATGCGCAATTGTTGGCCATTGACCCAGCCCTCGAGCCCTACGCCCGGCTCACTGCGTACCTCGGTTGCGGCCAGTGGCGACTGGCCAAAGGCGCGGGCTATCGGGTGTTCGGAGCGGTTTTCCAGTGCGGCGGCCAGGGCCAGGCAGTGCTCTGCATCCGCCGCGCCCAGGGGGTGGATCTCGCGCAGGGTCAGGCGTCCCTCGGTGAGGGTGCCGGTCTTGTCGAAAATCACCGTGTCGATTTGATTCAAACCATCCAGCACATGACCGCGGGTCAGCAGCAGGCCGAGTTTATGCAGGCTACCGGTGGCGGCGGTCAGGGCAGTCGGGGTGGCCAGCGACAGGGCGCAAGGGCAGGTGGCGACCAGCAGGGCGAGCACAATCCAGAACGCTCGCTGTGGATCAATCTGCCACCAGACCAGGCCGACTATGGCCGCCGTAACCAGCACGATCAGCAGGAACCATTGCGCGACGCGGTCGGCCAGCTGGGCCAGCCGGGGTTTTTCTGCCTGGGCGCGCTCCAGTAAACGCACTATCGCCGACAGCCGGGTGGCGCTGCCGAGGGCTTGCACCTGGACGGTGAGCGGCCCCTCGACATTCAGGGTGCCGGCACTGACCTGGTCGCCAACACCGCGCGGCAGCGGCAGGTATTCGCCGGTGAGCAGTGATTCATCCAGGCTCGACTGGCCGCTGATGATCAGGCCGTCCGCGGCCAGTAAGGCCCCCGGCGGCACCAAAATGTGCTCTCCAAGCTGCAGTTCGCTGAGCAAAATCCGCGTGCTTTGGCCCTGTGCGTCCAGACGTAAGCAGGAGGCGGGCAACAGGTTAACCAGCTGTGCGGTGGCGGCGGCGGTACGCTCGCGGGCGCGGCGTTCCAGGTAGCGGCCGGCCAGTAAAAACAAGGCGAACATGCCCACCGCATCAAAATACAGTTCGCCGTGTTGAAACAGGGTTGACCAGATACCGGCCACATAGGCGCCACCTATGGCCAGGGAAACCGACACATCCATGGTCAGGTGGCGGGTGCGCAGGTCGCGCAGGGCGCCCTTGAAAAAATCGCCACAGCAGTAAAAAACAATCGGGGTGGTTAAAAACAAGCTGACCCAACGCAGGATTTGATCCATCTCGCGGCTCAGGTCGAGGCTGAACTCCGGCCAGGTGGCCATGCTGGCCATCATCACCTGCATCCACAGCATGCCGGCCACACCCAGCTGGCGCAGGGCTCGACGGTTCTCTTGGGCCAGTTGCGCCACGGCCAGGTCGGGCTGATAGGGGTGGGCGGCATAGCCGATGCTGCGCAGCGCCTTGAGTAGCTGGCTCAGCGGCAATTGCCCGGCGTCCCAGCTCAGATACAGGCGGTGGTTGGACAGGTTGAGATTGGCCTCTGAGACGCCTGCGAGCTTGCGCAGGTGTTTTTCGATCAGCCAGCCACAGGCGGCGCAGCTGATGCCTTCGATCAGCAGGCAGGTGCTGCTTTGTGCGCCGTCGTGCTGGACAAAGGCCTGCTGCACATCGTCGCGATCATAGAGCGCCAGTTCATCGGCTAGCTCTTTGGGGAAGGCATCGGGATTGGCGGAGGTTTCGCTGCGGTGCTGGTAATAGCTTTCCAGCCCGGCCGCGACTATGGCCTCGGCCACGGCGGCACAACCGGGGCAGCACATGGCCCGCAACTCGCCGAGCACGTGGGCTTGAAAGCGGCTGCCGGTGAGTACCGGCAAGCCACAGTGGTAGCAGGGGGTTGGGTTGGCCATCTAAACCGCAGTCATTGACCCAGTTGCAGCGGCGTGCCGGAGACCAGGGTTTCTTCCTCGAACAGCCGCCAGTCTTTGCCACCTTCCTGGCCCAGCAGTTCAATAAAGCGGCGGCCCTGCACGCTGTCTTGCAGCATGCCGCGGTAGAACTTGCCTTCGGCCGGCTGCAGGACAATGCGGCGGTCTTTTTCCGGCTGAGTCGGCGAGATCAGATTCAAGGTCAGTTGTTGCGGGCGGCTAATGCCACTCAGTTCGATTTCGGCAATGCCGGTTTCGTCATTGAAACTAACCCGGGCGCTCATCTGCAATTGCTTGGCCAAGGTTTCCCGGTCCAGTGCGGTATTGATGCCTTTGCCGGCATCGTAGTAGTTGTCGACCACCAGGCTATCGCCCTTGAGGATCGATATGGTGAGCAGCGACAAGCCCAAGACGACGGACAACGCCAACAAGGAAATAATAAACCAGGGCCAAAACTGCTTGTACCAAGGTTCGATAGGCGTTTGCGATTGCATGTGGGGTCCGCGTTTAAAGGTTTATAGGGTTAGCAGGGTTAGCGCACGCTGGGGCCAATAAAGCGGCTGTCAGCGTCGTTGTTAATGCCCGGCGCGTCGACTGCGCGAACGCTGAAGCTGATTTTGTTGGCGCTCGAGGGCAGTTTTTCCGGCTCAATCGACAGCTCAATCGGAATCGAGAGGATCTCGCCAGCGGCCACTTCGACCTCATTTTTACCGGCAAAGTCCAGATCATCCAGGCCCTCGGCTTCTATTTTGAAGACATGGTCGAGTTGATCTTTGTTCATGATTTTCAGGGTGTAGACGTTCTCGATGTCACCATTCTCGTTTTCACGAAACAGCACCCGGTCCTTGATGACGTCCAGTTGCACCAGCGGTCGAATGCTCACGGCATAGGCGAAGAAACCCATCATCACCAGCAGTGCAATGGCATAACCAATCAGGCGCGGCCGCATTAAATGGGTCTTCTGCCCCGAGAGGTTGTGCTCGGTGGTGTAGCTGATCAGCCCCTTGGGATAGTCCATTTTCTCCATGATGCTGTCGCAGGCGTCGATACAGGCCGCGCAGCCGATGCACTCAAACTGCAGGCCATCGCGGATGTCGATACCGGTCGGGCAGACCTGAACACACATGGTGCAGTCAATGCAGTCGCCGAGGCCTTGGGCCTTGTAGTCGGTGGTTTTCTTGCGCGGCCCGCGGTGCTCGCCACGGCGCGGATCGTAGGAGACGATCAGGGTGTCTTTGTCGAACATCACGCTCTGAAAACGCGCATAGGGGCACATGTAAATGCACACCTGTTCGCGCAGCCAACCGGCATTGCCGTAAGTCGCGAGGGTGAAAAAACCAATCCAGAAGTACGCCCAACCATCGGCGCTGCCGTCCAGCAACTGGCTAAGCAGGTCGCGAATCGGCGAGAAGTAGCCGACGAAGGTAAGCCCGGTGACCAGGCCGATCAATAGCCATAGTGTGTGCTTGGCGGTTTTACGCAGCAGCTTTTGCCCGCTCATGGGTGCTTTGTCGAGCTTGATCCGTTGGTTGCGATCACCCTCGGTGACTTTCTCGCACCACATGTAAATCCAGGTCCAGACGCTCTGCGGACAGGTGTAGCCACACCAGACTCGGCCGGCAAAAACGGTAATAAAAAACAAGCCAAAGGCGCAGATGATCAGCAGCCAGGACAGCAGCACGAAGTCTTGCGGCCAGAACGTTGCGCCGAAAATATAGAATTTACGTCCCGGTAAGTCCCACCAAATGGCTTGGCGATCACCCCAGTTGAGCCACACGGTGCCGAAGTACAGCAGAAACAACCAGGCCCCACCGACCATTCGAATGTTACGAAACAGCCCCGTGAAGGCGCGGGTGTAGTTGGTTGCGCGACTGGCGTACAGGTCAACAGTGGTCGAACCTTTGGCCGGCACAGGGGTGACATCTTTGATCGGGATCTGTTGATTCATTGCGGCATACCACGGTAGTGGATAAATGCCCCAGCTCGATGCGGTTGGGGTCGTAAGCGCTTGCTTAGAGGCGATGATACGCCTGCGGCAAATTGACAAGGGTGCGACCTATGGTCACCCATTGCTCTGTGCTTTCCTGTTTATTAAAGCAAAACGGCGTCAGGGTTTGCCTGACGCCGCTCAATACTTCAGTCCATAACGCTTTTATTTAGCGTCTTTCTCGATATGCGAGAGGCTGTAGACGTATGCCGCTAACAAGTGAACTTTGTCGTCGCCGAGAAAGGCTTGCTGGGTTGGCATTACACCTTGGCGACCGTAGCGAATGGTCTGCTGCAGTTGAGCAAAGCTGGTGCCGTAAATAAAGGCCGCAGGCTTGCTCAAGTTGGGTGCGCCCATCGCTGGGGTGCCATGACCTTGTGGGCCGTGACAGGCAACACAGTTGCCGGCGAAGAGTTTTTTACCGGCTTCGATGTCGACTTTGCTGTCTTCCGGCAACTTGCGACCGGCAATCTCAGTCAGCACATAGGCTGAGACGTTGCGCACGCCAGCTTCACCAAGCACTTCAGCCCAGCCCGGCATTACCGCATGACGGCCCGCCAGAATGGTGGTTTGAATGGTGTCTGGTTCACCGCCCCAGCGCCATTCATTGTCGGTCAGGTTAGGGAAGCCGTAGACACCCTTGCCGTCGGAGCCGTGGCAAACCGAGCAGTTGCTGGCAAACAGGCGGCCGCCCATTTTCAGTGCCTGTGGATCATTGGCAACTTCGCTGATCGGCATGGCCGCGTATTTGGCATACAGCGGGCCGTATTGGTCATCGCCCTTGGCCATTTCCAGCTCGTACTGCTTAACGGAAGTCCAGCCGCCTTCGTAGCCTGGGAAGATACCTTTCCAGTTACCCATGCCTGGGTAGATCACCAGATAAGCCACGGCAAAAATGATGGTGAGGATAAACAACATAAACCACCACTTTGGCAGTGGGTTGTCTAACTCTTCAATGCCATCAAAGGCGTGGCCAACGGTTTCTTCAGTGGCTTCCGGACGCTGCCCTTTACGGGTGGAAAGCACTAACCAGATCAGCCCGATGATGGTGCCGCTGGTCAAAATTGTGACGTACCAACTCCAAAAAGTGGTCATTCGCTCTTACTCCTGGAAGCTTGTTCTTCGCGTTTTTCAGCTTCGGTATCGTCGGCAAAAGGCAAGTTGGCGGCTTCATCGAAGCTACCCTTGCGCTTGCTGTTGTAGGCCCAGAGGACCACACAGGTAAACGCGACCACCACCAGCAAGGTGCCCAGGCCGCGTAAAGTTCCGATATCCATCAGCCTTACCGTTTGTTCTTGATGGCAGTGCCAAGGGACTGCAGGTAAGCCACCAGGGCTTCCATTTCAGTCTTGCCCTTGACCGCGTCTTTGGCGCCGGCAATGTCGGCGTCGGTGTAAGGCACGCCCAGGGTACGCATGGCCTGCAACTTGGTGGCGGTATTCACGCCATCGAGCTTGTTTTCAACCAACCATGGGTAGGCCGGCATGATCGACTCAGGCACCACGTTGCGCGGGTTATAGAGGTGGGCACGGTGCCAGTCATCGGAGTAGCGACCGCCAACCCGAGCCAGGTCCGGGCCGGTACGCTTGGAGCCCCACAGGAAGGGGTG